>OBVI01000015.1_pt1 | contig 197512 bp, 163 predicted proteins | sample 1476021 | NCBI WGS metagenome assembly OBVI01 (sample SAMEA2579981, study PRJEB22360) | human gut metagenome
AGTTTCTTTTAATCTATTTGTAGTCAATTAAATACCTTCAGACTACATCAAATATGACAAAAAATACAATTATCCAATTTCTCATAGAACGGTTCCTCCTTCTAATTTATTAGTTTGACCGATATGGTTTGTAAATCATTACTGTTGCAGCCGGTCATAATTTCAAATTCACCGGGTTCTACCACATAGTTCATGGCAGCATCATAAAAGCCTAAAGCTAAAGGAGAAATGTCAAACTGAACGGTCTTTGACTCCCCCGCTTTCAGGAATATTTTCTTGAATGCCTTCAACTCCTTTACCGGACGCACAACAGAAGCAACTTTATCATTCACATACAGTTGCACAGTCTCTTCGCCATCTCTGTCTCCGGTATTGGTTACTGTCACCGAAACGGAGATGGTCTCCTGTCGCGTATATTCTTTTTGGGTGCTCTGCGGAGCTGAATAACTGAATGTGGTATAACTCAAACCGTAACCAAAAGGATAGAGCGGAGCATTCGGAACATCGATATGCCGGGTGGTTGAGGAATGGAGCATATCTCCCGGACGTCCGGATTTCTTATAGTTATAGTAAATCGGTACTTGTCCCTCTACCCGTGGAAAAGAAATGGTCAATCTTCCGGAAGGATTATAATCACCGAACAGTATATCAGCAATAGCGGTTCCTGCAGAAGTACCTAAAAACCAGGTTTCGAGAATGGCCGATACGTTCTTGTCCACCCATTCGATAGACAGCGGACGCCCATTCATCAATACGACGACAACGGGTTTCCCTGTGGCAACCAGTTCTTTTATCAATTCTTCCTGCACACCCGGCAAATCCAGTTGGGCACGGCTTCTCGATTCGCCACTCATCAAAGCTTTTTCACCGACAACGGCAATCACCATATCACTTTTGGAAGCCAATTTCACTGCTTCTTTGAATCCTGACTTATCTTCTCCGTCAAAATCGCAACCACGGGCATATCCAACTTTCGTTTTGTTACCGCCGATTTTGTTCTTTATGCCCTGCAATACAGTCGTCACATGGCGATCTTCCCCTCTTGCTCTCCACGAGCCCAGCAGTTCGGTCTGATTATCGGCCAGCGGACCTACCACGGCAATGGAACGGACATTTTTTGCCAGCGGTAATGTATGATTGTCATTCTTCAGCAGGACAGCCGATTTATGAGCCATGTCCAGTGCTGCATCCAGAAATTCTTTTTTCATGATTGTCTGCGATTCGTATTCTTCATTACAGAATTTATATGGATCAACAAACAGTCCCAAAGCATATTTGATATGCAGAATCCGACTGACGGAATTGTCGACATCTTCCATACTGATTTTACCGGCTTCTATCAGTTCTTTCATGTATTTATTATAGAGCCCATCTGTCATATCCATGTCGATGCCGGAATTGAAAGCCAGACGGGTAGCGTCTTTATCGTCTTCCGCCACTCCCTGCGCCACCAGCTGCTTCACTGCTTCCCAATCGCTTACCACAAAACCATTGAAATTCCATTGCCCTCTCAATAAGTCTTTGAGCAGGAACGGATGTGCGGACGCAGGAATACCATTTATATCATTGAAAGCACTCATAAAAGTAAGTACTCCCGCATCAATGCAAGCCTTAAAAGGAGGTAGATAAGTATCAAACAAAGTCCGTTCCGACATATCCACCGGAGCATAATCTCTTCCCGCCTGGGGAAGTCCGTAAGCTACCCAATGCTTTGCACATGCCAATACTGAATTATTCTCCCAAAGATTCCACTGAAAACCATTCACTCTTGCTTTGGCTATTTCACTTCCCAGGTAGGTGTCTTCTCCTGCTCCTTCCACTACCCTGCCCCAACGGGCGTCTCTTGCGATGTCGACCATAGGAGCGAACGTCCAATGTAGTCCGGCTGCCGAGGATTCAATCGCAGCAATCTTGGCAGCTCGTTCGATCGCTGCTAAATCCCAACTACACGATTCCGCCAAAGGAGTCGGAAAGATTGTCTTATATCCATGAATCACGTCCATCCCAAAAAGAATCGGTATCTTTATCCGGGAATGACGCATATTCTTTTCCTGCAAATCACGCAATGTCTTTGCACCGGATATATTCAAAACAGAACCTACAAGTCCGCGTGCTATCAATGAATCGCTCAAATATTCTGATTCAGGACCGGTTAAAAGGGTACGGCCTACGTATTGGGATAACTGGCCGATCTTCTCTTCCACAGTCATCCGTGAGAGCAAATCTTTAACAAATGAATCCGCTTCCGGAGTATGAGGTAGTTTACTATTTCCGACGATCCGGGTATGCGGATCGCGAACATAAACTCTTATCCAATCAATATCGAAATCAAATTGCTGCAATTCCTCCGCAGGATAGCCGACATCCAACTTGTCAAATGCTCCTACCTGCCCGGTGATAGCAATATCCCAAACTCTGTCCAGCCGATCCTCTTTACGAGCCTTAGTGATAAAATCAGTATATGCATCCCCCAACTGTGTACGGGTATGTATCTGGTAATTGACTTTATTATCTATCAGAAACGTAATGATGGCATGATTGTTATCAACAGGATCGGGATCTATCTGAACCGCATATACATGGAAATTATCTCCCGGCTTATCGTCTCCGATTTCAGTATATCGTATCTGACCTTTGGGTAGATTGATTCCCAACTTTTGCGTTTCCGAATTGAACAAATGCAAGGTTTGATTCGCTTTGGCCGGATAAGGATTTTCCCCGAAAGCTTTGGTAAAAAACTCCAGTATATCTATTTCGGCTACTCCAGCTCCTTTATAATGCCTCAACCAAAGTGCATTCCAAAGCCCATATAGATATGGGACTTTGGCTTTGATCTCTATGCGGCAGAAAAGAGGATAATATTTCTCCGTATCGGAATCTCTGCTGGACAGCGCTCCCGACCACCATCCGGTCTTACTCTTCACACTGGGATGAACGGGACTGGGCGCATCTTTACTTTTGAATGAGCGAATTCGACAAATCTTCTCTCCTGTAGGAAGGGTTTCGATAAAGACCTGCTCCGGACGATATGTCTGAAGCATGGCTTTATTTTCCTGATTATAGGTGGGTCGCCCCACTTTTGGGGAACCATATATTCCCCAATACCGGGAGTCAATCACATCTCCGTTAAACTCGTCTCCATCGTAATAAATCCATCCGGGAGGGGTTTCTGATGAAGGAGGAATAACGGTTTGGGCTTTCACCACCCCGATACAGCAAAATATGATTATTAGAATCTTTATTTTCAACATGATATTTCTTTTTAATGATTTACCAACCCGGATTCTGTTTCCAGTTCTTCAACTGCAGAATCTCACTTTCAGGTATGGGATACCAATACATTTTAGAATCAAACACTCTCTTTTCTACCACAGCACGGGAATAATCAAACTTCTCGACGGGATATTCCGGCTTTTCAGGAATCTCTGGTTCTGTTTCATCCCGGGTAAATACACGTACCCAATCTACATCCATCGAAACGTTTCTCAAATTGGCATTCCTGTCTTCGGGATAGCCGATACCATTTTCATTCTTTCCTCCGATTTGTCCGGTTATCGCAATGTCCCAGGTTCGCTTTTCTCTTCCCTCCGCTATTGCTTTGGTTATAAATGTATTATATCTGTCATCATAGTCAATCGTCTTGAATGTATTGGTTACTTTACCATCCAACAGGTAGCTGATGATAGCATGCTTATCCGGAGAAACCGGGTCCGGATCTACCTGAACGCCATACGTATGGAAGTCTGCTCCCGGATCAAAATCAAGCACTGTATGTCGTCCGTACCCATTCACGTTGATTCCCAGATTGCCTGTTTTATTATCATGCAAATGTAAAGCCTGGCTAAGCCGGCGGGGTGAAGCCGTATTCTCAAATTCCTTGACGAAAAACTCTTCGATGTCAAGTTCCGCAACACTGGCTCCTGCATAATGACGACACCACGGTCCCATCCATATACCATATATATAAGGTATTTTTGCACGAATCTCAATGCGGGAATGCAGAGGGTAATATTTCCCCTGATAACCATATTTGTCGGTATCCCGGCTGGACAAAGCTCCCGACCACCATCCTTCTCTCGTACTGGCAGTGCTTAATGTCGGAGCCGGTGGATTGTCGTCCTTGGTGGCTGCTATCCGGGCAAAGCTCAATCCGCCACTCCCTTTCTCAATCGTAATCTGTTTTTTACGATAAGTCTGGATATTTCCGGTGGGTTGTCCATACTGGGAGTTTCCTACCGGAGTGTCGCTTCCATACTGTCCCCAATATGAGTTGTTTATGACCAAATCATTGAATTCGTCTCCATCGTAATAATGCCATCCTTCCGGAACTTCGTTAGCCGGTATTACGGAATTCCGGGTAACAGCTCTTCGAGCCTGATTCTTACGGGTGATTTCAAGACCTAGCAAATCTCCTCCGAGTGTTTCTTGCGCAATCTTCCACCGTCTTACATCCCACGAACGATGCTCCTCAAATGCCAGTTCGACACGACGTTCACGCCGGATACGCTCACGCATTTCGTCCTGCGTCAATCCGGAAGGCAGATTCGGTTGTCCGGCACGGCTGCGCACTCGATTGACGTATTCTGCTATATCCGCATTTTCGGGATCGTATTCGTTCAAGGCTTCCGCATAATTCAGGTAAATCTCCGCTAAACGAAACAACGGCCAGATATGTCCCTGACTTCCTCCGCCGGTTTGGATATTCACATCTTCATTGAGGTATTTTTTCAGATAGAATCCGGTTTTGGTTGCATTGGTAACGCCCAGACCGTCTTTTCCACCGTCCCAATTCTCTACCGCCGTGCTTTTCCAAACGGAATCATTCAGCAGAATGGTAGCATTCAACCTGTCATCCCGGTAGAATTGCGGACGAACGGCATTTTCCTCATTCTCCCAACTAAAATAGCTGCCATCTTTCATTTCATAAGAGTCTACCAGATTCAACGAAGGATTGATGCCGCCTACCCCACCATAACTGACAGGAAAGTTGTATTTTTCAAAGTCGGAATTGTTTCCATAACGACGCATCAGAATAAACTCGGAATTCTGAAAGTTATTCTTGAATAAAGTGGCATAACTGCCATACAACGAATATATGTCCAGATCAATTACGTCTTTCGCAGCCTGTGCCGCAGCTTTCCATTTCTCCATATCGGAAGGAAGATCGCTTTCCGAAAAATTCTGCCAGTCCAGATACAAGGGACTGGCCGCATACAATAAAACTCTGCTTTTCAAAGCCAATGCGGCTCCCTTCGTTGCACGTCCCAAATCCGAATCGATTCCTCGTCCCGGAGTTAAATCGAGCACTTCGGCTACCTTATCACATTCGCTGGAGATGAATGAGATGCAATCGTCCATAGACGGGCGTGGAGTCTCCGAATAATCCGCATTGACGGATAGTGTAGAAGTAATCACAGGTACAGGTCCGAAACGTTTCACCAGCTCGAAATGGAAAAACGCTCTTAAAAAACGGGCCTCATATTTCCATGTTTTCAAGTCATTCAGACGGTTCTGATATTCATTCTGATTATCCGGATCGAGTCTGTATTTATCCAGATTCACTCTGTCTACATTTTCTATAAATTCATTCGCTATGCGAATTCCTGCGTAATACTTATTCCACAAATCATCCGGATTGGACCTTGAATTCCAGGCTCCGGTGTTGAAGTGCTGGATGTTGCAGGAGGCATTAGCATGTTCGGCATCATCGGTAGCGGCATCCAACATAGCTTCGGAACCGATACGGTTGAAACCATCAGGCAGATACCGATAAGCATTGACTAGAAATTTGCTTGTACGTTCATAGGAAGTAAAGGTCATCTCGTTGTCGATAAACGAATCATACTCTCTGTCCAGATAATCACTGCATCCGGACAATATGCTGATAGCAGCAAGAGCATTCAATATGATAGATAAACCTATTGGGTATTTCATAATTATTATATTTTTGTTCTTACCTATTAAAAATCAATTTTTATTCCCAGGTTGTAGGAACGTGTCAACGGATATGTAATCAAAGAACTGCTTTCCGGGTCGGCCAATCCGTCAAGATGACTCACGGTGAAAAGATTGCTCGCATTAGCATACACATACAATCTGGACAATTTTATCGCTCTTGCTATTGACTGGGGGAAGGTATATCCAATCCGGATATTCTTCATTCTGAAGTAGTTTCCGTTTCTTTTCCAATATGTAGATATCCGGTAATTGTTTTCAAATGTCCGGGTAGACAAACGGGGATAAGAAGCATTGGGATTCTCCGGTGTCCAGCTGTCGAGAGCCAGTTTTGAAGCAGAGCCATTGTCGGTAAAGGAATAAGCCAACGGCCCGCTCAAATAGATGTCTCTATTGGCAACGCCATGAAATAAAGCCTCAACGTCTATCCCTTTCCATTCAAAGCCTATTTTCAAAGCATAATTCCACTCCGGAATATTAGAATATCCCACAGGATAGGAGTCATTGGAATCGACTACTCCATCACCATTTTTATCGATATATTTTATATCACCGGGGTTTACTTCTCCAAACTGCGGTACCGGTAAATGTGACTTCAGACTTCCATTCGAATCGAAATCACTCTCCTGATACAGTCCGTCAGCAACAAGTACAAAAGGAGTATTCACGGAACGTCCTTTACGATATTGATAATCGTAGAGTTTCACTTCTTCCGCCATATCGACAATTTCATTCTTTGCATACCACGCCGATGTTTCAACGTAATAGTTGAAGTTATTTTTAAGACTGCTTTCGTACCTGATCGTACCCTCGAAACCTTGATTCTTTACTTTACCTACATTCATATAAGGCAATATGTCGCCATAAGAGGCTCCAACAAATCCGGGAATAGTGGAATACGGCTGTGACAGGATATCATATCTTTCTTTATGGAAATAATCGAATTCTACCGACAGCCCTTTCAGTAAAACTGCATCCAATCCGATATTGAATACACGTTCCTTCTCCCAACTAATATCGGGATTGGCAATCATATCTGCCCGAAACCCGCCTGTTGATGACGACCCTGTACCTAAAAAATAGGAGCCGTTACTGCTATAAGTCTGGTCGAACAGATAACGTCCGTTCTCATTCTGATTGTTTCCAACCAGTCCGATAGATGCTCTTAGTTTCAAATATTCAACCCAGTTGATATTTTTCATGAAGTTTTCTTTCGACAGTATCCATCCGGCGGAGAAAGCGGGAAAGAATCCATATCTTTTTCCAGGAGCATAATCATCACAACCTGTATATGAAGCTGCAAATTCTCCTATGTATTTTTGATTATAAGAGTAAGTTACCCGCCCTGCATAATTCAAGTATTTAATGTCATCACGACTTCCATATTTCTGATATAAATCAGACAGGAAAAAGATGCTGGCAGTGAGTTGATGTTGCTTGAAAACGCGATCATAATCCAACTGTGCCTTAAAGTTCAGACGGCTCCAGTCAGTACGGAATCCTTCATCGGATTCCAAAGGAGAATCAGCGCCGTAGGGTGTATATAGCACCTCTCCCCCTGCTCCTTTGGAAAGAGAATAACGGGCATAATTCTGATTCTTTATAGATGAATCCGCCATATAGTTGTTGTAGGCAATACCGGCACTGACACTTAATCCCTTTGTCAGTTTCTCCAGGTCGTATTTAGGCATAAAAATCAGTTGGAAAGTCCGGCTGTTTTCTTTATAAAGCCCTCTGCTGACGATATTACCGACCGGGTTGGTAAAAGCGGCATTTCCTCCATACGATCCGTCGGGGTTGTACACCGGAAATGCATTCGGAGCTGTTCTCCATATCGCTCCCAAAAGTCCGTTGGCAGAACTGCTGCCTCCGGGAATAGAGCGATTACCTACACTCCCGCTAAAATTGAGTCCGGTAGACAGGTGTTTGCTTATCTGGATATTCAAATTAGACCTGAAATTAAAGCTCGCATAATAGGCATTCGAGTTTTCCCGGCGTTTTTTATCGGTGTCTTTGTAGAAACCGATGTTCTGCAAAAGATTCATCATTACATAGTATTGCACCACATCTCCTCCTCCTTTAAAACTTAAATCAGCCATACTCAAAGGAGCTGTATTATTCAAAATGGCCTTTTTCCAGTTTACATTGGGGTAAAAGTAAGGATCGGTGTTGTTCTGATAGGCATTCAATTCCTCTGGAGTGTATAAACGAGGCAATCCGTCATTCACACGCGCCTGATTGTATAAGGTGGTATAATCATACGCATTGATAGGATCGGGAACGCCCAACGGTTGTTGTATTCCCGTTTGTAAACGGATACTGACTTGCGGAGCGGAAACGCATCCTTTCTTGGTTGTCACCAATAAAACACCATTTGCACCACGCATACCATATAAAGCCAGAGCCGAAGCGTCTTTCAATAATGTTACAGACTCGATTTCCGCAGTGGACAGACTTTCAATCGGGGCTTCGAAACCGTCGACATATACCAGCATTTTTTGTCCGCTTGCATAGGAAGTACGTCCCCGGAGGTAGAGATTCGCGATAGAGAAATCATAGCCGGGCTCTCCGCTTTGTTGCAACAATGTTAGTCCGGGAAGCTGTCCTTGCAGACTATTTCCCAAGCTTGCGGAAGTAGTTTTCATCAAATCTTCCCCACGTATGGAAGAAATGGCACTTGTTCGCCTCCATTCCGGTTGTTGCCCATTGGCGACTTCTACAAGTGCAGAGTCGGCTATGTGTTGAGCAAACAAAACGGGAGCATAAAAAGTGAGAATAGTAGTCAAAAGTATAGCATAACGCTTCCCTTTGTATATACTGTTTATTATTGTCATACCTTTTATTTTTAGTTAATTGAACATATTTACCATCCCGGATTCTGAAGCATATACCCTTTATCTATTTCGGTCTGCTTGATAGGATGTAAATAAGAACGGTCACTCCATAATCTGTTTTCAAAGACATAAGGTTTGTAATGTACTTTACCCGGTGCTCCTGTAACAGCGGAGAGCTGCAATCCATACATGGCACCTTTCATAACACCTTCATCATCGGCTATCAGCCAACGTCGTATATCCCAGAAACGATGATCTTCATAAGCCAGTTCCACGGCTCGTTCTCTTCGCAGTTTCTCCCTGAACTGCTCTTTATTCAAAGTGGAAGGAAAGCCCGGCATTCCGGAGCGTTCACGAACTTTCAGGACTGCATCGAATGCTTCTTTCGGGGGAGTTTCATAATATTCATTCAAAGCTTCTGCATAATTCAGATAGAGTTCGGCTACCCGGAAGACAATCCAGTCCATATTAGTGGAGTTGCGCGGAGCCGTTGCTCTTAGTACGCGAGGTACCCATTTGCGAACCAGGTGTTTCGTTTTATCATTGGCTACATTGTGAGCTCCACCGGGCAGAAAATTAAGAATTCCAATCTCTGTATTCCAGTTAGCTCCATGTGCTGCAATGGTTTGCGCAAAACGAGGGTCCAGTTCGTCGTACTTTTCAAGCAGATCATCGCCACCATCCATATTCCATGTTTGTTGGTTCCCGTCTTTTTTCTCATAGAAACGCACGAAATTGAAGGTTGTAAAAAGACCGCCGTCGCTCCAACTACTTCCCGCCCATGCCGGTATATTGCTTGTTATGGGATGACTGCTTGTTGTGAAATTCCGGTATTTCTTGTTGGCCAGAATTATTTCTTTGTTATCGGGAGCAGTCCACACATGTTCGTAATTTGTTTCAGGTGTTCCCTCATCGTACAAGTCATAATAGCCAGAAGATTCAACAGCGGTAATGGCTGCCTTGGCTGCTTTAGCAGCTTCATTCCAGCGTTCTTTACTATAGTTTCCATATCCTATCAGGTCATTATTTCCACTTAAAGGAAGGTACGGATCGTCGGTATTGAACAAAGGACTCGCCGCATACAGGAGTACTCTGGATTTGAGAGCTAAGGCGGCTATCCTGTTTGCCCGTCCCACCAATATCGAATTCGTATAATAATCCGGTAATATGGAGGCAGCCCGGTCACAATCGACAAGAATGGAGTCTACACAATCGGAAAATGTATTACGGGGTAGTTTACCATCTTCCGACGGATTTATTCTACGGTATATTATAGGCAGTCCACCATATCTATATACTCCTTCCCAGAAGACCAAAGCCCGCATAAAATAGGCTTCGCCTCTGGAACGTTTCTTAAAATCAACGTCTCCCGGATCATCGGGCACTTCGTCAATACGTTCAAGCACGATATTGCATTTTCGTAATGTCTGCCAACGGGTGTTGTGACGGGGGTCTTCATCCCAGTCTATGCTGCTGTTGTTATGATTGTCCACGTTCCACGAGGCATTGCCCTTCCCCCAGTTTGCACCTTGTTCGGCTTCATCACACGCTCCTGCCAGGGTTGAGGTTGCACACAGTTTACGGTCGATCCCGCTACTTCCCATCGAGAACCCCAGCGGCATACCTTCTGCATAGATGCCTGTTATGTATTGTTCTGTCAAAGTCCTGTCGGCAAAGACACCGTCTTCATCCAAATCGACAGAGGGCGGAGCTTCCAGATAGTCACTACACGAAAACATCAATACAGACGACAGAAGTATTGCACATATATATGTTATTCTTTTCATGATTATCAAAAATTTATATTAAGACCAATATTATATACTTTCTGCAACGGATATGTATTGATTTCAACATTTCCACTTCTCGAAGGTGCTTCCGGGTCCAGATCTACCACATCTGTCCACGTGAATAAATTGGAACCGTTGAAATATAATCTTACACTATTCAGGTTAAGCCGTTTGACAAAACCTCCGGTAAATGTATATCCTACTTCGAGGTTTTTCAATCGCAAATAACTGGCATCCCGTATCCAAAGAGTAGAAGGACGATAGTTGTGATCGGTTTCTCCGTTGGGATTCAGAGACAAACGGGGAAAGGTGATCTTTTCTCCTGCCTCATACCGTTCCTGTGTCCAACGTTCTTTTATCAGAGATTTCGCACTCTCTTCTCCTTTCGCGAAAGGCCACATCGACCGTCCGAAATATTTAATGGATACATTGTCGGCTCCCTGAAATAAGATGGAGAAATCAAATCCTTTATATTGCGCTCCGAATGAGAAACCGTAAATAATCTCCGGTACGGGGGTGTATCCTATCGGGACCATGTCGTAATCATCAATCACTCCATCCTGGTTGACGTCTATATACTTGACGTCTCCCGGTTGCAACTGATTCCCGCTCCATGAACTTTTAGGACGGTCTAATGCATTGATTTCTTCCCACGAGTTATAGTATCCGTCAAAAATCAGTCCGAAAAACTGATTCTTTCTTCTTCCGGTAGTCATCTGATAATCATATCTCTTCTGCACTTCATCCATGTAGATGATTTCATTCCTCGCAAATGAATAATTGAAGCGTGCCCAATAATGGAAATCTTGTATATGATGTCTAAAATTAAGGTCCATTTCCCAACCGCGATTTTCCATTTCTCCAAAATTATATGCAGGAAGATTAGCACCTATAATCATGGGGGATGTTGATCTGTTGGCTAATATGTTATTCCGTTTTTCTTTGAATATATCAAATGAAGCAGTCAGACAATTATTGAACAGATTAATATCTACACCGACATTCATCTTTTTCGCCTTTTCCCAAGTCAAATCAGGATTACCGATTTTATTTTCAACAATCATCAGTGAAGTATACGGATTGGAAGCCAAACCGAAATTATACTTGTTCACACCCGAATCGCTCGCTGCTCCATAAGAAGACGGCAGATACAAAAATCGATCACCACCTATCTGATCGTTTCCTACCTCTCCGTAGGACCCTCTCACCTTTAGATATTTAACGATATTGTTTTTCGGAAAAAACTTTTCTTCACTGATGACCCAACCTAATGAAACAGCAGGAAAAAATCCGAACCGTTTGCCTTTGGCAAAATTCTCGGTTCCGTTGTATCCCATATTGAATTCTGCCAAATAACGGGAGGCATATTCATAGGTCAATCGTCCTACCAATCCCTGATAAGCATTAGGTACATAATATTGAAGGGAGGGGGAATAATATTTACTCTGATTATACAGAATAAGTGCTGTCGTTTTATGAAGCCCGAAAGTTCTATTATAATCAATTCCAAACTCCATATATACTTTCCGGTTCTTATCCCATCCGGTACTTACAGACCAGATACTCTCTTCTGATTGGGGGATCAGATAGATGTAATCCGGATCTTCCGCATCACGGCGCGCAAGATAATAAGGAAAGGTTTTCGAATATTTCTTACGGCTGTAATAATAGCTATCATACGCGATACTCCCGTGTACGGACAAACCTTTGGTCAGCAAAGATGATAAATCATAATTCAGACGTAATGTTGTATTGATGTTATTTCTATTATCTTTCTGATAACCGTTGCTTAATAAGGTTTGCCAGGGATTGACGCTTCCCAATCCATCCTGTATGCGGACAATTTTATTGTCCACCAATCCCGGAGAGCTCAAGGGATTGGCAAAAGAAATAGCTTGCCAGATTCCACTGTTACCGGAGCCCGGAGTAATCACTCTGCCTATCTGGGCGGCCATTTGAACAGTTGCCGAAAAGTCCCGCGTTATCTGAAAATCGAAATTAGTTCTGAAGTTATAACGGGTGTTACGGGGATTTACATCATGATCCGAATCTATCTTGGTATGTTTATAGATACCGGTCTGATCGAAATAACTTCCCGATATAAAGTATTTCACACGTTCTGTACCACCCGAAAGGTTGATGTTATGTTGAGTGCGGGTAGAAAACTTTCTAAGAAAATCGTCTATCCAGTTAGTGTTCGGATGCAAAATCGGATCAAAGCCATTTCTGTACAATTCAATATCTTTATCCGTGAATTTCGGTTGGTAGGTAGAACCCGAAACCCGGGAGTCATTTTCTAAAGCTTCATTGTATAAAGTTGCATAATCCGCACTATTCAGATAACTGGGGAGCTGGGTAGATTGCTGCAAAGCAAAATTACCCGAATAGCTCAACCGGGGACGCCCTCTTTCCCCTTTACGGGTAGTAATTAATACTACGCCGTTAGCTCCCTTTACTCCATAGATCGCTGTTGCCGAAGCATCTTTAAGTATATTCAATGATTCAACTTCATTCGGATCTATGCCGTCAAAATTAGTTCGTTCGATGCCATCGATCATTATTAAAGGAGCCGTGTTGTCTGTAAATGTACTGACACCTCTGATTAACAGACTGGAAGCGTCTTCGCCGGGAGCACCACTTCTTTGAAAAGCAATCAATCCCGGCATTCGTCCTACCAGCATGTTACTAATATTGGATTGTTGTGTCTGTACCAGTTCTTTCCTCGAAATAGAAGCGATAGATGCTGTCACACTTTCTTTCTTCTGCTTTCCGTAGCCGACAACAACGACTTCCTCCAGACTTTGCTCGGCTTCTTCTATTTCAATAGAAAGCACTTTATTGTCTTTTACAGGTACTGTCGTCGTGACATAACCGATATAACTGATTTCCAAAACTGCATTCGGATTTACAGATAAGGCAAAGCGCCCATTTATATCGGAAATTATGCCGTTAAATGTACCGACTTCCTTGATATTGGCACCGATAATCGGTTCTCCTTTTGTATCGGTAATAGTACCGGTTATTCTCCGAGGCTCCTGTGGCTGTGAAGAAAGATTCTTTTTCACTGCCGTTTTTCTCTTTACAACAATCTGTTTTCCATTTATTTCATATACCAGATTTGTCTTTTCAAACAAGGCTGACAATTTTTCTGTGATTGTCTTCTTCCTGGATAGATCTACACTGACAACTTGATTTAAACTAGGCCGGATATCTTTCGAATAGATGAAAACGTAGCCTGTTTCTTTCTCTATATCTTTAAAATATTCCAGTAGAGTCCCTTTCTTTATATCATAGAGTTCGCTCGTTCCATTTCCATTAGCGAGAGTTACATTCGCTATAAATAGAAAAATAACAAAAAATTTCACAAACAGATATGATTTACAAAGAAAATATGCCCTATTTGCATGATTGTAATAGGAATTTTCCATATTTTTGCGTATCAATTTTTAGGTTTTTCATAAGTAATTGAAAAATTTAAATCTCACGGGTTCGGAAGAGTTGCCTCTCTTCCGAACTTCTTTTTTACAAAGGCTTCATTTCTGTGGTTTATTCATAGGCATTAAATTTTTAGGGTTATTACTCGATTTTTATACTTCCCGCTTCAATTGTACACTGGACATCGTACAGCAACGAGAAGGTTTTCATGACTTGTTCTATATCATCAAATAAGATAAGTTTTCCCATTGTACACTTTTGCGCAACTTCCGGCGTACATGTGATAGATACATTATAGTAGCGACTTAGCCGTTGGATAATATCTTTCATTGTCTCACCCCGGAACTGAAGTACGCCATCTTTCCATGAAATATAATCGTAAGCATTAACTTCGTCGATGCCGGATATCCCATCACTCAACTTAAAACGCTGATTAGGCAAAAGGACAAAATCTTCATTGGAGTTTGCTTTTACATTTACTTTTCCTTCTACCAACACCACGGATTGCAATGCATCATCAGCATAGGCAGACACATTAAACTTTGTTCCCAATACATTAACTGTCAGTTGGGGGGTCTCTACATAAAAAGGCCGGGAAGTATCTTTGGCAACTTCTATATAAATCTCTCCTTCTACTTTTATCCTGCGTTCGCCCGGACCAAAAGAGGAAGGGAAACGTAATTTACTTCCGGAATTAATCCATACTTTCGATCCATCTGCCAATACAATGGATGAATGGCTACCATAAGGAACTATCAGTGTATTTTGTTTTCCGGGTTGAGCCGCTCCCTCTTTGATTATCTCTGTTTCCTTACCATCGGATTGAATAGTAATATTGCTATCATAAGTAATGACGGCATTATTCTCTATCTGAATCGCTTCCGCATCATCTCTTATCAGCATTACTTTCTGATACAGAGTATCTGCTTTCACATTGACAAGCAGATCATCAGCAGTTCCGGACGTCTGAAAAGAATGAATCAACCAGAAAGAAACAATACCTAATATTAGTACACAGGCGGCAGCATAACGGGTAAATAAGATAAAACGATGTCTCTTATCACGACGCTCCATGCTTGTCTCTATACGTGCCCACAATCTTTCTGATTCTTCGGGTAAGCGCTGAACCGGATTCAGCCGGGCAGATAACATGATTTTGCGGGCCTCCTGTAGGGATGCTTGATCTTCGGGATGCTCTTTTTGATAATTAACCCACCATTCTTCCGATTCCTGGGTAGGAGCCAGACACCACAATATGAAGTCTTCATTTTGTAGCCATTGTTTTGTCGATTCGGGTATTCGATCTGAATGCATACTCGTTCTTTTTACGGTTTCACTTTAAAAACACGCAAAGAACAAAAATACCCCCACGAAAATTAAAGAAAATAACCGAAAAGGAAAAAATAAATAATTTGAGGCTGAATTTTACGCATTTGTTCGATAGCCCGATACACTAATTTCTGTGCTGCTTTAGGTTGTATTCCCATCAATTTCCCGATTTCCTCATAGCTAAGTCCTTGGGTATAACGAAGATATACAGCCTCCCGTTGCCGGTCTGTAAGGCTATCCAGCATCTTTTTCAGCTGTTTTTGCATAGCGGCTCTTTCTTTTTCTTCATCTATGAGTTCAAAGCCGTTCACTTCAATAAGGAAACTATAGTTATCAGAACCTTCTTCCAGAAATTCGGTATTCATTTCTTTTTTCTTAATGGTCCGAATCCGGTTCTTCAAACAGTTCAACAGATAGAACTTCATATTCTGACTTTCCCAAAGTTTGTGCTCACGCTCATATAAATGCAAAAAAACATCGTGAATGGCATCTTCTAAAAGTTCTTTACTAATGCCAAAAGCAATGCCGTATGAAAACAAATCGTTCTCATACGTCTCATATAACCACTTATATAAGGATTGCTTATTCTTCACACTATCTTCACAAAAAGTTAGAATCCTATCTTCTAAAGAATATTGAAATGGTAATTATCACCAGCCTGTCTCATCCCATCCGGCAGCGGAGTACCATTGTATCGACTGACGATAAAAAGGATTTATCTCCTCTTCATACGACTGACGAAATATATAAGTAGAAAGTCCTGCAGAGCCATTCATCGAGAAACTACCGCCATAACTGGAGTAATTATTAGGAGTAGTCTTCCAATAAACCACAGCAGCATCATAAGCAGCTTTCCAAGCCTCATATTCGCTAGTCTCACTACCTAAAGAACGTATTAATCCATCAAAATCATAATAATACTTACTGGACCGACAATCATAACAGAGTATGCCCGATGTGGCTATCGCTTGTCTGCCCTTAATATATTTCGGAATAATCTCACTACTGCTTTTAGCCAGTTGTTCCAACATGGAAGTGTTCACTACAGAAACAGAGACTCCTGCCGTCCAGGGATCACCTAAGCCCCAATTATATGGCAATTTGCCAGTATAAAGATTTTCATCTGCATAAAATTCAAAATATGCCTTTGCTATGTCCGTAGCCGATGCATTATTGGCAAACATAGCCGGAACTACTTTCTGATATGGAGCACCCGGTGCGGGTATCTCTGTCGGAGAGCCTATTATGTAATCCGCATGTTCCTTCAATTCATTGACCACCTCAACAGATTGCATAAAGCATGCATCGAAAAGAAGAAAACTCAAATGAGGCGCATTACGCAGAACATCTTTTAACTCGGAAATATCCATGTAATTTGAACCACCATCCTGTCCCCACCAACGGGTTTTATTCTGCGATTTTGCCAACCATCCTTCTCCATGAGACCACAAAACCAACCCATAACTCTGTGCCGGATATTCAGAAAATGCCGTGTTGATAACCTCCTTCATCTTAGAGACATCTACAGAGTTTCGTCCTTCATACGTAGCGATTACCTCCTGTACGACATTCTTCTTTTTATCCTTCTTCAATCGAATTAGTTTAGGACTTGATCCGGTATCAATGTATACGAGTAGGTTATAAGAGTTATCATCTACAGACTGCATTCCCTCTGTCATTTCCGCCAAATCCTCTGTAGCAAAGCTGCGAAGAGAATTGTCACCTGCTATATAAACAAGAACTGTACGCATCTGGACTCCTCTTTCATCATCGTCATTATGACAAGCGATTACCAGCATAGCCAAACACACAAACAAGGAGAATATTTTTATCTTTTTCATTAGATTTCAAGTTTATTACGAGGCAAAGATAAAAAAATAAGAGATGCAAAGCTGCATCTCTTATTATATTAACAATTTAACTATTGCTTATTATTCTTCCGGTTTCGTAAAGTGGAATTTATCAGAATCAATCCGCGACACCGTCATTCTATTATTTTTCTTGTATTTATTCAGAATCTTCGTTGCTTCTTTTTCTAATTTCTTCTTGTTTTCCGAGAAGTAAATCATACATGTACTATTCTGTTGCAACTGGTTATCCTCCAGATAATTCTTCAACTGATAACTATACAACTCACGGTGAGACAAGAAGCCTTCCTTGCTAACCTTCGCACTATCTAATATCTGAATGTCCGTGAAATAGACTACTGTATCCGTAAATGAGGCAGAAATTCCAAAAGCATAAACCGGTTTAGAGTGGTCTTTTTTCAAGGAAAAAGCAGAGCACATGGTAAACACAAGTGCAATTGCAAATAGTATTTTTACGTATTTCATATCATATAATTTTTAACCTTGCAAAGGTAACAAAAAAGAGGAGATTACCTCTATTTATCTCAAATAAATAGCATTTCTTAGTCATAGACCCATAGCAGGACTGGTTTCTTTTCCGCTTTGAGCAACCCGTCAACTTTCCTCATCACTTCATCGGATATTACAGGACACCCTTGACTGATTCCTAACGGAAGATGCAAAGGATACACCTCTGTTTCCGGCAACGGAGTATAAGAATGCAACACGATATACCGCTTGAAAGCATTATCATTCGTCGCTTCCAATCCATGTAATTTATAATGAATATTGATTCCCCACTTGCTATACGACCGGATACCCACCTTGTATTTCCCCAAAGAAGAGCAATAACTACCTTCCACATTGCTGAATACAGGCTTGGACACAGTGCTATTTTTCCCATATCCATGAGCACAGAGACTGGCATACTTCACGGAATCTCCTTTGAAATCCCATACAAAGAAACGCCTTTTACCAGAATGAATACTGAAATCTACCAGAAAGCAATAATTCGTATTATATCCGTTCTTATCACAATAAGCCTTTCCTGCCTGTGCTTTTTCCCGCAAACGCTGCTCTACTTTAACAGGCACCGAATCAGAAGAGGATGCCGCACATTTTGCATACGCCACCATCCCTGCTCCCAAAACAATAAGAACCAATGATATTAAAACTGACTTTTTCATAAAACTCGCATAGTATAAGATTGAATTATAGAATGGGGCTTATGTAAAAAGTCGCATAAGTACATTCTTCTATATGAAAAGTGCGACTTATGCGACTCAAATTCTTTTTTCTTTCAGAAACTGATATTCCTTACTTATCCCAAGTAAGATTTGAGCAATTTACTACGATTACTTTGTCTAAGTCTTCTAATTGCTTTTTCTTTAATCTGACGAACGCGCTCACGTGTGAGGCCAAATTTATCGCCGATTTCTTCCAATGTCATTTCTTGCTGTCCGATACCGAAAAACATCTGAATGATTTCTTTTTCTCTATCGGTTAACGTAGAAAGAGCTCTATCAATTTCCCTCGCAAGAGACTCATTAACCAGAGAGCGGTCCGCCATTGGCGAATCATCGTTAACCAACACATCCAACAGGCTGTTATCCTCCCCTTCCACAAAAGGCGCATCCACCGAAATATGACGGCCGGATACCTTCAGCGTATCAGAGATTTTATCAACCGGAATTTCCAGTTCGTCTGCCAACTCCTCGGGAGACGGACGCCGCTCGTTTTCCTGTTCAAACTTCGAGAAGGCTTTGCTGATCTTATTCAGCGAACCTACCTGATTCAACGGGAGACGAACAATACGCGACTGCTCTGCCAATGCTTGCAGAATAGACTGGCGAATCCACCATACAGCGTAGCTAATAAACTTAAATCCACGTGTTTCATCAAATTTCTCGGCAGCCTTAATCAGTCCTAAATTGCCTTCATTAATCAAGTCAGGCAAACTCAAACCTTGGTTCTGGTACTGTTTAGCCACAGATACGACGAAACGAAGATTGGCACGTGTCAATTTTTCCAATGCTACACGGTCACCCTTACGAATGCGTTGAGCGAGTTCCACTTCTTCCTCGACAGTAATCAGGTCTTCACGGCCGATTTCCTGCAAATACTTATCAAGAGAAGCGCTCTCTCTGTTAGTGATACTTTTGGTAATCTTTAGTTGTCTCATTCTTTAAAAACAGATTTGGAGTGCAAAGTTACGACAAATAATTTGTTAACATACAAAATTAAGTAACTTTTACACTATATTTTTCATCTAATAAAACAAAAAGAGATGCCGACAAGTTGATTGGCGGCATCCTTTTTCTATTTCATTAGCTTATCCTGCAATCTTCTTACCTTATTTTTATATATTACTCTTGAGTCAGATCGACAGCGAAATATCCGCGTTTACCTGATGGGAACACACCGGTCAGGAATAATACCTGGTTCGGAGACTTAACAGCAGCTTTCATTACTTCTTCCAGATCGCTGACTTTGCGCATCGGCTGGTCATTAGCTTTCAGGATAATGAAGCCTTTACGAACTCCTGCATCTGACATCTTACCGGAAGAAACTCCTGTCACTTGCAGACCGTAACCTAGATTCAATTGCTTCTTCAAGTCATCCGGCAACTCTTTGAAAGCAGCTCCCAGGATTTCCATGCCTGCATCCTTCACGATCTTGGTAGTACCTTGCTCGTTCTTCAACGTTACTTCAACGGTCTTTTCCTTCTTATCGCGCATCAGTTTTACTTTCACCTTATCACCCGGACGATGTTTAGCAAGTGCTTCCTGCAAGTCAGCCATATTGGATACTTTCTTATTATCCACACCGATAATTACGTCATCGACTTTGATATCAGCTCCGGCAGCAGAACCATTCTCTACGATTTCAGAAACCCATACTCCTTCTACAACACCCAGTTCTTTAGCTTTATCTGCCAATGTCTTACCGGATTTGTCAATCGGTTGACGGTCGTCCATCAAACTGCTACCGATAGAGCCACCACGAATACCGAGCAATGCACGTTGTACTGTTCCATATTGTTTCAAGTCGGCAATTACTTTCGTCATAATGCTGGTCGGGATAGCAAAACCGTATCCTGCATAAGCACCTGTCGGAGAAGAAAGCACTGAATTGATACCAACCAATTCACCTTTGGCATTTACCAGTGCACCACCACTGTTACCCTGGTTGATGGCAGCATCCGTCTGGATGAATGATTCTATACCACCATTATATACTCCCAGAGAACGGGCTTTTGCACTTACGATGCCGGCAGTTACAGTAGAGTTCAAATTGAACGGGTTACCTACTGCCAATACCCACTCTCCTACTTTCAACGCTTCGGAATCTCCCACCGGAATAGTCGGGAAATCATCACCCTCAATTTTCACCAGCGCAAGGTCGGTGCTAGGGTCAGTACCAATCACGCGTCCCTTAAACTCACGGTTATCATTCAGTTTCACACTGATTTCATCCGCACCTTCAATCACATGATTATTCGTTACGATATATCCATCCTTCGAGATGATTACTCCCGAACCAAAACCTACACGAGGTTGAGACTGTACCTGACGTTGCTGTCCGCGTCCATCACCAAAAAAGAAATCGAAAATGTCCGGCGCTTGCTGAACAGTTCTTGTTTTAGCTTCTTGAGTAGACCTTATATGTACGACAGCATGAAGTGAATTCTCGGCAGCCTGTGTCAAATCAACAGGTTGAGCGTTCACAGCGTCAAAAGCAGCCAATTTGACATTGGGATTCTGCTTGAACATCTCATTAAAAGATGTTTCTTTTGCAGATTCGTTAGATTGCAACAATTTGTAAGTTGTCAATCCTGCAACTCCTGAGCTAAGAAGAATGATTGCTCCTACTCCCAGAATGTTCTTTGTTGTCTGTTTCATGATTTATAATTCTTTAAATTGTTAATATTCGACATTGTTTTAACTTTTACGACGTTAAAATAATAACAAATATCGTTCACTTATTCTACTTGTCACTCTTTTTTGTCCACTTTTAACAGAGAATATTTAGAGCTTAACAGCGGTTAACGACAACACCTGACAAATTTACATTCGTTGTATGTCAGATGGCTTTAACACTCTGACATTCATTCAGTAAAGTCAGATTTTCATGACACCGATTCCAGGTAAGTCATTCAGAGTGATCTTTCCTTTCACCACTTCCACCCCTTTAAAGCGATCATTAGAGATAAGCAGGTTGCCATCCAGGTCGGCAAAATCCACTAATGGCGAGAACTGTGAAGCTGCAGAAATAGCACAGGAAGTCTCTGTCATACAGCCCACCATGACACGCATGCCGAGTGCATGAGCCAATGTCACCATCTTCCATGCTTCACGCATACCGGTACACTTCATCAGCTTTATATTGATTCCCGTGAAAGCGCCTTTTAAAGCGGCTACATCTCCCAGACGCTGCAAGGATTCATCCGCAAATATCGGTAGCGGGCTCTGTTGCGTTATCCAGGCAATATCCTCTAGCTTCTCCTTAGGCATGGGCTGTTCTATCATCACAACGCCTTTTTCTTTCAGCCAATGAATCATATCGAGCGCGTATTGGCGGTCTGCCCATCCTTGATTGGCATCTATCGCTATCGGAAGGTCTGTTACCGAACGAATGGTTTCAATCATCTCCTTATCATTGTCCCGTCCCAGTTTCACCTTTAATATATTAAACTGATCGGCACACTCTTTTGTTTTCGCCCGCACTACATCCGGCGCATCGATGCCTATCGTAAAGGTAGTGGAAGGTGTCTTTTCTTTGTTCAATCCCCATATCTTATACCAGGGAGCGCCTAATAGTTTCCCTACCAGATCATGAAGGGCGATATCTACCGCAGCTTTCGCTGCCGTATCCTTTGGCGAGAGGCTGTCAACGTATGACAAAATATCATCTAGCTGAAAAGGATCACTAAACTGTTCCAGATTCACTTTCCCAAGGAAATTCATCACAGACTCTACTGTTTCTCCCAAATAAGGAGGCATAGAGGCTTCTCCATATCCCGTCACGCCTTCATATTCTATTTCTACCTGCACATCGGGAGTTGTTATACGCGAATAAGTGGCAACTGTAAACACGTGCCTCAACTTCAATTCATAAGGGAAAAAAGTCATTTTCATCTTCCCTCCCAAACCGAGCTTATTTATATGAATGGTAGAAAGCAACGATTCTCCGGCTAGTGCCTGACGGGCTACTAACCCCGAACTGAAAGCAGCCAAAGCTGCCGTTTTCAAAAAATCTCTCCTGTTCTGCATTCTTTTATTGATAAAAGGGGTTCTTATTTGTGGTATTCATTCCTTTCTCCTTATTTATATAAGGTAAGAAACGGACAGCAAAAAGTAAACGCTTCGTGTTGAATTCATCATAGTTTTGATCCGCAGGATTCATGCTGCTGACGTGCACATCTCCCAATGCGTGGATAAACTGCTTGTTTCCGAGGTAAATGCCGACGTGAGAAATACCTTCTTTACGTTCCGCAGTCGCTTTCCGGCCGAAAAACACCAGATCTCCCCGTTTGACATTAGAGAAGTCAGGAGCAATATCGATATGTTCGCCCACATAGGCCTGTTGAGAGGCATCTCTCGGGATAATAATGTCATGCATAAAAAGTACGGTCCGTACCAGTCCGCTACAATCCACTCCCTTGGAAGAGGTTCCTGCCCATAGATAAGGAATTCCCATCATCGAGTAAGCTGTTTCAATGATACTTTCAACATCTTGTTTCAGTGAAGCTCGCCATTCCGCTTCCGGTTGGGAAATGGATTTCGAAAGATATGCTTTCCGTCCGTCGGGATAAGACACTTGATAGAAATGTCCTTTGCTCCCCTCCCACTTCAAACGATTGCCCGCAACAACATCGGATACGGGTTGGGAACTCTCATCCGGTTTCTCATACGCAAATCCGTAGTGCGAGGTAACCACTATCTTTTCTGCCCGATTCCATTCATCATACCGTTCTTTCGACATGGGGGTAATTACCATCCGGTGCACCCATCCGGTATAATCATCCGGTGTTTGTATCTCGTACCAACCGTTATACTGAAGCACCTTGACCGGCATTCCCAACAATGCCTGCGTACTCATGCCGGAAGTAAATTTGCCTTCCTCGCGCAAATTGCAAACTGAAATATGTACTACCCCATAAGCCGAATCGGCAGGCATGGGACGTATTTCCTGTGCTTTCAGGCTAGCTGCCATCATCGCCAGGAAACAATAGAAAAGGAGGATATTCTTCTTCATTAAAATCCATTTTAATGATAGCAAAGTTAGAAATTATTTCTATTTGTGATACTTTCTTTGGCTAAAACAAAATAAATGACGTATTTTTGCAGTCTAAAGCAGTTGGCCGGTCTGTCGCGTGCATGTTTCGTGCAGGAGGAAAGTCCGGGCAACATAGAGCATCCTACTTCCTAACAGAAAGCTGTCCGCGAGGGTAGAGTAACGTAGAAGAAAATAACCGCCGCTCCTTTCGGGGAGAGGTAAGGGTGAGAAGGTGGGGTAAGAGCCCACCAGTCGCATGGCGACATGCGGGCTGTACGTCTTAGGAGTTGTAAGGTCATGTAAACCGGCGTTATGAGAGTTGCTCGCTCCATGTCGGAGGGTAGACCGCTAAAGTGTCGTGGTGACACGCCACTCAGATAAATGACAGGCACCTGATATAATTAAAGATTAATAATCGGAAATTATATGGGTACAGAACTCGGCTTATAGGCTGACTGCTTTTTCTTTTAATTATCCATTTAATTACAAATGACTAATGGATGAGGATCGACTGTTCAAGCAAGTCTGTTGTAATCAGTAATTAGTTGCTTGCAATTAGTAATTAGCGAAGAACTATGAAGAAGAAAATCACCGATATATGGAAGTTTCTTACGTATGACATCTGGCGCATTACGGAAGACGAAGTGACCCGGACCAAGTTCTCACTCTACAATATTATAAAGACCGTCTATCTTTGTATCAATCGGTTTACCAAAGACCGGATGGCCAATAAAGCTTCTGCACTTACTTATAGCACATTGCTTGCCATTGTACCGATACTTGCCATCCTGTTTGCCGTAGCGCGTGGTTTCGGGTTCGACAACCTGATGGAACATCAGTTCCGCAACGGTTTTGGAGGAAATACAGAAACAACGGAGGCCATTCTCTCATTTGTCAATTCCTATCTTTCACAGACCAAAGGAGGTATTTTCATTGGAGTTGGTTTGGTAATGTTGTTATGGACGGTTATCAATCTGGTCAGTAATATTGAAATCACCTTCAACCGTATCTGGGAAGTGAAAAAAGCACGATCCATGTATCGCAAGATTACGGACTATTTCTCCATGTTCCTGCTGATGCCGATTCTGATCGTGGTATCCGGAGGACTTTCTCTGTTTATGAGCACCATTCTCAAGCAGATGGATGATTTCGTCCTGCTCGCTCCTGTTATGAAATTCATGATACGGCTTATTCCTTTTGTCCTGACATGGCTGATGTTCACCGGGCTGTACATCTTCATGCCGAACACGAAAGTGAAATTCAAACACGCTCTCATTGCAGGTATTCTGGCAGGGTCTGCTTATCAGGCTTTTCAGTTCCTGTACATCAACAGCCAGTTGTGGGTGTCAAAGTACAATGCCATTTATGGTAGTTTTGCCGCACTTCCCTTATTTCTGCTTTGGTTGCAGATATCCTGGACAATCTGTTTGTTTGGAGCCGAACTGACGTATGCCGGACAGAATATCCGCAGCTTTAGCTTTGACCAGGACACCCGGAACATCAGCAGACGATACCGGGATTTTATATCCATCCTGATTATGTCACTCATAGCCAAACGATTCGAAAAGAACGAACCGCCCTATACGGCTGCAGAAATATCGGAGGAGCATCAGATCCCCATCCGACTGACAAATCAGGTACTTTATCAGTTACAGGAAATAGAATTGATTCACGAGGTTGTTACCGACGAAAAAAGCGAAGAAATCGGTTACCAGCCTTCAATGGATATCAATCAACTGAATGTGGCTGTCCTGCTGGACCGTTTGGACACATACGGCTCCGAGAATTTCAAAATAGACAAAGACGAAGAATTCAACGACGAATGGAAGGTGCTGACCGAATCCAGAGAAGAATACTATAAAAAAGCAAGTAAAGTATTACTGAAGGATTTGTAGGAAAGTCAAACCTTAAATCGCGAAAATGAACTTAACACAATATTAGAAAAAATGAAAAAGCTACTGCTAAGTGCATTTGTCATCTGTCTAGCAGGGACAAGCATTGCACAAGAATCTCCTTTATGGATGCGCCACTGCGCTCTTTCTCCAGACGGAACCACCATTGCATTTACCTACAAAGGAGACATCTACACGGTACCGTCAACCGGCGGACGTGCCACACAAATCACCACCAATCCGGCTTTTGATACGGAACCGGTATGGAGTCCCGACAGTAAACAAATTGCCTTTGCATCGGATCGCATGGGAAGTCTCGACGTTTTCGTCGTATCCAGTGAAGGAGGAGCACCCCAGCGACTGACCACTCATTCAGGCAGTGAGAAACCTGTTGCCTACAAAGACAACAAACACATTTTATTCACAGCCAACATTGCTCCCTCTGCCGAAGATGCCGGGTTTCCTTCCGGCCAGTTCCAGCAAGTGTACGAGGTAGCCGTGACGGGAGGACGCCCCGCTATGTTCTCATCCATGCCAATGGAGTGCATCTCTATTAATAAAGAGGGAGTGATGCTCTATCAGGACAAGAAAGGATACGAAGACTATTGGCGCAAGCATCAGGTATCCCCTATTGCCCGTGACATCTGGACATACACTCCCGGGAAAAAACCTGTTTATCAAAAACAAACTACTTTCGGAGGTGAAGACCGCGAACCGGTATGGAGTCCTGATGGTAAATCATTCTATTATCTAAGTGAAGAGAAAGGTTCCTTCAATATATTCCAACGTACTCCCGGAACCACCACTTCCCAACAAATCACTTTCCATACAAAGCATCCCGTACGTTTTCTAAGCATTTCAACCACCGGCACACTCTGTTATGGTTATGACGGCGAGATTTATACACTTACTCCGGGCAAACAACCCCAAAAGGTAAATATAAGTATCCTGGCAGACAAGAATGACAAAGATATTATCCGCCAAATCAAATCCAACGGGGCTACCGACATCGCTGTATCTCCCAAAGGAAAAGAGGTCGCATTCATTATGCGCGGTGATGTTTACGTAACCTCCATTGACTACAAAACAACCAAACAAATCACCAACACACCCGATCAGGAACGTAACATCAGTTTCGCTCCCGACGGACGCACACTCGTCTATTCTTCAGAACGCGATGGATTGTGGCAGCTTTACACTTCCACCATCGTACGCAAAGAGGAGAAACAATTCACCTATGCCACAGAATTGAAAGAAGAACGTTTGACAAACTCCAAAGTCGCTTCTTTCCAACCACAATTCAGTCCTGACGGTAAAGAGGTTGCTTTCCTCGAGAACCGTACCGCTATCCGTGTCATCAATCTAAAAAGCAAGGCTGTGCGCACAGTGATGGATGCCAAATATCAATATTCTTATGCCGACGGTGACCAATGGTTCCAATGGAGCCCCGACAGCCAATGGATTCTATCAGACTTCATTGGCATAGGAGGCTGGAATAATAAAGACGTCGTTTTGCTGAAAGCCGACGGAAAAGGCGAAATGGTCAATCTTACCGAAAGCGGATACAGCGACAGCAACGCCAAATGGGTGTTGGGTGGAAAAGCAATGATATGGAACAGTGACCGTGCCGGATACCGTAGCCATGGTAGCTGGGGAAGTGAAGACGACACCTATATTATGTTTTTCGACGTCGATGCCTACAACCGCTTCCTGATGAGCAAAGAAGATATTGCCTTACTTGAAGAAGCGGAAAAGGCAGAGAAAGCAGAAAAAGAAAAAGCCAAGAAAGAAAAGGCAGAGAAGAAAGAAGACACTAAAGACAGTAAGAAGAAAACGAACCAGAATGAGAATGCGAAAAAAGACAGTACGGAAGTGAACCCTCTTACATTCGATTTGGAGAATCGTTTTGACCGCATCGTTCGTCTAACTGTAAATTCTTCCCGCCTGGGTGACGCTGTTATGAGTCCGAAGGGTGATATTCTTTATTACCTGGCAGCTTTTGAAGGAGACTATGACCTTTGGGAGCATAAACTGAAAGAAAATACGACTAAAATATTATTGAAAGGAGTTGGCGGCGGCTCACTCATACCGGATAAAGAAGGAAAGAATATCTTTATGTGCACAGGTGGCCGATTGAAGAAAATAGAGATTGCCGGTAGCAAAATTACACCGATAGAATTTGAAGCATTCTTCGATTACCGTCCTTATGATGAACGCGCATACATCTTCGACCACGTTTGCCAGCAAGTAAATGACAAATTCTATATTGCCGACTTGCATGGAGTGGACTGGAAAGGATATAAAAAAGCATACGAACGCTTCTTGCCCCACATCAGCAACAATTATGACTTCACGGAAATGTTGAGTGAATTGCTTGGCGAATTGAATGGTTCCCATACCGGAGCCCGGTTTGCAGCAGGAGGCAGCGCAATGCCTACCGCTACTCTGGGAGTCTTTTACGATGAGTCATACGACGGTGCCGGGTTAAAGATCAAGGAAATCATGAAGCAAAGTCCTTTCACCCAGAAAAAGACAGAAGTGAAGGCAGGTTGCATCATTGAAAAAGTAGACGGCACAGCGATTGAAGCCGGTGCTGATTACTTCCCGTTATTTGAAGGCAAAGTCGGACGCAAAGTAGTACTTACCGTATACGATCCTTCTACTAAAAAACGTTTTGAAGAAGCAGTAAAAGCAATCAGCTATGAAACCCAAAGCGACCTGCTTTACAAACGTTGGGTAGAGCGCTGCGCCAAGAAAGTGGAAGAGCTTTCCGGCGGACGCATTGCTTATGTACATATTAAAGGTATGGACAGCCCCAGCTTCCGCAAGATCTATTCCGAACTACTCGGCCGTTATCGTAATAAAGAAGCCGTAGTGGTAGATACCCGCCATAATGGTGGCGGATGGCTGCACGATGATGTAGTCACCTTACTTAGTGGAAAGGAATATCAACGTTTCGTGCCACGCGGACAATATATCGGCAGCGATCCATTCAACAAATGGCTGAAAGCCTCATGCATGCTAACTTGCGAAGACAATTATAGCAATGCTCATGGCACTCCTTACGTATATAAGACTCTAGGTATTGGTAAACTGGTAGGCGCCCCGGTGGCAGGCACGATGACCGCCGTGTGGTGGGAACGCCAGATAGATCCGTCTATTGTATTCGGTATCCCGCAGGTGGGTTGTATGGATATGCAAGGCAACTATCTCGAAAATCAGACCTTGCAACCTGATATTCTAGTTTATAACGAACCGGCAGCCAGCCTGAAAGGAGAAGATGCACAACTGAAAGCAGCAGTAGACTACCTATTGAAAGATTTGTCAAAAAAGAAATAAATATAGCATTATTGATGCCGCCGGAAAAGCGGCATCAATAACGCGCTAACTATCAACACCTTAAAAAGCCATTTATTGGTTTTAAAGAAACAGGTCGTTCCTTTAAAAGGAAAGCATCGTTGGTTTAAAAGGAACGTCCCCTTCCTTTAAAACCAACGATGCTTTCTGTTATATGCTTATCCTAAAGGGCTAAGAATATAATTATTTTTCAATCAATAACGATTGTATGAAATCACCTTTTCTTTCGGCTTCCTTATCTTCTTACGTTTTTCCTTTGCCGGATAGCCAATGACAATATCCAGCAATAAACGTTTCGAAGCAGGAATACCGGCAAGCTGTTTCAGCTCTTTTTCATCGAACCAACCCAGAATACAAGAACCCAAACCTTCGGCTTCAGCTGCCAGAGAAATATGAGCAGCCGCCATTCCAATGTCGATCAACGGAAAATGCTTGCCTTTTACCTTTCCGCCAAGCAGGGAGGTTATATTAGCAGATTCTTCTACAACCAGAATATGCACGGGAGCATCTTTGGCAAACTTATTCATTCCCAAGCCAGCAGCAGCTTTCCCGGCTTTTTGAGCCAGTTCCTTGTCTGTGATGACCACAAACCTCCAAGGTTGTGCGTTGCAGGCCGAAGGAGCCAAACGTGCAGCTTCAAGTACCCGTTCCAACTTTTCCGGCTCCACCGGACGTTCCTTATCATACGAACGGTCACTTTGACGAGCCTGCACCAATTGAAGAAAATCAGTATATGCCATTTCCAATCCTCCGGTCACTTATTTATATTTTCTTATTTATATTGAATCATCCGGCTGATATACTTGCCGATAATATCGAATTCGATATTTACCACACTGCCAATCTCAAACGTATGGAAGTTCGTATGCTCGTATGTATAAGGAATGATAGCCACCTGGAAAGTATCATCCGTCGGATTACATACCGTCAGGCTAACACCGTTCACAGTCACCGAACCTTTATCCACGGTGATATATCCGCGTTTCGCCATCTCCTTGTCAAACGCATATCGGAATGTAAAATACCAGCTGCCTTCCGCATCCTTAATATCGATACAAGTAGCAGTCTGATCCACATGTCCCTGAACGATATGTCCGTCCAACCGACCGTTCATCATCATGCTACGTTCAACGTTCACCTTATCCCCCACTTTCAACAAACCGAGGTTAGAACGCTCCAATGTTTCTTTCATGGCAGTCACCGTATACGTATCATCCGTCAGAGTCACTACCGTCAGGCATACACCATTGTGAGAAATACTCTGGTCGATTTTCAACTCATTCACAAACGAACACTTAAATGTAAAGTGTATATTCTCCTGGTCTTTCACCAGTGCTACCAAAGTAGCATATTCTTCTACGATTCCAGAAAACATAATTCTATTTACTATTTACGATTTTACAATTGAAAGTACTCTCTTAATGCAAGGGTCAAAGATACGAATAAGGAAGCAGCTTAGAAAATAAGAGCAAAAAAAAATGGGGCTTTTCACAAAGCTCCATTTTTCAGTTTTCAATAGGTATTAGTTTTTTTTTAAGGTAAAAAGATTGTTTTCAGGATAACGGTGCAAATATAGGCGGTTTTACCGATACTATCCAAATTATAAAACATGTCATATAACATCTTTTTGAAAATTCTTTGGATTTATTATCATTTGAAGCAAAATCTCCTGTAACTTGTCCGTTACAGGAGACAAATATAAGATAATTTTTTAAGGAGCCCTAATTTCTGTTTAAAAATCGGCAGAAAATTACTTTTCCGGGTAATTTTCATCGGTTTTTCCACGATGTTTTAACACTTTGGCATCAATGAAGAATACAATCTCCTCGGCAATGTTGGTAATATGATCTCCCGAACGTTCCAGTTTACGGAACACGCTGACCAAATCTACGCAAGTATGTACAGCTTCCGGATGTTCGATAATATAGTCTGAAAGAATTCCTGTCGCATCCGCATTGATTTCATCCAGCAAATTATCCTTAGCAAACACTCCTGCCGCCAAATCATTACTCTCTTCATTCAAGGCACGTTTTGCCAGTTCCAGCATCGACAACACCTCTGCCTGCATCTCTGCCAGGCGGAGACGAGACAACAGCTCTGCATCCAATACCGGTTCTTTGCAACGAAGTACAAAACGGGCGATCCCTTCCGCAAAGTCACCCAAACGTTCCAAGTTCGTATTGATTTTCAACATAGCCAACACAAAACGAAGATCAATCGCCACCGGATTATACAATGCGATAATATCTTCCACATCACTATCTATCTTCAATTCAAAAGCATTCACCCTGCGTTCGCGAACCATCACCTGTTGAGCCAGCTCCTTGTCAAGGGTCAACACAGCCTCTCCGGCACGGTCAAGCTGGTTGTACACCAAGGTCCACATTTCATCAATTTCCTTCTTCAATAGGATGAGTTCCGATTCTATAAACTTTACCATAGTCTATTATATATAAATGATTAATATTCTATCAATTGGGTTCCAGATACCCGGATTACCCAAAACGTCCCGTTATGTAATTCTGGGTAGCCTCTTTCTCCGGATTGGTGAATATCTTTTTCGTCTGATCGAACTCCACCATTTCTCCCATATAGAAAAACGCCGTCTTATCACTGACACGGGCCGCCTGCTGCATATTATGCGTAACGATTACAATCGTATAATCCTTCTTCAGTTCATGAATCAACTCCTCCACTTTCGCCGTAGAAATAGGATCGAGCGCAGACGCAGGTTCATCCATCAGCAATACCGAAGGAGAGACAGCCATCGCACGGGCGATACAAAGACGCTGCTGCTGTCCGCCGGACAGTGCATAAGCCGATTCCTTCAACTTATCTTTCACCTCATCCCAAAGAGCCGCTCCTTTCAATGTTTCCTCCACACGCTGGCGAATGAAAGCATTATCTTTTATTCCGTTCACACGAAGTCCGTAAGCCACATTCTCGAATATGCTTTTCGGGAAAGGATTGGGACGCTGGAACACCATTCCCACATTCTTGCGGAGTTCGTCCACTTCCACGCCTTTCGCATAGATATTATGTCCGTCGATACGGATTTCTCCCTCCAGACGGGTAGCAGGAATCAAATCATTCATCCGATTGAAAAGCCGGAGAAAAGTAGATTTGCCACAACCGGACGGTCCGATAAAAGCAACAACCGATTTTTCCTCAATCTGCATGCTGATGCCCTTCAATGCATGAAAGTCCCCATACCAGAAGTTCACATCACGCGCATCTATTTTCACTGTATCCATATACTAATTTAGTTCGTTTTTACTCTTTTCTCAAAATACTTTCTCAAGGCATTAGCCAGCAGATTCACCAACAGGATAATCATAATCAATACCAATGCCGTGCCATAAGCCAGCGGCAGTTGTGCCTCCATATCCGTTCCACTGGTGGAAATCACATACAAATGGTAAGGCAAGGCCATACACTGATCCAAAATACCGGTAGGAAGTTGCGGCAGGAAGTATGCGGCACAAGTAAACAGAATCGGCGCCGTCTCTCCCGAAACACGTCCCAAGGCGAGAATCAACCCAGTGATAATGTTCGGCATACCCATCGGCAGAATAACGTGCCATATCGTCTGCAACTTCGTCGCTCCCAATGCCCGGCTACCTTCACGCATACTGTCGGGAATGGCTTTCAAGGCTTCCTCCGTTGTCCGGATGACCAAAGGTACGCAAAGCAAACCTAATGTCAAAGAACCTGCCAGAATACTATCACCAAACCCCATATAATTGACAAACAGCGCCATACCGAACAATCCGAATACGATGGAAGGAATACCGCTCAAGTTATTGGTCATCACCCGGATAAAGCGTACCAACCTGCCTTTCGGCGCATACTCATTCATATAAATCCCACTCATCACCCCTATCGGAAATGCAAACAGCGCACTTCCCACCATCAGGTAGAAGGTACCGACAATAGCCGGCCAGATACCGCCACCTGTCATTCCGTCCGTAGGAGCCGAAGTGATAAAATCCCAACTGATAGCACCGATTCCCTTATAGATGATAAATCCCAGAATCGCAAACAATATCAATACAATGCAAAGACTCAACAACCGGAAAATCCCGAAAGCAAATTTCTGCGAACGGTGTTTAGCTTTATTATTACTCCGTATTTCCATCTTATTTACTACGTTTTAATCCTTTAGAAGAAATATATTCCACACTAAAGTTGATAATCAATGTAATGAAGAACAGTACGACACCCAACAGGAACAATGCCTGATAGTGCGGACCACCTGCAGGAGCCTCTCCCAGTTCGGCGGCAATCGTAGCCGGAATGGTACGTAAAGGCTCAAGAATAGTTGTCGGAATCACAGCCGCATTACCGGTCACCATCAATACCGCCATCGTCTCTCCGATAGCACGTCCGATGCCAAGTACCACGCCGGATGTAATACCCGAAATAGAATAAGGAATTACTACCTTATATATAGTCTGCCATTGAGAAGCCCCCAACGCCAGACTCGCTTCCCGCATTGCACGCGGACAGTTACGCATCGCATCTTCCGTCACCGTTATGATGGTGGGCAATGCCATAATGGCCAGTACGATACTCCCTGCCAGGCCGCTCTCTCCCACCGGAAGATTAAACAACTTCTGAATCAACGGAACGATGACAATCAACCCGAAAAAGCCATAGACCACGGAAGGAATACCGCTCAACAGTTCGATAATCGGTTTCAGCCAGTTCCGCACTTTCGGGTTTGCCACTTCAGACATATAGATAGAAACCGAAAGCCCGAACGGCAAAGCAAAAAGAATGGCGAACAGACTCACCCACAACGTACCGGTAATCAACGGCAGGAAGCCGAATTGAGCTGCCGGAGTGGCCGTAGGAAACCATTCGGCACCCGCAAATACATCTTTCACGGAAATGGTGTTATCCTCTATGAAATGCACCGCGTCCGGATGAACAATAAACTTCTGCGGAACAAAAGCTACGATACCCAGTGTTTTCTCTACCAGTTCCGTAATCTTGTCGCCTGCATATTCATAAGCAGGCCCCAGCTCCTCCTCCGTATAATACTGCGTTATATCCTCCAAACGAAAAACCCGGATAGGGAGATCTTCCCCACCGAGTTCCTTCCAGTTTGTGATCTCCTCATCAAAAACATTTTTTATCTGTGCAGGGCTCAACACACTAACTTTGTTGCTCTTATTCAGCGCCAACACATATCCCTCTTCAATCACCTTACTCTTGAACAGCCCGAAAGCTTCCGTGAAAAGGAAGAGTACAATCAGCAGAATAGTAATACTTGTCACGAAACCGCTACAAGTCAACATTCCTTCTATAATCCTTTCAAATACCTTTTTCATACCTACTATGATTTCTGATGCAAAGAAAGCGTCTCTTTATTAAGGAGGTGTGACTAACGTTTGAAGGAAATGTTTCAATCATGTTACGTTTGTGTTACAAGTATCATTTCCATTCCGGATGAAATGGAAATGTAATATCCGATTGCTTAATTTGCAAAGTCAATAAAAAGAAGAAATATGAAAGTGAGAAGAAACTTATTAATCGCCCTTTCCTTACTCTCGCTCGGTGCCAACGCACAACGTATAAAAGGTAGCGACACGGTACTGCCTGTCGCACAACAGACAGCAGAGCGGTTTATGAACCAGCATCCGGATGCCCGTGTCACTGTAACCGGTGGCGGAACCGGTGTGGGTATCTCCGCTTTAATGGATAATACAACGGACATTGCAATGGCTTCCCGCCCGATCAAGTTCAGCGAGAAGATGAAAATTAAAGCGGCGGGAGAAGAAGTAAACGAAGTGATTGTTGCCTACGACGCCCTCGCCGTGGTGGTACATCCCTCTAATCCGGTGAAACAGCTGACCCGCCAACAACTGGAGGATATTTTCCGGGGGAAGATAACCAACTGGAAACAGGTAGGCGGAGACAACCGAAAAATAGTAGTCTACTCGCGTGAAACATCGTCCGGTACTTACGAATTTTTCAAAGAGAGCGTACTGAAAAATAAAAACTACATGGCAAGCAGCCTTTCCATGCCGGCAACAGGTGCTATTATCCAGTCTGTCAGCCAGACCAAAGGAGCTATCGGATATGTAGGACTGGCCTACGTGTCTCCCCGTGTCAAAACGCTTTCCGTGTCTTATGACGGAAGCCACTACGCCACCCCTACGGTAGAGAATGCCACCAACAAAACCTACCCTATCGTCCGGCCGCTTTACTACTATTACAATGTAAAAAATAAGGAACAAGTTAGCCCCCTGATTCAGTTTATTCTTTCATCCGACGGACAGGACATTATAAAAAAGAGCGGTTATATTCCGGTTAAATAAAAAAAATGTCCTACTTTTGTAGCCTAAATACAGATAACATTAACCGTTATGACAGATATTAAAAACGAAGAAGCAGGCGAAAAGAAAAGCTTGAACTTTATTGAACAGGCAGTAGAGAAAGACTTGAAAGAAGGTAAAAATGGTGGAAAAGTGCAGACGCGTTTCCCGCCCGAGCCCAACGGCTATCTTCACATCGGCCATGCCAAAGCTATTTGCCTTGATTTCGGCATCGCAGAAAAACACGGCGGTGTATGTAACCTTCGTTTCGACGACACAAACCCTACCAAGGAAGATGTGGAATATGTAGAAGCTATCAAAGAAGATATCCAATGGCTAGGCTACCAGTGGGGAAATGAATATTATGCTTCCGACTATTTCCAGCAATTATGGGATTTCGCTATCCGCCTGATCCAGGAGGGAAAAGCATATATCGACGAACAGAGTTCCGAACTGATTGCACAGCAGAAAGGTACTCCTACCCAAGCGGGTGTGGAGAGTCCTTACCGGAACCGTCCTATCGAAGAGAGCCTCGAACTTTTTAAGAAAATGAATAGCGGCGAGATCGAAGAAGGCGCTATGGTGCTCCGTGCCAAGATTGACATGGCTAATCCGAATATGCACTTCCGCGATCCGATTATTTACCGTGTAGTGAAACACCCGCACCACCGTACGGGCACTACCTGGAAAGCTTATCCGATGTATGACTTCGCCCACGGACAGAGTGACTTCTTCGAAGGAGTGACTCATTCTCTGTGCACACTTGAATTTGTGGTACACCGTCCGCTTTACGACCTCTTCATTGATTGGTTGAAAGAAGGAAAAGACCTGAACGACAACCGTCCCCGTCAGACTGAATTCAACAAACTGAATCTAAGTTACACCCTGATGAGCAAACGTAACCTGCTCACACTGGTGAAAGAAGGATTGGTAAACGGATGGGACGACCCTCGTATGCCGACTATCTGCGGTTTCCGCCGTCGCGGTTATTCACCGGAGTCCATTCATAAGTTTATCGATAAAATCGGATATACCACTTACGATGCCCTGAACGACATCGCCCTGTTGGAAAGCTCTGTCCGGGATGATTTGAACAGCCGTGCTACCCGTATATCTGCAGTAATCAACCCGGTTAAACTGATTATCACCAACTATCCGGAAGGACAGGTTGAAGAACTGGAAGCAATCAACAATCCGGAAGATCCGGAAGCAGGAAGTCACTTGATCGAGTTCAGCCGCGAATTGTGGATGGAGCGCGAAGACTTCATGGAAGACGCTCCCAAGAAATATTTCCGCATGACACCGGGACAAGAAGTACGTCTCAAAAATGCTTATATCGTGAAATGTACCGGTTGCAAGAAAGACGAAAACGGTGTAATCACAGAAGTATATTGCGAATATGACGCAAATACCCGCAGTGGCATGCCGGATGCGAACCGCAAGGTGAAAGGTACGCTCCACTGGGTAAGCTGCAACCACTGCCTGCAAGCAGAAGTACGTTTGTACGACCGTCTGTGGAAAGTGGAAAATCCACGTGACGAACTGGCCGCCATCCGCGAAGCAAAAAAATGCGAAGCACTGGAAGCCATGAAAGAAATCATTAATCCGGATTCATTGAAAGTTCTGCCCAACTGCTACATAGAGAAGTTCGCAGCTACCCTGCCTCCACTCTCCTATCTGCAGTTCCAACGGATCGGTTACTTTAATATCGACAAAGAATCAACCCCGGATAAACTAATCTTCAACCGTACAGTAGGGTTGAAAGACACATGGGGTAAGATTAATAAATAACTAAGCTTTCAAGCTTAACTTTACAATGGGGCTGTGTCAAAAGGATCATCATCTGAACTTTTGCAACAGCCCCATCTTAGCAATTAAAAATCTAAAAGTAAAATGGGTAGAAAAAATTCGCCATCAGCAAAAAAGGAACTAGTCACACTAATCACAAACTACGAAGAAGCAAAAGCAGAAAACCGACAACTTTATCTGGATGCTGACCAATTGGCCGGCATCGCCGACTGGTATGCCTCCGAGCGAAAATTTGAAGAAGCACAAGAAGTAATCACTTATGGACTTAAAATACATCCGAGAAACACAGATTTGCTTATAGAACAAGCATATCTTTACCTGGATACCCAAAAGCTGCAAAAAGCAAAAAAAGTAGCGGATTCGATTACCGAAGAATTTGATTCCGAAGTGAAACTGCTGAAAGCCGAACTATTGCTGAATGGAGGAAAACTGGAGGAAGCTCAACGGCTGTTAAGCACAATAGCGGATGCCGACGAGCTGGAAACAATCATTGATGTTGTTTTTCTCTATCTGGACATGGGATACCCGGACGCAGCCAAAGAATGGCTCGACAGAGGTAAATCCCGTTATACCGAAGATGAAGAATACATGGCTCTCACAGCCGATTATCTGGCATCGACCCATCAGGTAGAATCAGCCATCATCTATTACAATAAACTCATTGACAAATCTCCATTCAACCCTTCCTACTGGATGGGACTGGTGAAATGTTACTTTGTCCAGGAACAAATAGACAAAGCCATCGAAGCCTGTGATTTCGCATTGGCAGCCGACGATCAGTACGGGGAAGCTTATGCCTACAAGGCACATTGTTTCTTCTATCTGAACAATTCGGATGATGCCATCGAGAATTACCAAAAGGCGATTGAGCTCAAAGCCATTCCCCCCGAACTGGGTTACATGTTTATGGGAATATCCTACGGTAATAAAGAAGAATGGCAAAAAGCCGATGACTATTACGACAAAGTGATCGAACGTTTTGAAGAAGACGGAGACAAGCAGTCTATTTTATTGATAGACACCTATACCAGCAAAGCATTCGCCCTCTCTCACCTGGAAAGGTATAAAGAGGCGCATGAGTTATGCGAGAAAGCCAAAGAGATAAACCCGAACGAGGGATTGATTTATCTGACAGAAGGAAAACTATACCTGGCAGAGGAACTGGAAGACGAAGCTGCCATCTCTTTCGAAAAAGCGATAGAGATCAATCCGAACATAGAAATGTGGTATATGATTGCCTCTGCTTATTCGGAAAGTGACTATCTGATCGAAGCGAAAGAATACTTTGAAAAAGTGTACCAGATAAATCCGAAATACGAAGATGTGACGGAGAAATTGAGTGTTCTTTGCCTCATGCACGGTGAAATCGACAACTTCTTTAAATATAACAAGGAATGTGAACATCCACTGGAAGAAGACATGATCCTGGATCTGTTGAACAGTCCCGAACACAGAGAAGAAGACGAAAGAACTCTCAAAGAAGTGTGGGAACGCATGAAAAAAGAGAATAAGAAAAAAACAAAAGGAAAAAAATAAATCAATTTATAAATTCTATCCTCAAAAAACATGGAATCAGTAGCAGAACTTCTTAAATGGGTATTAGAAAACTTGAACTATTGGGTAGTCACTATTTTTATGGCTATCGAAAGCTCTTTTATTCCCTTCCCCTCGGAAGCCGTAGTACCCCCTGCCGCATGGAAAGCTATGGCAGACGACAGTATGAATATCTTTCTCGTTGTCCTATTTGCAACTATAGGAGCAGATATCGGTGCATTAGTTAATTATTACCTGGCACGTTGGTTGGGTCGTCCTATTATCTATAAATTCGCTAACAGCCGTTTAGGGCACATGTGCCTTATTGACGAAGAGAAAATACACCATGCAGAAGAATATTTCAGAAAGCACGGTGCAGCCTCTACTTTCTTTGGCCGTCTTATTCCGGCTGTACGCCAACTTATCAGTATTCCCGCAGGGTTAGCCGGCATGAAAATAGGTCCTTTCCTGCTTTATACAACTCTCGGCGCTGCTATATGGAACAGCATATTAGCTTTGCTCGGATACCTGATTTACCGTTTTACAGACCTCAAAACGACTAACGATGTCTATGTAATGGCCACCGAATACAGTCACGAAATCGGCTATGTCATTATAGCAGTGGTGGTAATTGTAATCGTTTTTTTGGCTTATAAAGGGCTGAAAAAAAGAAAATAAGTAGTAAAATACTCATTGCAAAGCCACAGAGGACGCAGAGAACACAAAGCAAGAACATAGAGTTACCGGGGCATCCATTATTGTAAATCGGCTATTACCCGTTAAATTCTTACTTCTTTGTGTATTCTACGTCCTCTGTGGTTTATTTTTTGTGGTAGATAAGAGCTAATTAGAAATTAAACTGAACTCCTACTCCCAATATCTCTTTAAATTGCACACGAGCACCTTTTGTACCATCCTTTTGCACGATTTTCACATCATCGTCATACATCAGGTTAGTAGTAAGTGTGGTTGAGAACCATTTATTGATAATCATATTTACTTGTACTTCCCAGTTCACATCTATATTCAGCGGCTTATGCAGATAATCGGAATATAGATCCAAACGTGAATATACCGTCATATTTTTCAAGAATTCATATTTGGCTTCTCCTTTCAAGTTAGCACCGAAGCTGGATAATAGATGTTTGCCCGGATCCACTCCATAAGCTCCTTCGTCAGAGAGACGGTCATTGAGTACAAATGTTCCGCGCCACGCAGCAGGAGACAATACAACGGTAAATATCTTACCCGGATCATACGTAAAGCCCAAACCGGTAGTCAAATAGGCAGGAGCCATAAATTCGGAGATAGCAATGTCTTTATTGACGGAGTAGTCATATCCTGGAGAAAACTGTGTCTGGAAAGTGGCGAACGCACTGGCATACCAACTTTTGGCAATAGCATAGCCATAATTCGTATTCAAATAGATTTTATCATTTGCTTTCCTGGTTCCGTCGTCACCGGTCTTATTTAATCCATAAGCCAGTTCGATACGATTATTCCACAGATGTTTTCCTTTCTTATAATTAATCTGATAAGTGCCCTGCAAGTCAAAGGCAACGGAGTTATCACCTCCGGCAGCCCAATTAGTGAGGCTCACTTGCGTTAGTTTCAGTCCGGCAAATCCTTCTTTTGTCCAGGGAGAAATTTGTGTACTATCGGCAGTTTGGGCCGACAAGGTTCCAACGCCCATACATAACAGGGCGATGAATAGAGTTTTCATTTTGTTCATGATAGTTGAGGTTTAGTGTAGAAAAAACACAACCTAACAAGAACGGAGCCTTGGCAGTTTACCAAGCCTTTTTACCAGTTCCCATTAGGTCAAAATCTTTAAGATAAGTAGCAGGCTTAAGTATTAAGTATTAGCCATATTCGTTTATTAGCTGCAACTAATAGTTAATACCTAATACTTAATACTCCATATTCTATATTACTTTACAGCAGCTAAGGCTTTGTCATAATCAGGCTCCTGGGTGATTTCAGGAACAAGTTCCGTATATGCAATTTTGCCATCTTTGCCAATCACAACTACCGCACGCGCCAAAAGTCCTGCTAACGGACCATCTGCCATACGCACTCCGTAACTTTCGTCGAAATCAGAGAAGCGGAAATCAGACAATGGAATTACATTTTCAATACCTTCTGTCGTACAGAAACGGCCGTGTGCAAAAGGAAGATCCTTAGAAATAGCCAATACTACCGTATCTTTCAATCCGGCAGCCATTTTATTAAACTTACGTACAGAAGTTGCACATACGCTGGTATCCAGACTAGGGAAAATATTTAAAATCACATTTTTACCATTTAAATCTTTCAGAGAGAAAGAAGATAAATCTGTTTTTACCAGCTCGAAGTCAGGAGCTACCTTACCTACTTGTATAAATTCACCGATCAGTTTCACCGGTTGTCCTTTGAAATTTGTTGTTGCCATAATGCATGTATATTTAAAATTTACTTTATATAGGAAACAACTATTCCCCCAAATATGTTCACGGAAAACCTTTTCTAAATTCAATTTGTTATTCCTCAACGAAATCACTCTAGTGTTCAATTTAAAATATAAAATGTATGGAAACTGTATTCAATGAGATTCAACATTCAGTAAAAAATTGGTGGACTTCTCTTCTTTTGGGAATCGTGTATATCATTGTAGCCCTTTGGCTCATGTTCTCACCCGTAAGCACCTATGTAGCTCTAAGTATCATTTTCAGTGTATCGATGCTGATAAGCGGTATTCTGGAAATCATCTTTGCTCTTAGCAACCGGAAAGGTGTCCCGAGCTGGGGGTGGTATATCGTAGGAGGACTCATCGACCTCGTTCTGGGTATTTACCTGATTGCCTATCCGATGATCAGCATGGAAGTTATCCCTTTCATCATAGCCTTCTGGCTTATGTTCCGAGGGTTCTCCTCCACCGGCTATTCCATCGACCTGAAACGTTACGGAACCCGCGACTGGGGCTGGTACATGGCTTTCGGTATTCTTGCCATCCTGTGCTCTCTTTTAATATTATGGCAACCCGCCATAGGAGCGCTCTACGCAGTGTATATGATTTCTTTTGCTTTCCTCATCATCGGACTTTTCCGTGTCATGCTTTCATTTGAATTAAAGAATCTGCATAAAAGAAAATAAAAAGCTTTCGGCACTTACTTTGGGATTTTGTTTATCTTTGTAGGCAATTTACATAAATCAATTAATTAAAAAGGAAGAAAATTATGGCAATGCATACATGGTTTGAGTGCAAGATCCGTTATGAAAAAGTAATGGAAAACGGAATGCAGAAGAAAGTAACTGAACCTTATCTTGTTGACGCACTCAGTTTTACAGAAGCAGAAGCACGGATTATTGAAGAAATGACTCCGTTTATCTCCGGAGAATTTACCGTTTCGGATATTAAACGTGCCAACTATAGCGAACTTTTCCCTAGCGACGAAGAAAGTGCCGACCGCTGGTTCAAATGCAAACTTATTTTCATCACTCTGGATGAAAAAAGCGGTGCTGAAAAAAAGACTTCCACCCAAGTACTGGTACAAGCTGCCGACTTGCGCGACGCAGTCAAGAAGCTGGATGAAGGAATGAAAGGAACCATGGCAGATTATCAGATCGGTATGGTATCCGAGACTCCGCTCATGGATGTATATCCTTACAGCGCCGAACCGAATGACAAACCGGAGTTTGATCCATCAAAAGCATAAGTAACAATGAGTATTGCTGACAATTTAAAGCAAGTGCTGGCCGAACTCCCTCAAGGAGTCCGGCTGGTTGCTGTCTCAAAATTCCATCCCAATGAAGCGATAGAAGAAGCATATCAGGCGGGACAGCGTATTTTTGGAGAAAGCAAAGTGCAGGAAATGACAGCTAAATACGAAAGTTTGCCCAAAGACATTGAATGGCATTTCATCGGACACCTGCAGACGAACAAAATCAAATACATGATACCATACGTAGCGATGATTCATGGAATTGATAGTTATAAACTGCTGGCCGAAGTCAACAAACAAGCTGTCAAAGCGGGACGTACAGTGAACTGCCTGTTGCAGATTCACGTTGCGCAGGAAGAAACCAAATTTGGTTTCAGTCCCGAAGAATGTAAGGAGATGTTGAATGCCGGAGAATGGAAAGAGCTGACTCATGTACGCATCTGCGGATTAATGGGGATGGCCAGCAACACCGATTGCATTGAACAAATCAACCGGGAATTTGGTTTACTAAATAGGCTCTTTAACGAGATAAAAACAACTTGGTTCATCCACTCCGATACTTTCTGCGAGCTGTCGATGGGAATGTCACATGACTACCACGAAGCCATTGCCGCAGGAAGTACGCTGGTACGGGTAGGAAGCAAGATTTTCGGAGAACGAATTTATTAATCAGGAGTAAAAAACATATTGCTATGACCGATTTAAAAACTACTTTCGCAGGGCTTTCCCTTAGAAACCCTATCATTATCAGTAGCTCGGGGCTGACCAACAGTGCCGGCAAAAACAAAAAATTGGCCGAAGATGGTGCCGGTGCAATTGTTCTGAAATCACTGTTTGAGGAACAGATCATGCTGGAAGCAGACCAACTGAAAGATCCGGCTTTCTATCCGGAAGCCAGTGACTATCTGGAAGAATATATCCGTGAGCACAAGCTATCCGAATACCTGACTTTAATAAAAGAAAGTAAGAAGGTATGCCCCATTCCTATCATTGCCAGCATCAACTGCTACACTGATTCCGAATGGATTGACTTTGCAAAGATGATTGAAGAAGCCGGTGCCGACGCATTGGAAATCAATATCCTTGCCCTGCAATCGGAAGTGCAATATACATACGGTTCATTCGAACAACGCCACATCGATATTCTCCGCCACATTAAAAAAACAATCAAGATACCTGTAATCATGAAACTGGGTGATAACCTGACAAATCCTGTGGCATTAATCGATCAGTTGTATGCCAACGGTGCAGCAGCAGTTGTTCTCTTCAACCGTTTCTATCAGCCGGACATCAATATCGAAAAGATGGAGCATATTTCAGGCGAAATATTCAGCAATGCTTCCGACCTCGCCATTCCGCTTCGTTGGATCGGAATTGCGTCTGCAGTAGTAGACAAGATCGACTATGCAGCTTCCGGTGGTGTTGCCAATGCAGAATCAGTAGTGAAAGCTATCCTTGCCGGTGCTTCGGCTGTAGAAGTTTGTAGCGCAGTCTATCTGAATACAAATGCATTCATCGGAGAAGCCAATCGCTTCCTCTCTGCATGGATGGAACGCAAAGGATTCAGGAATATAGCTCAATTCAAAGGCAAACTGAATATTAAGGATGTTCAGGGTGTCAATACATTCGAACGTACACAGTTCCTGAAATATTTCGGGAAGAAAGAATAAGGAAAAAGTATACTAAATCAATAAAGAAAACGGTGAACAAATTGTGCTATTTGCAACAGGATGTTCACCGTTTACTTTTTTAATCACTTATTAATTTATCTCGCTTAGCAGAGAAATCTGTTATAACAGGTTGCTTGCCAGTTCACTCAATTCACTTCGTTCACCTTTCAGCAAATTGACGTGTGCAAAGATATTCTGGTCTTTCATACGATCAATCATATATACCAAGCCATTGGACTGACTATCCAGATAAGGTTGGTCAATCTGCTGGATATCTCCCGTAAATACCATCTTCGTACCTTCGCCTGCACGGGTGATGATTGTCTTTATTTCATTCGGGGTCAGATTCTGCGCTTCGTCAATGATGCAATACATTTCGCTCAAACTACGACCACGGATAAATGCCAGAGCTTCAATCACCAGCTGCTCGCTTTTCTGCATATCTTCTATGCGCTTCACTTCGGTAGAGTTTGTAGCAAACTGACGTTTTATGACGTTCAGGTTATCAAACAACGGCTGCATATAAGGAGCTACTTTTTCCTGTGCGTCTCCCGGAAGGAAACCGATATCCTTATTGGAAAGCGCCACAACGGGACGTGCCAGCAAAATCTGTTTGTAATCCGTCAGCTTGCCCAAAGCAGCAGCCAAAGCCAGCAAAGTCTTACCTGTTCCCGCTTTTCCTGTCAGAGCCACCAGTTTGATGTTCGGGTCATTCAGAATCTCAAAAGCAAAACTCTGTTCCGCATTCCGCGGTTCGATTCCATAATTCTTACCCTTCATCACACGGATAATAGAATGGGTAAAAGGATTGTAGCGTGCCAATACACTATTCCGGTCACTCTTCAATACAAAACATTCATTGGGATGAATCAAATCCTTAAAGTCAAATTCACTCAAGTCAATGCCTTCCTTTGAAGAATAAATACGGTCGATCAATGCCGGATCTACATTTTCAAAAATCTCATTAGATTTCTCGAACACATCTACATTTACCACCTTATCCGTAATATAATCTTCGCAAAGCAGACCGATTGAACGGGCTTTCATGCGCAGATTCACATCTTTGGTCACTAAGATAGATTTCATTTTCGGATACTTGTCGGTCAGGTATTCGGTTGCCGCCAAAATCAAATGATCGGGTTTCTTTATAGGAAACGATTCCCACACTTTGGCAGCCGGCACATTGCTTGTCACGACAAACAGACGTCCCAATCCTTCGCCAAGCTTCACTCCGTCGGAGAAAAGCTCATCGCTTGTCAGCACATCCAATTCGCGCACGAACTCACGAGCATTGAAATTTATCTGCTCGTTTCCTTTTTTGAACTTATCCAGTTCTTCGAGTACAACAAGAGGGAGGTAAATATCATTTTCCTGAAAATTCTTCAAGCAATTGTAGTCGTGAAGAATAACATTTGTGTCTAGCACAAAATTTTTCTTAGTTCCCATGATTTCTTAGATTTAAATGTTGATATTTGCAATCTCATTCGCCAATCCCCCATTTATAGTCAGATTGACGGTTCTAAAGATAAACAAATTAGCGGGCAATAAAGATTGCCCGACGTTAAATATTATAAAACATGGACTATCAGAACACTTTAAAGTACTTATATGAGAGTGCGCCAATGTTTCAACAAATAGGAGGCAAAGCATATAAGCCGGGTTTAGAGACCACACACAAATTGGACGAACATTTTGGGCATCCTCATCAACAATTCAAGACGATACATATCGCCGGAACCAATGGAAAAGGATCCTGTTCACATACCATCGCAGCCGTATTGCAGTGCGCCGGTTACCGGGTAGGACTATTCACCTCCCCTCATTTAATCGACTTCCGCGAACGTATCCGTATCAACGGTGAGATGATACCGGAAGAGTATGTAGTCAATTTCGTAGAAGAGCATCGCTCTTTCTTCGAGCCGCTGCACCCTTCATTCTTCGAACTGACCACCGCTATGGCATTCCGTTATTTTGCCGACCAGAAAGTAGATGTAGCAGTTATCGAAGTAGGCATGGGCGGAAGATTGGACTGTACGAATATCATCCATCCGGATTTGTGCGTTATCACCAACATAGGCCTCGACCACACCCAATATCTGGGTGACACGCTAACGAAGATTGCCAAAGAGAAAGCCGGAATTATCAAAGAAGGAGTTCCGGTCGTTATCGGCAGAGCCCAAGGGGCAGTGAAACGTGTATTTACCATGAAAGCCAAAGAAAAGAATGCGCCCATCGAATATGCCCGTGAAAATGCCCGGTACTGGGACATGGAAATAGTTCCTTATTCGAAATTGCAAGAAATAAGACCGATGATGGACAACACAATTCAGAGCATGCACGAAATGATCGAAGCAATGGACGAACAATCAGAAGAAGAGGCAAATCAGATGCGGCAAGCATTACTCATGTTAGACCTGTCAGACAGTCTACGTACGCTAGATCAGATACTCGACAAAAGAAAAGATGCTATCAAAATCCACAATGAGATGTTTCCTTTCGGACTTTTCACAGAGTTGAGCGGAGCTTACCAATTCGAAAATATGTCCACCATCCTAAAAGCCCTTGCGACACTGACCCGTCTGAACTACAACATCAGATCCCAGGACTATCGCGCAGGTCTTGCAAACGTATGTCAGCTCACCGGTCTGATGGGGCGTTGGCAGAAAGTACACAGCTATCCGGATATTATCTGTGACACGGGACATAATGTTGATGGAATCGAATATATCCATGTACAGCTCAATGCCATTCACAAAACCTTCGGTCAGGAGATCCATTTTGTATTCGGCATGGTCAATGACAAAGACATCCGAGGGGTTCTGCGAGCATTGCCGAAATATGCCACCTATTATTTTACCAAAGCAAGCGTTAAACGCGCGCTTCCGGAAAATGAACTACTGGCATTGGCAGAAGAAGCCGGATTGAAAGGTACCACCTACCCCACTGTTGTAGAAGCTGTACAGGCGGCAAAAAAGAACTGCCCCCCAAAAGATCTGATCTTTGTAGGAGGCAGCAGTTTCATTGTCGCAGATTTGTTAGCGAACCGCGATACACTCAATCTCTACTAACGCATCCTTTGGCAGAGCTTTTACGGCAACCGCCGAACGTGCCGGAAAGGCTCCGTCAAAATACGTGGCATACACACCGTTCATCCCCGCAAACAGGGACATATCCTGAAGAAACACAGTGGTTTTGACAATATTTCCCATTGTCAATCCTGCTTCTTCAAGAATGTGTTTGATATTCTCCAACGACTGGCGTGCCTGCCCTTCTATGCCTTCCGCCATCTGTCCCGTAGCGGCATCAATAGGCAACTGACCGGACACAAATACCATACCATTGGCTTCTATCGCCTGACTATAAGGGCCGATAGCCCCCGGAGCTTTCTCACTGCAAATTACTTTTTTCATATATATTTCTTTTTTCTGTTTACCGAATTTCAAAGATAAAAATAAATTTCGAGTAAGATTGACAAATCTGTTTCTTTTTATTATCTTAGCAGCTGATGAGCAAGCATAATTACGACATATTCATAAGTTACCGTAAAAGAAGTTCGGGCGACAAGCCTGAAATGCTACAACTGATGCTGGAAGAATCCGGATTCCGCAAAAGGGTGAGCTTTGATAAAGACAATTTAAACGGTCGGTTTGATGTTGAGTTGATTCGCCGCATTGATGAGTGTAAAGACTTCATTATGTTTATGGTGCCGGAGACGTTTACAACGATCCGCCCGCTCAATGAAGAAGCGGTCGAGACAGGCGAAAAAGCAACATGGGACATGGAAGAAGTGGCTTTTTACGAACGGATGGCGTCCTTGACCTATGAAGAGTTTGAAACAGAAATTAAGCAGATCAGCCATACCGGAGAAATCGATTTTGTCCGGATAGAATTAGGCCGTGCGTTACACCGCCGGAGTAGAAACCCCAAACAGATAAATATCATTCCGATTGCTCCGCAGGAAAGTGAAAGCTATGATTTCGCCACCCTGCAACTACCACCGGACATTAGCGGATTAAAAGACTTTCAAGCTGTATTTTACAGTAACTCACGAGTAGCCCGATTCAAAGATATAAAGGGTGACCTCCTGAAACAAATGTTGTCAAAACCTTCTTATGTATCTGCTAAATGGCTTGTGATGACTTTCATTGCTCTATTATTAATAGTAGCAGGAAGCAAAACTTATACTTCCATCCAAAGAACGGCAGAACAAAAATTGGAATTCAAGGATTGTCGCACTTATGACGATTACAGTAGTTTCATAAAGAAACACCCGGACAGTTCTTTGAAATCTACGTGCGACTCCATCCTGCATGAATTCAATGCACTCCGAAATGACGGACGCGCCTCCGTAAACAACACCGGAAACAGGGATATAAAAGACAGAGAGAAAGAATGGGTAGACGTAAAATGGAATCCCACAATCACACTGCCCCAGCTCCGCTCCCTGGTGGACATGATGAATAATATGCTGCTGATTCCGGCCAAAAACAAAGAATTCATCATGGGGAAAACTATGGGAAAAGGATATGACTCACCGCAGCACACCGTTGTATTAAGTTCCGATTATTATATGTGTAAATACGAAGTAACACGTTCGTTGTGGTATGCCATTATGAATGACTCCATTGTTACGGAAGAAGGCATGCTGCCTATGACACATATAACGTGGAATGATGCAGAGGCCTTCACCAAGAAACTGAACAAGCTCACCGGTTTACCTTTTTCCCTCCCTACGGAGGCACAATGGGAATATGCAGCCGCCGGAGGCGAAAGCTATCCTTATGCCGGTTCAGACAACATTCGTGATGTAGCCTACTATGCCTCCAATGCCAATGAACGCCTGCATCCCGTTGGTGAGAAACGCGAAAACGGATTCGATTTATACGATATGTCAGGCAACGCCGCCGAATGGTGTACAGACTGGATGAGCCGGTATGAAAATACACGGGGCACAGATCCCCAAGGTCCGGCAGAGAATCCCGGACACCATAAAAAGATAGTGAGAGGAGGCAGCTACCTGGCCAACGAACGTGATATGGACATTCGCCATCGCAGCGTACAGACTTACGATACATCAGAACCACATATCGGATTTCGTGTGGTACTTAATCCTATTCAATAACACTATGAATGCAAAATAAAAATGAGCAGGAAAACTATTTTCAGAGTATTCATCCTCCTATTTTTTTTCATCGGAGGGCAAATGAGTGTCAATGCACAGACAACGACACCCTTTGAAACGGTGTTCGACGCCTGTAAGAAAGCATGTGAAGCATTGGACGGCGGCTTTGCCAGTGGCGAACAACTGCTGGCAGTAAGCAAAACGCTGCGTGATGCAGCCCCTATCCCATTAACCGTCAAACAAACCCAGGGCGATGTTTTGAGCCTGAAAGGACATCTGGTATTTGACTACGAGTTCATTCAAGACTGCATTGATGATGATAAAATCTATGATATTGCGGACAAGTATGCGAAGGAAGCCAAGGAGAGAGGCGATAAGGACTCCGCCAACAAAGTAAGATTAGATACCAAAATGGTGGCTGCCGGTCAGACCTGTACTTTCGAGATTCCGAGCTGTTCGGGAACCTCGCAGATAGGCTGTGTGGCAGAGGTGAATCGCTCTTTCAGTTGGAAAATAAAGACAATCGGTTATCAATCGAAAAGTGAACGGGAATACAAATGTAATGACAGTGTCCGGAAAGGTCTTCCTTTCCGTAAAGAAAAGGTTAGCTCGGACGAACGGTATAAAATCATCGTCTCGATCACCAATAAAAGCAAGAGAGACGGGAGCTTTGCCTTGATCTTATTTTAATCCACTAAAATCTCTATTATATGCGACAATTCATTCTATCTCTATTAGCCTGTCTATGTCTGACAGCCTACTCACAGACTGCAAGCCAAGCCGACCTACTGGTTGAAGAAGCTCAAAAACTAGAAAGTAAACAAGATTACCCAACCGCCATTACCAAACTGAAACAAGCGGACGAATTATATGTCAAAACGGGAAAGACACAGAGTGCGGAACGTGCTACCTGCCTACACATTCTCGGCCGCTGTTATCTGAATCTGGAACGTCCCGAAGGACTAACCTATACACAAATGGCAGCAGATATGCGCAAGACCATACTGGGCGAAACAAATATCAAATATATTTCCTCCCTGAACAACACAGGACTCTACTACCTGACTGTTGCAAAAGACTATCCTAAAGCAGCAGAAATTCACAGCAAGACATGGGAATTGTGCAGTCGCATTCAACCCCGTCCCGAACAGGCATTCATGTTTCATATCAATCTCGCCCGCTGCTACATAGCTTTAGGAGAAATGGACAAAGCAAGTGCCATCGTAGAAGAGGAAATAGCCATCAGTAAAAAGATGTATGGCGAAAAGTCCCTTTCAGTAGCCCGTCAACTCCAGCAGATAGGTTCGTTGTACTACCTGTCGGAACGTAAAGACGTAGGGGTAACTTATTATGAGCAGGCCTTCAACATCTTTCCTGACGATTCAAAAGAATACGAGCAACTTCTCGATTGGATATCGTCCATCTACCTGGAGCTGAACAATCAGCCAAAAGTATTGGAATACATGAAATTGGCAGAAGCTCACAATAAAAAAGAATTGGAGAAGCCTTGCGACGAGCCCGTTTGCCTGACCGAGCGTGCCCAGTATTTTGCCAGTATAGGTGACAACGACAAGGCAAGGGCACATTTTCTGGAGGCTTTAAAGAAATGCGATGTGAATACCCATAAGGAGATCGTTTTTAAAGTACGCCACAACTATGCGCAATTTCTCTCCGGAATACAAGATCACGCATCTGCCGGCGAATACTACGAACTGGCAGCAGACATCCTTCGCAACAATCCTGCCGAACAGGCTAAATTTGCATTGGAATCTTATCTGGGCGGACTCAATTATAGCATTGCTGCCAAGTATGAGGCCTCCAATCGTATGCTCAATCAGGCACTGTCGGTTTATGCACAGATGTTGCCGGACAGACTGGACAAATATGTAGACGCCTCCATTGCATTGTGCCGTAACTACGGATTCACCAAGGAATATGGAAAAGCCCTCGAAATACTTGCAAAAGCCGAAAAACAGCTTCCGACAGGTGATAAGTCAGATAAGATGGGGGAAATCCTCCGTTCCAGAGGCAGTATCTTATACCGACAGAAACAATATGCAGAAGCAGCAGCAAACTACCAACAAGCTGCAGACATTTACAAAGTTCTTCCCGGCAGTGATGTAAAATATCAGAATGCACTTAGCAGTCTGAATCGTTGCCACACCATGATGGGCAATGAGACAGCAGCCAGGCAGACAGAACAGGATGCCGAACGTCAACGAATGGCGGTTTTAAACAGGCTATTGAAAGAGAATCTTGAACAACTGGATGCTTATCGCCTGCAATGGGGAGAAGACGGGTTGATGTATGTCTCCGCATTAGGGACTATCGCTGACATCTACTATACCCAAGGACAGACCGACAAGGCATTAGCCTATATGGAACCTTTCCTCTCCGGTGAAACAACCGCACTGCGTAATCTTTTCCGTCTCTCGAAAGCCGATGAACGCCTGGCATTCTGGAAGGATATCCGTTCCTCACTGGACAGTATTCCTCTCCGTGCAGCCAATATCACCGCAACAGGTACACTTGAACAAAAACAACGTTTTGCCCGGTTAGGTTACGATGCATTATTGTTTTCGAAAGGTATTATGCTCAATTCGTCTATTGAACTGGAGTCTCTGATTCGCGCTTCGGGAGATAAATCCCTGCTCGACCAATACAACAAGGCTACCCTTATGGCGGAACAAATTTTATCCATGCAAAGTGAACTCCCGAATGCAGCCAATCAGACGGAAGCACGGAAAAATATTATCCGCCAGAAAGAGGAGTATGAACAGTTGCAACTGGACTTGATGCGAAAATCTACTGATTTCGGCGACTATACCCGTTATCTTTCCGTCAAATGGCAAGACGTACAAAAGCATCTGCATGGAAACTCCATCGCCATAGAATTTGCTCTCATAGACGATGAATTACTAGCTCCGGACAAACACCTGGCCGCTTTCGTACTTCGTCCGGGCGACGTGTCTCCCACCGCAATCAAGTTAATGAGTCAGAAATTGCTATCGAAAGAGATACAATCGCCTACTGCTTTCACCACAACCGAAAACGGGGCACATTTCTGGAAAGCGCTGGATGAATATATCAGCAAAGCGGACACTATTTATTTTTCACCAGACGGGATACTTCATCAGCTACCCGTAGAATATCTTCCGTATGGAGCGGGTAACCTACCGTTAGCATTCCAGAAAGCCGTCTATCGTTTATCGTCAACAAAAGAAATTGCACTTGACAGAGCTTCGCTGAACTACTCATCAGCCGCACTTTTCGGAGGATTAGACTACGAAATGGCTTCAACTAAAGTTCGCAATATTGTTTCTACAGATCATAACTCCGGGAAATTCCGTAACGGACAGAATGGGTATCATGAGTTACCATATACGCTCAATGAAGTAAATAACGTAAATTCCCTGTTGAAAGAAAAGAAGATTAAAACCAATCTATTCGTAGGTGAAAACGGAACGGAAAAGCAGTTCCGGGCACTCGACGGAAAAGCTGTTTCGTTGATTCACATAGCTACTCACGGAGACTATAAAGAATTGAAGCAACGTGAAGCCGATGATGCGATGAAGCATTGCTTCCTGATTATGTCCGGCGCCAATGCCACGGAAGAGAATAACGACGGACTGCTCCGTGCGGATGAAATCAGTACACTAAACCTCCGCGGTTGTCGTATGGTTGTTCTTTCTGCCTGCAACACCGGTCAAGGTACTCTTGGTGCGGATGGTCTTTTCGGTCTTCAACGAGGCTTCAAGAATGCAGGAGTACAAACCATCCTCATGACACTTTCAGCTGTTGACGACCAGGCCTCCATGCTTCTCATGACTAAATTCTATGAGAACATCATTTCAGGGTTATCCGAACGACAGGCTCTTATCAAAGCGCAACAGTACCTTCGTGAGAACGGATATGCAGACAGTAAATATTGGGCACCGTTTATCTTGTTGGATGCAGGCAGATCGCCTATTCCTCATCCTTCGAGATCTTGAACCCTAGTTTCATAATCAGTTTCAAGGTTTCCACCGAAGAATTTCTGTCGTACACCTTTTCTTCTTCAGGTAATTCTTCATACGGAACCAGACACGGATGCTGCTTCAACACATCATCCCGTTTTTTTCCATACGTCCAACCTTGCTCTATTCTGGTTTTCGACCAGACTTCATGAACATTCTTAGCCATCTCTTCTACCAGGTATTCCAACTCCTTCGGGAGTTGGATATGTCCTGTATCCACCGGATTGGGAATATACTCTTTCATTTTATGATTCATTATTTATATATTAGCGGAACAATTTCCAATCTATCTTTTTACCACAATGACTGCAATAAATTTGGTCCATAAAAATAGATGCACCACATTCACAGACTTTGGCATCGCCTTCATTCTTCAATTTTCTCATCAGCTCATTATGAAGAGCCGTATCGCCCCGTTTGATAATACTATACCCCAGCTTTTTCATTAGCTTGATCGTATCAAACGCCATACGTCGATCATATTCTTTTTCCGAATAAGGAAGCATGGAATAAGGCACCATGTCCGGAGTCTCTTTCTTCTCGTCATCCCTCTGCGGTCCATAAGTCCATCCCTCTTCCTGGCGCTGGTCGGCCCAGACTTCGTGCGCATTTTCAGCAATGGCTTCACGCAATTCAATCAAATCAGTGCTCAATTCAACATCTTCCAGATCAATGGGACGCGGATTATAATCCAGATCAGGCACTTTCACCCTCGCCAGATATGCTTTTGCATCATTCCATGCCGCAATAAAGCGATCCTTGGGATAGGCCGTACTTTCCTCTCCTGTTGCAGGATCATAAAGCGTCACTTCCTCTTCATTTACGTCAAGCACTACTGCTGCATGATAAGCAATTTCCTCCTCGCTATTTCCCGGCAACCGGCAACTGTTTACCACCACAATCGCATCATGTCCGGCCTTGAGGGCACGTATGACACTGTCAATACTGGAACCATAACTGCGCATCACAATCAATCCGCGTTGTTCGAGCAGGCGACCTACACTATGCAAAGGAGTTCCCCTCTCCCTCAACCAACTATTATTCCTGGCCTCCTCCGAGAGTTCGTCCGAATTATATTCAATCTTTCTACGTTTCAAAATAAACTGCTCACACTGGAAATCACAAAGATTACCTTCCGATTTGGCTGCCATCTGCGCCATTGGCAGGAAGTCCGTTTCTTCATCATCAGCTCCCATCATGGCATCCAACTGTTGGGACAAGATAAATTCCTCTTGCAAACTTTCATCAGTCGCCAGATATTCAAGTACCAAAGCTGTTTCTTCAGCATTCGTCTTACCTTCTTCAAAAGCAGCCAACAATTCTTCGGTTATCATATTTTTATCTTTTGTTTTCATACTTCTTCTTATCATTCATAGCTAAGTGAGCCAATGCTGCCAGCGCACGCTTTTTAATATTGTACAGATTAGCAACAGTTATTCCCATAGATAATGCTAAAAATTCAGGTTCGACCTCTTTGAGTACTAATTCCCTGATGACCATCACATACCGCTTATTCGACATCAGATCGAACAAACGTTCCAAATCAATCTTTGCGGCTATTTTCGATTCAGAGTCGTCTATTTCTTCTTCATGATTCTGCTCATAAAGAGGCTCTTTACTCTCGTCTTCTATCATCTGTTCACGTTTTTTCTGTTCCCGGAAAAAACGGATTGCCACAATCTTAATCCATGTTCCAATGGTGCTACGTCCCTCAAAATGACGAAGAACGGCAGCATCATTCTTCATTAGATGATAATAGAGTTCGCTGATACATTCATCGTAATCAACCTGGTAATCAAATATCAGCTTAATTACATTGATAAACAACGGACGATATTTTATGTTGAAAAACCAATCGGTGATTTTTTCATCCCGATTGATTAATCCGTCGACAATTTCCTGATCTGTCATATAGTTAGTTCTTTTTCAATCTAAAACTTAGCTCAACCACACACTGGTCATAAGGGATGGTTTCCGGATATTTACTTCTTAAAATATCATTATCGACGATGCATTTATGCTTCTTCTGCTGAAAGTCTTTATCTCCGTCACACGTTACAAATCCTTGCAGTTCCATACATGCATTCCAACGCAAATGTTCGCACTTACTCAAATTATCAAATAATGTACTGGAAACAACGTCACAAACCTTAGAATAGTTCAATGTATGGGCATCACGCTGCGTCAGCTCAACCATCTCTTTCAATCTTTCCTTATTATCTTTGCCATCCTCTCCCATGGCCCCGGCTAAAAACTTTTTGGTATCGATATGCCATACATTAGCCCTATCCTGCTCTTCCTGATAAGCCAATTTTATTTGTGCATCCAAGCAATGCTTGTCCCGCAATGCCTCTCTACGCGCATTCCATTCTTCTTCCGATGTTTGCTTCAGGCTTTCCTTCGCTTTCTTCTTCTCTTCAATTTCCTTCTCATTCGTTTCAGGCATTGCGTCAATCATAATTTTCTGATATGCATAATAAAATTCCTTTGCCAATACTTCAAGCACATCTGTTGATACCACATCGTATGAGAATATTTCTTCCTGCGCTCCAAAAGTTATGATTACATCCCGGGTATTGCCATAAATATTAAAATACTCTTTTATTTGCTTCAGCTGAATGGTGTTGCAACTTCCATTGACGCGCAGATAAATCCTAAAATCATTGAAACAATCCTTCCTATATCGATAGGCATATTCGTAGAGATCAATCGCCAATGCCATCCCTTCATTATCATTTCCTATAGCAATTACAACATAGTTTAGATCATGAATGATTTCAGAGAGTTTTTCCCAAAAACCTTCGGAATGGATAGACATTTCTTCACACCATTCCAACTCATTTTTCCTCTCCTTCAAGGCAGGTGCTTTCATTAAAAAATCACCTTTCAATTCATCTATATGTTCATCAACCACATATATTTTTTGAGGGTTCCTATTGCCATTTACATCGATCAATGCCCCAAACTCATATAGAAAACGAAATGCGTCACGTCCGGTTTCTCCAAAGCCAATAATCATCGACGTAAAAGGTTTCTTTACACAAGCCTTCGATGTATCGACATCTACAAAATTCACGGGGTGATTCCTCACATTCTTTTTTAATTGCAATACAGCAAGATTAGACGAGTCGATAATATGAATCTGATGTTTCAACCCATCACATATTTCCAACTTCTGGTTCTGGTTGTTCTTACGCGCATGGCAATAAATCTGAACCTGATTATGGACTCTATCTTCTTTACATTTCGCTATTTCCTTAAAAACAGACACCGCCTCCAGATTCAGTTCTTCATTGGGAGACAAAAAATAGAAAGTTGCCTGCGGATACTTCTTGATTAGGTTTCCCAATCTCCTCAATCCGAGATATTTGTATAAATCAAATTCCGATTTGACTTTATCTATAACCCGGCCTGTGATTCCAAATTTAGAGTTAACCAGTATGCCGTCAAGCTCTTCTATCTTTTCTATGAATTTTTCAGTTCCGTCATGAGACGAATTAAAGAAATGACTGAATGTGAACCGGCCATGAGAACTGCTTTCATTAGCAGAAAGCAACCTCACAAAAATGAACTTACAATTCTCCCATCCTTCTTCATTCTTCCCCTTTAGCTCTGCCGCTTTTTTTCTTATGCTGTTAGCCAGCAGTATCGCATTATCATTGACACCCCAGAAAATAAACAGCCGGCATTTCTTCTTTCTTGAAAGATTCGCCACACATAACCGCACCCATGAGATGAATCTGAATCCTAACAGTTTGATGATAAAAACCGCACTCACTATAACGGCCAGGAAATGTATCACAGAAAATATCGTCATGTAGAAAGGATCATGATGCAGATCTTCAGGAACCTCCAAAAGATCGGAATGCGAAGCGAACATTTCCATAGAAGACAGAGCAGACCTAAACGCCAACGCTATCGAATTACTGTCACTCCCTCCCTCATTAAAAGCGTACCAATATATCAGGAAACCTGCAATAAATACCGTACCTGCAATCCATTTCAGGTTATCCACTAAGAATTTCCGTTTCTTAAAAAGCAGGTATACTAAACCTATCCCGATAATGATTAACAAAAGGGTAGAATATCCCCATTGATTTAAAAAACAAGGGCCTGTCGCGTGCTGTGCATTACATTCACCAGTTTGAGAGATTACTGTGCTTAACATATACATATTCGATAGATAGATTGATTATTCTACAAATTTATACAAAATATTGAATAACAAACAGGTTAGTAATAAAAAAACCTCCTGCAAAACGAATTTTGCAAGAGGCTTTCTTATTTCTTCTTTAATAAGATTATTCAGCTTTTTCTTTATTCTCTTCCGCTGGAGCTTCTGCAGGTGTGGGAGTATCTTCTACCGGCTTGTCAACTTTCACCTCTTCTCTTGAAACGTTTACAGTCACATTTACAGAAGCAGGCTGTGCCTGATATGGCATACGGTTTTTCGGATCTGCCCCATAAGGATTAGGACCTACCGTACCATCTGCAAACAACATATACAATGCAAAAATCCAACCAACGATAGGTACACAGCACAACAAAATCAGCCAACCGGATTTGTTTAAGTCGTGCAGACGTTTCACACCCTGTGCCAGAGAGAACCAGATGGAAGCAATCATAGCAGCAAGACCGATCAATAAACCAAATACTGATCCCCCGGCCGATCCGCTGGCAGCACCCAAAACAAATGTACCTACACCTAGTGCCCATGCAATACTAGAAACTACACCACCGATAATGCCCGACAGGAAATATTCAATTCTACGAATACGCCCGTCAAATGAGAAAGGAGCTTTGAACATAATTTATTAAGTTTATATGAATAAATAAGTGAGATATTCTCTGTGTTTCTCAATATGAAAGCAAAGATATAAAAAAAATAAAATAAAGAAAGAAATCAGGCAAAAAGAATAAAAAAATGCCCTATTTCCTGTAGAAATCACAATTTCACTCCATCCCAATGCATCACTGCCACCCATTCTGTCGGCTGACAAGTTCCGCAAGAACGGTGCGGAACCGTAGCGACCACCAAGTCACAATGGGAAGACAGTACGATTCTTAACTCCTTCAGCAACATATCCATCTGAATAATCAAATGAAGATATTTCGTCATACACCGGATCACCCGTACATACTGATAAATGCACATATCCTCTCCCCGCCTTATCTCCCCTAATGTTTTAGGAGAGACAGCGAATTCGCTTATGAAAAAACTGTTACTGAAAATACGATCCGCATTCATTAAAGCCAATACCAAATTGCTTAAGAACTCATAAGGTTCCTGTTTTTCTTTTGCCATGTCATTCTATGATTAATTAATTATAATATTTCATTTTTTATTTGCTTTATCAAGTACTATCCACATAGGGAAGCAACCCTATTTTTAATATCCCGACCTTTGTTCCCGTTATCTGATAATCGGGTAGCACAACCTTACAAAAACAATTTTATATGAAAGTTTTAGAAGAAATCAAAGTATCGGTTTACGAAAACGTGTATTCCAAAAAGCCTAAAGTCATGTCTTTCCTTGAGGCCATCATCATGTGCATTCATCCTGTTTATGCAACGATCATCAACTCTATCCGCCGATATCATGCGGAAGGCGACCATGCCGCCGCACAGAAATTGAAGAATCAACTCCCCTGCTTCACTCCGTCAGGCACATTTGACGGAGCGCATGCCATCAAACATTTTCTGCTCCCCAGCCATATTGTCGGGCTTGATTACGACCATGTAGCCAATCGCCTGGAAGTTATTCAACGATGCGCGGCAGATCCTCATACGGTGGCAGCAATAGAAAGTCCGACCGACGGTGTGAAAGTCTTCGCCTATGTGGAAGGTATCGAAGGCCGCCATCGTGAGGGGCAACAACTGGTGAGCCATTATTACAACCAGTTGCTCGGATTGGAAAGCGATCCGGCATGTAAAGATGAAAGCCGCCTCTGTTATTTCAGCTATTCCCCCAACGGTTATATTGCCAGTCTCTATCAGGCATTTGTTCTGGAACCGCCTGTGAAAGCAGAACCGGAAAATGTATCTGAAGAAGAAATCTCTCAATTTATTTCGTCCTATATTTTCTTTCATCCGCTAACAGCCGGTCAACGCCATTCCAACGTCTTCAAGCTTGCCTGTGAAGCCTGCCGCCGGCACTATCCCCAGGAAAGCATATTACGCGAACTTACCGCATTTTTCGAACACACAGATTTTCGTCCCGAAGAACTAACAAGTGTTTTATCGTCTGGATACAAACAAGTTAATGAACATGCATTCACTTCCACCTCAGCCAATGAGCCCTCCTTTCAAAAGGACATAAGGACAAAAAGACCTTATGGTACTACAGAAAATTCCGATGCCGACGATGAAGCCTATTGGTTGGGAGAGGAATTCCGGAAGGGAACTCCTTTATTTCCCCGAAGTTTGTACAATAATCTTCCCGATTTACTGAATGACTGTATCATTGAAGACGGAAGCGAACGCGAACAAGATGTCGCTCTCCTTTCCGATCTCACAGCCTTGAGCGCAGCACTTCCGCAGACTTTCGGAATTTACAATCATAAGAAATACTCCACGCATATATTCAGTGTCATACTTTCGCCTGCCGCCAGTGGTAAAAGCATCGCCCAAACCGGACGATACCTGTTGGAGGAAATACATTCAGAAATTCTTGCCACCAGTGAATCCATGATGAAAAACTACCAGACTGTACATAGCAACTGGCAATCAGAATGTCAGAAACAGAAAAAGAAAGGAGATGCATGCTCCGAAGAACCGCAAAGGCCTCCTTTCAAGATGTTATTCATTCCTGCCACCACCAGTTATACCCGCATGCAAATGCAGATGCAGGACAACGGTCCACAGGGAAGCATCATTTTCGACACGGAAGCACAAACGCTATCCACAGCCAATCATCTGGATTGTGGCAATTTCGATGATATGCTCCGCAAGGCTTTTGAGCACGAAAATATAGAGTCTTCCTACAAGGCCAACGGCCTCATTCCAATCTATATACACCATCCCAAATTGGCTTTGCTGCTGACGGGTACTCCCGGACAAATAGACGGCCTATTGAGCAGCTACGAAAACGGATTGCCCAGCCGCACCCTGATTTACACTTTCCGAGAGGCTCCGCACTGGAAAGAGATGGGCGATGACTGCATCTCGCTGGAAGATTCTTTCAAACCGATCGCGCATCGTGTTTCTGAATTATATAACTTCTGCCTGGCTCATCCGGTTCTTTTTCATTTCAACCGCCTGCAATGGAACCGTCTGAATGAGATTTTCTCACGTATGCTGTCCGAGGTGGCATTGGAAGGCAACGATGACCTCCAAGCCGTAGTGAAACGCTATGCTTTTCTGGTGATGCGCATCAGCATGATCCAGACCCGTATCCGGCAATTTGAGGCAACCGATCTTTCTCCCGAGATTTATTGTACGGACGCTGATTTTGAACGTTCTCTTCAAATCGTTCTATGTTGTTACGAGCATAGCCGGTTGTTGCACTCATCCATGCCGTCTCCTTCGGTCCGTCCACTGAAGAATCCGGACACTATTCGTAATTTCGTTCAAGAGTTGCCCGACTGTTTCACGACAGATGAAGCGATTCAGATTGGCGCAAAATATGATTTCAACCATCGTAAGGTAACACGTCTGCTAAAATCGCTTAATGGAGTAAAAATCAATAAGATATCCCATGGCTCTTACACCAAGATGAATGAGCAATAGTCACATCTGTCCTTTTTGTCCTTTTGTCCTTTTGGAGAGTCCGGAAAAACATCGGGAGATTTGAAAAAAACATCTCAATGATTGAAATCAAACATTGGGAAGTTTCGATACAAATCTCCCAATGTTTTTTCTTTTTATCTGTGCGCCTGTGTGCGTCATTATGCGTCATGCCGCTTTCCCGATGTAGTACTTTTGTCATGTAATCGATTACAAGGCAATTAAACAATTAAAAATTAATGATTTAAAATTAAAAGTTATGGCACAGAATTACACTCTCATGGCTCGTAAGAACCTGTTGAAACCTAATGAAACTCCGAAGTTTTATGCAGTGGCACGTAGTGGTCGTAAAGTGACGGTCAAGGAAGTTTGCAAACGTATCACTGAACGTTCTTCTTACTCCAAAGGGGAACTGGAAGGTTGTATCGGTGAGTTTTTGCTCGAAATCGTCAATGTACTGGATGAAGGAAATATCGTCCAGATGGGTGACCTGGGTAATTTCCGTATGAGTATCAAGACCGGTACTCCTACCGATACGGCAAAGGAATTCAAGGCATCGTGCATCAATAAGGGCAAAGTGCTCTTTTATCCGGGTAGTGATCTTCGCAAATTGTGTAAGATGTTGGATTATACACTGTATAAGAGTGATTCTTCCACTGATTCGGATAAATATCCGCTTCCTGATGATGGCGGTGATGATAATCAGGGAGGTTCCGGCAGCGGGGAAGCTCCGGACCCGGCAGCTTAATCCGTCAGTCACGGGTTGGTTATTGAGTTTATGATGTATCAGTAGTATTTATTCTTTAATTTAAATTTATATGAAAAAGCAACTTTGGAAAAACATTCTCCAGTTTATCGTGACTATCGCGACTTCGATCATTTCGGCTATCGGTGTAACGTCCTGCGTGGGACATTAATCTCCTGCTGACCGATATGGAAAATTCAGAAGAAAGCTATCTCCCACGTGAGATTAAGTTGTTGGTGATTCATTGCAGCGCGACGCGCTGCAATGTTTCCTTCACCGTAGAGCAGCTTCGACAATGTCACCTGCAACGAGGTTTCAAGGATATAGGGTATCATTTTTACATCACCCGTAATGGAGAACTTCATCATTGTCGCCCGGTATCGGAGCCGGGCGCGCATGTGCGAGGTTTCAACCGGCATAGTATTGGAATTTGCTATGAAGGTGGTTTGGATAAAGAAGGTCGTCCGGCGGATACGAGAACACAGGCGCAGCGCTTTGCGCTACTTGACTTGTTGACGATTCTCAAGCATCAGTATCCGGATGCGCAAATCCTGGGACATTATCAGCTTAGTGCTTCGATTCATAAGGCTTGCCCATGCTTTGACAGTCGAAAAGAGTATATGGATATATAAAAAAAGAACTACGGGAGCTGGCGAAAGTGCAGTCTCCCGTAGTTCTTTTTTATGTTTATATCACTTATAGTTCTCCCGGCTTTCCCAAGTAATAGGTAATAAGCCGTACTTCTCTCACAGAAAATGCCTTTGTCTTCGGATGAAAGTCAGTAGATAGTATCTCATTCATCAGCGGCTTGCATCTCCGCATCCACCTCCGGAGTTTATTGACCGAAGCACGAATCGTCAAATCTGGAAAATACATCTGGGCTAACTCTTGTTTATTATAACATTTCACTACAAAGTCTGAATGTTCCATCGTTTCTTTATTACTGTTTTCTATGCTATAAAGTTACAAATATTTCAACATATAAACAAAGAAAACTGATATTATTATCCAGTATAATGAGAGTAAAAAAAATATCAACGATCTTCACAGACAGTTGATATAGTGGGAAATTCACATCGGCTTTAACCTCCGATGTCAGGGCGTAGATCAGAAATGTACCGTCGTACGATTTCCAATCCACAATGTAGGAGAATCATGCCTTTACAGCATGAAGCTAGGGACCTACATTTTTTCATCTCACATACGAAACACTCACGTGTTTATTACATCTCAACATTTTATTTTATACCATTTCTTATTGCCATCAATTATAAAGTCCACTCATTCCATTGACATACTTAAAAAGGCAAATTGGAATTAAAAATCTGTCAAGGATCACACAATAAGCGACTATCGATTAATCAATACCTAACAAAATAAATTATTAAGTACTTATTTTATCCATTTTGCTATTTAGCACTCCTCATACAAAAGGATTCTTATATATGCCAAGTAGTTGTTTAGCGAAAAAGTAGAAAAACTTAATATCATCAATAAAATAGCGCCTAAACAGTCGCTTAGGTTCTCTTAAAAAACGAAAGAGCCACTCTAGACCTATTTTCTGCCATACTTTGGGAGCTCGTTGTAAAGTTCCTGCTTCAAAATCTATAGTAGCTCCTAAGGCTAAGAATAAATTCACATTTGGCATTTGTTGACGGTACTTGACAATCCACTTCTCTTGTTTGGGTGCACCAACTCCTATCAACAGAACAGTAGCACCGGAAATGTTAATAATATCAACTAACTCTACACATTCTTTTTCATTTCTCTCAAAACCAAAAGAAGGAGAATGGGCGCCAATAACAATTTGCCTCCCGATCTTTCTATTTATATTCACCATTGCTTTTTGAGCAATCCCTTCAGCAGCACCTAACAAAAAAATCCTGCAATTCTGATTATTTTTATGATACTCATAAAATGCAGTAAAAAAGCTAGAACCCGGAATCGGCTCTGGAATAGGGCATTTCAGTAACTTAGACACCCAATAAAGAATGCGACTGTCACATATTACCCAATCGGCTTGCTGATAAGCATCATAAAAGACCTTATCATATTGAAGCTTTACCAAATGATCTAAATTAGGAGTATATAATACCCCCCTATTCATTCGAACTAATAAGTCTTCTTGGGATATAGAAAGTAAGTCCACATTAAGAATATGTATTGTTTTTTTCATACGGAAAGTACTATCAATATGATTATCACACCATTTTAAGAAACCATAGTTCATGTTTAGTTATTTGATCAGCAATCAGTTTAAATTACAACAGAAATTAGTAAATACTACCATATCATCAGATACTTAAAAAATCAGAGCTATCTTTCATTTCAGATTCACAAAGACTCTTCTTATTGTCGCAATACAATTTTAATGAAATTACGAAATCAGTTTCCTTTCTAAACGCAATAACCACTTACCTTTTTTCAAAGGACATTTATCTATTTAATACAGAATAATAGTTCATTATAGAATTCATTCATGTTCTTAAGAACACAAAGCAAATGTTAGGCAGACCTAAATTGAGACAAGAACCACATAATAGACAGTTATTACTTTTCTCAAAGTCATTTTACTATTTCAATACTTCTTCATAAAAAATCGTACCATTAGAAAGTTCGTAGGAATACATATAACAAATACAGGTATTGGTGCTATTTGCTTACTACAACCAAAGTAAATAAATAAATTAAGAAGTCCCACCTGCATGCAATAGTTAACCAAATGGCTCAATGTAAAACCAACACCATTCCTTCCTGTTTTCTTTATCCTAAAAGTAAATGATGTCGTTAAAATATAGTTCACTATAAAGCTAAAAATATAACCAATAGTATAGGATACATTATGTGATACAAACTTCAGGCACAGATAATATACAGCATATTGTACCACTACAGCAATACATCCCACAATACCAAATCTTATGAATTCATTTATTCTAATACTATTCATTTTACTTGACTATATAAAGTTGCTTTAAAACGATTAAAATATAGGCAACATAATTGACAAGATTCGTTTTATATAAAACCAAGTAGAATTTTACTTATTATCAAAAAGTAAACAATATGGACGACAACAAATAATACAAATCTAAAATAGTCTCTCATTCTAAAAACACAGAATGCTCTATTTTATTCAGTAATAATGAAATAGTGTATTTAATAATTCTATCACTTATTTCTCTTTATATTACACTATTTTATTAATATACCACGATCAGCAAACTCAAGCAATTCCTTATCTCCTTGACTATCACCATAGGCTACAAGTATATACTCTTTTCTATTTGGCTCTATTTCGAGTAAACGTCTCACTTTCTCCTGGCCATAGCAATTTAAAGTAAGAAAACGACCTGTTAAACAACCTAATGAGTCAATTTCCACTTTAGTGCTAATAACATCTAAAGCTCCTAACTGAGTGCAGAAAGGACGTACCCATTCATCAATACTTGCACTGATGACATAAATTGAAGCTCCTTCTTCTCTAAGCTTACGGAGTTCAGCTATCATTGACTCTTTTCTGATATTTTCTATTTCTTTAGCGAAATCCTTACCAAGCCTTGAAAACTCTGATATTTTCATCCCTTTAAAAAAATGAGCAAATACCTTCTGCTTGCATTTCCAATTAGGATAGAGTTTTAGCTTCATCAACACTAGTAGAGGAATATAAAGCAAAAAAACAAAATAAAACTTGCCGGTTCCACATGAAAATTTAATAAACTCAAGTAGAGTATCTTTGGTAGTTAGAGTACCGTCAAAATCAAAGACAGCAACTGTACGCTTATTTTCAGCCATAATTTACAAGTACAAAATAATACTAAATGTAATAACCCAACCTACAATACATAATTGGATGAAACGATCTTTTAATAAAACCTTTGTTGGACTTCCACTCTTCACATCTACGATGGTGACTTGAAGATAACGAATAATACCTGCCAAAACAAATATTGAGGTTATATAAAGGTACTGACTATTAAAACGTTCAATAACTTCTACTGATACAGTATACATAATATAGCATACGATAGTGATGCTTGCTACAATACCAATTGCCTGATTCATAAACACAACATTATAACGATCTACATTCTGGCGGGCTTTTACTCCCGTTTCCTCAAACATAACGATATCATCTCTTCGCTTGGCAAACGCCAAGAAAAGAGCAAGAAGAAATGTCATAAGAATGATCCAATGCGACACCCATATACCAGTTGCAAACCCACCAACAAGAAGACGAAAAACAAAACCTACAGCAATAATGAACACGTCCACAATTGCCTTCTGTTTCAACTTTATACAATAAGCAATATTCATAAGGATATAAAAGCCTATAATTCCATAAATCAAACTCTGATTACCATTCAGAAAGTTTCCAAATATAATAAAACAAATAGAGATTATCCAACAGATAACCATAATGACATATCCCCAAAGCTTACTTATAGCTCCACTTGCTATTGGACGTTCACATTTCTTTGGATGTTTACGATCAGCTTCTATATCATAAATATCATTAAAACAATAGATACCACTGGCAGCAAAACAGAATGAAAGAAACGCAATAGCACATGGAATTAGATATTCTATATCCATAACATGTCTATCAAAGAAGAGAGGTAAAAAACAGAATGTATTCTTAACCCATTGATGCGGGCGAAGTAAAAGAAAGATATTTCTTATCATGGTTTTGAGAATTTAAGTTGGAACATACCAACTTTCTGCATTAACAAAGGCATTTCTGCTGGATTGAAATCTTCTGGCATGAGGTTTGTTTGCATCTTTACACCAATTAAATCAATCTGATTTTTATTCTTTTTATCCATAAAAATATTCCCATTTTGATACTTACACCCAACTTCTTTCAGTTTATTATGCATTTGAATACTTTGTGAATATACATAAACGGGCTTTTGTTTTGACTTGATTTGTGATACTATATAATCGGTCTGTACCCTTTGTTGAACATTAATAACAGTGCCTCCTACCAAACTCAAAAAACTATCTACCAAAAGCATCACCATTGCTATAAATGTCAACCCTCGCTTATATTTTCCACACTCTGCATTAAGAATATAACCAATGAGTATACAAGGCACAAGATAAAAGAAAGGGACATAACGAGCAAGAAAACCTGATGGTAGTATAAAAAGACATAGATATAAAAACAAAATCGAAATCAGTGTTACTTTCCATCTTCTGTCCTTTTTTAACATCACAAAAACAATAAACAAAATAAGCATAGCTTCAAAAAAGAACTCACCAAAACCTCCAAGCTGCAAATCATGTTTAGGACTATCCATCAGGTCATCCTTAGCTATCTTGAAGAAACTGTCATTACCCATTCTGCGACTATCACTGCTATAAGGATTGGCTGCTAAAGAATAATTAACCTGATAAAACACACACTTCCCTTCAATATTTTGAGGAGTGACAATAGACATTATATCAATTTTATCTTCCCCAATCAAAGGATAAACAGGATTATGCTTAATTACAGTATTCGTAATATACGGATTAAAAGCCCCAACAAGAAAACCGGCAACAACAGAAATAGCCATATTCCTGAACAGTATTTTATCAAATATTCTCTTTGTATGATACAAAAGCCCAATAAAAACAAGTAATATAACTACAAACCAGAAAGCGATATTAAACTTTATTGTTGGAACGAAAAAACCCATCAACAGCAAAGGAAGCATATAGGATCTTTCTTTTTTAACAACTATATTATAAACATATACTAAACCTATAGTCACAAATACATAACATGTGTAATCAATGTAGTGAGTCATCATTTGATTCACCAACACAGGATTTAAAGTCGTTGTTAAAGCAACCAAAAACCTAATAATTCCTTTATCTAGTTTGTTGAAATTTCCAATAAAATCAAATACAAAACAAAACAAACTTATAGCTAAAAAAATGTTAAGTGTTTTTCCACTTTCGAGGTTCCCTGTCAAAGCAACAATACCAGCTTCTATAGTTTCCATTCCTTTTGCATAATGTGAAACCCATATGTGTGTATTTGTATAATATGGGACTTCATCCTGCTGTAAAATTGGATGGTAGAATGGATTCCAACCATCATTCATCAACTTGATTATAGATGAATGATACCATTGCCCATCATATGATGCATCATAAACATTAGCTCCTATAAAAATAGAAGCAAGAGTTATGCCCACGAACCAGCATATACTTTTAAGACGAATCTTTTTACTTGTATTCCGCAGAATATATCCAATAACCAAAATAAATGCAAAAATAAATGCAAAACAGTTTACATGCCAACCAATAATGAAAAATAGTGTTTCGATCACAAACATCACTAATGGAAAGCAGAGAAAGAATAGCCCAATTTTCTTTATCATTATAAATGTGTTTATAGTATAGTTTCAAACAACTTCAGCCATCGTTTATAAACGGCATCCATAGAAAAATGTTTGCTATATTTATATGCTGCATATGACATTTCATTTCGCTTCTGTTCATCTTTCATTAACATACTCACAGCCTCTGCCATTACAGCAGCATCAAATCCTTTATTACCCAATACGATTAAACCGTTCTTCTCATTATCTATAATATCGTAAACTGCTGGAAAACTACCATAAGCAACAGGTATAGTTCCATAACTTGAAGCTTCAGACAATACCAAAGGAAAACCTTCAAACTCGGATGTAAGTAATAACACAGAGCATTTTTTATAGTATTCATTAGGGATTTTGAACCCTTCAAATTGGACTTCTTTTAGATTGTATTGATTTACTAAATTCTCTAAATGTTCTTTCTCTGGACCATCACCAACAATAATAAGCTTCCAATCAGGAAAAGTTTTTTCAAGATATTTCCAAATTTCAATCACACGAGATACACGCTTGGCTACATTTTCCAAGCGACCTACATAAAGAATTTTTTTTTCTTTAATACAAGTATATGGATTGTAGTCAGAAGAGTCTATAGTTACTGGGTTAGGCAAAGATAGCAACTTCGCACTATCTTTTACTCCTATAAACTCTGCAAAAGTTTGTTTATATATATCTGCAAGCACCATATAATAATCACTATTATTATAAACATAGCGCATACTAGCAGATGTAATAAACTTAAATAATAATCTTGTAACAGATAATAATGACTTCTTTACAATATTAGAGGTTAACTCTTTTTTTATGTCAATATTCATAATTTTCCCATTCATAGCAGGATTGCTGTGACATACCGCAATAGTCTTAATGTCTAACCCATTTTTTGCTTTTTTCAATAGTCTCGCAGGTTTATACGGTAACCCTAATTGATTAATAACTATTTCTATTTTATAATTTAAAAGAGTCTCTCTTAAAGAGTATACATTTTTTTCATTAACGATATATCTATCTCCCCAAATTACAGGAATCTTTTCATCTATACGATTTCTTATTGAATGTTCTTCTTTATAAAACGCCCAAATTACAACATCGTGTCCTTCTAATACAAATTTATTAGCAAGATTAGCTGTAACAATTTCCAATCCACCAATCTCCAAAGACTTTAAAAGAAATAATATTTTCATTATTACAGAGCGAATAGATAGTTATAGGATTGTTTATAATCTATTTCTGCAATTCGGTTTCGAATTATTCTAGCCGGATTTCCACCCACTATCTTACGTGAAGGCACATCTTTTGTCACCACACTACCAGGTAAAACTATTGCTCCTTGACCAATGGTTACACCTGGCATTATCATCACATTGCTAAATATAAATACGTCATCTTCAATAGTAACAGGAGCACCTTTCGTCTCAAACTGAGGACTATCTAAATTATGACCAAGGGTGTATATTTTTGTATTATGTGCAACACCTACATTATTGCCAATACTAATCCCCCTACGATTATCTAAATAACATCCAAAATTAACCACACTGTTCTTACCTATCACCAACTTACCAACATGAAAGAATTTACAACATCTATGTATTGAGCTAGCACTACCAATCTCAATACCAAAACATCTCAGATAAAAGTTCCTCAATGGATTAGGTATTATGTTGTAAGTCACATTCAATATTTCTACAAGAATAAACTTACCTTGCAAAAGAATAGATTTAAACATTCTTGATCGATTTTTTATTCGTTAATTCAATATATATGTTCTACTCAATGGATTTTTTTATATAAAAACCTATATATCTTCTGAACTATATCTGGAGCGCCTTTTCCTGTATTTCTAAAATACAGGATATATTTAAACTTGATACCAAAATTCAATGATGCATTTCCTATATATTTGTAGAACTGCGGATCTAATCTATTAATAGTAGCATCTAACTCCTTTAATTTATCAATATCATACAAACCACGCATAATTGTTGCACGATATATATAAACAACTACTCGACCTAGGTTGTGATAAAGAAATGCAGTCATACTACTTTTCAGAGAAAGCTGGCGATTATGCAAATCTTTTAATCGATTTACTGCACATAACACTTGATGAGAAAATGTACGATCAAGTATATCAGCCTGCATAGTTTGCCCTTCACGACCAACCAAATATTCGTATAAATATACAGGTTGATAAATAACTGTCCTAACTGTCGTCATAGGCATGAATATCCATTCCTGATCTGTATAGGAGATACCTTCCGTTTGTTTGTAATCGATATTCTTAAGATTTTCAGTTTTATAAGTCACTGCATGCATTTCTGCATCTACTACTCCAGAATTTACACAAATTTCATCAAAAAAATATTCTTTATAGGGATAGAGAGGAAAAGTTCTTTTACTCTTTATCTGTCCTTTTTCATTAACGATCACATAGGAAGTAAGTATCAGATCTACATCAACAATTCTCAATAATTCAAGATGTTGTTGCAAAGATTTTGAATTATAACAGTCATCAGCATCCAATACTTTTATATATTTACCAGCCGCCTCTTTCAGTCCTCGGTTTATACAAGAACCATAATTTCCATTTTCCTTATCAATTACAATGAAAGTTTGTGGATATCTAACTTGATAAGTATGGGCTATTTCAGAACTCCTATCTTTAGAGCCATCTATTACCACAAGTATCTCTAGTTGTTTCATTAGCTCTCTATCTTCTATAACAAGGCTAGTGAGGCACTTATCAAGATACTTTTCCATATTATACGTCGGTATGACTATTGTAAGTATTTTATTCATCATTTAATACTTTACTAAACATTGCTTTATACTTTGGCAATAATGCCTTCACCGAATATTTTCTATCAATGTTATCCCTCATTCTTCCAACTAAAGCATTATAATCTTCTGTAGTTTTATCAATACACTTTCTCATAACATCCTTAAGTGAATCTATATTTTCTGATTTAAAAAAATATCCATTAATATCCTCTTCCACTTCGTCTTTAAATCCTGGTAGATCTGACACTATAACTGGTGTATAATAATTAAAAGCAACTTTTACAGCTCCACTCTGTGACATTTCCTTGTAAGCATATATGGCATAATGATTGCTACAAAAAAGGTTTGGTATATCATTATTGGGTATTAAAGTATTTCTAATTTCAAAGATTTCAGGATAACGAATTAACTGATTGGGAGTATCAGAAATTCTCCACACCCCATTTATTGATACTTTAAAATTTCTAACTCCTTCTTCAAATAACTGATTGGCTGCTTCAATAATAAGCTGAATATTCTTCTCTGCATGCATAGTTCCAAACGAAACAAAAGAAACGCAGTCATTACGTAACGTGACATTAGGCACTCCAAAATCTTTCAAAGCCAAAGGTATTACGAATATTTCCGGCCCCGGATAATTTATCTTAAAAAGAGCAGCTTGTGATTCAGAGAACATATTAACATATTTACAGTTTGGATAACATTTTCGAAACATCGATTTAGTCACTGATCCCATTATAGACTTTATACTACCATCATGGGCTGTTATTACACATTTATCCTTAGGAAGCCACTTAAATAAAGAGTAAAGTAAAGGATTATCTAGCACTATATTAAAATAGATAAGATTTGCTTGAGATCTTTCTATTAACTTAAGTATCTTGCGATATACGAAAAATGTACGAGGATCATAACGGAAATATTTAGAATGAACAAAAAAAATACTAAGGTTATTATATTTTTTCGCATATTTAGATAAATCTTCCTCCTTATATCGATTATTTCTCCATGGAAATAATATGATCCATATTATGTCATACTCATCAAGCAAATTTGGTACAATTGGAATATCCACATCTAGGAAATAATCAGGAGTCACCCAAGATATTTTTTTCTTTGACATACACTTTAATTGTTATTTTTTAGAGTTGGGTGTCACTTAATATTGTATATTATAATTTTTAAGAATCGCTATTAAATCAACTATTCTTTTAGAAGTATAATGTTTTCTCATAAAATCTGAAATCTTAACATATTCAAAACAGTTTTTTCTCATTTCATCCAAAACCTTTTCAAATTCTTCATATTTATCTACTTGTGGTACCACAGAACTCAAATTATACCAAATCGTATCAGCACTCAGTGGGTAATGCCCTATTACCATACAACCATTACAGAGCATCTCAAATAAACGAGGCGTAACTTGATTAAAAGTAATTGTTTCCCTTTTTGCTTCATCAATGCCAGGTGTAGCATAACAAGATATTTTTGTATGCTTAATCATATCCAGATATGATGTACGCCCTGTATCCTTGGCTATAAATCGGCCTGTATTTGTCACATACTTTCGATTATTAATATCACCATTATTTATAATATATTCAAAATCAGGATGTAGAGAAGCATACTTTTCCAACATCCTCAAGAAAAAAGGATTAGGTCTTCCAAAAACACAGAACTCATATTTTTTATCCCATTGAATTGCTTCCAAAGCATACTGATCAGGGTAAGATAAAGCCCAATGTTCTACATGTAAGGGGCAATCATGTTCTTTAAGATAGTCATAAACCTCCTTATTAGTTACAAGAACAAGTGGTACATCCTCATATACTTTATAAAATTTATCCAGTTCTTCTTCTTTTAGCCAAAAATCGATAATTACAGGAATAGTATTTTTATCAACAAAACAACTAGCCTTTGTTTCAGCAGTCATTATAAAACACAAAGCTATTTTTTTTCGCTTAAACTTAAAGGTATTATAAAACTGAGCAAGACCATATTTATTTATAACCCTAAATTTCAAGAATCGGCTCAACCGGTTTTCGCTAACAAGATTAAGATTCAAATTGGATGCTATTATTTCATCCCATTCTCTTACTATTCTCCACGATGGCTGTCGAGCATTCATTGACCTTATTGTTGTAAGTATCATAAAATAATTATATAGAATTACACAAATCCATCGCAGCTCCCATTGCCAAGTCCATGTTATAATATTCCCAATCTGCAAAACGACCAGTAAAATAAAAACCCGTAGGAGCGAGATTCGCTTTCAATTGCTTAATCATTTCTCTAGTATATGTGTCCTGAATCGGATAAGTACATTGGTTATAATGATGAGTAAGATACTTTGGATTGAGAGGGATACGAGACAAGTTATCCAAAATAGTCTCTTTACTAATCTTATCCGTAAACTCAATAGTAGCTGTAATACGCTCTTCTCGTATTGAGGCATCATTGTTACTACAAGCAAAATTGCCTGTACATATAATACGATGGCTCTCATGTTTACAACTTGGCAGATAAATCCATGAATACGGATTTTTATCAATTTCACAAAATACAGCAGTTGTGCCATGATATTCTAAAGCAGCAATTCTACTCCGAAATTCTACAATATCCAGACCTTCTATCATCTCCACCATATTTTTTATATTACCACAGAATATGACTTTATCAAAAGTCTCCCCTCTTACTATCCACTTACCGTTAGTATACTTAATACTATCAATATTAGTATTATAACGAATATTTAATCCATCAGCAAGTTTGTCTGCAATGTATTGCGAACCATTCATCTTCTCATACCAAAATGTTGAATGTACAAACTTTCTCTCCTTTACATGATTAATATTATTGTAGATCATCTCCATAACTGTAGGCATTGGCAGTTTGCCTTCTAGCCAAGAAAGAGGAACCAATTTTAAATCACGACGCCATATTTTCTCGTTGTATGGTTGAAAATACATGCTATATAATGTATCACCAAAACGCCCTTTTAAGAACTCCTCAAAATTTTGAGGTTCATTCCTTTCATTCCTAATCATAGTCACGAGATCGGCTATAAACTTTTTCTGTATATCATCATCAAAAAGGTACATGTGATCCTCAATAGGATAAGGAATCTTCTTTCCACCTTCCAGTAAGACAACAGAATTACGATCAGCCTTTGAAAATTCTTCTTCACGTACAAACTTGCTCCAAAACCAGTCAAGCACATCCTGACGCTTCGAGTTAAAGACGTGTCCACCACAAGTATGAAAAAGATTGCCATTCACACGACAACATTTAATGAGGCCACCTGGCGTACCTTCCTTCTCAAAAATTATAACCTCATAACGGCCTTTTAAAAAATGGGCAGCACTCAAACCTGCGACTCCTGCCCCTATGATTGCAACTTTACACATAAATCTTATTCATTATATTTTCATTCGATTTGACAAGAGTATACGTTAAGATATTGACAACATATATATTTTCGAACCAATAGCCACCACAAATCATCGAAACCATTAGAAACAAAAAATAGTATTTTATATATTTGTAAGATTCCTCGATTTTAATATCATAAACACCATAGCACCAAAAAAACAAACCTAGCAGACCAATAACACCAAAATAAATATATATTTCACAATACCCCACATCACTTTCCCAAAATCCAACTTCTTCATTCAGATATTTCATCTCTTTTGAATACATATCATTGCCATTACTAGCAATTCCGTTACCAATAATTTTAGGTTCTAATTTATCACCATTGAATTCTAAAAAGAAATATGTAGCAGCCAGGACCCGAATATTGTTTTCATCTCCGGCATCTCGCTCGTTAACAGTTGTCTGTATAAGAGAATCGATAATATTCCTCGTAACAGATACAAAACTAAGCATTGCTATAACGGCTGCAACAACTACTCCAGTTTGTATTTTTCTAAAAAATTTAATATTATTCGATACAGCAATCATATATCCTATCACCAATAAAGATATAACTAAAGGAAAGCGATTACCAATAAAGAGCAACAATATAAATAGTATAAAGATTTTCATCTTATTATTAACCCATAAGCCTAGATTCTGAATCTCCATAAAAAGAAAAAGAGGAACTAACATTTTACACGGAAGAGTAAATCTTATAAGACCTCTATCTTCCAAAGAACTCTTCATTCTAGCTAACGATTGCTCATCATCACCTCCAAACCAACAATTAGGATACTGTAAATAACACAAAACTGTAATAACAGCATATCCTATCAACAAGCGTTTAAGGAGCTTTAATAAGAATTCAGTACTTACGTTATGTAATCTTAAATAATAATAGAATCCAAACTGTAAAAAGACCATAGATGTGTATTTAAGCACTCGATCTATTTGCTGTCCATTTTTAATGCCAATAAAAACCGATAATAGAAAAACTACATATAGTATTGCAGTTGCTACTTCGAGTTTTGTAATAGTAGTTCTTGATTTATACTTAATAAAACAAAAGGCAAAAAAGAACGCATACAATATATCTATAGCATTTAAGATATTATGTAAAAAAGTATATGGAAGAAAATAATAAAAACGAATTATATGAAGTATATAAATCACTACGAATATTTCACATTTCCTACCCGTATATTTCTTATATATCACCCCCATATTAATACTATAATATTAAACAAAAGGTACCCAATAAGCTCCTGGATGATAGTCATATTTCTTTTCTTCACGCTTTCCTATAGGCTTAGCTGGTACGCCGCCGACTACCGTCCAGGCTTCAATATCCTTGGTAACAACTGCTCCGGATGCAACTACGGCACCTTTACCAATTGTTACTCCGGGCAATATAATACAATGGGAACAAAGCCAGGCATAATCTTCGATTCTGACAGGTGCCCCTTTAGCTGCAAAATGAATATCATTATAATCATGATGTAATGACCAAATACAAATATTACTAGCAAGACAAACATCCTTCCCTATATAAACACCAATACGACAATCTATATGGTTATGAAAGCCAATAGAACTCCCCTTACCCACTTCAAAAGGCCCTTGCCACCATTCAAATCCTGAATAAATAGGGACACTTCTATGCACATGAACATTTTTATACGTATTAATAATCAGATTTCGAATTAATTTACAAGGTATCTTTGTCCAAATACGGATATAAATCCACTTACATGCAGTAATAAAACACCTAACTCTTCTTGCTGAATCCAATAAAATTCTATGTTTCTTTACAAAATCTTTTATCATTCCACTTTCTTTAAGTTGTTATTTACTATTTTTTTAGATGCTAATTTATTCCAAACTATTAAGTTTATGAACTTTCTTTCATTTTTACTAAGACCTCCGCCGTAATATGTAATGGCAGAAACAAAGCAACTAAACAAAACCATTAAAGAAAAATTTGTCCAAAGATTAAAATTAAGATACGAATAAAAAAGAGTAATAATTTCGTAAACAAATAGACCTAACAACAGAAAACGTAAATAAACATCCAAATAAAATCTCAACATAGGAAAACCTGCATTTTTCTTTGCATAGAACAAATCAAAAAATTCTTCAAATAACCAAGGTACTATACTTACAATTAAAACGACATTAGGCGAAGCTCCTAAACTATATGCTATATAACATAAAGGTATTGCTGATAGAACACATATGCCGCCTGTTAAATTAGTCATTTTTATTTTACCAGTTGCATGAGTCACAAAAATAACTGGATGAATAATAACCTGCATCAACGATTGAATGCAGACGATTTTAAGAAATGTAGATGTATAATCTGGATAATCTCCCAACCATATATTAAGTACGAATTCAGCATCAATCAATAAAGGCATCATCAAAACAAGTAAAAGAGCTGCAGAAACTTTTGCACTGTTTATTACCAAATTTGCCATTTTCTCTCTTTCTCCACTTGCATAGTACTTAACGATTTGAGGGAATACAGCAATCTGAAAATTATGGGCAAACATTAATAATACATTATTTACTTGAAAAGCGATTCCTCTCGCAGCATTGACAATAGTACCAAAGAAAAGATTAAGCAAGACATTAACTCCTTGTCCTTGACAAGTACCAGCAAACATTCCAATAACTGACCACCCTGAGAATGAAACCATTTCTTTCATTGTGATTTTATCTATCTCAAGTTTGTTGTTACATTCTATGAATTTCTTCTTACTATAAACCCAATATATTAGTGCAGTCGATAGTTGAGTTATTAATATAAATAGTCCATATAGAATTAGTTTATCATAAGATAATACTTGTATGACATATAAGATTGCAAGCTTTATTACAGTATCATATATACTTAAGTAGGCATATATACCCATTTTCTCGTGCGAAATAATAACAGCATTAAATGGCACTTGTAACACCTGTATTACAGCGGTTAAGACAGAAAATTGGAATACCCAAAATGAAGCATCAATTCGCTCTTGTGCTATATTCATTTTGTTATTAATAAACCATAAACCCAAAGTTTCTGCTAAAACAATCAAAATTAAAGCAATACAGATATGAATTATTACTGCATTTGAAAAGACTTTTTTGAGTTTCTCTATATTTCCTTTTCCAATCTCATACGATAGGAAACGCTGCGTACCCACAGTCATTGTTCCATTAATAAACATGAAAATAGATACAAATCCACCAACTACATTATAAAGACCATAATCTGATATTCCCAATGTCTGAAGTACCACACGGGATGTATACAATCCTACCAGTAAAGAAAATAGCATTCGAATATACAAATACATAGTATTCTTAGCTATTCGTTTATTATTTTCGTTCTCTATTGCCACTTTGTTTGGTATATTCTTCTTGACTTAAATTAAGTCGCCATACAGAGAACAACAAGTAGTGCAAGGCATAGTATTTCGATGTTCTCAAATTTCAACTTTTACTTCTCAATGGTCTAAAACACAAATGATATATATCATAACAAATAATTTAAACCAACTTGTCATGCCCAATGAATATCGCATACATTCCTCTTATTAAAGTCCTATTTTCCAAGTATAATTCATCACCTTTTTTATAATCGGAGCCATATCATAATATTTATATTCAGCCAATCGACCACCAAAAATAACATTTAGTTCTTGGGCTCCCAAAGAACGGTACTGCTCTGCTAGAATATTGTTGCGTTCATCATTTATCGGATAGTAAGGATCCATCCCCTCCATCCATTCCATACTGTATTCTTTTGATATGATCGTTTTTGAGCATTTGTTAATATCCGCACCAAACATTTCAAAATGTTTGTGTTCAATAATACGAGTATATGGAATATCTTTTTCAGTATAGTTAATTACAGCATTACCTTGATAATTAGCTATATCGTATATCTTCTCTTCAAAATGAACTGTTCGATATTCAAGTTTCCCTAACTTATAATTATAGAATTCATCTATTTTACCTGTAAAAACAATTTTTTTTGCAAGTTTCTCCCATTTGGTACGTTCTATAAAAAAATCTGTATTAGTTAGTATTTCAATACCATCAAGTAATCCTTCGATAAGTTTATTATACCCACCAACAGGAATACCCTGATATTTATCATTAAAATAATTATTATCAAAAACCAGACGAACAGGAAGACGATTAATAATAAATGCAGGGAGATCTGTACACTTCCTCCCCCATTGTTTTTCAGTATAACCTTTTATTAATATTTCATAAATATCTCTACCTATAAGTATTAAAGCTTGCTCTTCCAAATTGCGCGGTTTATTAACTCCATCAGCCTTCATCCTTGCGATAGCTTCTGCTTTCTGTATTTCTATTTTAGCAATCGCTTCAGCTGGGGTAGTTACTCCCCAAATCTGATAAAATGTATTCATATTAAAGGGGAGATTGTATAACTTACCTTTATAATTAGCTATTGGAGAGTTTGTATACCGATTGAACTCTACAATTGAATTTACAAAATCCCAAACTTTCTTATCGGATGTATGGAAGATATGTGCGCCATACTTATGTACATTGATTCCTTCAATATTTTCACAATAAACATTTCCACCTGCATGCGGACGTTTATCAATCACCAAACATCTCTTACCTGCCAATCTCGCATAATAAGCAAAAGTTGCTCCAAATAGACCTGCGCCTACTATCAAATAGTCATAATGAAAGTTCATAAATTACAATGAATATTTTTTGATATACTTTAATCAGTTAAGAGATGTTGTTTTTCTAATATGCATTCTTTTCTCCTAGGATTATATTCGCTATAGTCTTATAAATAATATATAAGTCAAGCAATAATGTCCAATGCTCCATATACCATATATCAGCCTTAACACGTCCTTCCATCTGTGACAACTCTTTAGTTTCACCACGAAATCCATGTGTCTGCGCCCATCCTGTTACTCCAGGTTTAATAAAGTGGCGTACCATATATTTATCAATCAACCGTGCATAAATTTCTGTGTGAGCTAGCATGTGAGGACGAGGACCTACTATCGACATATCACCTTTGAATACATTGATAAATTGAGGAAGTTCATCAATATTAGAACGTCGAAGAAAATCTCCAAAACGAGTTTTTCGAGGATCATTAACTGTTGCTTGTTTACTATCCGCTTCTTCATTTACTTTCATAGAACGAAATTTATAGCATTTAAATTCCACTCCATTCAAACCTGTTCGCTTTTGTGTAAAGAATATAGGTCCAGGAGAAGTCAATTTTATAATAATTCCTACAATAAAATAAATGAGAGGGAAAATGGTAATTAGAAAAATTCCTGATAGCATTATATCAAATAGCCGTTTTAGTAACCGGTTCTCCATTTTACTTAATGGTTCATAACGTAAATTCAAAATTGGCATATTGCCTACCATACTATGCCAAATACGTCGAGGAAATTCTTTACTGACATTAGGAACACCATGAAAATAAAGAAGGTGATTCTCACAATAATTGGTAATAGAAACATTATAACGTCCCTGATCCATTGATAATGAACAAAATATATGCTTTATATCTGTTTTTCCTGACATAAAATCCGCAAAGCCATCAGGATTTCCTAAATAAAGACATTGTGAGGAAAAAGTAGCATTTGGAGCAATATCGAAATAACCAACTACTTCATAAATAGATGCCAAAGAACTTTCCATTTCCTCGTATAGCATCTGCATATTATTACCCCCACCAATAAAAACAGCATAACGTTTATGCTTCCCCTTAGCACAATAACCAATCAGCGAACGACGAATAATGATACGATAAATGCTTAAAAAGACAAAAAGAATAAAAAAATAAACAACAAAGAAAAGTGGAGAAAGAATAGATATTCCACTAAAGGCCATTATACATGCCCAAAAGACAGAAAATGTTATAATATTCTTCAGTACACGTAATACAAGTTGATCAGCACGAATTTCTCTGCTATTCCAAGCCTTTCCACGAGATGCAGAACAAGCTAAGTAACAGAGGCTAAGCGAAGTCATCATCAGAGAAGCAGTACAAGAAAAAGGTAAATTCATAACTACTTTTTCCCAAAAGAAAAGAAGCTGAAATAAACTGAAATTCAGGATGATTAGATCTCCTAGAACAGCAATAAGTTCTACTACTCTATTTATTTGGTTAGTCGACACCATACCACTTTATCAATATTAGCCTCGTATTTCTCTAAATTTATTTAGAAAATCTTCTCCGAATAACTTCCCTAAAATGGCAATACCAACAGACAAGCAAATAAATATCAAAACGTATACTTTTTTGCTAGTTCCCGAAGGTTTCAATGGCACTACCGCAGGTTCTACAACTGCAAATACAGGCTTCTCTTCCTGAACTTTTGCACGAGCCACCTGAAGTTGGCCTGCTACCTGACTATACACTTGGTAAGCTAAGCTCATATCATTCTGCAATCTCTCCTGTTCCGCACGAGCACTTTGCAAAATAATATCATCATGAGAGTCCATATAATTAGCATATTTCCTTTGAGCAACATAATATTCTTGTTGACGTTCTTTGAATAATTTCTCTAAATAGAGGCAATCTTCCTTAGCTTTAAAGGTACGATAGTTTATAATATATTCCTGTAATTTTTTTACAACAGAATCAGCAACGACTGCAGTTACTCTAGGATTTTGCAAAGTAACAGTAATAGAAGTTATAGATGTCTTCTTATCTACAGAGGCGGTTATCATTTTTTTTAAAGTTTCAATCTTCTTCGACTCCTTTTTAGATAGCTCAATTGTACCTTGATTAGCCCCATTAAAAGATTCTGACTTATCATCTTCTTCTGTTAATAATGATTTTATTCCACCAATTACCATACCCGGAAATCCGATTATATAATTCCACCAAGGAGAAGATTCTTCATCCAAATAAGTATTCAAAGTCATATTTTTATCTTTTGGTGCAGATATTTTCATTGTGGAAAGTTCTAATAAAAAAGGAGTAGAAGAAACAATGTCTGGAGACAAAGAAGCGTTCAAAGCATCAGAACCATCCCCCATAGCAACTTCGTTTCCTAAGAAAGAAGCTGCTAAACCGGATAAGCCTCCACTTTTAGTATTTCCCATTTCTGGAGAAAGAGTAACTGTTACAGTATATTGTTTAGGAATACTCAAAGCAATTATAATTCCTATCACTAATCCAATACCAACTGCTTTATAAATTGTCTTACGAATAGCAATGATCTTACGGAGAATATCCATTAAATCGATTTCAATTTCATCACCCAGATGATTATTTTTCCCTTGTTTTACTTCTTTTTCAGATTCTCCTTCTATCATAGTCATATAAACTATTATTCTTTATTTTTTTATCAGATTGGCAATCGAAGCAACCATCATTCCTAAAGTACTGAATGTAGTAGCATAACCTAAGATATTTCCAATATTAGTTTTCTTCTTAGCTTTACTAGGCACAATTATCTCACAACCCGGCTCAATCTGTTTCTTACCACTACCTTTCACTTTAGTTACCTGGCCGTTCATGTATACGATAAATTTCTTACTCTTCTTTGCATTTTCAGAATAACCACCGGCTTGATTCAGGTAATAATCTATATCTTCACCCTTTATATAAGAAACAGTATTCGGAACCATTACAGCACCATTGATCGTAACCGTATTATTGTTTTTCGGGATAGAAATCACATCACCTTCACGCAAGACAATATCTGCTGTACTACCAGGATTCGCGAGCGCCTTTTCCAAGTCAATGCCAACACTAAAGGTATCTTCCACACGGACACCTAAAGAGTCCATCATAGCTTCACCCAACTGTCGACTCATCAAGCGGATCACATCACCCATGCGTTTCTTTTCACTTACATTGGCCACACGAGTCAATTTGGCACCACGTAAGTAGGCATAATTCGTTGCACCTCCCGCTTTATTAATCAAGTCCGAAAGACGTTCTTCACGACTGGTCATAGCATAAGACCCTCCGAACAGAATTTCACCTTCAACAACTACATTCTGTTGAGCCTGATAACCCGGACTACGACGTACATAAACTTCATCATAAGGTTGAAGTACAAAGCCGGGAGTTCCATCCACAATAAAGCCTTCTTTCAGGGAGAATGTATATATCTGGCCGATAGTATCGTTGTCTACTGTACTACGAGGATTTTTAATTCTACGGGATACATCTACACGGACTACAGAAGCGGCTTCACGCAATCCACCTGCTTGAATGATCAAGTCTTCAAGGGTCATGTTATCCGCATAAGGATAAGAATCCGGTTTGGCTACTTCACCATGGATTACGACGTTGCCTCTGTCTTCCAGGTCATGAATACTCGGAATATAAAGGATGTCATTTTTCATCAGGATGATGTTTTGGGAAGTACCGTCCATGATAGCTTTAATGTCTACCGGAACAACTTCGGTAGTCAAGTCCTCACGCTGGCGGTAGAGAACGGCACGGTTCAAGAAGGCATCACCGGTCAGACCTTGAGCTTCGTTTACCAGTTCACGGACTGTATTCAGTTTTCCATTCAACTGGTAGATGCCGGGACGATAAACGGCTCCACGGATTTCAAGCTTGTTGATGAAGCGATTAAGGATGGCTTCAGCGGTCACAACATCACCGTTTCGCATTTTATAGACACTATAGTCAAGGTCTTTGACCGTGTTTACTTCATATTCCTGTCCGTTCTGGCGTACGACACGTAAAGAACGGGTGTAGGCGTCAGCTTCAAAGCCACCGGCATAGCTGATAAGAGTGGATAGACTCTCATCCTTTTTCATTTCGAAACGCATTGGACGTTTCACTTTTCCGTCGATCTTAACCAATACATCATAGGCAGGGACTATTACTACATCACCTTCCTGAAGCCGGATGTCATCCTGAATGTTTCCTTTCATGATAAATTGGTAGACGTCGATCGTGGCGATATTTTTGCCGTTACGTACCAGTTGGACATTGCGAAGGCTTCCTATGTCACTGACTCCACCAGCACGGTAAAGTGCATGGAAGACTGTGGCAAAAGAAGAGAGGGAGTAAGTACCCGGTTGGACAACCTCACCCATTACATTGATCTGGATAGTACGTATGCTACCCAAAGTCAGACGGATGTCAGAGGTGGGATCATTCGTATTATTAAGACCATTATATATCTTGTTTAATGTCTTTTTGAGATAGTCGTTGGCTTCAGCAATAGTTAATCCGTTCAGGTTGACAGGACCTATTTTCTGAATGTTGATCGTGCCGTCAGGAGAAATCTGTTGGCGGATAGTGTTCTGGCTGGCTCCCCAGATATCGATAATCACTTCATCACCGGGACCCAGACAATAGTTCAAGGGAGTGGCGATGTTAACGCTGGGTTCAAAAGTCAGGTTACGGGTGTTGAAAATATTTCGTCCGAAAACCTGGTTCCCACGTGCGAGGTCTTGAGTGCTCGGATGGTCTTCCAGCATATCGGAAGTGTTTTCTTTCATTTCCTCACGAAGGCGTGATTCATTGACATCGGTACCCGTTGCATTGGAAGCATTAACATTGTTTTGTTGTTCATACAGTTGCTTCACACGAGTTGCCTGTTCTTTGGTCACACCTCTACGTGCCAGTTCAGAAGCTAGTTGTTTTTGTTCTTTACCTTGGCGGATGCCATCCTTTACATATTCAAGAACTTGGGAGTCGCTCATGCTTTGAGCCATTAAAGGAGAAAAAACTCCCAGCAACAGAATGAATAGAAATACGTTAAATTTTCTTCGTGTTGTCATTGGTGATCTTTGTGGGTTCTACATAACCGATTGGCATATCTACACAAGCACAGCCAAGCATATTTAAACGAACGGCAATCTTACTCTTCCCGCCTACAGTCACAAGTTCGCCAACAAGTCCACTCAAAGGACCTTTTATGACACGAACTTTCTCACCACGCGCTAGTGGAGTATCATTCATACAGACTGCTTCTTCGGAATAATCGAGCATGAAACGGAAACGGGCCATCTGCTCGTCAGGAATAACGGCAGGAGTGCTCTCTCCACGCATCACCATATAACGGCTGACCGTAGAAAATGAAAGGACTTCCATACGTTCTTTTGGATTGACATGTACAAAAACCATCATTGGGAGTAAGACTGTATCAACCATCTTACGACGGTCACTCCATTGATGAATTTGTTGTTGAACGGGAACAAAAGAATCAATTCCCATCTTAGACAAACGCTCGGCAACTTTTTTCTCGTGATGCATTCGAACGAGTGCTACATACCAGCGTTTTGAGTGTGCTACGCCTTCCCCTGTCCCACTACTAGGCCCGGCATTTACAGATTTCGGTTTCGTTAAAATCATATTTTTTTACCCCATGTTCATCCGTTACTTCTTAGGTAACGGACAACACACATATAGAATACACATCGCTGTGAAAAAAGGAAAAAAATCGATTATGAGGGAATATAAAAGCGGGCACCTAACATTCAATATAAAGCATTCTTGAATTTAGGTAATAAAAAGCCTTTGAGCATGAAGATGTTATCCTTCATGTTCAGATAGATTCATGTTGCATATTTTAGAGAAAAAGGAAAAAAAGAAGTTTATTGTTTGTTTGCTATTAATATTTTTACCTATCTTTGTAGCGAATATAACTCCGTTACCTAAGAAGTAACACCAGCATTAAGTCCCTAATCCATAATGCTTTAATAATATAAATCAGAGCATTTTAAAATTGCAAACGTAAGAATAATTCAATTTATTTACTTTTGTTCTTTCTTCCAATTCAAAACCCTTTAAATATATCTGTGTTGTTTTAATAGATTTGTGTCCTAGTGATTCGCTAATCATTTCGATAGGTACACCTCTGTACTTAGCAGTCGTAGCCCAAGAATGACGAAGCGTATACGACGTGACGGGCGAATGTAGCCTTAATTTTCTGGACAGGCTTTTCAACTCATTATTAAAACGTCTCAAAGCTGACTGATACTCACGATAGGCTCCTTCTTCATTCCGCTTGTACGCTCCGCTTAATATCCGGAAAAGATAATCTGGATAGCCGGAACTCCGGGCGTCAGATTTATTATACAATCCCCCAATTGCATTCTGCGCTGACTCCAGCACTTCTATACTCATAGGAGTACCGGTCTTGGTACGATTGTACTTCAAAAGCCCCCGCTCCAGATTAGACTTTTCCAAATGGGCTAAATCAGAAAAAGGCATTCCACAAAACTGAAATAACAGATTGGCAATGGCCTGCGTCCGACGAAGCTTTTCCGATTGAGGATCTTTGTTTAATAGCATGTGAAGTTCGCCGATCGGGATAGCTTTCTTCTGACGTGTGTCCACCCCGGTAAAAACATCCCGGAACAAACCATGTACATAAGGAGCCTGATGCATATCGACACCACGATTGTAGATACTACGCAACATACGCATATACGTAGAAATCGTATTGGGCTTCAAACGGGAAGCCATCAGATAGTTGCTATACCTCTTTAGAGTTTCACGGTTTATCTTACTAAACGTGATGGATTGAGTTCCACAAAACTGCGAAAAAGAACGAATAGCGTGTTTATACACATGGGCCGTAGAATAACGACCCTCTTGTCGCAAACAATCGATGTAATTGTTTGCACAAATAGTAAATCGATTTTTTTCCATAAATTATAACTTATCTCATACGTGTTATTAAAAACGTGCGGAATATAGTAAGATTATAGATAAAATGAACCACAATTTTAAATTTACTTACTGTTTTAGATAGAATTTCGAATTATTTCTAAAAAAAATAAGTGAAGCCATGCAGTATTTTCAATAACCGTGCATTTAACTTATAAAAGAGGAAAAAAAGAGAAATCAAACCATATATCATTAAAACCTACAACCTGAGCTTAACAAGTGAAGTGGGGAAAAATAAAAAAAAGAGAGAGAGTTTTTTATACAACGTCCCCAAAAACGAGGAATCCCTGCCAATTTTCGAGTTGGCAGGGATTTATTTTTTATCTTCAAGAAGATGATCTTTTTACTTGCAGTATTTGGTTATCAATTCATCTGCGTTCGGATCACCCAATTCTTTCGCTTTCTTAAAGTTGCCGCAAGCTTCATCCGTCTTCTTCAGCTGTATCTGGCAAAGTCCCAATAAACGGTAAGCCTCACCATATTTGGGATCAGTCTTCAATATATTATTCAAAATCAGAATAGCTTCTTCATACCGTCCTACACGGAGGTTTATAACTGCATGCTCTGCCTGATAGGTGAGGTCTGTCGGATTCATCTCGATGGCCTTGGCAATATCGTCTAAAGCGCGTTGAAACTGACGGGCTTTCAAAGCTGCCTGTTCGCGATAATAATAGAACACGTCGTTCACTTCTCCCTTGACTGCCGTATGGTAAGCATCATAATCGAGCATTGCATTTCGTGCCTGGTCGGCATTCATATTCATCTGCGCACGTTCCAACAAGTATGGAGCAAAGTCGGCTGTAATCGGTTGCGGGCAACGGGCAATACAGCTATCCATTAAGGCCACCACTTCTTTCGGATCCCCTTTCAGCAGTTCCTTCGTTTTGGCAGCACTAAAGAAAGTGGCCGGAGAAGCAATATTGCTGGCATTTACCTTTTCATAAGCAGCCAAAGCACCGGCATAGTCTTGTTGGGCAAACAGTATATCGCCTTCCATTTGAGTGTAAATTGGCAGCGGATCAATAGCAATTGCCTGACGGACATTCTTCAAAGCGGTGTCATACGTCCAGTCTTTGTAAGTTTTCTCCGGCTTCGATAATTGATAAGCATACATTAGCTTACCTATATTATAATATACATCATCTTTCTTCTGGGCTACTTTCAGAGCTTGATTAAAGTCGGCAACGGCTTTATCATACCAAGTCTGGTCGTCTTTACCTTTAGATGCATAATAATTGGCACGACGGAGATAACCATCTGCATTGGCAGGGAACTGGCGGATGAAGTCATCCAACAGCTTTTCATAGTCCTCGCCCGAAAGGCTCGAAGAGGCCATGAACAGATATACTAATGCCTGATCTTCCGTTTCGGGTAAACCTTTCCGGATACCAATGCTTTTCAAGGCAGCGTCTCCCAAAGAAAGAGCACTGATTTTCTGCGACATGGCAAAAGCTGCTCCCGCCGCATAACAAGTAGTCACCGTATCGATACCGGATGATTTCTGCGCAATACCAAATACCTGACCTTCCGCATTCATCACCGGACAGCTCACCATCTTATCTTTCATATGCATGCTCAATGTATAATAATGGTATTCTCCGGCTACTTTGGAAACATCTTTCACCTTACCATTAACACAAGCAATGCTTTTCTGCGTAGAATAAGGAAGCATCCATGCTTCGGCTCCTGCCACCGGGGCTGTTTTGGCAACAATCAGCGCAGGCACTTTCTTCTCGGTGATAGCCACACGGAACTTAATGACATCATACATATCATTCGCTCCAAGTATCAGGCTGACCGGCATCTGCTTGCCTTCGGAAGTAATCACTACCGCACGTTCAGCTCCTTTAAAAAGAGTATAATCTGATAAAGCCAATCCGTCTTCGGACACAAAGAATCCGTTTCCCGTATTCAGCATTTTATCATTCTTGTCATAAGTCACTATTGAGAAGACTGCACGTTTTGCCTTCTCTACCCATTTTGGGGTTTGTGCCATGCTTCCTTGTACCAGGAAGAAAAGCAGCAAAGGTAGAATTAAAATCTTCTTCATATCAGTCATTGTTTCTTTGTTTCACAGCTTCGTAAATCAAGATACCGGCAGCTACAGAGACATTCAAGGATTCGATAGTGCCCAGCATCGGAATTTTCACCCATTCATCACAGAGGGCAAGGTTTTCATAAGAAACTCCTGTATCCTCCGCTCCCATTATGATGCAGAGGGGACCTGTATAATCGGCCTTGGTATAGTCATAATCTCCTTTTTCGGTAGCAGCCACAATGCGGAAACCACTGTCTTTCAGATATTGCAGAGTCGAACGAAGGTTCTGTTCACGGCATACCGGAAGAGTATGTAGTGCTCCTGCCGATGTTTTCACGGCATCAGCATTGACCGACGCACTACCCCGGACAGGAATAATCACAGCATCGACAGCTGCACATTCGCAGGTACGTGCAATCGCCCCGAAATTGCGTACATCAGTCACTCCGTCGAGCATAACAAAAAACGGATTTTTTCCTTGCTCAAACAAGAAAGGAACAAGATCTTCCGCTTTCTGATAAGTCACAGAAGAAATGAAGGCGATCACTCCCTGATGATTTTTCCGGGTAATACGGTTGATACGCTCTACCGGAACACGCTGAACAGGTATCAGCGTACCTTTCAAAGCTGCAAAAAGCTCCTTGGAAAGATCACTTTGAATATCTTTCTTCACGAGGATCTTATCTATCTCTTTTCCAGCCTGAAGGGCTTCTATCACGGCACGAACGCCGAAAATCATTTCACTTTTATCTAACATCTGGTTGATTTTCTATTTTACTATTTACTATTCACTATTTATCAGTTGCGGGCAAGCAGGGATTTGGCATTGCTAAGGGCAGCTTCGGTGAGAGTGGCGCCACTAAGCATGTGAGCTATTTCCTCTACTCGTTCTTCGTCAGTGAGACGGCGGATATGGCTGTTGGTTTCCGTATCGCTATCTTTCTTGTATACCTTATAATGAGCACGCCCACGGGCAGCAATCTGCGGCAGGTGGGTGATACTGATTACCTGACGGTTACAGTCGCCCATTTCCTGCATCATGTCCGCCATACGGTCGGCTATTTCACCGGAGACTCCGGTATCTATTTCATCAAATACGATAGTCGGCAGCTTGACGGCTCCGGCAATCATTGCCTTGATAGAAAGCATGACACGGGCAATTTCGCCTCCTGAAGCTACGGAAGAGATATTCTGCAAGGTGCCGTTCTTATTGGCGGAAAACAGGAAGTTGACTGTATCTTCTCCTTGCAATCCCGGTTCTTTCTTCAGTCCCATTTCTATCTGGAAACGAACATTCGGCATTCCTAATGGAATCAACCGGGCAGCCAGCTGTTTTTCTACTTCACGAGCAGCTTTCGTACGGGCTTTGGTCAGCACTTCTGCCTGTTGTTTCACTTGTTTATATTGTTCCTCTTTGCGAGCAGTCAGTTCGGCGATACGCTCATCATAGGAAGTGATGTCCGACAATTTGCTGCGGTATTCATCCGTTAGCGCTATCAATTCGGCAAGGGTTTGTGCCCGATGTTTCTGCTGTAAGGAATAAATCAGATTCAACCGTTCATTCACTTCGTCCAGACGGACCGGATTGAATTCAACGGAGTCACTTTGTAAGGAGACTTCGTGCGAAATATCTTTCAGTTCGATATAAGCGCTCTCCATACGTTCGGTAAGTTCCTTGGCCGGCTGATATACTCTTTGTAGATTATTCAGTGTATTCAGACTGTCTTTCAGATAAGAAAGCAATCCGCCTTCATCCGAAGCAAACGACTGTTCCACCCGGTAAAGTCCGGCTTTTATCTCTTCTGCATGACTTAATGTTTCAGCTTCCTGCTCCAGTTCTTCTTGTTCGCCCTCCACCAAACGGGCTTCTTCGAGCTGTTCGAGTTGGAAGCGAATATAATCTTCATCGGAGCGGCTTTTCTCTGCCAGCAACACTAATTCAGCGAGTTCGCGATCAGTCTGTTTCCATTCGTCATAACACAGATGGTATTTCTCCAATGCAGCATCATTATGTGCCAGAATATCAAGTACATTCAACTGAAATCCTTCTTTATTAAGCAGCAGATTCTGATGTTGCGAATGTACATCTATCAACTGTTCGCCCAGCTCTTTCACTTGTGCCAGCGAAGCAGGAGTATCGTTGATGAATGCCCTGCTCTTACCGGAAGACTGCACTTCACGACGCAAAATGCACTCTTCATCATATTCCAGCTCATTTTCTTCGAAAAACGGGCGCATACCATAAGCAGATATATCAAAACGTGCCTCTATTATACACTTGGAAGCTCCGTGGCGAATCGCTTTCACATCGGCACGCTGTCCTAGCAGGAGCCCGATAGCTCCCAGAATAATTGATTTTCCGGCTCCCGTTTCACCTGTTATAACGGAAAAGCCTGTTTCAAAACTGATATCCAGTTTTTCTATCAATGCGTAATTCTGAATGTATAGTGAACGTAACACCTTCTATTTTAATTAAAGATTAAAAATTAAAAACCGGGAGACAGGGTGGCTACCAGACGGTCGATGATGTCTTGAGCTACTTCCGTCTTCGGCTTCAGAGGATAGTCTGTACGACCTTTCCTGTCGATGATACTTATTTTATTGGTATCATGGCGGAAACCGGCTCCAGCATCATTCAACGAGTTGAGCACGATAAAGTCGAAGTTTTTGCGTTCGAGCTTTCCTTCGGCATTCTGCTGCTCATTATTGGTTTCGAGGGCAAAGCCAACCAATAACTGATTTTTCCCTTTCAGTGCTCCTAAATTGGCAGCGATGTCTTGTGTTGCCTGAAGATGGAGGGTTAGTTCCTCTTCTTTCTCCCGCTTTATCTTCTTGTCGGCCACTGTTTCCGGACGATAATCGGCTACTGCCGCGCAAAGAATACCTGCATCAGCATCTGGAAAATAGATCTGTGCAGCCGCATACATTTCTTCTGCTGATTCCACATCTACACGCCGGATACGGGAATGTTTCGTTTTGAGCTGCACAGGACCTGTTATCAATGTCACCTGTGCTCCACGACGGGCACATTCTTCTGCCAATGCGAATCCCATCTTTCCGGAAGAATAATTGCCTATGAAACGCACCGGGTCAATCTTTTCGTAAGTCGGTCCGGCTGTAATCATCACTTTCTTTCCGGATAGTTCGTCACTCGAAGCGAAGAATTCATCCAATACCCGGATGATGTTTTCCGGCTCTTCCATACGTCCCTTTCCTACCAAGTGGCTGGCTAATTCTCCTGTTCCCGGCTCGATAATGTGATTACCGTAGAAACGCAGTATATCCAGATTTTTCTGGGTGGCGGGATGGGCAAACATATCGAGGTCCATTGCCGGAGCAACAAACACGGGAGCTTTTGCCGAAAGATAAGTTGTTATGAGCATATTGTCGGCTATTCCATTGGCCATTTTGCCGATAGTAGAGGCAGTGGCAGGCGCAATCAGTACAGCATCCGCCCACAATCCGAGATCGACGTGGCTATTCCACGTTCCGTCACGCTGGGCAAAAAACTCACTGATGACCGGTTTGCTGGTCAAAGCCGAAAGAGTGATGGGAGTAATAAATTCTTTTCCCGCCGGAGTAATTACGACTTGCACTTCCGCTCCCTGTTTTATCAGTCCGCGAATGATATAGCACGCCTTATACGCGGCAATACTGCCGGTAATTCCAAGAATTATTTTTTTTCCTTTTAGCATTATTTTGTAATCAAATTACTCATTTCACGCAAACGGATTTTTGTCAATGCCGCCTTAGTGTTCAACGTGAAATCACTATTCAAAATCCAACTGTAATATCCGGGATCTTTCTTCAAAACCTCGGCTACAGACATTCCTTTATATTTTCCGAAGTTGAACACTTCCACCCCATTATCATCGTACACCATGCGTCCGGCAAAGTCTACATTCTTGCTGAAACTTGAATAATCTGCCAGGAACGCAATATCATTCTGAAGATCGGAGTAACGGTCGAGCTGTGCTTTCAGCACTTCGTAAGTGGCCCGTGTATCTGCTTCGGCAGTGTGTGCATCTTCCAGATTCTTGTCGCAATAGAATTTATAGGCAGCAGACAGGGTGCGTTGTTCCATTTTGTGGAAGATCACCTGTACGTCTACAAATTTGCGTTTCGTCATATCAATGTCCACTCCGGCGCGAAGGAACTCTTCAGCAAGGACAGGAATATCAAAACGATTGGAATTAAATCCTGCCAAATCGCAACCTTCAATGTCCCTGGCTATGTTTTTCGCCACTTCTTTGAAAGTAGGGCAATCGACTACGTCGGCATCATAAATGCCATGTATAGCAGAAGATGCTTCCGGGATATGCATTTCAGGATTGATACGTAATGTTTTTGCTTCTTCATTTCCATTCGGATATACTTTCAGATAGCAGATTTCAACAATTCGGTCTGTGTTGATATTGGTTCCGGTTGTTTCTAAATCAAAAAAAACAATGGGATTTTTCAGGTTTAATTTCATTTCTAATTATTTTTTCCACCACAGAGTAACACAGAGTTCTACAGAGCAATAAATACATAAAACACTCTGTGGAACTCTGTGTTATTTTGCGGTGATTACTATTAATCATTTAGCATCATCGGCATCAGCAGCATCAGCAGGTCTTCGTTTTCTTCCTGCTCTACCGGGATGATTACTCCGGCACGTGAAGGATCTGCGAGTTCGATGACTACTTCGTCTGCTGAAATATTGTTCAGGATATCGATGAGGAATGTCGATTTGAAACCGATGCTCATTGCTGCACCTGCATACTGGCAAACTTGTGTTTCTTCGGCAGAAGTAGAAAAGTCAATATCTTGTGCGGAAATCACAATCTGGTTTTCCTGCATACGGAGTTTAATCAAACTACTTGCCTGCGACGAGAAAATAGACACACGACGCAAAGCTCCTACCAACTGTTGACGGTCTACGGTCACTTTGTGCGGGTTGTTCTGCGGAATTACCGAGTTGTAGTTCGGGTAACGTCCTTCAATCAGGCGGCAAACCATCCGGTAGCTTTCAAGCATGAATACAGCATTGCGTTCATCGAATTCGATCGTCACTGTGCCTTGTTCTTTCGGCAAAAGATTCTTAAGCAAGGTAGCCGGTTTCTTCGGAAGGATAAAGGCTGCACGCTCGTTACCTTTGGCTGCCAATGTCTTGCAACGCACCAGTTTATGACCGTCTGAAGCAACCATTGTGATATCTTCTGTGGTAATATCGAAATAAATACCGTTCATCACCGGACGAAGTTCGTCATCGGCAGTAGCAAATACCGAACGGTTGATACCTCCCAGAAGTACACTTGCCTCCATTTCTACACGGACTGCATTATCACCCAGTGTAGCCGATTGCGGGAATTCATCCGCATTCTGCCCCATCAGGCTGTATTTTCCGTTCTGGTACTGCACTGTTATTTCATAATTATCCGGATTGATTTCAAATGTAAGTGGTTGTTCCGGGATTTCTTTCAGTGCATCAAGCAATGTTTTCGCTACTACGGCAAAACGCCCGTTTGTATCGCTTTCATTCACTTCTACGGTAGTCACCATCGTTGTTTCACTGTCGGATACAGTCACAGACAATGTTCCGTCTTCCAATTCGAAGAGGAAACAATCGAGAATTGGCAGCGCATTTTTTGAATTAATCACACGGCTGATGGCCTGTAAATGGCTGGAAAGAGCAGTACTTGAAACGATAAATTTCATATATTTTCGTGTATTTAAGTTTTAAATGTTCTATCGCACAAAGTTACGAAAAAAGATTTGGGCTGCCCAATAAAACAAAAGAAAAAAACAGGCATTGTGTGAGGGATATTACTAAAAAATTGTAACTTCGCCCCAGAATTTAAAATTATCGCAATGGAATTTACAGGAAAAATCATCGCTATCCTCCAGCCCAAAGGAGGAGTTTCAAAAGCTACCGGCAACGAGTGGAAAGCGCAAGAGTTTGTTATCGAAAGTCACGACCAATATCCACGCAAAATGTGCTTCGAAGTATTTGGGGCAGATAAAATAGATCAGTTCAACATTCAAATGGGCGAAGAACTGACTGTTTCATTCGACATCGATTCTAACCAATGGCAAGACCGCTGGTTCAACAGAATCCGTGCATGGAAAGTAGAACGTGTCAGCGTAGGTGCCCCAATGGCTACAGGCGGTTCCGTTCCTCCCGCAGCTCCGTCGGCAATGCCGGAATTTACTCCGGGCGACGCAAAAGACGATCTGCCATTCTAAACCGAAAGTCATTCGTCGGACGAATAAGCATAAAAAACTCCCGATAGAATTTAATTCTGTCGGGAGTTTTTTTTATAGAATGATTGTATATAAACCACGTTTTTTATTCTGATTTATATTTCAAAACAATATTGGGATATACTACTCCATCGGTACAGGCAAACTGGACAAAGAGTGTAAAATTACGGAAAAAGTCTGCATTGCGCAGGAAGAAATCCGGTACGAAACGGACGTGATTTTCCGATTGCCGGAACACGTGATCGAAATCCGCCATCAGCATAAAATGATATGAATCAGACAGGTGATCCATACCCGTCTGATAAGCCATTGCCCCATTAAGCACTTCCCCTTTATCCAGTTGGCGAATATAATGCGACAGGCTATCCTCATCCGGAGCGAGTAACAAACGTCCGCCATAAAATGCTGCATACACATCCAAAGTCAGTTCAACAAAACTGGTCAGTTGTTTAAACAATGTTGTTTGAGGCAACCGATAGACCAAGTATGCCTTATTTACAGTATAACAAAAAGTAATACGGGGAGTTTTTCTTCCTTCATCTGCCGGAGCAGTATTGACAAAGGCACGAAGCATCCTTTCAGCTTCCGTCACATCTGCCACAGACAGGCTCAAGACTGCCGCTGCATCCTGCAACGTATCTTCACGCTGGAAGAGACAGACAACCAGGTCTTGCCCGGCATTTTCCATCAGATAGCGGGAAAATTCCTTATCTCTATTCTGCACTTCACTCGTGCGGACTGCCCCGTTCTGCTCCTGCGCATTTCCATAAGAAAGCAAAGACGCCCAGTCCGTAATCCCCTGTCTGCTAAAATAGAAAGCAGTGGAGGGTAGTGCTTCACCCGGGAAGCCTTTGACTGATTGCTGCTGGCGAAGTTGGTTTATAAATGCAAAGCAAGTGTCTGCATCATGTGTGATGCCGGAGAAATAGATAAAATCATCTTTCATCTTCATGTCAAATTCCGTCCATCCCATCATCCCTTTCATTCGGGCATAGATTGTGGCGGCCGCTACACTTTTTTTCGGAGCACGCACTCCTGTAAAGGTCGGATCATCCGCCAATGATTTGTCACTCTTATATGCATCAATAACGTTTTCAATCAGTTTTTTCTGAAAACTTAACGCCATAAAATCAGACGTCAGATAGCAGGCTAGAAAATCACCATCTGCCATCGGGTAAATGATTATTTCCTCTCCTTTGTAAACAAACGTTTTCGGTGGATAAAGCGAAGATATATATTTACGCACAAACCTGTTTACCAATTCCTTATCTCCATTTCCCAATCTGCAATAAAGTACCTGGTTCCGTTCGTTATCCGGTTCGTGGAAACTAATCAGCATCTGATTCATTTGCCGACTCAAGCCATGGGGAGTATCTTCCGAGAGGGCATAAAGGCTTTGTTTCAGATAAGAAAAAAGTTTGGATACATAAAGATATTGCTGATTTTTACTACAAGTCAGATCATCGACCTCCGCTACAAACTCGAGCACATCATCGGTAACAAATACGGCTGAAGTGGTGGATGGAACCAGTTCATAAAGATCAAAATCTTTCTGCCCTTCGGCCGCCGACAGTCTAAAAAAAGAGTACAATGCGAAACCTGAGCACAAAAGTACAACAGAAGACGTGATCGCTATTTTCACTATCGTACGAAGTTTCATAATATTCGCTGTTTATCGGCTAGGTGCAAAAATAATAATTTCTACAAAGAAAACAAAACTTTTGCTAAAAATTTCACCGATAATCAAAGATAGATATCCAATCCGTCGAATGCCAGGTGAATATTTTCCGGAAGGCTCTTTTCAACCTCCGCATGCAAGCCCATATCATGACTCATGTGTATAAAGTACGTCTTCTTTGCCTGAATGCGCTGCGCCACTGCCAATGCTTCTTCCAAATTCTGATGAGTAGGATGCGTGGCAATCCGAAGTGCATTCACTACCAAAACATCTATTCCCGCCAATTGTTCATAGGATTCTTCGGGCATGGTCAGCATATCAGTGATATAACCTAATTGCCCGATACGATATCCCAGAATAGGCAATCGACCATGCATCACACGTAAAGGAAGCACCTCCGTGTGGTTAACTGAAAAAGCCTGTCCCACCGAGATTTCCTGCAAAGGAATGTCGGGAACTCCCGGATAACGATGGTCAACAAAACAATAGGGCATACGCAAGCGCAAGCCTTGTGCCACATAATTTTCCGCATAAATAGGCACTGAACCAAACCGGCAAAACGGACGCAAATCGTCCAACCCACCCACATGGTCATAATGTTCATGCGTAATGAGCACACCATCTATCTTCTCAAAAGGAAGACGCAATACCTGTGTCCGGAAATCCGGACCGCAATCTATCAAAATTCGCGCATCATCTGTCTCAACAATAGCAGATGCACGCAATCGGTTATCTTTCGGATCGGTAGAAGTACAAACCGGACATGTACAGCCGATTTGGGGTACTCCCGTCGATGTTCCACTTCCAATGATTCTTACTTTCACTTGTTACTTCTCAATTTATTAAGTTAACTTCCGGGTGGATATCAATGCCGAACTTCTCATGAACAGAGGCTCGGACTGCATCTGAAAGCGCAAGAATATCGCTACCTTTTGCTCCACCAAGATTCACTAACACCAGCGCTTGTTTATCATGTACGGCAGCCGGACCTAAGGCCTTACCTTTCCAGCCGCATTGGTCGATCATCCATCCTGCCGGAATTTTCACCCGATCTTCTGCCAGCTCATAGTAAGGTATCCGGGGATATTCCTGCTGCAGGGCTTCCAGTTTTTCTTTCGGCACAATGGGATTCATAAAGAAGCTGCCGGCATTTCCCATTACCTTCGGGTCGGGCAACTTGCTCTCACGAATATCAATTATCACTTTCCGTACAACAGAAAGCGTCAATGCCGGATATTTTTCAAGCTCCTGACGAATGGTTCCATAATCTAACGTATAATGTTCTTTTTTACTAAGTCGGAAACGGACATAGGTGACAAAAGCCGACTTGTTTTCCGGGCGTTTAAAGATACTGTTGCGGTAGGTATATCCACACTCTTCCACCGAATAAACGCGTTCTTCAGCTTGAATGTTCACCGTTTCCACAGCTGTTATCAGATCTTTCACTTCAACGCCATAAGCTCCGATGTTCTGTACCGCGCTCGCTCCGACCTCACCGGGGATGAGCGACAGGTTCTCCGTTCCATACCATCCATGTTCTACGCAATATGCAACGAAGTCATCCCATACTACTCCCGCTCCCACTCGTACCGACACAGAGTGTTCATCTTCCTCCGTCACTTCGATTCCTTCAATGCGGGAATGGAGTATCAACCCGTCGTAATCTTTGGTAAACAGCAGGTTACTGCCGCCACCAATATGCAAAAAAGGTGTCACAATGGCACCTTGCACAATCAGCTTCTTCAGTTCTTCAACCGAAGAATATTCTAAAAAACGAGCGGCACTGACATCGATGCCGAATGTATTGTAGGGCAAAAGAGAATACATATATTTTTAGTTATAAGTTATACTGTTATAGTGCGTCGTAACCTGTATCAGATACTTGTATCTTCAAACTTATACAATTCCCATTCTCCGGCTTTCCGGCGGAAATAAAGGATATTGGAAAAACCATTTCCGATACCTTTCAACGCCAGGATTTTCGTGGGCGAATCATCGTCATTCCGCTGTCCGTAATTAATATTAGAAAGGCGGTCGACAGGAAGTACCGGTTTGAAGGCAAACCACTGATTAAGATCGAGGGTTGTCTCCAAAATGGAGAAATCATCGTCCGGATCACTGGTTACAAAAGCCAACGGCTCCCGCACACGCTGACTCTGAAAAAGACTATCCGTTGCAAAATGTCCGAAAAACTCAACAAAGTTTTCATTATCACTTTGTTCAATGGGCCGCAGGTTGATTGCCTCCAGTATCCATGCACCTTTGATACGTTCAAAATAGTATCTTTTCACCATTCGTGTTTTCACGAACATCCACTCTACCTGCACAGAAGTGAGGGAGGTATCTCCTACTAGATCCATGTCTTCTTCTCTATCAAACAGCAGTGTATAATAATGCTGCTTGGTAAACAAGTCGTCATGCTTCCAGTTGCGTTCCTCGATGTTTGACTTCTTATCTCCATTGTAGTAGGGCAATGGAAATTTCACACGCTGACGCTGTAACACATCATCGGAAGCAAAATTGTAAATAAAATCATCGAAAGATTCATCCGCCTGTATAGGCTGCGGATCTTCCGGCGATTTATCATGGTGGCTAGAATCGGCTATCTGCCGGACTGAATCCACCTCTTTAGTAATAGATGCGAAGGGGTCAATATTTGTTTTCTTGTTTCCACAAGAGCTCAATATACCGAGCAGTATGACCCCTGCAATTAGTTTTTTCATTATTTCAGTTTCTCTCTTAACTTTTCAAGCATATCCACCGTCATGCTTTCCAAATTGTAGGCCGGCTTCCATCCCCACTCTTCACGAGCACAGGTATCATCCAGACTATCGGGCCAGCTATCGGCTATGCGCTGCTTCAAAGGATCTATATCATAAATCATCTCAAACTGCGGCACATGCTTCTTGATAGCTTGATATATCGTTTCCGGATCGAAACTCATGGAAGCGATATTGAAAGCATTGCGGTGTATCAATCTTGCCGGATCGGCTTCCATCAGTGTGATTGCTGCATTCAGCGCATCCGGCATGTACATCATATCCATTAAAGTGCCTTGCTTAATGGGGCACACAAACTTTTCTCCTTTCACTGCCGAGTAGTAAATATCGACAGCATAATCGGTCGTACCTCCTCCCGGAGGGGTCACATTCGAAATAATGCCCGGAAAACGGACAGCACGGGTATCGACACCGTATTTATTAAAATAGTAATCACTCAATAACTCTGTCGTTACTTTAGTGACTCCATACATGGTACGGGGACGTTGAATGGTGTCCTGCGGTGTTTTCGTGTGAGGCGTACTAGCGCCAAACGAACCGATTGAACTCGGAGTAAACACTGCGCACCCTTGTTCACGTGCCACTTCCAGCACATTCCACAATCCATCGATGCCTATTTTCCAGGCCAGCTTGGGTTTCGACTCGGCAACTACGGACAACAGAGCAGCCAAATTATAAATCGTATCGATGTGATACTCTTTTACTACAGATGTGATCGCTTCTCCGTCCGTTACATCAGCAATAGCCGACGGTCCGGACTCCTTTAATTCCCCTTTAGGTTCTGCACCCGGAATATAACCTGCTACTACATTTGCATTTCCGTAACGTTTCCGTAGCTCCATCGTCAGCTCCGACCCTATCTGTCCGGTAGCTCCAATAATCAAAATGTGTTCCATTTTTTCTTCTGACTTAGAATATCAAGCTTAAATAGTGCGCAAAGTAAGCACTTTTTTTTCAGATTTTAATCAAAAAGACATTGTTATTCCAAGAAAAATTGTGTCCTTTGCAATATAACTTAATCACCCAAACACTATGTACGGTAAAATGCAAGAATATCTCCGCCAAACATTGGCTGAAATTAAGGAAGCCGGACTTTATAAAGAAGAACGACTGATTGAAAGTGCGCAGCAAGCTGCCATCACTGTAAAAGGTAAGGAAGTATTAAACTTCTGCGCAAACAACTATCTAGGATTGTCCAATCATCCCCGATTAATCAAGGCTTCGCAGGAAATGATGAACAACCGTGGATACGGAATGTCATCCGTCCGTTTCATTTGTGGAACACAAGATATACACAAAGAACTGGAAGCTGCCGTCTCGGACTATTTCCAGACTGAAGACACGATTCTGTATGCTGCCTGCTTTGACGCTAACGGCGGTGTATTCGAACCGCTTTTCTCTGAAGAGGATGCCATTATCTCGGACTCGCTAAACCATGCTTCTATCATTGACGGGGTACGTCTTTGCAAAGCAAAACGTTACCGTTATGCCAATGCTGACATGAAAGACTTGGAAAGATGTCTGCAAGAAGCGCAGGCACAACGTTTCCGTATTGTTGTTACGGACGGTGTGTTCTCAATGGATGGCAACGTAGCTCCGATGGATCAGATTTGTGATCTTGCCGAGAAATACGATGCGTTGGTAATGGTGGATGAATCCCACTCTGCCGGTGTGGTAGGTGCCACTGGTCATGGCGTAAGCGAGTTGTATAAGACTCACGGACGTGTAGATATTTATACCGGAACGTTGGGTAAGGCTTTCGGCGGTGCACTGGGAGGATTTACCACCGGTCGTAAAGAGATTATCGATTTGCTCCGTCAACGTAGTCGCCCGTATTTGTTCTCCAACTCATTGGCTCCGGGTATCATCGGTGCAAGTCTTGAAGTTTTCAAGATGCTGAAAGAGAGCAATGCACTGCATGACAAGTTGGTTGAAAATGTAAACTACTTCCGCGATAAGATGACGGCTGCCGGATTTGATATTAAACCGACACAAAGTGCTATCTGTGCTGTTATGCTGTATGATGCGAAGTTATCCCAGATTTACGCTGCACGCATGCAGGAAGAAGGAATCTATGTGACAGGTTTCTACTATCCGGTAGTGCCGAAAGATCAGGCCCGCATCCGTGTACAGATTTCTGCAGGACACGAAAAAGCACATCTTGACAAGTGTATCGCTGCCTTTATCAAGGTAGGTAAAGAGCTCAACGTATTGAAAGCGGAATAACTCCGAAGCAAGGTTTCCTTGCGGAATCTATATTTTAGGCGCAGATTACACGGATTACACGGATCACACAGATTTCACGTATCTTACACAGTTGCTTTATAACAAGCTTCATTCTAGAAAACGTATAATACGTGAAATCTATGTAATCTGCGCCTAAATTCTCTTTTATAAAATGAATTTTGAACCGCTACTTGACTATAAAAAATAAATTATGGAAGAACTGACCCTCACTACTCCTGCCCTACTTTTCTCGGCAGTTTCATTGATTTTATTGGCTTACACCAACCGTTTCTTATCGTATGCCCAACTTGTGCGCCAACTGCGTGACCGCTACGTGGAGAACCCTTCGGATATCACTGAAGCTCAAATCGAGAACTTACGGAAACGGTTGAACCTGACCCGTACAATGCAAGGACTGGGTATTGCAAGTCTTTTTCTCTGCGTAGTCAGTATGTTTCTTATTTATATCGGACTGCAATTATTTTCTGCTTACGTATTCGGACTGGCACTGATTCTGTTGATAGCCTCTCTAGGCGTATCTTTCCGCGAAATACAGATTTCCACCCGTTCATTGGAGATTTACTTGGGAACGATGGAGAAAGGGAAAAACCAAAAATAACACGGTTGACAATCCCTCCTATTAAGTTTTATCAAGACACTACCCGGCAAGGAAGGATGACCGTAAAGCGACTTCCCTTGCCTACTTCGGATTTGAGATCAATCCTTCCACCCAGTTTTTCTATAATTACCTGACAAATAGAAAGCCCCAATCCTGCTCCCTGTGAGAATTCGTTCTGTTTGTAGAAACGGCTGAAAATCATCCGTTGTTCTTCGCGTGGAATACCTCTCCCAGTATCTTCTACATAAATCCGCACATGCCCCTCATCCGGCAGATAAATATACCCTAATTTGATATATCCGATTTCCGTAAATTTACTGGCGTTATTCAAGAAGTTTGTTAGAACTTGTATCAAACGCTCTCTATCCACATTAATTTCCAAAGGTATATTATCCACTTCTTTCAGGAATTCCAGACGTGGAGCAATCAAGACCTGGTGAGTCATATAAATGTCATCAATCAGCTCTCTCACCCTACATTTCTTAAACGAGAAAGACATATAGCCTGATTCGATACGAGAAAGCTCCAGAATATCGTTAATCAATTTGAGCAGCAACTCGCTGTTCTTATTAATAGTGCCGATGTATTCTTCGCGTTCTACGGAACTCAATCCATCTTCCAATGCCAGAATATTGGCAAAGCCAACAATCGAATTAAGTGGAGTACGTATCTCATGGCTCATATTTGCCAAGAATGATTGTTTCAATTCCGCCTTTTCAGCGAGTAAGCGTGCAGCTTCCAGTTCCTCCTCACGATCTTTTATATCTTGTATGTTGAGCAGCAAACCTGCTGTTTTATATTCACCACCCGAAAGCTGTTTAGTAGTATAACGAAACTCCCACCACTGATAGCCTTTACCGTCGAAGTTACAAAGCTCCTGCACAATTTTTTTATGAGCACTTTTCAGATTTCGCCAGTTGAACTTCACTCCCTCCCAATGATCGGGATGAATAAAGCTCATGAATTCCTTAAACGAAAGTTGTCTAGGATTTAGCCCTTGCGACGCCCAGAATGCATCCTCAAAAACAAAACAACCCTTATCCAATCTCCAAGCATACGTCATTCCACCCTCAATGGCTAATGACAATGTTTCTTTTTCATCAGCCAATGCTATAAGAGCCTGTTTTTTCCTCATCTGTTCCCGAAGATATAGCCACCAAAGAGAAGCAAAAAGTAAAATCAGGAAAAGAACAAATGAAGCGACTAAGGCTCCCCACAAAAACGGATATTCATCTCTGAACGGAATATTGATAATACGATAGTTAGCAGGAATACTTTCCTTACTCAAACCAATTTGCGTCATTGTATTCCAGTCTACGACATACTCTTTCCGGCTTTCAACAATGGGTATATCCGAGGGGCTTGCGCCATGCAATATGCGAACGGCAGTTTTCACCTCTTCTTCTACCTGAATAGGCAGCGAAGTGATGTATCCACCCAACAACTTCTCACCAAACCCAAAGGCTTCATTGATGGCTGTCAGACTAGGACTACCACAGATACTCCCAATATTAATAGTGGTGTAATCACGTTTCAACTGGATATAACATTGATCGCGGTAACTCCTGTTCAAAACCCACATAAAAGTAGCATCCGAATGGTTTCTGGCATTACGCAAAGGAATAGCCATGAAACGGGTATAGCCTTCTTCCTGTGCCAAACGTATCTGTTCTTCAGGAGAAAGCTCGGGATTATCTATGAATCCGGTCACTTTATGTCCTTTAAACTGTTCCTTTGCATCTCTTCTGATTTGTCTGTCGATATAGGTAGTATCGAGCATGGTAAACAAACGAACGTGCTCACCGAAAAGCTCTTTTGCCACACTGATATTCTCATTAAAGGCTATCTTGTCATGGAAGCCTGTCACGTTGGGATGATGTTTCAGTAATCCCCAATTCGGATAATTGACACCACCAAAAACCACAGGCACTTCTTTCGCCAACAGAATTCCGCATTTCATCAATGAATAAGTAGCCTGGTCTTCATTCACCAGAATCACTTCCGGCCGCCAGTCTTTCGATACGGAATCAACCAGAAAGCGCATCCGCTCAAGTTCCGGCTCTTCCCAGTAGGATTCACAGTCTAAATAAACGGTACGAATATCAGCATCAATTTTCTCTTTTTCAAATTGCTCCGCTATCATCCGGTTAAATTCCGGATAAGCCGCATAAGTCTCCTCATAAGAGTGGATAACCAGAATACGCCGTTCTTCTTTTTGAGAACAACTACTCACCCCCAAAAAGAGCAATAAAAATACAGGGAGCAATCTAAAAATTCCTCTATTCACACCATTCATTTATAATAATCGGGATTAATTTTTCTCTGACTCGTAATACAAAGGTAGTTTATTTTCGAACATATAAGCCTAATAAGTGAAAAAAAAGAAGCTGTCTGAACAGAAATTCAGGCAGCTTCTATCTATATAAAGAACTATTTTTTCAGAGTAGCATCATTAACGCTGTCCCAATTGTGAATCTACAAAGAAAATTCCGGTATCACCAGCCTTCTTGATCTTGTCAACAATGCCTTGTGCTGTAGCTTCTTCTTCTACTTGTTCGCGAACAAATCCCCACAAGAAATCCTGTGTTGCTTTATCCTTTTCAGCAGCAGCTACGTCTACCAGCTTGTCTACCAATTGAGAAACATGACATTCATGTTTGTATACGTGTTCGAATACCTCCAGAGGAGTACCCCATCCGTTAGGAACAACATCTATTTTATCTACTTTAGCAGTTCCTCCACGTTTGATGATATAATCTGCCATTGCATAAGCGTGTCCCATTTCTTCCTGGGATTGCTTTTTCATCCAATGAGCAAAACCGCTGAAACCTTCTTTCTCAAAATAGAAAGACATTGCTAGATACAGGTTAGCAGACCACATTTCAGCAGTAATCTGTTCGTTAATTGCATTCTGTAATTTTTCTGAAATCATAATCGTATTTTTTATTAAGTTGTTAATGTAGTTTCTTTTTGAACTCATTACAAAAATAACAAGCTTTCAGTTAAAATTGTTCCATGCACCCTATATTTTTAAACTACATTCACATTTTGATTGTAGCGGTTCATTTTTTACTTACACCAGTTCGTCGGAAGTATATCCTTTCGGCAGTTCACGACAGTTGTATCCGGAAGCCATTATTTCACCATAAGCACCAGCAGAGCGAAGGGCTATCAAGTCACCACGCTTCACTTTGTTCAGGTCAATTGCTTTTCCGAAAACATCCGACGATTCACAGATCGGTCCTACTACATCGTATGCCTCCAATGGTTCTTCGGAAGTAATATTTTCCATTTTATGGAATGCCTGATACAGAGCCGGACGGATAAGATCGGTCATACCTGCATCCAGGATGGCAAATTTCTTCCGTGTGCCTTGTTTTACATACAGAACCTTAGAGATTAAGGAACCGCACTGTCCTACAACTGCACGTCCCAATTCAAAATGCAAGGTCTGATAAGGACGTAATTTCAGTTGTCCGGCATAGGTAGCAAAGTAATCCTTGAAGTTCGGAATAGCCTGACGGTTGGGATGTCCGTAGTCAATTCCCAAACCACCTCCTACATTGATATGTTCTACCAGAATTCTGCGAGCTTCCAATTTATCCTGCAATTCATTGACACGATTACAGAGAGCTACAAAATCGCCCATATCCAGAATCTGTGAACCAATGTGGAAATGAAGCCCGATAAACTTTACGTTTTTCATCTCCTGCGCCACATCTATCACCTTGTCCATATCCTGCATGCTGATACCAAATTTATTTTCTGCCAAACCGGTAGTGATATTTGCGTGAGTATGTGCGCCTACATCCGGATTGATACGGAAAGCAACATTAGCCACCTTATTTTGAGCAGCAGCCAATTCATTGATTACTTCCAGTTCGGGAATAGACTCTACATTGAAACAGAAGATGCCGTACTCCAGCCCGAGGTTAATTTCCCAGTCTGCTTTACCTACTCCTGCAAAAACAACTTTATTGGCCGGAAATCCTGCACGGATAGCGGCACGAATTTCTCCACCGCTCACACAGTCGGCTCCCATTCCGCTCTCACGGATGATGGTAAGTACTTTCGGGTTAGCATTTGCTTTAACAGCGTAATGCACTGAATAATTAGGATATTTGGCAACCTCATGGTTAATAGCCGACAATGTATCGCGCAGCACTTTGGTATCGTAATAATAGAAAGGTGTCTGCAAAGTGCGGAATTTATCGATTGGAAATATTCCCTTCATAATTCGAAAAACTTGTTTAGTTGGTTAAAAAAGAGCGCTTTTATCAGTTCGGTAAAAGCGCTCGTATTATTTGTGGAATTATTTGCCGTTGAAAAGCATATCGCTCAACGATTGTAAAGCTACTTTCTTATCACACTCCCGAATGAGGAAGGAGATGTTATAGTTACTTCCTCCAAACGAGATCATTCGCACCGGTATATCGCGCATCGCATCGAGTGCTTTTGCTTCAAAACCGACATTTTCCCATTCAAGGTCACCTACAACGCAGATGATACACATTTCTTTATCAACGGTTACTGTTCCGTATTTCTTCAGGTCGTCCAGAATCTCATTAAGATGTTTCGTGTTATCTATCGTAACAGATACACCGACTTCTGACGTACAGATCATATCGATAGATGTCTGATAGCTTTCGAAGATTTCGAACACCTTACGCAAGAAACCATGAGCCAATAACATGCGGCTGGATTTAATCTTAATAGCAGTGATGTTATCTTTTGCAGCTACTGCCTTAATCTTGCCTTTTTCCGTATCGTTAGAAATCAGTGTGCCCGGAGCCTCCGGATCCATTGTGTTCAACAAGCGGACAGGGATATTGGCATATTTAGCCGGCTGGATACAAGTAGGGTGCAGAATCTTTGCACCGAAGTAAGCCAACTCGGCTGCTTCTTCGAAGTGCAGCTGGCGTACCGGAGCGGTCTTGTCAACAATACGCGGGTCGTTATTGTGCATACCGTCGATATCTGTCCAGATCTGGATTTCGGAAGCGTTCACTGCTGCTCCGATCAGAGAAGCGGTGTAGTCGCTACCACCACGTTGCAGGTTGTCTATCTCACCGTAAGCATTGCGGCAGATGAAACCTTGCGTAATGTAGATTTCCGTATCCGGATAAAGATCCAATTGAGCACGCAATTTATCCTTAATATATACGGGGTCCGGTTCTGCGTTCTTATCAGTACGCATGAATTCCAAAGCCGGAAGCAACACGGACTTCACACCGCATTCCTGCAGGTAAAAGTTTACCATCGCCGTAGAGATAAGCTCTCCCTGTGCCAAAACCACTTTCTCTTCGAACAAAGTGAAAAGGTCTTTAGTATAGGAGCGGATGTAGTCGAAGTGGGATTTGACAACTTCAAGACCTTTCTGTTTATATTCCTGGGTTGCAAAAAGCTCATCAATATGCTGTTTATATTTTGCTTCCAGCTTATTAATAATCTCGTTGGCACCCTCCGGATTCTTCTTATACAGATAGTCCGAAATTTCCACCAATGTGTTTGTTGTTCCTGACATAGCAGAAAGAACAACAATCTTCTGTTCACCATCGGTAATCAATTTGGCTACTTCCTTCATGCGCTGAGCAGAACCTACGGAAGTTCCTCCAAACTTTAAAACTTTCATTTTCGTTACTGTTTTAGTTATCTATATTTAAATCTATTTCTATTGTTCTCTGTCTGGGCATATATTCATCAGTCACATCTACAATCTGATGGTCGGCACAACGATATACCCTGCCCGGATAATCTTTCAACAGTTGCAAATTGTGCGTCGTCATCACTACCGATGAGCCGGATTCGCAGATATTGTGCAACAATTCAACGATGGCTTTACCTGTTTCCACATCCAGATTTCCGGTTGGTTCATCCGCCAGGATGATAGCCGGAGAATTGAGTACGGCACGTGCAATCACAATGCGCTGCTGTTCGCCACCGGAAAGTTCGTTCGGAAGTTTATAACCTTTGTTGGACATTCCCACCAGTTGAAGCACTTCTTCAATACGATCCTGTATCTCCTGTTTGTTTTTCCAGCCTGTGGCACGAAGCACAAATTCCAGGTTATTATATACAGTACGGTCTGTGAGCAGCTGAAAATCCTGGAATACAATGCCTAACTTGCGGCGCAATTGCGGGATATGCTTACGTTTGATAGATCGCATATTATAGCCCAGCACTTCCGCTTCACCGTCAATTACATCCAGTTCGCCATAAAGAGTCTTGAGCAGACTCGTTTTTCCCGAGCCTACTTTTCCGATCAAATAGACAAACTCTCCTTTGTGCAATTCCAGATTTACATCACTTAGCACACAGAGTTCCTGTTGATGGATTTCTACGTTCTTATATTGTATCAACGCCCCGTCATCCATGCCGACTCCCGTTTTAATTTTTAATTTCTAATCTTTACTTATTAATGCTTCTTCCAGGTACTGCTATGTCTTTCCTGCAGTTCACGTGCAAGATCTTCAATGCGATAGCCTTTTGAAGCAAGCAATACAATCATGTGATAAATGAGGTCGGCTCCTTCGTAGATCAAACGTTCGTCAGTACCGTTCGTTGCTTCGATCACTGTTTCCACAGCTTCCTCACCTACTTTTTGAGCTATCTTATTGATTCCCGACTCAAACAGGCTGGTTGTATAAGAACCTTCGGGCATTTCTTCGTGACGTTTGTCTATAAAGTCCTGCAATGCTTTCAGGAACATGACCGGTTCTTCGTTTTTCTCCCCCCAACAAGTATCTGTGCCTGTATGACACACAGGACCTACCGGTTCTACTTGAATCAATAATGTATCATTGTCACAATCAGCCTTTATAGATACAACATGAAGGAAGTTACCGCTTTCTTCGCCTTTTGTCCATAAACGATTCTTCGTACGGCTAAAGAATGTAACTTTTCCGGTTTCCACCGTTTTATCATAAGCTTCTTTATTCATGAAACCCAGCATCAAGACCTTACGTGTCTCGTTGTCCTGTATGATAGCCGGAACGAGTCCGTTCATTTTATCGAAATCCAATTCCATTTTTATATAAGTTCTAATTACTATTCCAATTTACAATTACTACCTATTCGCCTACGGAATTCTTTTGCAGACAGTTCCTATATTTATCTGACTATATAATCCATCCGCAGGAAAACCCGGCCGGGGTGCCTCACCCCCTGATGGTAATTCCTTCGCCGCAAAGATACGATTTTAATTCGGGAATTTTAATTTCTCCGAAGTGAAAAACACTGGCAGCCAATGCAGCATCTGCCTTTCCCTGTAAAAAGACATCACGGAAGTGCTCCTTACAGCCCGCACCTCCTGAAGCTATGATGGGAATGGAGAGTTGATCCGCTAAAGCGGCAAGTGCTTCATTTGCATAACCGGCTTTTACACCATCGTGATTCATGCTTGTGAAGAGTATTTCTCCTGCTCCGCGTTCCTGTGCTTCTTTAGTCCACTCGAACAGATCTTTATCCGTTTCGATGCGTCCTCCGTTCAGGTAACATTTCCAACCGTTTTCGGTCTGTTTGGCATCTACAGCCAACACACAAACTTGTGAGCCGAAATTCTTTGCTATCTCGTCAACCAACCGGGGATTACGGATAGCGGAAGAATTGATAGAAATCTTATCTGCCCCTGCATTCAGCAGACGGTCTACATCACTTAATTCATTGATTCCACCACCTACGGTAAATGGGATATTGATATTAGCAGCAATCCGTTTTACCAATTCCGTAAAAGTCTTACGTCCTTCATGGCTTGCAGTAATGTCCAGGAAAACAAGTTCATCTGCTCCCTGTTCACTGTAAGCACGGCCTAGCTCCACCGGATCACCAGCTTGACGCAAGTTGACAAAATTCGTTCCTTTCACGGTTTGTCCGTCTTTTATATCCAAACAAGGTACTATTCTTTTTGCTAACACAATCCTATTTTATTTATTGTTCAACAATTTATAATCTATATTCCTGAAGCTCGATTCTTATCTTCCTTATAATAAAGGTATCTTATTTATTCCGATACGCTCATTATAGAAAGATTCTCAAATCTTGTAAGGTGATATGTCCTTCGTATAATGCCTTACCGAAAATAACTCCGGGAACACCGGCCTCATCCAAGGCAACAATATCATCCATCTTGCTCACCCCGCCACTAGCCATCAGATAAAGGTCAGGGAATTTTGCCAGCATCTCTTTATACAAATCGATAGAAGGACCACTCAACATTCCGTCACAGCTAATATCCGTACAGATTACTTTTCGTATACCTTTATCTATATAATTTTCGAGAAATGGAAAAAGTTCACAGGCACTTTCATCTTTCCAACCATTGACGGCTATCTTATGTTCTTTTACATCTGCCCCCAAAATAATCTTCTCACTGCCGTATATTTCCAGCCAATGACAGAATAATTCCGGATCTTTCACTGCAATGCTTCCTCCGGTTACCATCTGCGCACCGCTCTCAAAAGCAATTTTCAAATCTTCATCACTCTTTACTCCTCCACCAAAATCTATGACAAGAGAAGTGCGTACAGCAATCTGTTCCAACACCCGATAGTTAACGACATGATGAGAAGCAGCACCGTCCAAGTCTACCACATGGAGCCTGCGAACACCGTTCGCTTCAAACTCCTTTGCAACTTCCACCGGGTTCTCATTATACACCTTTTTACTATCGTAATCTCCCTGGGAAAGGCGTACGCACTTTCCATCAATAATATCAATGGCTGGAATAATTTCTATCATCTATTTACTATTTGTATCTTAGAGGTTTAAAAAGTTTGTCAGAATCTTCTCTCCTGTCTTACCACTTTTTTCCGGATGGAACTGGGTAGCATAAAAGTTATCTTTATGGAGCGCAGCACTGAACGGGTGAATATAGTCAGTTGTAGCAGCAGTAAAGTCGCAGGTCGGCACATAGAAGCTATGCACAAAATAGACAAACTCTTCTTCGGTGAACCCTTCAAACAATTTGCTATTCGTTTTTCCAATGGTGTTCCATCCCATGTGCGGCACTTTATCCTCATGTTTCTGCGGGACAAAACGTTTCACATCCACATCAAAGATATTCAAACAATCGACTTCTCCTTCTTCGGAATGCCGGCACATCAACTGCATGCCGAGACAAATTCCAAATACAGGCTGACGGAGATTCTTAATCAGTTCGTCCAGTCCCGTTGCCTTCAAGTGGTTCATGGTAGTTTCCGCCTCTCCCACTCCGGGAAAAATAACTTTATCGGCCGATTGGAGTTCTTCTTTATCAGCAGTAATCACCGCTTCTACCCCCAACCGCTTTAAAGCATAATCCACAGAACGAATATTGCCGGCATTGTATTTTACAACTGCTACTTTCATCAGCTAAATATTACTGTTTTATTTTTATAAGCTAAAACTTTGCGCTCGATGTGCTTCTGCACTGCACGCGAAAGAACGATTTTTTCCAAATCCTTTCCTTTATTTACGAGGTCTTCAATAGCATCTTTATGAGTAATGCGCACTACATCCTGTTCAATAATCGGTCCGGCATCCAGCTCTGTCGTTACATAATGACTAGTTGCACCAATAATTTTCACCCCTCTCTGGAAAGCTGCGTGATAAGGCTTCGCCCCTACAAACGCAGGAAGGAAAGAATGATGAATATTGATAATCTTATTCGGATAAGCATTAATCATCTGTTCGGAGATCACCTGCATATAGCGTGCCAATACAATAAATGTAATCTTATGTTTGGCAAGCAATTCCATCTCTTTGCGCTCCTGTTCTTCTTTCGTCTCCTTGGTGATAGGGAACAGATAGAAAGGAATTCCGAAACGTTCTGCTACGTGCTGCAAATCCGGATGATTACTTATAATAAGAGGTATCTCTACATTCCACTCTCCTGCCGTATACCGGGCTAACATATCGAAAAGACAGTGTGACAGCTTGGATACGAAAATAGCCATACGTGGTTTTACATCAGAGAAATAAAGACGAAAATCCATTTCATATTTTTGCCCGTAGAGTGTTCTGAAATAATCTTCAATTTTTTCCTGTGGAACCAGAAAATCTTTCAGTTCCCATTCAATACGCATGAAGAAGATGTTCTCTACATGATCTACATACTGATCCAGATAGATAATATTTCCTTTGTTTACCGTAATAAAGTCTGTCACTTCCGCTAGGATTCCCGGTTTGTCGGGACAGTGCAATAACAGTTTGGCTGTTGTCATCATTCTTTCTACTAATTAACGATTCTAGGCAGATTATTTTCTACCTTTCTAATTTTAGTCCGCAAAAATAACGATTTATTGCAAAATTACGAATTATTCAAGCAGAAAGTTGATATAAAAACGGTGATTTCTTACAGATAGAAAGATATCGAGAGTTATTTTCAATGAAAAGAATGACAAACTTTAGGATAGTGATGCCATTGCCTTCGGATAGTGACGGTATTCCATCGTGATAGCGTCACTATAACGATCAGATACCGTCACTATCCGAAGAGAAGAAAAACGAATATTTTTTTTCATTACAAAAGTACTCAAAATGAGACACTAAGCATTTTTCTTGTTTTTTCTTGAAAAAAACTTTTCTCAAAACGCTTGCAGGTTTACAAAAAACAACTACCTTTGCACCCGCAATCGAGAGAGATGCAGATTAATAAATTGAAATTCTGGTGCGTTAGTTCAGTTGGTTAGAATACATGCCTGTCACGCATGGGGTCACGGGTTCGAGTCCCGTACGCACCGCTTCTTTCACTAAGAAGCAGAGAGAAATAGAAATGAGTTAATCCAATTAAAATTTGGTGCGTTAGTTCAGTTGGTTAGAATACATGCCTGTCACGCATGGGGTCACGGGTTCGAGTCCCGTACGCACCGCGAAAGCAAATAGTAAATTAAAGCAAAGCTCTGAAATTCAAGAAATTCAGAGCTTTTTTCTTTTTCTTCAGTTCATTTAAAACAGAGTTTAAGTAGGCGATAGATGTGCCCATTCAAACTCTACAATGATTTTTTAACCAATCATTTTATTCAAATGTAACATTACATCTTCAATTAAAGGTACCTATACTAAGCATCTGTTTATAATTGAACAGAGACTACAACTGCATGTGTAAAATAGGATATTCCTTACCTTCTCCGTCCAAATTCGACCTTTTATATATGTTAAAACCCATATATTTATAAAAACCGACAGCTTGAACATTTTGCTCATTCACATCAACTTTAGTTACTTGCAAATTATCTATGGCATAAGTTATTAATTTTTTTCCGATTCCTGCGCCTCGATACTTATTGTCAATAAATAACATTTCAAGATTTCCTTCTGCAATTCCCATAAATCCGATTAAGATTCCCTCTTGTTCAAATCCGAATAGATTAACATACTGAAAATATACCGGAAGTCGTTCCTTATAATATAAAAAATCTTCCTCTTTAAGAAAATCATGTGTACTCAATACTGCACTTTCCCAAATTTCCATCAAACGTGGATAATCCGTAACTTTAATTTTTCTAATCATACTTGTAATTGCAATTTAAAGCCGCAAAGTTCGTTACTTATACATTCAAAACACTGAACCCAAGTTAAAAAATACGTTTACGGATTCTGCTTAGTGCTTGCGGTGTGATACCCAAATAAGAAGCTATATCTTTTAATGGTATATAGTTTAATGTAATACCATATTCTTCCATCATCTGTAGATAATACTGTTCAGGAGAATATTTAATCAAGTCGATATTTCTTTTCAAAAGTTTATTCAACAATATAGCATTTAAATCTTCAAATACAGTTTTTACTTTAGGGATAGCGGTATATAGTTCATTTACTTGCTTCTTGTCTATTCGGTAAATAACACTATCTACAATTGTTTGCACATTAAATGCAGACCTAGTTTGTAATGTAAAAGATATGTTTGACATTGAAAACGTACCCTCTTTACAAAACCAGAAAGTTTGTTCTTCCCCGTTATGATTTAAAAGCCAACAGCGTAATATTCCATCAAAAACGAAATAACTATACCTCTCTGTTTCTCCTTCCTTAATCAAAAATGTACCTTTACTAACTAATATTCGTTCAAAATATTGGTCGAATAACTTAAACTCCTCCCAATTAAAAATATTAGTACTAAAATTAAATTCTTTAAGTAGTTTTTCTAAAAGCATAATCTAAATATGATTCGTAATATACTTACTCATTTAATATATTCACTATTACTTCCGCCCTATTTAACTTCTCATATTTAGTGAATATATTTTCAGTAGCCATTTTTATATTACTCCTTTCGCCCACTCTCCGGCCTGCTTGACACTTCCGTTCAACAATCGGCTTTCTCCCCATACGATTTTTGGATAAAGTTTCTTGAGTTGTTTTACACTATTAGTTATTGAGCTTCCTCCGGAAGTAGCAAATGGAATAACGGTTTTACCGGAGAAATCATATTTCTCAAGGAATGTATTGACCGGACGCGGACATAAATTCCACCATATCGGGTAACCAAGGAATATCACGTCGTAATCTTTCAGATTAAGCGCTTCTCCCCCCAATTCCGGACGTGAATTTTCAGTCGTCATTTCAATTGAACTACGGCTACTCTTGTTGTTCCAGTCGAGATCTGCCGAGGTATAGGCTGTAGCGGGAGTTATCTGATAAAGTTTGCCGCCAACCGTTTTTGCAATGGCATCGGCGGCTTTTTCTGTAGTTCCAGTACAAGAGAAATAGGCAACCAGGATTTTCTTATCGGACTGTACATTAGTATCCGCTGTCTGATTCTGCGCTTTTGATGAGCAGCTAAAGCAAAGGAGACTCATAAATATGAATATAATCTGTTTCATTTTATTTTGATTTTAAATATTTCTTATCATTAATTAGTTTAGACATTATCACGATGGAGTAACCCCACAGGCGTTTTCATTCTTCCATTACTTTGATAATTGCCCATATCGTCCATCAAACGATGTATTTCTTCTGTATTAAGCGCTTTGCGCGTCTTTACATATTCCTTAAAATTCCTCGGTAGTCATATTATTTCCTTTCAAAAGATAAAGCAGGATTAGCAAAAATCATCGTTTAGTCTGTTCGAGTTTGTTATACTCGTCATCTGTGACCGGCTCAAGCCACTCATTGGAAGTGTTTTCACCGGAAACTTCGAAAGCCAGATGAGCAAACCAACTGTCGGCAGCAGCTCCGTGCCAGTGTTTCACATTGGCAGGAATATGGATAACCGTACCAGGCAGAATCTCTACCGCCGGTTTACCTTCTTCCTGATACCAGCCTCGACCGGCTACACCGATAAGCATCTGTCCGCCACCTTTCGTTGCACGGTGAATATGCCAGTTATTGCGGCAACGTGGTTCAAAAGTAACGTTAGAGATATTCACCTGCTCGCGCGAAACCGGAGCAAGATAACTGTTACCAATAAAATACTGTGCATAGGCTGTATTGGGTTCACCAATAGGGAAAATCATCTCACGCTGGAAAGCTGTTTTGGCATCCTCACCAACAATATCTTCAGACCATACTCCTTTTGCCAAATTGAACGCTGCCCACGCTTTCGGCCAACCTGCATAGAAACCTATATGAGTGATAATCTCTGCGATCTCCGTGCGGGTGATGCCGTTCTTCTTCGCCGACTGAAGATGATAAACGAGCGAATTGTCCGTGATTCCCATACTGATAAGGGAGGTAATGGTTACTAAACTGCGGTCACGCAGACCGAGTTTGTCAGTGCGGCTCCAAACTTCTCCAAAGAGAACATCGTCATTAAGTTCCGCAAACTTAGGGGCAAACGTTCCTAACTGGTCGCGTCCTGCCGTCTGTACTATCTTTTCTTGTGCCATAACATTGAGTGTTAAAATACTAAATACTGAAAATAAAAGGAGTTTATTCATAATCATTTCGTTTATTGAATGAAGTTATTAATGCAATTTGCGGGGTTAAGCGGCATTTGGTCAGAGAGTACGAGAGTCTTAACCATGTGCAGCGTTCCTTGCTTGTACTTTTGAAAATGCTCCGATGCAATATGAGATTTATAAGCCTCCTGACTCGCGTAAGTTTCAAGAATAGTTATCCTGCCAGGATTCTCTTTTTCGCTGACGGCATACATAGTCAGCACTCCCGGTTCAGTACGCAAGGAGACTTCACCCACTTCGGTCGCATATTTCATATATTCTTCAAGATACTCCGGATAAACCTCGATTTTTGATAGCCGCACAATACCGTCAGCCGCCATAGGTAATTTGGCGCACATACCAGGCTGCTGTTTTATATCCTTTTTCCCTGTCATACTGCATGATAACATAACGAATAAAGACAAAACACTTAGAATTGTTTTTATCACCATCTTCTATCTTTTCATTGTTAAACTTCTGATTGCAAATTTACTGCGATAAAACGAATGGAATTGTATATCAATTACGGATTTTTGTACCCAAATCCCCGATTCTGCAATAAAGAACCGTACATAATTCGAATGAAATGAATTATATTGCCAATAAAAGAATTAAATATACTACGATTTAGAACGTAATCATAAATGATGACCCCAAAGTAAGCATATTCATATACTCACCACTGTTTCTGCTATGTGACGGAAGCAAGTTATAATCGAGAAAAAAACGGATTCCATAATATTCCTTTGCTTTGAACGTCAAGGAAACCCCACTTCCCATGCAGAAACCACTTCTTGAAGAAACCGACCGGTCAGTTAATTCCAATTGTGGATAATGCACGTATCCACCCAGAAGTTTACTGCCTATCAGCCATCGTGAAGACAACGGATATGAAAAATAGCTTCCTCCGCAAAGCGATATCGCATCAAAGGTGTTATTCTCTGCCCGTTCTTCATTGACAATAATCAAAGTATTGGAAACTGTGAATCGTCCTCCAACGCCTACATACGGATTAAAAAAATAGGCCCCCTCCACACCGGCCGAACTGCCTGATGAAGTACGGAACTCCATTTCTTCGTTGATATCATAACCACTCAACGGAATATTCAACCCGAGATACAAACTGACAAATGAAGGCTTGTCCATCCTGTCGAACATATTTTCATTCGCAAACCTATTGATCCCTTTTTCCCTGAATATCAGATCAGCAAAGTAATACCCCACTTCCGTTGACAATATTCCGATTCCTGCACCCGTCAATACATCACTTAACCAATGCTTGTTGTTTGCCATCCGCATAAGACCGGTTGCAGTAGCCACACTATATGCTCCGACACCTACCCACGGACTTTTATGTCCGTATTCCTTAGTAAACATGGTAGCAGTCATAAATGCCGTAGCCGTATGTCCGGATGGAAAAGAGTGTTTGTTTGAGCCATCCGGACGCTCGACATTCGTCGTTTGCTTCAAAGTATTTACCACACCACCCATCAGCAGTGCAGAAAAAGCGTCGGAAACGAGCATTCTACCCCATGAACTGCGACTTTGTACTCCAGCTACTTTCATACCAAGCATCACCGCAGCAGGGGCATATTGCATATAATCATCCAAATGACGATTGAAACGGGGCAGATATTCGTTACGTAAACCTCAAAAATGATCGTCCTCCCTTTTTACAATCAAGCCACCAACAATTAACGGAACGCCGATATACGTCATCTGATAGAAACGGGAAGATGAGAATTTATCAAGCCTTCTACTAAAATTGGTTGTTGTAGAGATACGCAAACTATCCCCTCTTTCTGCCATTACATTATCTGCCGAATTTTGAGCCGATAAGAAAGAAAAGCTACAAATGCCAACAATGCATATTACAATCCTTTTCATGCTATCGTAATTTCTTTTGAATTAGGATACAAAGATAACAGGCAACTTTGTAGAAAGTTTGAAGATTTACAAAAATATGACTATAAATTCTATAGTTATGAGTTACATTACAACTTTTACGGGGAAGCATTTCGACCCCATCCATCCTGTTCCTGAAAAAATTGATATGAAAGACATCGCTCATGCCTTGTCTTTGATCTGTCGTGCAAACGGTCATACCCGTTTCTTTTATTCTGTTGCCCAACATTCTATCGCGTGCTGCAAAGAGGCTAAAACACGAGGACTTTCCAACCATATACAGTTGGGATGTTTGTTGCATGACAGCTGTGAAACTTATATGTCAAATGTGACACGTCCGATAAAAGCCAAACTTACAGAATATCTCAAATTCGAAGATCACCTGCAAAATATGATTTGGAATCATTTTATTAGCGAATCCCTCTCGGATACAGAAAACTAAATGGCACGCGGACTCTATTTTTAAAACCGATAAGATACTTTTCTCATCAGACTCTTGACAAAGGACTTTTTATGTTGTATCTTTGAGAAAAGAAAAAGTATAAGCAACATGAAAATAGTAAGAAATAATCATACATAAATCATAAATAACCTGGTATTTTACAATACCACTCCTATACGATATGGGGCAATAGTCGAATGATTATTGCCCCATTTTGTTTATAATTCAGCTTAAAATCTCTCGTCTGATTCTAAAACTGTTCTACAATAGTTTATAATAAACTCGAATACCGTTTTACTAAAACTATCAAAAAGTTTATTATAAACAGAATCCGGGTTTATTAAAAGCCACGTTTCCTTTTGTCAAAAATAGAGTAAACAAGATTTCTAAGATTCACCATAAAAGATCTGCTACAACCTTACAAGTAATATAAGCATACAATCATTCATTTACTTCTTTATTTACACAATCGTTTTCCTCCCTCACATTCCATCTTTCTTTTTTCCCAATTCGTTAATTAAACCCAAAACTTCAATTACGATTTGCCGTATCTACCATATTTTTACATACATTTGCGTCTGACACAGGTGTCAAACACGAGGTCTAATTTAAGATGTTTGGTATATGAATGCATATAAAGTGGGTTTAGATATAGGCTCTACTACCGCCAAGATGGTAGTATTGGACAAAGATGGAACTACAGTCTTGTTTTCCGGATACAAAAGGCATCAGGCAAAAATACAAGAATGTTTACTCGGATTTCTTTATCAAATAAAGGAACAGTTGGGTGATATTCCTTTATCTTTCCATATTACGGGCTCTGTTGGAATGGGAATTTCAGAGAAATGCTCTCTGCCGTTTGTGCAAGAGGTTGTAGCTGCAACAAACTATGTGCGCCGGGAGCATCCGCACACAGCCACTATGATCGATATTGGAGGAGAAGATGCGAAAGTTGTTTTCTTTCAGGACGGACAGGCTACAGACCTGCGCATGAATGGAAATTGCGCCGGCGGAACCGGGGCTTTCATTGACCAGATGGCTATTCTGCTTGGAGTCTCCATCGACGAATTGAATGAACTAGCACTTCGTTCCAATCAGGTATACTCTATCGCTTCACGCTGCGGAGTATTCTGCAAAACGGACATACAGAATCTGATAGCCAAAAATATATCTAAAGAAAATATAGCAGCCTCCATTTTCCATGCAGTAGCCGTACAGACCACTGTCACACTTGCACGCGGTTGCAATATCGTAGCTCCGGTATTACTCTGCGGTGGCCCATTGACTTTTATTCCGGCCCTTCGGAAAGCATTTGCCAACTATCTGAATCTGTCACAAGATACAGATTTCATATTACCGGAAAAAGGAAATCTGATCCCTGCCTGGGGAGCAGCATTGGCAGAGAACAATGAAGAAAGTATTCATCTCTCCAACCTGATACAGGTAATAGAAAACAAACTAAGTGTTACCTCACCTTTCCAGAGTGATCTTTCTCCTATATTCGACAGTGAGGAAGAATATCGGTCATGGAAAAAAGAAAAAGACCAGTATAAAATTCAATATGCCAGTCTGCGTCCCGGATTACAGGAAGCAACTATCGGCATAGACTCCGGCTCTACTACCACCAAAATCGTAGTACTCGACAACAATCATCGTATCCTTTACTCCTATTATCACGACAACAACGGAAACCCTATAAAAACAGTAGAGAACGGCTTGCAGAAACTATATGAAGAATGCCGGAGACGAGGAACTACCCTGCGCATAAAAGGAGGATGTTCTACCGGTTACGGAGAAGATCTGATAAAAGCGGCTTTCCACATGGATGCGGGAATCATTGAAACCATCGCTCATTATGCTGCTGCCAAACATATCAGCAAAGAAGTTTCTTTTATCCTGGATATTGGAGGGCAGGATATGAAAGCCATCTTTGTGAACGACGGAGTAATCAACAGAATCGAAATCAATGAAGCCTGTTCCTCCGGTTGCGGTTCTTTTATCAGCACATTTGCGCAATCGCTGGATTACAGTGTGGAGGACTTTGCCAAAGCAGCTTGTTTTTCGCAAGCACCATGTGATCTGGGTACACGTTGCACAGTCTTCATGAACTCCAAAGTAAAACAGGTACTTCGGGAAGGAGCGTCCGTAGCGGATATAGCTGCCGGATTATCTTATTCCGTTGTTAAAAACTGCCTGTATAAGGTTCTGCAATTAAAAGACACGGAGATACTTGGCGACCATATTGTCGTGCAGGGAGGAACCATGCGTAATGATTCCATCGTACGAAGTCTGGAAAAGCTGACCGGGAAACAAACCTTCCGCAGTAACTGTCCTGAATTGATGGGTGCTCTTGGTTGTGCCCTATATGCCAAACAAATCGAAAATGCCCGGGTGACGGAGCTGAACGAGATGCTCCAATGGGCACAATATACTTCCAAGCAACTTCAATGCCGGGGGTGCGAGAACCAGTGCGCCATCATGCGATATACGTTCAACAGTGAAAACCATTACTTCTCCGGCAACCGGTGTGAGAAGGTGTTTTCCAATAAAGGAAGCCATGCGGACAAAGGCATCAATACGTATGATAAAAAGCTGGAATTATTATTCGACCGGAGCGCAGACATTCCACAACCCCTATTCACCATAGGTATTCCACGTATTCTGAACATGTATGAGGAATACCCTTTCTGGCATACCTTATTTACTGCTTGCGGCATTCAGGTACAGTTGTCGGAACCCTCTACATTCAGCAAATACGAGACTGCTGCCGGCATGGTGATGTCTGATAACATCTGCTTCCCTGCCAAACTTGTGCACAGTCATATCCGCAATCTGACGCAACAAAACGTCAACCGGATATTTATGCCGTTCGTCGTTTTCGAGAAAAAGGATAAGCAACAGCAAAACAGCTATAATTGCCCCATCGTTTCCGGTTATTCGGAAGTCATCAAAAGTGTACAGGAAGAGAATATACCGATAGATGCTCCGACTATCACCTTCAAAGATGAAGCATTGCTGTATAAACAATGCTATGAATATCTGAAATCTTTGGGTATCAGGGATGAGGTATGCAAAAATGCCTTCTCACGCGCATTACAGGAACAATATGCTTTCGAAGAAAAAATTGCTACCTATAATCAGGAAGTTCTGAACGAGGGACGGGAAAAACACAAACTGATTATCTTACTCGCCGGACGCCCTTACCATAGCGATCCACTGATACAGCACAAGGTTTCGGACATGATTGCTGCGATGGGAGTTTATGTGATAACTGATGATATTGTCCGTCAGCAGGAGATTTCATTGGAAAAAACTCATTACCTCTCTCAATGGGCATTTACCAACCGTATTCTGAAAGCAACCAAGTGGGCGGCAATGCAAGAGGGTGACATACAATATATGCAGATGACTTCTTTTGGCTGCGGTCCGGATGCTTTTCTTATAGATGAAGTACGTAACTTACTGAAGCGATACAGCAAGAATCTTACTTTGCTCAAGATAGACGATGTTAATAATATCGGCTCCATCAAATTACGAGTCCGCTCGTTGGTGGAAAGCTTGAATTTCAGTTTGAAACATTCTCAAACGAAAGATCCCGAGCCATTTGTTTCAACTGCTCCTTTCACCAAGAAAGACAAAAAGAAGAAAATCCTCGCTCCATTTTTTACGCCTTTCATCTCACCACTCATTCCGTCCATCATGAAAGTGGCCGGATATGAAATGGAAACTTTACCGTTGAGCGACACCGCATCATGCGACTGGGGATTGAAATACTCCAATAATGAAGTATGTTATCCGGCAACATTGATTGTCGGCGACATAGTAAAAGCCTTTAAAAGCGGACGTTATGATCCTGCCAATACGTGCGTTGCCATCACGCAAACCGGTGGACAATGTCGTGCCAGCAACTATATTTCACTGATAAAAAAGGCATTGATTGAGAATGGATACACCAATACACCGGTGGTATCACTTGCTTTCGGCAGTGGTATCGAAAATGAGCAATCCGGTTTTAAGGTAAACTGGCTCAAGGTTTTACCAATCATACTTGCGTCTGTGTTATACAGTGATTGCATTGCCAAATTCTATTATGCAGCTGTCGTTCGTGAGAAAGAACGGGGACAGGCCGCCCGTCTGCGCGATCTTTATCTGGATACAGCACAGCCCATCATCCAGAAAAATAAACCGGAGGACTTGTTGAGCTACTCATATCTCGCTGCCAGAGACTTCAACAAAATCTGTGAACAGAGATCCTGTCACAAAGTAGGTATTGTTGGGGAAATATTCCTGAAGTTCAACCCTTTTGCTCAAAAGGACGTCACCTCATGGCTCATCAACCAGAAGATCGAAGTGATTCCGCCACTGATAAGTGATTTCTTCATGCAGGGATTTGTCAACCTGAAAGTGAGACAGAACCAACACTTGCAGCGAAAACTCACTCCCGACTTTGTTATCGACTGGTTATACAAGAAAGTCCAGAAGCAGATTAATAAAGTGAATGAAATCGGCAAAAATTTCAATTACTTCACGCCGTTCGAATCAATCTTTGAAAAGGCAGAAAAAGCTAAACAAGTCATCTCCCTGGGCACCCAGTTTGGAGAGGGTTGGCTGATATCCGGTGAAATACTATCCTTTGCTTCCCAAGGAGTCAATCATGTCATTAGCTTGCAACCTTTCGGATGCATTGCCAATCACATTGTAGAAAAAGGAATAGAAAAACGTATAAAATCGCTGTGCCCTCAAATGAATATACTATCTTTAGACTTTGACAGTAGCGTCAGCGATGTGAACATAACAAACAGATTATTACTTTTTATTGACAACATAAACAACTAAAATTATGGCTACAACGGAACATAGCGATTTAGAGCAGCAAATAATAAAAACTGCCCAACAACTTTTTATAGAAAAAGGATTTGTGGAGACCAGCATGAGTGATATTGCTGCAACGGTAGGAATCAACCGACCCACTTTACATTATTATTTCAGAACCAAAGATAAGATGTTCAAAGCCGTGTTCGGCTCGATAGTCATGTCTTTAATGCCGAAAATACAGGATATAGTAAAACAGGATATCCCATTTATGGAGCGACTAAGCATGATTCTGGATGAGTATATTGAGCTTTTCACAAGTAATCCCTGTCTTCCCAGATTCATTTGCGGAGAAATACAGCGTGATGTAAACCACTTGCTTGCCACTGCAAAAGAACTTCAGTTCGGAGATGCTTTATCCCAAGTGAAAGACAGTATACTGACAGCAATGGAAGACGGTAAACTTAAAAAGGTTCCGATACATATTGTATTTCTGACTGTCTACAGCCTATTGAGCTATCCATTTCTTGCCAAGAACCTGATAGTATCTTTATTCTTGGAAGATGAAGCCGCTTTTGCTGACTTCCTGCAAGAATGGAAACAAAACATCATCAACCAATTGCAGAACTTATTGTGTTATGAGGAATAGTATAGATACTATATAAGGAGGTGTGTCATAATGAATAATAAAACGCAGATTAACGCAAATTATCGCAGATTATTCCAATTATATTGATATATTAATCAACGATTTATAAAATTATTTCTGCGATAATTTGCGTTAATCTGCGTTTTGACACACTCCGTTATTACCATTCAAATCACCCCATCTTGCACCTTATTCGACCACAAAATCTTCCGATTTAAAATTACTATAGAAACGTCCTGAAATAGCAGTAAACTTCAATACACAGTAATCGGGATCCGTCACTCCCTCCGGATAATACATGGTATCTCCCTCCTGCCAGATCATCTCTTTACTGGCACTATCCGTCAAGACGTCCATCATACCGCGTAGCATGACCCCTCTAAAGAATCTCGTATCGCAGAAGTAGATACATGCATGGTTGTTCTCCCGGTATTGCGCCACACGCATGGACGAAGTATTTGTTGTCAGATAAATCGTTTTTATCCCCTCTCTTTTTCTGGGTTGCAGCATTGCTTTGATGGTAGGAAATCCTTCACCGTCTATCGAACCGATAAAAGCTGTTTTCAGCTTATCAATCATGTTGCCTACTGTTTTTTCCGCGTCTCTCATCATTTTACTTTTTATTATTGGTTTATTATCTGATGCGAAAGTAGAGAAATGCCAGGAAAGCAATGCAATAAAAAGAAAGGTAGAAATAGCACTTTTTACGGTTTGTGTGCTTTACGATACAATAACGGAGTTTCTCCCGTATGCTGTCGGAAGCTACGGATAAAATAAGAAACCGTTGAAAAACAGAGTTCAAATGCAATATCAGCTATAGGAAAGTCCGTATAAACAAGCAGCCTCTTGGCCTCTTCCATCACCTTGCCCTGAATATATTGTTTTGCGCTGAACCCCATGGTCGAGGTTATCATCTCATTGAGATAGTTAGGAGTAATGCAGAGCTTATCCGCATAATATTGAACCGAATGTTGCTCTTTTGCATGTGTCGCAACCAAATTCATGAATTTACTTACATGATTATTGAAAACTTCCCTACTTCTGCCCTCCTCCATCGAAATCATTTTAAGATAAGCACGATCCAGCAACATCAGGACTTCATAAAGCAATGCTCTCAAAACGTGTACATCGCCCTGTTGATACGAATCAATCTCCATCTTTATATCATGCAAGGTTTCAAGTATGCGTGTATAAAGCTCATCAGACAAATGTAGTAGCGATGAAGAACTTTCTATCTGAAAAAACGAAAGATGCTGTACAAACAAAGAATCTTTAAAGAGGAAAGACAAAAACTCTTCTTCGAAAATCAGAGCATACCCATTGATGATATGATGAATATCCCAGTTCCGGATTTCCCCCGGTTTAGAAAAAAGGACGTCACATGGAATTGCTTCATAGGTTTGGTTATCGACTGCAAAAGCTCCCTTACCTTCTGTTATAAAAGTAATATCATAATAATTTAGAGTGTGGACAGTACTTTTAGTCAGGAACTTCTTCACATACTTCAGTTCTACTACATCGACCAAAAGTTCACTCCCATACTTATGCTTATAAAAAGTATATCGAGGTATTGAGTTTTTCATTCAGAATACAAAAATAGTATTCCTTACCAAATAATCCAAAGACTTTTCAAATTCGATTCGATTGAATAAGCCATGAACCATCTGATAAGGAATACATAGAAAAATATGTCTAGGTTATATTTCCTATTTAGAACTTCCGGCCAGATATCCCAAACTGGTCACATCTGCCCCCAAGTAATGATTAATGTGCTTCAATGGCACCCTGTACAGAATATCTGGAATTTCCGCCAATAAAGAGAGGTACCTTTCCCTTACTGTCAGCTTGCGGGCATTCATATCCTCTTCCTCTTTAAAGTAAAACTGATACTCCATCAGTTGACGGACCAGATTCGCAAATGAAATTGAAGATGCACACAACTCTTCAATCTCCTCTTCACTGATGTAATAAGCAGCACATTTCGTCAGTGTCTTGATAGAATACTGACTTGAATTATAGCATAACACAGCATCACCCGCAGAGAAAAACCGATTGGTTCTCTCTTCTCCTTCATGAGTGGTATATGTATGCAAAATACCGGAAACAATAATGTACAAGCTCTGCTCTGGCATTGTGGCAGAAGCAATCGTTTCTCCTTTATCCAGATACACCATTTCCATTCGAGCCAACAGCTCTTTCACTTCTCTTTCATCCACCTGATACTCAAAACAGAGTTTCTTCAAATAAGCTTCCATACAAAATAGATTTTAGTTAATATATGTCACTTAAAAACACCTAATTCGACATAGCAGGCATCATTGTGCCTCTCAAATATAATTTCCTTTGGGTATATCGTAAATACCAGATACAGATCAATAATGAAACGACCGTTGAAATGGGTGGAGCAAATCCCATGATAAACAGCGACGAGCTATCTATCTGGCTGAACCAGTATGACAACGGTATACGGAACAGGAAAGTGGCTATCAGACTGTGAATCATCGGGAATAACGAGTTTCCTTGTCCGCTGAAATAAGAATTAATGCAGAACACGAAACTAACCACGATGCAGTCGATGCTATACCCTCGCAAATAATCTGCCGCCATTGCCACCACAGCAGCATCTTTCGTAAAGAAAGCAGTAAGAGTCTCCGGCAGGAATTGCGAATACACGCAAACCGACACACCGAAAACAAGAGCAATCCCAATCCCCGAAGCCAGACATTTATTCATTCTCTTGATAAGTCCCGCTCCATAGTTCTGTGCAGTCATGGTTGCCACAGCCGATGATATAGCCATCGGAGGCAGCATAGCAAACACGATGATTTTCTCAACAACACCCAGGGAAGCAGATGCAATGACTCCCATCTGATTGACAATGACAGTGATAATCAGAAAAGAAACATTGATTAAAGCATCCTGCAAAGCAATAGGTGCTCCCAACACCAAGATCTTTTTAGACAGATTCCGGTTCAATCGAATATCTTTCCGTGAAAAGTCAAAATGGAATCCGTGCCGGTATAAGAACCAGAGCGCTATTCCAAAGCTGACTCCTTGTGCAGTTACAGTAGCGATAGCCGCTCCCGTAGCCCCCCAATGGAAATAACCGACCAATATAAAATCGAGCACTATATTTATCACACATGCCAGCCCAACAAAATAAAGTGGTGTTTTAGAATCACCCAATCCACGCAAAATACCACATACAACATTATATCCTACTATAAACAGAATACCCAGAGAGCATACCAAAATATAATTTTTCGTATCTACCATCGCTTCGACAGGAGTATGCATCAGTTCTGCTATCCGACTATGAAAAAGCACCATGACCAAAGTTAGCACTACGCCGGTTATTGAAAACAACCATACGGAAGACCCGATAGTAAAAGCTACTTTTCGATTGTCTTTAGCTCCGGTAGCAATAGCAATCAGCACTGTTGTCCCGGTAGTAATACCCAGAATAATACCTGTAATTGTCTGCATCACCTGACTACCAATAGCTACGGCTGCCACACTTGCCGAATCATCATATTGTCCGACAACGAAAAGGTCAGCTCCGCCATAAAGTGCCTGGAGCACATTGGCAATCAGAAAAGGTACTGCAAACTGCAACAATACCTTCGGTACGCTTCCTTGTGTCAAATCTAACTCTTTCATAGTTTCTTCGATACTTTTCCTCTTTATCTTATTTTGTTACAACATAAAAAAAGTGCCGGACAAGCGAATGATTTGCACCATTCATCTTATCCAGCACTATAATTATTATTATAGCACTCTCCGATGAGGATTTTTATGCCTGTCCCTATTTCAGGGCTGCAAATATGGGCTTTGTTTTCATAATTACCAAATTTTAACCGGTTTTTATTTTCTTATGAAGATGTAACTAGCTATATATCAACTATTATCAGACGAGGTTTGGTCTATAGGATCTCCGTTAGAAAAACGAAAGAAAGCTGCCAACCGATCCGGATTCAGCGTATAACGTGCGCGTTCTTTTAATAAGGGTTCCGCATTCATTACGGCACAAGAATGAGAAACCACGGACATCATCGGCCAGTCCTTTAACGAATTTCCTACAACTAAAGTGTGTTCAGAAGCTAAACCCAAAGCCTTACATAACTGAAGCACCCCCTCTTTTTTACTCGCTTCAGGATGAATGACTGTTATCAGCGGAGCTTTATGAAAGACCTGGCAGGGATTTTCTTTCAACCGGGTAAGAATAGATTCTCTCTATTCTTTATCACGTACCAATATACTATACTTGTAAACCACTCCTTCATAACTATGAATAGTAACTTTTGACGATTCTCCATATACCTCCGGATATACTTTCACCGGCAAACACTTAATCTGCCGCGAATAAGATAATAAACCTCCATCTGCAAACACTCCTCCCCTGAATAAATCGAAAAGAGCCTTTCCCAGCTTTTTCTTCGCCTGCTCCATCGACAGAGAAGTGGCAAGATATAAGGAAACGGACTGTGCCATATATCGCAAAGCGTTAGCATAACTTTCTGGAACTTTTCCCTGTGAATCAGTCAGTGTTCCATCCACATCGAAGAAAACAGTCGTAATAAGTGGCTTGTCCGGTATTCGCCAGAATGCCCCTTCTCCCATTATTCGATGTAAAGGGTGATTGTTCAGGTTACTAAATGCAATATAACAGTCACAAACCTTCCTCTTGCAAGATAACGGCACAACAGCTCCATCACCTTGATAAAAATTACCTATCTTCACCCGGCTTCGGGGACAAGCATACATATCCCCTTTCCAATCGATAAAACAATTATCCCTTCCTCCTGCGCAAACTTCCCATTGTGCCGGAGCATTCTTCAAGTCATACTCAAAAAGATTATCCAGTTGACTGAAAAACTGAATATCTTCCTGACTTAATGGTGCCCTTAACCCTTGCATAGCATTAATGAATAAATAAATATCCGGTAAAAGAGCATTCCGTAAATCATTAAGTACAGCCTTTGCAGAGGGATTTCCTACCGCTCCGGCACATACCTGTATTCCCGCATGATGGAGTATATGAATCTGATGCGCAAATTTCTCTACCGAAGTCATCTCAGGATGAAAACTGGCCCAAAGCCTTATCTTACTTATCACAGTGGGAGCCACACGAATCTCATCAAGCCAGTGTTTAGCCGGAAAAGAAAGGTTAGTCTGACAGGAAATTCCAGCCACCTGTGGCAATGCTGCCAAATGCATCATTCCTTTCCGATAATAACGATGGATCAATGCTTCACCGTAAGGAATAATAAATAACTGCAACGGCTCCCCTTTCCATTGTTCAATAGCTGCTATAAAACGATTCCATGCCTGTTCATCCTGTGTCGTATCTGCCAGATGCGACTTTTTGCCGAAAGGACAATAAGAACAGGTATAGTTGCAGCTATTCAATTTGCCGCGATAATATATACGCCTGAAGGAAAGTAAAGAGCCTTCGTTTTTCATTTCTATTTCGTTCAATAAGAATAAGTTTCCATCAGTTCTCTTATTTCAGGAGTAATGAACAACTGACCAATATAATCGGAGTATGCCATTCCGTCGGAAGTCAGACAAATACGACCGTTATCCGTATCTTCTATCCATTGCCGTTCAGCTAACTGTCGAAACAACGGCACATTATCCGGTGATTCTCCAAAACGACGCTCATATTCGGCCTTATCAAGCCCCATATAATACATCAGATTTTTAATGATAAAACGTTGCCGCTGTTCTTCCTGCGAAAGAATAAATCCATTACGAGCCACTGTAAAATCAGTAGTGCCCATATAATCATCTATCTCTCCGGCAATACAACGCTGGCAAACAGTATACCGGGTGGCATAATGCAAATTACCCAGGTAACTGCGTCCGCCGGAGCCACACGACAGCATCACTTCATCCCCACATGAGATTTCCGCATCAGCAGACGGATGATGAATAAAACGTCGCATCGAAGTTTGTAGAAAACCTCTGTCTTTCAACAAATCACAAGCGGCACAATACATCTGAAAACAGACATCGTCGGATTCCCGCTCCGTGATAGCCGTTCCCGGTCGCACATATAGCGGATAGATAAAGAGTTCGTTAGGCTGAAACAGAAGAGCCTGTTCCAATGAATAAAGAAAGCTGGCCACAGTTTGTCCTTTGATTCCGTAAATCAAATCAATATTAAAAAACGGGAATTGTCTCTTCCGGATAGCCTCCAGCGCCTGATTAATCATGTCTCGCCGGGGACGTCTTTTCAAAGCAGTTAATTCTTCGTCAAGGAAACTCTGTACGCCAATACTCACACGAGCCACTCCTGCTTGCTTCAATAAGTCCAAACGGGCAGGATCGGCATATTCCGGCGATGTTTCTACGGAAGTAAAGGTATGTGAAGGATGCACTCCGAATAAGGCAGCTGTATCCAGTAAGTATTCCAGTTGAGGAACAGTGAGGAGCAACGGTGTGCCTCCTCCAATGGCGAAACTATCAAATGCCAGTCCGGTAGTGAGTGGAGACAACTGTTGCGCCTGCTTGTGAAGAGTTTCCAAATAAGTTGCGATATAATCCGCACGATTTGTTTGCAGAGAAAACAGGTTGCAATATCCACATTTATGACTACAAAAAGGAATATGGAAATAAAGCGATGCTTTCTGTCCTTCCACCTGTTTCAGGTAAGGAACCAGCGAAACCGGGGACGGAAAAGAACGATAAGCAGTTTTATGTGGATAACTATACATATAGTCTACATATCGTGGTAGCGGTTGATTCATTTTTTCGTTAAAATAAAGTGTTTGTAAGGGACTGTATAAACCGTTTCGTGAGATATGCAATGATATTCATATCCATCCTCTCCATAGCAAGTGCCATGATCGGAAAGAGCAATCACCAGCGTATTTCCCCGCTTCTGAAAGGCCTGAAATAAACGGGGTAGCTGACTGTCGACATATTGCAGCGCGGCAGCGTGTGATTCCTTATCATCCTTCATTTTGCCTTCCACATAATGACAGTTCGGATAATGAATAGCAGAAAAATTGATATACATAAAAATCCGTTTGTCCTCCGGATAGTTTTCGAGTTTCTTCAATGCAAAATCAATTTGTTTTTCAGTACTATCGGGTGCCGTGCATCCAAAGGTCGGCAGCCAATAACTTTTAGTAAAGTAACCGGGAAACACACGCCCCAGTTCATTACGCTTGCTGAAGAAGTTCACCCCTCCTATACAAATCGTTTCATAACCTACATTGGCAAGGCTTTGCACAAAAGTTGCTTCCGTAAACGGATAACTTCCCGCAGGCGGAATACGTCCCGTACCAGCTTGCACAGGGAAAAACAACCACTTACGGCTGCGTAGCGAATGAGGTTCCGCCGGAGAAGGCAGAAATCCTGCAAAGATGGCAAAATGAGACGGGTAAGTAAAATTTCCCGGCGCATGTCTTTTTTCCCATTCTCCTCCGTGACTGTTCAGTACCGGTGTTCTTCCTGCCTCTTCTTCCTCCTTGCTGACATCATAACGCAAGGTATCAAAGCAAAGCATCAATATATCATGAGTACCCACCACCTGATTCATATCCAGATCCGGATTTTGGGTCTGTTCGCCAGCCGGCAGTTCATCTATTTGCATGGTTATATCTCTTTTTTATGTTTTTTATCTGTTGAATATAAATAGAATTATGAGCAAACATATCCTGATACACATGATCTCCCTGTCCGTTGACTTCTATTATATAAGGAATATCTGTTCCTCTCTCTATCAGTACATCCACTCCGGCATATTGCAAATCCAAAGATTGAACCGCTTCCTGACACTGAAAATAGATTTGTTGCCGCACTACTTCCGGCAAAGACAATTCGTTCCACCAATGTGCCTTATTGTTCAGATGCAGATTGGTTATGCTTCCTTTACTGCATCTCACAACGATATAATCAATTTCAGATTCCCGGCACACTACACGAAGATCATAATTCTCTCCCTGCAACTGCTCTTTAGGAATCCATTCTTCTAAAATAGCTTCTGTTTGCATCACAGCTTCCGCCAACGGGATCATCTCTTTTTCCGTACTCAAACGGTGGATACGTTTAGTGTTATGAATGACTCCATCCACTTGTTGCAAGGTAGTATAGACTACCCATTTATTCCGGTTGGGTTGATAGCGAATAGCCATAACGCCTCCCGCCCCCGAACCGTAACGGGGTTTTAAAAAGCATCCTCTCCCGCAACCGGTAAGAAGCTCTCTCAACTCATCAAAAGAACGGGGAGAAGGTAACATCGGAGTCACTTTCAACCCTCTGTCCATCAACACTTGTTTAGTTTCCTTTTTATCAAGAGCACGTAATAAAGCATGGGGAGTATTCAAAAAGCACACGTCATCAGATAACCTCATCTCGCCTAAACGTTGCAGTGTCTCCTTATATGCCTGATTCAACAGCGCATATTTCAGGAAATTCGTTTCATCGCTTACACAAGGTTCCAGTTTGATAACTGCCTGCCGTAGTTGCGGCAAGCAGTTAAAAAGTTCCCCGTAAGTCATAAAACGAACTTCCACCTGCAAGTGTTTGCCTGCTTCAATAAAGTATTCTATACGTTTGGACAGAAAGTTGCTGACAACGATTATCTGCATCTCCTATTCTGTAATCATCGGGTAATACCACAATTCACCATCATATTCATCTGCCTCTTCAGTTTCAGCAATATCTATTTTCATAGGGAGACTCTGCAACTGTTTCTTCATCTCCTTGCTCAAATAATTATAGCGCATATTGATAAACTTCAAATGAGCGATCTTATCCATATTATCCAGCAATAATTGGGCACCTTCATCTTTGAGAGTACCAGCCGAAACATCCATTGTTTCAAGTTGGGGAAGAATATCCGACTCCAGGAACATTTCTACAATCTTGTCCTGTTCTTCAGAGTTGACGATCCCCAGATAAGTCAGCTTCGGGAAACGTTCTTTGGAGAACAACGGACGGAATATCTCAATATCAGCTTCAAATCCATAATCTTCCACACCAACATATAGAATCAGTTTTTCCAGATTGGGGAAATCAGAACCAAGAATATCTTCTACCACTTCGGTAGGCAGGCCACCACTGATAATTTCGAGTGACCGCAACTCCGGCCGTGAAGTCTTTCCCAAACGCAGATTATTGGTTCCTTTGATTTTCAGATCTTTCAATTTAGGCATGGCATCGAGCAGCGGACTAATATCAGCTTGTTCAATCCATGAAATCTCCTGTTCTTCCTGCTCAATATCTCCCCAGAACAAGCCTTCTATTTGTGCGAACTTCTCCTTATTTTCAATCATTCCCTGTAATAAGGCAGAACAGTCGCCACCCTCATAATCCCAACAACCGATTGTTATTTGTTTATATTCAGAGAGATGTTTATCTTTCAATATCTTATCCAGAAGATTCACATTGTTTTCATACTCATCATAACTCAAAGTATATTTCTTGGCTTCCACTTTCATTTCACGTGCAGTTTCTTCAGCAGTTTCTACATACCCTTTTTTGGTCTTTTCCGCAATCAGTTTGCTGGCTGCTTTTTCAGCTTCTTCAGTCGTTGCGTAGTTTTTCACTTGTGTTTGTCCGTCGGTCCCCAACTTACCATAATTTACAGTAATATCTGTTCCGACTACCTCTATGCTCCAGAATTTCTGCGATTTAAAATCTTGAAAAACGAATACTCTCTTCATAATACAGTTTTTAATGGTTGATATTTGCACACTCAACACAGAACGCGCATGAACAATACCTGCAAAAATAACCATTTTATGTAATGTACAAAGAAATCTGTTTACTAAACTTTCAGAGTATTCAAAAATACAACCCAAGATATGCAACAAAGGCTGCCTTTTGGGGCAGCCTTCATTATTCTATTTCTGTAATATATCAGTTTAATCTTCAATAGTACATATACTTACACGGTTCCAATCCGGTTCAGTAAACATATCGCCTACACCCTGACCTTCAGCAGTGATACGAGATGCACTGATTTTATACTTGTTGACCAAGATCGTTTTTACAGCTTCTGCACGTGCTGCGGCAATTCTGGCATTCACTTCAACACTACCTTCCGGAGAAGCGTATCCCTTAATAACCACTTTAGAATCAGCATATTTCTTCAGGTAAGAAGCTACACGTTCCACATTAGGAAGTTGTGAAGCGTCAACTGACGATTTACCTTGTCTGAAAGTAATGATAGATTCGGGTACACGGGCGGTTTTCACTACAGCCTCCACCGGAACCACTTTTGTGCGGCATGCTTCAAGTTCTTCCTGCAATCCGTTGATACGTTGGTTTGCATTGCTGATCTCACCATCTTTGTTGTTTACATCTGCACGAAGTGCATTGATTGAAGAGTTCAGTCCGTCAATTTCGGCTTGATTATATACTCTCACTTTGGCAAAATGATGTGTTCCGTTACTTGTCTTAAAGTGATATGTCAATCCGGCTGTCAACTCAAAACCTGCGTTATTAGCATTGAAACGGCTCTTTGTTTCAGGGTAAGTACCTTGCATATCATACACAATGGCAGGTTTGATTCCTAATGTCCATGCTTTACTTTCACCCAAGTTGAAATTGAAATTCAATCCCAAACGCGTAGACCAGGAGTTCTGATCGCCATCGCCATTCACATAATAATGTAACCAACCCATTCCGGCCACAGCTTCCACTTCAAACAAACGAGGTTCGCCAGTGTAACTTGCAAATAGATTCATCAAATTGACTTTACCCAATACGCTGACATCCGAAGCATCGAAAGCCGTTTTACTGGATGTGGTATTGATATACCCCATTCCTTGGAATCCCAAACCGAAGATAGGAGTTAATTGCTTTGAGACTCCCACTCCAAAAGTGGGACGCATACCTTTAAAGAAAGCACTGTGAGTAAGGGGAGTAACTCCACCGGCATTTACTCCGACAGACCAATTATCTGTAAGTTTGGTACCTTCTACAACTGATTGGGCATTTGCTACTGTAAAGCCACCCAATATAAAAGCTAATAAAATAATAGATTTTCTCATATTCATAAGTTTTAAATGTAATGTTTTATCTGCTAAATCATTAGAAATGTATTGTTTGTTCATGTCTAACTTTCTAGTTCATTTTTTAATTCGTTATTCACTTTAAACAACATATCATATCAAAAATTAGTTCGCAAGCCATGAGCCCTATTAACATCTATTATGCTTTCGAAAAATCTAAAATATGGAAACATCAATGCAAACGCCTCATTCCCTGAAGAGAAAGGGATCCCAACATCGCTAACCATTATGCATCTTGTTTCATTATTCTACACTTTCATTCATCCATCAGGCAGGAAATACATAAACCGGACTCTACTAAAATACGAAGAATAGAACATAAACGGAAAGTTATCAGGTTGTTAATGCCATATATCGTTCTGATAAAGAGCGAATATTTTTCTTCCTTTTCAATTGGAATCTTGATTTAATTTCTAACTTTGCCGCCAACATCGGTTTCCGGAATGGCATTATCACCAGACGGAATTAAAAGGGAATCCAGTGAAAATCCGGAACTATCCCCGTAGCTGTAAGTTTTATCTCTCTCATAAAAAAGAGAAATGTTATGGCATTCATTTGCCACTGATTCATGAAACGGATCGGGAAGGCGCCACAACAAAAACAAGTCAGAAGACCTGCCGATAAAATTTCCGTTATTCCAGGCTTTCGGGTGAAAGGCAATAGAACGAATCGTACAGGTCCATTTTATTACAAGTCTCCAGAAATTGTCGTGCATGAATAACTATGTAGGCACTAAATCTATTTTGTTAATTCTTAAAATATAGGTATGATTAGTTCGGAGATATTCATTATCAAAAGAGACGGGAAAAAAGAAGCTTTTTCCCTCGACAAAATCAAAAATGCCATATCCAAGGCATTTTTATCAGTAGGTAGTTTTGCTACGCAAGATGTGATAACCAATGTGTTAAGCCGTGTCAGTATCAGTGACGGAACAAACGTAGAGGAAATCCAAAACCAGGTGGAAGTCGCCTTGATGGCAGAACATTATTACAGCGTGGCCAAAGCGTATATGCTGTATCGTCAAAAACATTTGGAAGACCGTGAAGTCAGAGACAAACTTAAATTCCTCATGGATTATTGCGATGCTTCCAACCCTGCCAGCGGTAGCAAGTACGATGCCAACGCCAATGTGGAAAACAAGAATATCGCCACACTGATAGGAGAACTGCCCAAATCCAATTTCATCCGCCTCAACCGCCGCCTGCTGACAGACCGTTTGAGGGATATGTATGGTAAAGAGGCTTCCGACCGTTATTTGGAACTCCTGAATCATCACTTCATCTACAAAAATGATGAAACCAATCTGGCGAACTACTGTGCCAGTATTACCATGTATCCCTGGCTGATAGCAGGAACAACAGCAGTAGGAGGCAATTCTACCGCCCCGACCAATCTGAAATCCTTCTGCGGAGGATTTATCAACATGGTATTTATCGTATCCAGTATGCTAAGCGGCGCATGTGCCACTCCTGAATTCCTGATGTACATGAACTATTTCATTGGTTTGGAATACGGACAGGACTATTATAAACATCTGGATAAACTGGCAGACTTGTCTCTGAAACAAAGATCGATCGATAAAATCATCACAGACTGTTTCGAGCAAATCGTATATTCCATCAACCAGCCTACGGGTGCCCGCAATTTCCAAGCAGTTTTCTGGAATGTGGCTTATTATGACAAGTATTATTTCAATAGCCTTTTCGAGCACTTTGTTTTCCCCGACGGAAGCAAACCCGACTGGGATTCGCTTAGCTGGTTGCAGAAGCGTTTTATGAAATGGTTTAATAAGGAGCGTACACGCACCGTTCTGACATTCCCTGTAGAGACAATGGCACTCCTGACCAAAGACGGCGATGTACTGGATAAGGAATATGGCGACTTCACCGCTGAAATGTATGCCGAAGGACATTCGTTCTTCACCTATATGAGTGACAATGCCGACTCTTTGAGTAGCTGCTGCCGTCTACGTAATGAAATACAGGACAATGGCTTTAGTTATACACTGGGAGCCGGAGGAGTCTCTACCGGTTCGAAGAGCGTGTTGACCATCAATCTGAACCGTTGTATACAGCATGCTGTGAAATCAGGTATCCTCTACCCTTTCTTCCTGGAAGAAGTAGTAGACCTAGTTCACAAAGTACAGCTTGCCTATAATGAGAACCTGAAATTATTGCAGGCAAAGGGTATGTTACCTTTGTTTGATGCGGGTTATATCAATATGAGCCGCCAATATCTGACTATCGGCGTGAACGGACTGGTGGAAGCAGCCCAATTTATGGGAATCGACATCAACGACAATCCGAAATACGAGGCTTTTGTGCAGGAGATTCTCGGCATGATTGAGAAATACAATAAGAAATATCGTACCAAAGAAGTACTTTTCAACTGCGAAATGATTCCTGCCGAAAATGTGGGTGTGAAACACGCGAAATGGGACAAGGAAGCCGGATTCCAGACTTACCGCGAATGTTACAACAGCTATTTCTATATTGTAGAAGACAAATCGCTGAACATTGTCGATAAATTCCGCCTGCACGGGCATCGTTATATCGAGCATCTGACGGGTGGTTCGGCTTTGCACATGAATCTGGAAGAGCATCTTAGCAAAGAGCAATACCGGCAGTTGCTTCGTGTTGCCGCTACCGAAGGTTGCAACTACTTCACATTCAATATTCCGAATACAGTATGTAACAAATGCCATCATATCGACAAACGGTATTTGCATGAATGTCCCGAATGTCACAGCGAGAATGTGGATTATCTGACCCGCGTCATCGGATATATGAAGCGTATCAGCAATTTCTCCCAAGCACGGCAAAAGGAGGCCGATTTAAGATATTATGCTCCGGTACGCTGATTATGATATTGTTTTTCAGGAGATACCGGATGAGGTGACATTAGCCATCAACCTCTCCAACTGCCCCAACCATTGTAAAGGGTGCCACAGTGCATATCTAATGGAGGACATAGGAGAACCGTTGACGGAAGAAAGTCTTTCTACCCTGCTCGGTAAATATGGAAAAGCGATCACCTGTGTCTGTTTCATGGGCGGTGATGCTTCACCCGCAGAAGTGGAACAATTAGCTGCTTTTTTACACAAGCAGACCATCACTCCGGTAAAAGTCGGATGGTACTCCGGGAAGAGCAAGCTGCCGGAGCACTTTGATGTATCTCATTTCCAATATATAAAGTTGGGACCTTACATCGAGTCTCTGGGAGGATTAAAATCTGAAACGACCAATCAACGGTTGTACCACATAGAAAATGGAATAATAGAGGATATAACTTATCGTTTTCTCCCCCATCATTCCAAAAAGATTTCTTAATAAGAGAAACGCTCAAACGGAGTATGTTATATTTACCGTTTGAGCGTTCTTTTTTCTAACTACTTCTTTTCATTCGTATTTATGATTTCAGTACCCGCTTCAATCTGTTTAATCCTTCTATCAACCGCTGTCGCGGACACGCAATATTGATACGGATAAACCCTTCACCAGTCTCTCCATACAGACTGCCTTCGTTCACCCAAAGTTTTTCTTTCTTCAACAAGTCTTTTACTATTTCTGCTGACGTTTGATTCAAGACCGAGCAATCCACCCAAACCAGATATGTACCTTCCAACATCATTACGGGAAATTCCGGAAGATATTCATCAAAATAACCTTTTAAATAGATGTAATTCGCAAACAAATAGATTTTAAGTTCTTCCAGCCATTCTTCGCCCTCATTGTAAGCAGCCATCAACGCCTCCACTCCGAAAGGATTCACATCACAAACTTCATTTATATTAATCGCTTTATCTATTCTCACCCGTACATTTGCATCTGCAGAAATAATATTGGCTATCTGAAGCCCTGCCAGATTAAAAGCCTTGCTAGGCGAAACAAAGGTTACCGAATTCATAAGAAACTCTTCTGATATAGAAGCGAAAGGAGTATATTCATGCCCCAGAAAAACCAATTCACAATGAATTTCATCAGCAATCACAAACACATTATTCCGAATACAAATCTCACCTATCTGCCTTAATTCCTGCTTACTCCATACTCTTCCGACAGGATTATGCGGATTACATAACAACATGAGTTTTACCTTCGGATCGGAAGTTTTCTTCTCCAAATCATCAAAGTCAATCTGATACCCTCTGTTTCTATATACTAAAGGATTGGCAATCATCTCGCACCCGTTATTACGGATAGAGGAGAAAAAGCAGTTATATACAGGCGTCTGTACCATCACTTTATCGCCGGGTACTGTCAGTGCTTTAATTGCAGCAGATATTGCCGGCACAACTCCGGTAGTATAAATAATCCATTCTTTTTCTATCCGCCAGGCATGTCGTCGTGCAAACCAATTGGTTATCGCTTCGTAGTATACATCAGGTACACGTACATAACCGAAAATCCCATGTTCCACCCGTTTCTTCAATGCCTCCACGACAGGGGGAGCCGTACGGAAATCCATATCAGCTACCCACATCGGCAATACATCCGCATCTTCAGCCGAATCCCATTTATAAGAATTCGTTCCTCTGCGTGGAATAATTTCATCGAAATTATACTTCATATTTCAATTAAAACAGGTTAGATCGTCCCAAAGTTTCAATTCGCAATTTCCTGGCGCTTTAAGGTTTTCGTCCAGAATGATTGCTCCGAAACTTTCGGCAACAATACTTCCCGTACGAGGATTTTTTACGCTATGAACGGGACTTTTAATCGTTGCCTTCACACTACTGTGTTCAAAAGCAAGGTCAGCATCTTCCGCCATCGTACAATTTTCCATCACCAGATCATGTGCGTAGCAAAGCGGTTGAGTCCCCGAAATCCTGCAATTTACCAGACGTAAGTTTTTAGAATGCCAACCCAGATATTCTCCGTTCAGCTCGGAATCATAGACTGTTACATTTTCCGTATTCCAGAAAGCATCTTTGGAGTTGATAACTGCATTACGGATTTCTACATTCTTGCAATATTGGAACGAATAGTTCCCGTTTTGGGCATAGTTTTGTATCTTAATATTCTCACTGTGTATAAAAAGGTAATCCGCTTTATCAATCTGTACGTTCTTCAGTTCTATATTACGGCAATACCAAAACGTTTCCAAAGCATTAGGCAACTGCACGTTTTCGAGTTTTATTCCGTCCATTTCACGGAACATCTTCGGTGCTTCTACCAAGGTATCTGCCATTTGCAGACTTTGAGAGTACCATAGAGCAGCACGGGCTCCCTCTGTAAAGAGACAGTTTTTCACAATGAATCCGTTGGTATGCCAAAAAGGATATTTTCCTTCAAAGCGACAGTTGATTGCTATAATATTACTACATTCTTTCAATGCAGATTCACCGGCGTGAATTGTTACATCTTCCAGTTGAAGGTCGTGGGTCGCGAACAGAGGACGTTCGCCTCCATATTCTTTATTTCTTATTTGTTCCATTAGTTTATTCTTTAATCTGTTATTTCAAAAGTTACATTTACGCCTCCTGAACCAAGGGCGGAGGCCAGTCCTGAAGGATTTGTTATACGTCCTAAACGGGTATAATTATATGAAGTGGAAAAGGTTTCATAAAATAGTACCACACAAGTGGAACCGTAAAGCATCAAGTCACCTGTCCGAATAGTCCCGGGATTGGACGACGCTGTCGGCAAACCCTTCGACAGATAATAATATTTTTCATTACCATGCAGTTCAGACATATCCACTGTCATAGGGAGTAGTCTCTTAAATGCTTTCGCTGTCTCATTATTGTCCAATGTGGCATTGAATGAAACAGGTCCGATTGTTATTTTAAGATTATTGCTCACTGGGGTATCATCGTTATTGTCGTCATTATCATCGGGATTATTGCCATTATTGTTACTGCCATTATCACCGGAACCAGAACCATTACCCGGAGTCACTTGTTGACCTGTTCCCTGTATAGGTTCATCTTCGCTACATGATGCGGAACCGACCGATAATGTCAGCATAGTAAGAATTGCTATTATATAGTATCTCATATTTATAGTATTAAAACTTATTTCTTTAGATATTCCTTAAAGAAGGATTCCAGTTTATTAAATGGAATAAGGCTCACACGATCGTAAAGATCTACGTGTCCGGCACCGGGTACTATATACAGTTCTTTAGGTTCGGCGGCCAATCGGTAGGCGTCTTCACTAAATTCACGTGAGTGGGCATTTTCACCGGTGATGAAAAGCATAGGGCGGGGTGAAATAGTCTCAATATCTTCGAAAGGATAGAAATTCATAAATTTCACATTGCTTGAAAGTGTAGGATGAGTGGTGGTCATAGGAGTTGCTCCGTCGGGGGTAAATTCTCCTCTTTGTGTACGGTAGAACTCATAGAACTCCCGTTCAATCGGACTGGACTTTTCTGTCAGTTGATGTACAGTGCCACCGGTATATTTAGTTTCTCCACCTAAAAATTCAGCATAACGCTGTTCTGCCGCTTCAGCCATTATTTGCTTTCTCTGTTCCAATGTCAATGAGTGTTTTAACCCGTTACGGCTAGCGGTACCCATATTGTACATACTGATTGTCGCAATGGCTTTAAGGCGAGGGTCTATTTTCGCTGCACTGATAGCAAAACTTCCACTACCGCAAATACCGATTACTCCAATCAGATTCCGGTCAACAAACGGACGGGTACCTAAAAAATCAACTGCGGCACTAAAGTCTTCCGCATAAACTTCCGGCAGAACAGCATTACGCGGCTCGCCTTCACTCCCACCCCAAAAAGACAGGTCTATGGAGAGTGTTACAAAACCCCGTTCGGCCATTTTCGTTGCGTAAAGGTTCGCGCTCTGTTCCTTGACAGCTCCCATTGGATGTCCGACAATGATTGCAGGATATTTGTCCCCTTCTTTCATATTCTTAGGCAGAAACAAATTTCCGGCTACCTTCATTTTATACTGGTTGGAAAAAGAAACTTTCTCCACACTTACCAAATCACTTTTATAAAAGTTATCCGCATCTGTCTGTGCAGAAGAAAAACTAGTTCCAAGCATCATCATAAATACAGTTGTTAATAATAAAATTCGTTTCATATCTCTTATTTTTAATTATTAAAGAATTGATTGTCTACTTTCTACATTGCAAAAATACGATGAAAGAAAGAGACCGTTTGTAGATGAATTACTGACATAATAACCCCAATTACGGATTATATTTTTTTATTATTCTGTTACAATATTGATATTAGCCTGCTTCCGGATATGTGCTACGCGAACCCGCAGATAAACGAATACAATACTCGCAATCAGGAAAAGCAACGAGCCGAAAACAGAATATCGTGTGCCCATCTCTGTAATAAAAGCTCCGCATATAGCTGTACCAATCGTTGTTCCTAAATTGGCTGAAGTCAGAAACATTCCATTGGCAAAGTCTGGAGCTTCGGGAGCGGCATCTGTTATCATATATTGCATATTATTACTTGCTATACCCGCCAATACGCCTAAAATAAGGATGACAATTACCATAGCTCCAATCCATTCTCCAACGATGAACAGACAGATATATGAAACCAATAATACAAAAGGCATGAGGATAATTGAACGTTTGGCGTTTATTGATAGTAGTTTTCCCGCCATCACATTACCCACAATATTTGCCAAACCATATACGAGCAACACTGCACTTATCACATTATATGGGACCTCCGTTACTTTTTTCAGGTAATCCGACATATAGCTAAAGAATCCGAACATAGCTCCATTAATTAAGGTAACAGCAATAATTGAATACCACATCGTTGTTTTCTTCAATACGCTAAGCTGTGCACCATAAGATACTTTTTCTTTTACAGGCATGGAAGGGATAAACAGAATCGTAGCAACAAAGACTAATGCGTTTACAACAGTGAAAAACAACATCGCCATGGAAAACGAAACTTCGCTGGCAATAAAACTGGTCACCGGAACGCCCAGCACCATGCCGGCGGACACACCGACAAAGACTTTAGAAACAGCCTTGGGAGCCTGTTCCTTGCTGACAGACGCCGCGGCTACTGTAAAAGCCATAGAGACATATACCGGATGCAGGAAAGCGGGAAGTATCCGAGCAATCAACAATACTGTGAAATTAGAGGTGAACATGGATATTACATTACTTATTGTAAACAATCCCAATGCCAGCAACATTACTTTCTTCCGGTTAATCCCCGAAAATAATAAAGGCGTCACAGGGGCTGACGCAGCCACCACCAATGCAAAAACACTTACCGTCCAGCCGGCTTGAGGTACGGAAACATTAAAAGTTGTGGCTATCAAGGGCAGGATCCCCACTACTCCCATTTCGGTGTTTATAATTCCAAATACACCGACCGTAAGGATAAAGACGAGCAAACCGCCCGAATTGAGTTTTAATTTATTTTTTTGTTCCATAGTTACTATATGCTATTTATAATTCCAATCCCATTTTATAGGCGTTTTCAAGATGTACTTTATCAATCTGCCGTGCCAGTTTCTCGCATCCGGTACAACCACCGGCACAATATAATCCCACTTCATTCCAACCTAACGCCTGATTGAGAAGACGAAAATATCGTATGGGCTGTTCGAAGGTCGTATCATTATCATCACCGGCTGTCATCAGCAATACCGAATCTTTTTGAGGATATTTATCATCGACAGAAATGGCATAAAGTCTATCAATGAACGATTTCAGCTTTGCTGTAATTGTCCAAAAGTAAAGAGGAGAAGCCATAACCACTGTATCACATGCCGCAAACAAAGGATATATATCCTCCATGCCGTCGCGAACAGCACACTGATGTGCAAGACGCTGGCACACTCCACATCCCCGGCACCCTTCTATCCGCATATTACCCAGATAAACCTTCGTCACAGAATGTCCGCGCTCTACCAATCCTTTAATGTATGCATCGGTCAGTCGGTCTGTATTGCCGCGTTTTGTGCCTGCACTCATTATTACAAGTATCTTTTTCATATTTCCCTGATGTATTTTATCGATTAGCGAAGGAAGCGAAGCGTCTGTCGTTTCTTTACTATTCAAATACCGATAAATAGTCGTACCACCTAATAGTACGCCTCCGGTTGTTAGTAACACGCTTTTCAAAAAATGCTTTCTATCCATATTCTCTATTTTATTAATTTCCTCTGATTCATTAAGTTTTATTTAACATGGCAAAGGTCGGAAGAATATAAAGAAACCGTTGTAGACGGATTACGGGTATGATAACCCCAATTACAGATTACAAAATTGGTAAGATTCCTTTCAGTATACAAATTACAGAATTCATAACCCCAATTACTGATTACTCATTTCCCCACTATGAAAACAGAGCATTTATCTGTATCTTTGTTACCGATCCCAAATACCAAAAGCCATGGATAAAGTTATAAAACTAGAGAATGTAAATCAGTATAACGAACTGTACGGGCTGGAAACATTGCATCCTTTGATTAGTGTCATCGACTTGACCAAAGCAACGAAAACAGTCAACCATATCCAGATGAACTATGGTCTTTATGCTCTTTTCCTAAAAGAGAGCAAGAGCTGTGACATTAAATACGGTCGTCAGTATTATGATTACCAAGAAGGAACCATTGTCTGTTTTGCCCCAGGTCAGACAGCTGGTGTAAGTACCATTGAAGATGAAATCAATCCGGCTGTTTATGGAATCGTTTTCCATCCGGACCTGATTCGCGGCACCTCACTTGGAAAAGATATTAAGAAATATACTTTCTTCTCTTATGCAGTAAACGAGGCTTTACATCTTTCAGATCAGGAAAAAGAAATAGTGATGGATTGCCTGAAGAAAATCAGTATCGAACTTGAGCATGGTATCGATAAACATAGCAAAGCATTAATCGCCATGAATATCGAACTGTTACTGAACTACTGTATGCGTTTTTATGAACGGCAGTTTATCACCCGGAACAGTGCCAATAAAGATGCTCTTACAAAGTTTGAACAACTTCTGGACGAATATTTCCAAGATCAACTTCCCATACAGAACGGTTTACCTTCCGTGAAGTACTTTGCTGATAAAGTCTATCTCTCCCCCAACTACTTTGGTGATATGGTAAAAAAAGAAACAGGAAAAACTCCACAGGAACATATTCAGACCAAAGTAATCGAACTAGCCAAAGAACGTATTGTCGATACGGAAGAAACCGTCAGCCAGATAGCTTATTCGTTAGGATTCCAATACCCGCAACATCTCTGCAGATTATTCAAAAGACGCGTAGGATGCACGCCTAATGAATACAGAAATCAGGCTTTAGCATAAAAATATAGTCCCTCAAATAAGGGAACTGTAATATAGGTAAAACAATCCGTAATTCATATACAAACAGATTTCAAATCCTGCTGTATCTTTGCAGTGTCATAAAGAAATAAGTAAAAACATTATTTAGAAAAACTGTTTGATATGTACTTAGAAAATATTTATTCTCCGGCAGATGTAAAGAAGCTGTCGGTAAAAGAGCTAAACGAGTTAAGTGATGAAATCCGTGTGTCACTCCTACAAAAGTTAAGCGAACATGGCGGGCATTTCGGACCCAACTTCGGAATGGTGGAAGCAACTATTGCCTTGCACTATGTATTCAATTCTCCAAAAGATAAAATCGTATTCGATGTATCGCACCAAAGTTATGTACACAAGATGCTGACTGGCCGTAAAAACGCTTTTCTTCATCCGGAAGAATACGATCTCGTGTCCGGTTATACCGAACCACAAGAAAGCGAACACGACTTCTTTGTAATCGGTCATACTTCTACTTCTGTCAGTCTGGCCACCGGATTGGCTAAAGGACGCGACCTCACAGGCGGCAATGAAAATATCATAGCTGTCATAGGCGACGGCTCTTTAAGCGGAGGGGAAGCTTTCGAAGGACTGGATTATGCAGCAGAGCTTGGCACCAACATGATTATTATCGTCAATGATAACCAAATGTCTATCGCTGAAAATCATGGAGGTCTATACAGGAATCTGAAAGAATTGCGTGACAGTAACGGTCAGTGCGAATGTAACTTCTTCAAGGCGATGGGACTGGACTATATATATGTAAATGACGGTAACGATGTACAGGCGTTGATTGAAGCATTCTCCAAAGTGAAAGATATTCAGCATCCGATAGTAGTACACATCAACACTTTGAAAGGTAAAGGTTATGAACGTGCCGAACAGGATAAAGAGACTTATCACTGGCGCACTCCATTCAATCCGGAAACCGGAGAAGCAAAAGTCAGTTATGAGGAAGAAGATTACAGCGAAGTAACCGCTCAATATCTGCTGAAAAAGATGAAAGAAGATTCTCGTGTGGTGACAATCACTTCGGGTACTCCTGCCGTTCTCGGATTCACTCCGGACCGCCGCAAGGAAGCTGGCAAACAGTTTGTAGATGTCGGCATTGCAGAAGAACACGCAGTAGCTCTTGCTTCGGGTATCGCAGCCAATGGCGGAAAACCTGTTTACGGAGTGTATAGTACATTTATCCAACGTTCATACGATCAACTTTCGCAAGATCTCTGTATCAATAATAACCCGGCTGTTTTGTTGGTATTCTGGGGAACACTGTCCGGAATGAATGATGTGACTCACCTCTGCTTCTTCGATATTCCGCTCATCAGCAATATTCCTAATATGGTTTATCTGGCACCGACTTGCAAAGAGGAATATCTTGCTATGCTAGAATGGAGTATCCGCCAAAATGAACACCCGGTTGCAATCCGTGTGCCGGCAACAGATGTAATTACTTGTGGGGAACCGGTGGAGACTGATTATAGTGTTCTCAATCGCTATAAAGTGACGCATCGTGGAGCGAAAGTAGCCATTCTTGCTTTAGGTTCGTTCTATGGATTGGGACAGTCGGTTGCATCACTTCTGAAAGAAAAAGCCAATATTGACGCAACACTCATCAATCCGCGTTACATCACCGGTGTAGACAACGAACTGATGGATGAACTGAAAGCAGATCACGAATTAGTGATTACGTTGGAAGACGGTGTATTGGATGGCGGTTTCGGTGAAAAGATTGCCCGTTATTATGGTGCTACAAACATGAAAGTTCTGAACTTTGGAGCTAAAAAAGAATTTGTTGACCGATATGATATACAGGAGTTTCTCCGTGCCAATCATCTGACGGATGAACAGATTGTAGAAGATATCACAGCAGTGATCGGTTAAAATCAAACCCATTCACTATATATTCAGGTAGGTTGATGTATACGGTCTTTAAGGACAGCTGCATCAACCTACTTCCATTTTCATTCAAATCAATCATTTTGTTATTTAAATTCATTATATTCCCTATTCAGTTCAGTAATCCTTTCCGTTCAAATCAATAATCCTTTCCGATAATTCAACGGAGTCTGTCCCGCATTTCTTTTAAAGAACTTACAAAAACCGGCTGCATCACTAAACCCCAGTTTAGCAGCAATCTCGCCAACCGTAAATTTGGTAGAACTCAATAAAGTACGCGCTTCCATTACTAACAATTCATTAATAAGGCTATTGATAGTCTTACCTGTTCCAAGACGTACAATGCGTGCCAGGTACTGTTCACTAATAGCCAGTTTATCCGCATAAAAGCTCACGAAATGTTCTTCCCTGAAATTACGGGTAACGAGTGCATGAAATTCTTGCAGAACGTGGTCTTTACGACTGATCTCTTTTTTGATAACGGTCTTTCGGGAAAGAAAATCTGCTATATCCAAAAACAGAGAATTGCACGCTGCCTGTATACGCCGGAAAAGGAAATGATGTTCAATATTCATCAGATGCATCAATACTTCCAGCTCCTTATGGATGATTTGAGCTTCGTGCTCCGTCAACTGAATCGTATATTGCTTATTCCGCCTCATGGTTGCCAACAGGATTGCCGTGATTTGTGTCAGATATGAATCGTCTGTCCGCATAGATTCGGAAAGGGCAAGAGTGATAAATTTAATATCCCGACTTGAATAAAGATGTTCCGTGAGATAATTTGCTCCGTGAATAAGTAACATATTCGGTTCTATCGCAATAAACTCTCCATTCAGTAGAATTTCCGAACGGCCTTCAAGAACGAATATCATATAAAGCTCCCGATTGAAATAACATTCATTTGCCGGATAACTTCTGTCTTTATATTCACTCCGGAAACAGACTACCTCCTCTTTATAATGAGGAAGTTCAGGATGCTCCTTCAATAGTTGCGTATTATCAAATATACGAGATTTTACCATTTACACCTTTATTTTATGACGTAAAAATACGATTTGTTTCGGATATGACAAAAACTGTATAGAATTAGATAATCTATTTCAGAGTAAAAAACAAGACCTTTGCATATCCTTTTCAATAAATGAGAAAGGAATCAATAGAAAGAGGTTAAAAAGACATGGAAATGAAAGAGATTTTTAAGAGGTATTTAGTGTTTGTTATCGGACTCTATTTTTTAGCGGCAGGTATCGTGTTGATTATACGCTCGGCATTGGGAACTACTCCCATATCGAGCATCAATTATGTGTTAAGCCTGAATAGTCCTTTATCGTTGGGTACTTGCACATTTATCATCAACATGGTACTTATCCTGGGACAATTTTGGTTAATCCGAAAGAATAGAACCCGACAGGATATTATTGAAATTCTTCTTCAACTACCGTTCTCTTTTATCTTTTCGGCATTCATTGATTTCAATATGATGCTGACAAGCGAACTGCATCCCGCTAATTATGGTATGTCGATTGCTTTATTACTTACAGGATGCATGGTGCAGTCTATCGGAGTAGTGCTTGAACTGAAACCAAAAGTAGCCATGATGAGTGCAGAAGCATTTGTGAAATATGCATCCCGCCATTATAACAAAGAATTTGGAAAGTTCAAAGTTTATTTTGATATTACTTTGGTTACATTAGCCGTGGTTCTCTCGCTCCTGCTGACTCAAGGTATTCAGGGAGTACGCGAAGGATCACTCATTGCCGCTTGTATAACGGGGTATATCGTCAGCTTCCTGAATCAGAAGATAATGACTAGAAAAACCCTCCATAGATTACTGCCGGTCTGGAAGTAAGCCCTATATCTATTTAAAATAAACGCCTAATAAAAGGAGTCATATAAAAAGGTCAATATAAGAAAATCACTATAAAAGAAAGTCGCTTCTCTGTTAGAATCTAATTGATTCTTTCAAAGAAGCGACTCTTTATTTTAGATATAATTATACTCGTATTTACTTCTTCTGACTATCTATCTCTTTCAGAAGTTCATCCACAGCCACCTTTAGTTGGGTATCCTCTCCTTTGACTACTGTTTCCGGATTATTGGCAACCTTTACATCCGGTTCCAATTGGGTATTTTCCAAATAACTGCCGTCAGGCAAACGATAACCGACGATAGGAATACCAAAAACCAGTGAAGGATCTTGTAAAGTTTCCCAAGACACACTTGTCATAGTACCCGGAACAGGCATACCGACAAGTTTGCCAATCTTTTGATGTTTATATACCCACGGAGTTCCGTGTGCATTCGAGTAGTTAGCTTCACATTGCAGCATAATGGAAGGTTTGTTCCAACGACGACTCGGCATATCACAGGCTTCACGTCCACGCACTACTTGTGTGAAGTATTTCTGACCGCTGAACAGTATTTCAATATCTTCATGCAGACGGCCACCACCGTTGAAACGGGTATCAATCACAATGCCTTCGCAGTTGTTATATTTTCCCAGAATGTCCGAGTATACAGTACGGAAGCTGTCATCTCCCATCGACTGAATATGAACATATCCCAAACGTCCTTTCGACCATTTTTCAACATCTGCCGCACGTTGTTTTACCCAACGTTTGTATAACAATCCATTCAGTTGCCCGTTGGTGACCGGCATCACCACTTCTTCCCAACGCTCTTTATTTTGTGGATTGTAGATTGAAATCAATGTTTTCTTCCCTGCTTTATTATTCAGCAAGCAGGTTATGTCATTATCGAGAGTTATCTCTTCTCCATTAATCTTTTCAATGATGCAACCAGCCTTTACTTTGGTACGTGAATGATCGAACGGACCTTTTTCTATTATTTCAGCAATCTGCATTCCTTTTCCCTGATAATTCCAGTCGAACAAAAGTCCGAGATTAGAAGTGACATCTCCTTTTCCTTTGGGAGAATAACGTCCTCCGGTATGTGAAACATTCAGCTCACCCAACCACTCACTCAATAATTCTGCAAAGTCATAATTGTTATCAATATGAGGCAGGAACTTACGATAAGCATTAGTCATAGCATCCCAGTCAACCCCATGCATATTGACATTGTAGAAACGTTTTTGATGTTGTTTGTACACATGGTCAAACATTGTTTCACGTTCGGCAGCCAAATCCATTTTCATTTCAGCCTGATAGCTGATGGACTTCAACGCATCCGACTTGGCATCCATCTTTTGCATAATCCGGCTTCCCAACAAAAAAATATCTCCTTTTTTGTCCAGCATCAACGATACCCAACCGGTATTGAGTTTGTGCAGACGCTTCGTATCTTTTTCACGGAGATTCATTTTCCAAAGGTCATATCCATCTTCGAACGCAGAGAAATAGTAAAGATCTTCCCCGTCTTTTGAAAGTATGGCACTACCCAAGTCGGATGAATTGGGAGTCAGACGTACGATACGGTCTTCAATGCCGTTCAGCTCGACAAGTATCTCTTTTTGGTCTGCCTTATCCTCGGCGGACTCTTCCTGATCGCTATCTTTGCTGCTATCTACTTTACTCTTTCCCTTGTCAGCATTTCCTTTATCTGCTTTTTCCGCCTTAGACTTCTTTCCGTCTTTCGTCTTATCATCGGCTTTCTCCTTTGCCTTCTTCTGTTCCTTTTCAAATTCCTTGAGTAATTCGAAATCTTCCTTACTCAAACGGTAACGATCATAAGCATCCTGATTGAGAAACACCAACATCACATCTTGCTGCGATCCCCAGGAAGCGTGCGCACGCATACCATAGCGTTCGGTTTGGAAAAGAATAGCATTCCCATCGAGTACCCAACGCGGAGCACCACTGATATATCCACTATTTGTCAGATTAGTAATTGCCCCTCCTTGTGCGCTGACAATGCCTACATCCGAATAAGGATCGTGGCGGTTGCCTATAAATTCAAGAGTGAACCATTTACCGTCAGGCGACCATTCGTAATCGAATCCACCTCCGGTGTTATACCATGTAGAACCATCCGTTACCTGACGTACCTTTTTTGTTTTCAAATTGAGTACCATCAAACGATTACGGTCTTCGATAAAAGCCAATTCTTTACCGTCCGGTGAATATTGCGGATAAGTACGTTCTACCGTTTTAGACGGTAATAATACTTCCTCTTCAATAAGAGTGGCATTAGGGAAATTCGGGTCTTCCTTACGACTTATTTTGGCGGTATAAAGTTGCCAGTTACCGGTTCGCTCGCTGGCATAAACCAGTGTCCGGTTGTCCGGAGCAAAAGAAACGGCAGCTTCTTTTGCCGGAGTATTTGTGATTTGCTTGGTGGTAGCATAATCAGTTGAAGTCACAAACACATCACCACGTACAATAAAAGCAATTTGTTTACCGTCCGGAGATACAGAAGCGGAAGTTGCTCCCTGCGAGAATTTAAGTGTAGCAAGCTGCTGTTCATCATCACGAACAAGTTCTACTTTTACTTTTTCCGGACGTGCACCAGACTTCTGTGTGTATAACTCACCATCATAGGTATAACATAAGGTACCTTTATCGCTGACAGACAAAAAACGTACCGGGTGAGTTTTGAAAGTAGTCACAGCTTTCACTTCCTGTGGGGTATTCAAAGGGAAAGTATACACATTGAAGGAACCTCCATCACGCTCACTTAAAAAATAGACAGCATTACCATCAGGTGCATACACAGGATTACGGTCCTCTCCTCCCCGGTTTGTCAGGTTCGTATGTTTTCCCGTTTGGGTATTATATAACCAGATATCTCTCGTAATGGAAGAAGTATGATGCTTTCTCCATTCATCTTCAAACCCTTTACGATCCTGATAAAGAAAGTTCTTCCCTGTTTTATCAAAACAGACCAGTTCGGCAGGAGTGCCCAGCACTTGCTCGGTACGTCCGCCGGCAACAGGAACTTTATATAATTCCGTCATCGCTCCTGTAGGAAACAGGGCACTGCTTGCCGGATCCTGTATAGAGGCAGAGAAAAAGACATACTTTCCATCCGGAGTAAAAGCCGACGGTATTTCTGATGCAGAATGATAGGTCAGTCGCCGAGCGGCACCTCCGTCAGCAGGCATAATGAATAAGTCAAAATTTCCATTCCGGTCACTGGCAAACGCAATTTGCTTGCCATCGGGCGACCAAACTGGATTGGCTTCATAAGAGGTTTGTGTGGTGAGTTGAACAGCTGTTCCTCCTTGTGCAGGGACTTTATAAATGTCACCCTTGTAACAAAAAACAATTTCTGATCCATCCGGTGATATACGTGCATCACGCATCCACAAAGGAGTAATTGCATAGCTGGATAATGCTGATAGTACCAGCGCTAAAGAAGTTATTAGTTTCCTCATATCAAATTATTATAAATTTATTCCGATAAATCGGTTTGAATTAGTTTTCCCGTGTAATTATAAAATGTGCTGTCACCAAAGTCCTTGTAAAAGAAGGCATATTTATCCACTCCCGTACAATGACAAACGCCAATCTGTCGGGGAAGATATTCCTGTAAATAATCTGCAATGACCTGATATTTTTGTTTTTCCGCATTATGGATATGAAAACCTCCCAGAAGTAACTTACAAGGAGATTCGGGAAAGGCAGCCTGAACCGTACGCAAAATATTGGTTATTCCCCGATGAGAACAGGCACTTAATACGGAAAATCCTTCTGGTTCCACCAATACCACCGCCAATTCATCCTGAAAAGTATCCGGTATTTTGCATCCATCTTCTTGCTGAACCCAAAAACGTTCAAAATGGGTATCTGCCTGATTTATAATATCAATAGAGGGAAAAAGGAAAACTCCGGGAAGCAGTTCGGTCTGCTTTGTAATAAAGCGGAAACGGGAACGATCGAGGTTTTGTGTATGCATCATCCCGTTCTCACGTTCATCCTTGAATTTAGGAGAAAAAACCTCACGCTTACAGACAACGGTTGCCTGCGTATTCAATTCAAAAAAATAACGTAGTCCGCCCGTATGATCGCTATGACCATGAGATAATATCAAATAATCGACTTTTTGCAAGTCAATATGCAACAAGCGGGCGTTACGGATAAACAAGTCGGATGCTCCCGTATCGAAAAGTAACCGATGTCCCGATGTCTCAATATAAAGAGAAAGACCATGCTCTGCCTGCAATTTACGTCCATAGACACAATTCTCCACAAGAGTCGTTATTTTATAGCCCATGACACTTAGTTAGTTATCAAACGAATTATACAAAATAAAAAGTTCTGCCACAAAATTATAATAATTCTGTGGCAGAACAAGCAATCCAGTCAATTAAGTAATCGTAAAAAGGGGAAAAAGGTGAGGGTAGTGAGGGAGGAATTGCAACCTTTTATTTTTATATTTTATTTTTTCCTATCTATATTTTCTCTAAAAAAAAACACGAATGTTAGAAATCCTCCCTCACTACCCTCACCTTTTCCCCTCTTCTTATAAAAAAAGACGGCGGAAAATCTGGAAAACATAACCGTCTTTTCCAGATTTCCCGTCAGGTTTTAAAAGTTAAGTTCAAAACTATATCTCAAATATTCGAACAAATCCATTTATCATATTCTTTATGAATATCTTTAATATGGAAAACAAACAGTTACACCATCTTTCCCATATTATATGCTTCCTGCATGTAGGGAGTATCTTTAATCTCTCCTACTTTCCATGCACCGATTCCATAGACCGTCCCTTTTTCCAGTGGTCCTTCCAAGCAATCGAGGAAGCCACGGAAGCCGTCGATAGTACGCTCCATCATTGCTTTATCGTTTTCTGCTGCCGCAATAATGAAATAAAATTCCTTATTGGTTATTTCCGTATAACGTGCGCAACAGCGGTCAATCATTATCTTCATCTGCCCGCACATGGTGTAAAAATAGACCGGGGTTGCCATTACAATCACATCGGCAGCAATCATCTTCTCCACGATTTCCACTGCATCATCCTTCTGCGGACAAGGTTTACCGTACATACTGCAAACACTGCATCCCGTACAAGGATGAACCGTTTTGTCTTTCAGAAAAATCTTCTCTACTTCATTGCCCGCCTCAATAGCACCTTTCATAAATTCATCACAAAGCAAATCCGAATTACCACCTTTACGTGGACTGGACGAAATTATCAAAACTTTTTTAGCCATAACTTTCTTTTATTACTTTCATCTTTCAGAATTAATCAGTCTTTTCACTCTGCAAAAATAGACAATTTATAACATAGCGAATGTATATAAATTACAGAGAAATATACCCAGATTACAGATTCAAACATAACAAAAGATTTTTTCTACCAATATTTAATTTATATCTTTGTCCACAATACGAACAACATGATACAATGAAAAAAATACAACTGACCGACACACATAAAGAAAAGCTGTTTCAAATCCCCCTTTTTCGGAATTTGCCCTTAAACATTAAAGAATCCCTATTGGAGAAACTAGATTTCGTAGTCTATATAGCAAACAAGAAAGAGATAGTTGTTACGCAGGGAACGCCTTGCAACAAACTGTATGTGTTGTTGGAAGGGAAATTGCGCACGGATATTATCGACGGACTGGGAAATGAAGTGATGATTGAATATATCATTGCGCCACGCACTTTTGCCACTCCACATCTTTTTAGCTCGGACAACACATTGCCGGCTACTTTCACTGCCCTTGAGGACAGTGTGATACTTATGGCAACAAAGGATTCTACCTTTAAAGTTATCAGCCAGGACCCGCAAGTATTGCACAATTTTCTCTGCATTGCAGGCAATTGCAATATCTGTACCGTATCACGTCTGAAACCACTCTCCCGCAAGACTGTTCGGGAAAGATTTATCGTTTATCTGTTCGAGCACAAGAAGAAAGATTCCCTGATAGTGGAGATTACACATACGCAATCCCAACTTGCCGAATACCTGAATGTATCACGTCCCGCCTTATCGAAAGAAATTAATAAGATTATCAAGGAAGGGCTTATCACTATGGAAGGGAAACGGGTGGAAATTTTGAATAAGGCCGCTTTAGAGAAATTCATATAATAAAGAAACAGGGGCAGGGTTGAAACTAAGGAATAATTTGGCTCTTATATCGAAAACAAGTTAAATATATAAATGAGCCGAAGAGAAATAAAACTGTTTTTGCTATATTTGCAATCAGAAAGAAAAGCAAAAAAATATGACAGATGAACAATTAGGGCAAATGAAGCTTATCTTCAATTACAACGATGTATTCTACAGCTTCTTCTATGATGACCTCAGCGGCTGCGTACATCGTTCCCGCGAATATGCCATCAATTACGTCTATTCGGGTGAGATGATTCTCGACAATGGCAATGAGCAAATTCATGTCGGAAAAGGCGAATGCGTCTTCATACCGCGCGACCATCACATTACGATGTACAAGAAGACGAAAGATGGTGAACGCTACTGCGGTATCTTCCTGATGTTCACACGTCGTTTCTTACGTGAAATGTACGGTAAGTTGGAACAACGTAAAGTACCGACCAATACCGCGAAACTCAATTCCGGAGTGATAAAACTTCCGAAAACGGCCGAACTCGCCAGTCTGTTCGCTTCGATGACGCCCTACTTCGATCCGAAGGTGAAACCTGTGGATGACCTGATGCAACTGAAATTGCAGGAAGGTCTGCTCGCATTATTACATATCAACAAAAAGTTCGCGCCGACGCTTTTCGACTTCAATGAACCGTGGAAAATAGATATTCTGGAATTTATGAACGAGAACTACATGTACGAGCTCACGATGGAAGAGATGGCACACTACACGGGACGCAGCCTTGCCACATTCAAACGGGATTTCAAGAAAATCAGCGACCTCACTCCCGAAAAATGGTTTATCCGTAAACGACTCGAAGTAGCTTACGCCCTGATGAAAGAGGGCGGCAAAAAGGTCGTGGATGTTTATGCCGAAATCGGTTTCAAGAACCCGTCTCACTTCTCAACCGCCTTCAAAAAACAGTACGGTATGCCGCCGACCGACACATTCGTGTAAATCGGAGCAAAATATATTGAGTTTTTTAATTAAATTATTTAAGCCTCACTGCGACATCGCAGTGAGGCTTAAATATCAACTTACAGCTTGTTCCTTACAGTAACCTTACGGTAAGGGCAGCCCTGATAATTTACCGGAAAATATAGAGTATACAATCTTCATAGCAATGTGTATGCTGATGCCATATTGTCCACCGCCAAACTTGATTATCATAAATTCAGAACTACTTTTCCTGCCATTTGCATGGAGCTTTTAAGAAAATAGATAGTTGAGCTTTTGAGTAACTCCTTTTGAGCCCGACAATAATGTGCCGCTTATTTTATAGCCGTACCTTTGCAATATGAAATAGAACAATAACCATTTAAATAATAGAATGATGAGAACAGCGAATTTTAAATCCGCAGCTATCGCAGCCTTGTTAAGTATGGGGTTGCTTACCGGCTGCACGAACGGTATTACAAATCAAAAAACAAGTAATCATATGGACACATTGAATCTTACACAGGAATGGGACAAAAAGTTCCCACAGAGCGACAAGGTTAATCATCGTAAAGTAACTTTCAAAAACCGCTATGGCATCACACTTGCCGCCGACTTGTACGAACCCAAGAATATCGAAAGTAAACTCCCTGCCATTGCCGTTAGCGGCCCTTTCGGGGCTGTGAAGGAACAGTCATCGGGACTTTATGCGCAGACAATGGCCGAACGCGGATTCCTCACCCTTGCGTTCGACCCCTCTTATACGGGCGAGAGCGGTGGCGAACCCCGTAATGTGGCATCGCCCGACATCAACACCGAAGATTTTAGCGCGGCAGTGGATTTCCTGATTGCACACCCCAATGTAGATGCCAAACGCATCGGTATCATCGGCATCTGCGGATTCGGTGGTATGGGACTGAATGCCGCGGCAATGGACACGCGCATCAAAGCAACAGTAGCTTCTACAATGTACGATATGAGCCGCGTGAATGCCAACGGCTATTTCGATGCCGAGGACAGTGCCGAAGTACGCCGCAACAAACGCGAGGCGATGAATGCTATCCGGACCCGTGATGCACAGAACGGCACGGCCACTCCCGGTACGCCCGGTCTGCCCACTAGCATCAAGGGCGACGAGCCGCAATTCGTCAAAGACTACTTCGATTATTACAAGACTGAACGTGCTTTTCACGCCCGTGCCATCAATTCTAATGGTGCATGGAACCCCACGATGGCTCTTTCGTTCATCAATATGCCATTGTTAACCTATATCCACGAGATTGATAATGCTGTATTGCTCATTCACGGCGAAAATGCCCATTCGCGTTATTTCAGCGAGGATGCCTTCAAACGCCTCAAGGGCAACAACAAGGAGTTACTAATCGTTCCCGGAGCCAACCACACCGACCTTTACGACCGGAAGATTCCGTTTGACAAACTGGAAGCATTTTTCAAGTCAAACCTCAAATAAAATAAAAACATGAGTATATCAACTAAAAATAAGCATAACCACTTGTTGATGTTCATCCTCACACTCGGAGTATTCGGAATATTGAATACTGAAATGGGAGTAGTGGGCATCATCCCTATCATTGCCGAAACCTTCGGTGTTACGGTGCCGGATGCGGGTTGGACGGTCAGCCTCTTTGCGCTGATCATTGTCTTCTCTGCTCCCGTCGTACCGTTACTTTTTTCACGGGTAAACCGTAAAACGGTCATGGTGCTCGCCTTGTCCGTGTTCGTGATTTCCAACCTCGTTTCGGTCTTCACGACGAACTTTACCGTACTGTTGATAACCCGTGCGATTCCGGCATTCTTTCATCCGCTCTATGTATCCATCGCTTTCTCAACCGCAGCCTCTTCCGTTAGTCGGGAGGATGCTCCGAAAGCCGTTTCCAAAATCTTTGCCGGAGTATCGGCAGGAATGGTGCTCGGAGTGCCCGTGACGAGCTACATCGCCAGTGAATTTTCATTCTCTGCAGCAATGGTATTTTTTACCGTTGTCAATGCATTTGTACTGCTCGCCACTATTTTCCTCATACCGTCCATGCCCGTTAAGGAACGGTTATCGTATGGCACACAACTCAGCGTATTGAGAAAGCCCGTATTGTGGAACTCCTTCCTTGCGGCATTACTGATGAATGCAGCCATGTTCGGATTTTACAGCTACTTGTCCGATTACCTGATAACGGTTACAGATGTCTCCTTCAAGGTAATCAGCCTTCTGCTGTTTGTTTACGGCATGGCAAATATCGTCGGAAATATCGCAGCCGGAAAGTTGTTGGCACAACGTCCTTTCGCCACGTTGAAATACGTACCTGCCATCATGGCGATACTTTATCTCGTACTTTACGGACTAGGGAAACTGACCATACCAACGTCAATCGTCATTCTGATATTGGGAATATTCGCAGGTATTGCAAATAACGGGAATCAATTCATGGTATCTACGTCGGCAACCGAAGCACCCGATTTTGCCAACGGATTGTTCCTGACCGCCGCAAATCTCGGAACAACGTTGGGAACGGCAATATGTGGCATGTTCATAACCGTATGGGGAACACAATCATCTCCGTTGGGAGCTGTGGCATTCCTGCTTGTCGGAGTGGCAAGCATTATTATCAGGAATAGCTTAATGAGCCGCAATAAACACATAATGGCAGTGACAATATGAAGAAAACAGAACGACCAATAATCACTTTCCCAAATGGACAAACTGTTTGTCCGTTGGGACAAGGCACATGGAAAATGGGACAATCCGCCGCACGGCGGCATGAAGAAATACGGGCATTACAACATGGCATCGAACTGGGAATGAACCTTGTCGATACTGCCGAGATGTACGACAACGAGGAACTGGTAGGCGAAGCTGTCCGCGACTGTAGAGAGAAAGTGCTTCTCGTGAGCAAAGTTTTACCGAGTAATGCAAGCTATCGTGGAACGAAACTCGCCTGTGAACGAAGTTTGCTGAAGCTCGGAACGGAGTATATCGACCTCTACCTGTTGCACTGGAAAGGACGCCATCCTTATGAAGAAACCGTTCGGGCGATGACCGAATTGCAACAAGAGGGAAAAATCCGTTTATGGGGTGTCAGTAATATGGACACAGCCGACATGGAACGTATTGTTTCACTGTCCGGTGGAAGCGGCTGCGCCACCGATCAGGTACTCTATAACCTCGGCGACCGGGGCATAGAGTTCGACCTCATGCCGTGGTGCGCTGCCCGTAGAATGCCGCTTATGGCCTATTCGCCGATCGGAGAAGGACGACTTCTGCGCCACCCTACATTGGTGGAAATCGCCCGGCGACACGATGTATCGCCCGCACAAATCGCATTATCGTGGACTATGCGTCAATCCGGTATCATTGCCATACCCAAAGCCGGCAATGTAGCCCATGTGGAAGATAATTTCCGAAGCCTTTCCATTCATCTGACAAAGGAAGATTTGTATGATTTGGATACCGTGTTTCCCACACCGACACGGAAAATACCTTTGGCAGGTTGGTAATAACATGAAATGCTATAAATTATGAACTATAATAAGAAAAATGAATAAAGTCATAGATAGTATGCTGGCACATCGTTCCATCCGTTCATACACCGACAGAACGGTAAGCGATGAAGATTTAAACTCCATCATCCGTGCCGTACAAGCCGCACCGAACTGGGTAAACCTGCAACTCGTTTCCATAATTGCAGTAAAGAATACCGACCATAGAAGACGTTTAGCCGAATTATGCGGAAATCAGGTACACATTGCCGAAGCTCCCGTATTCCTCGTGTTCTGTACTGATTACCATAGGGTGGCTCTTGCCTGCCATAAGAAAGAGCAAACGCTCGATGAAGTAATGCAGGACATTGACACATTGCTCGTGGGAGCTCATGAAGTCGGTATCGCTCTCGAAGCGGCTGTCGTGGCTGCCGAATCATTGGGATTGGGAACAGTCCCTATTGGAGATGTACGTAAAAATGCGCTGGAAATTGTCCATGAATTGCAACTTCCGGAATATGTCTTTCCTATGTTGGGATTATGTATCGGCTACCCCGCAGAAGAACCGGGATTAAAGCCTCGTTTTCCACAACAGGCTGTCTTTTTCGAAGAGACATATAAGACTGATTTAAAAGATAAACTCGCTGAATATGACGTTATCTACGCCCATTATCTTAAAGAACGTCCATGGAATAATCGTGTAGGCAACTGGACAGACCTGGCAGCTGATTTCTACCGACATCCGTTTCATTACAAAGGAGTTGCGGATGCCTTAAGTCAACAGGGATTTACCTCGGCTAAAAGCAGATATTCGGTATAGAGATCAAAGTCCTAAAATCCCGGTCAACATAAGTCAACCGGGATTCTCATCATTCTGTTTATTTCTCTACCATTTAGTGAAAAATACTTTCGGATTGATATTCAACGATACCCATCCCCAATCCTGCCAGCTTTTATGATTGCCGGTTTTCACAGCGTCCATCGTCTTCGTACCACGCATAAAAGAATATCCGGCAGAGAGTTTCACATCTTTCATGATCGACCAGTTAATCTGATAATCAACTTCCGAACCTAATGATTTCTTTAAATCCTGAACTTTAACTGCTGTACTAAAATAATGGTAATTAAGTTCCATATCTACCTTGCCAGATAGACGGAAACGACCTCCGATACGAGCATCCATCAATCCCGGTGCATAACCGTTTGCAAATGTAGAAGCATAAAAATAATCCATTGCTCCATAGAATTTATGATGGGTCCCATAAAGAGGATCAAAAGCCTTATACTTACCGCCATTTCCTTTATCACCGCTTAAATAATCAAAACTAGCCACGGCTCCCCATGTCTGATTAAACGTATAGGCGGCTTGTATGCTACCCATCAAAGCTGAAACTTTCTCCGCAGCTTTATTCTTACCCATCTGATAGTAGAAAGCACCATCCAGATTCCAGTTACTATTCTTATAAGTGAGGTAAGTACCCATTGTTTGTAAATAGCGGGTATGAGAATCATCCGTGGCTTTATCACCCGTTTCCAATCCCAGATTCATAAACAATAAAGAAGCTCCGAACGGAACATTATCCGCTTTATAATGATACCAGACGGTTTGCATATTCTTATAAGGCTGTCCGGTAGAAGAATCATAGTAAGTACCTCCACTTGTTCTATTGTCATTATTCTGGTTAAAAGCAAGAATCAGATGGACTTCATTATTTTTGTTGGCATATCCCAGCTTCAATGCATCGTGGTAACGGCCCGCTACATTCCAATCCAGTCCTCCCAAAATACGTTCATCATCATAAATCAATGACTGACGTCCCAGTTGAGCAAAGAACCCTTCACCAAAGTTCAGTTTCGCCCAAGCCTCATTCAACATAAAACGCCCATTCTTCTCAATCTGCGGGTCTTGTCCCCAAACACCGACATGCTGTGCCGACATCTTTAGTTCCAGATCCGAACGTTTATAATCCATCGAGAGGCGTGCACGGTTATTGATGAAAGATGTAGGAGCTACCCCTTCATCCCGTGGAGTCAATGCACCATTCCGATACTCCGCACGAGGTCTGATTTGCATAGACATCGTAAATTCATTCTCTTTCTCCGTGTTTTGTGTATATGCCATGCTTGGCAATAGCATAAGCAAGAATGACCAATAAAGTGTTTTCATTGATATTGAAGTTTAAGTGATTCGATATTTCAATTTAAATTATAAGTATGCACACTGACTCCTTGCGCGGCCGGAAGGTAATTGATTCCATACCAGCACATTTGCAACAGGACAAATGATACTAACAGAATAATCAACGCAGGACGTGCCTTCAATGGCTTGCCCAATCTGAAATGGATATACACCAGATAAGCGAACCAGGTAGCTGCCGCCCAAGTCTCTTTCGGGTCCCAAGCCCAGTAATGTCCCCAGGCTTCTTTTGCCCAGATAGCTCCGGTAAGCATACCTAATGTCATAAATGCCAGACCTACATAGGTGAGGTTGTCACACAAATCCATTTCTTTCCGTTCAATCTCCTTCTTTTTGAACCAAAGCAGATAGACGGCCATCACCGTCGCCGCTCCCAACATAGCATAAGCAAACATATACACAATGACATGAGGGGCAAACCACGGGCTTTGCAAAGCAGGCATCAACGTCTTATTATGAATCTCCGGTTTGAAGATATTGATACAAATAAAGACCAATGAAAGGATGCAACTGAAACTTAAAATCCATTTATACTTCCAGCGTGCATAGGTTATCAATCCCGCCAACGGAAGGAAGAAAGAATACCACAGCCGTGTCTCTCCCATTGTCCGCATCGGAGGACGTTCTAATGAAATCCACATTCCGATAATGAAACTGAAGAAAATAGCCAGACCTAAGAAAGTAAATCCATAAGCCCATCCCGTTTTTGTACCTTTCCAGGCAGCAAAAGCTCCCAAAGCCCAACAAACCAGTGCGGCTATTGCAAATAGTATAAAGTATTCCCAACTCATGCTTTGTCCTCCTCTTTCCTCTTTTGTGCGCTGACAAACAGACAGATGGCTCCTGCCATCATCATTATTATTCCTGTGTAAACAACCGGCAACCACGGATCGCGAACCAACTCGAAGACACTGATATCGCTCCATCGTCCCTTTGTTTCATCGTAACTAAGTTGATAAATTTTCCAACCTTCTATCTCCATCGGGCGGTTCACTTCAATGGTTCCTCCCGTGATCGTTCCTTCTTGTGTGTAAATCTTCACTTCCGATACAAATCGCTGCGGTTCCCGTTCCGGCATTACAATACTGGTTAAAGAATCCAGCCGGATTGCCTTATAGGGAAAAAGAAAACTACCGCAACTTACCCATCCCTCTTTGGTTGTTTGATTCTTCTGATTGACTGCTTTCAGATAGACAGCATAAGTCGCTCCCATCGAATGAAATTCAGTAAACTTCAAAATATCTTCGGTAGCCACAGAAGCAGCCATCGGAATAGATTGCTCAATAGTTAGCTGCCAGTCCTGCAAGCTGCCATTTGTCACTCCCTCTTCCAACAATACATGTACAGGAGATTTTTCGGGAAGCGTACGGCCGGTTTCATTATCAATCAACATCAGTTTCGGAGGATATTCGTCGATAGTGAAATCCTTCAGTTCGATAGCCAGCGGAAGTTCAATCAGTTGACCTTTATCATCCGTAGCCCGCCATTCGGCACTTCCCATCCGGGTTGTCATTTTCAACCTTTGCATATCGGCATTTCCCAAAGTGGCTGTTATCAGTGCAATAAACAATCCGATATGATTCAGTAGGAAAGAAATCCTGCTGATCTTCAAAGAGAAACCGGTGCGAAGGATTGTCAGCCCCAAGGCGGTGACCATCCAAAAGTAGAGCAGGACAAAAGGCCAGGAAGAAATCATCTGCGAAAATCCCAGCAGATCAGCCGGAGCATGACCGGAAGGAGCCTGCCGGATCAGTCCCATCACTACTGTCATGCCGACCACCCACAATAGAGACGAGACAGCAGCGGAATAATGACTCAACCATCCGAATAAATAGACACGTTTGCGAAGAAGGTGCATGGCTACCAAAGCAATGATATAAACCACTAACACAATCACATTGACCGGACAGGCAAACAGGTCCCAATGTATGGCTCCCACTGTCATTTGCAGCAATAGCCCTATCACCAGTAATCCTGCGCCAATCACCAGCCCTTCTTTATAACTCCATGGTTTGCTCCACATATATAAATTCTCTTATTTCTGTGCCAGACGGCCGTTTTCTTTCGCTTTCTCCAACCATGCCGGAACAGTTGTTTTCAGGAATTTCTCCTTAGTCGCTCTTTCAGCATCCATATCCAAGCCGATATATTCCTGTGCTTTTGCCTTTGTTGAAATGTCCGGCATCGGAACATCTCCCGTATATCCATTCTTTGCCAATACTTTGGATACAGCCAGACGGGCTTGCATGGCACGATCCAATCCATGAGAAAGAATTCTCTGAATTTCCTGCGGTGCGTGGAAAGAACCTCCGTGTGAAGCTACTCCGAAATCCCAACGCCATTGTGCCTGACGAATCAGTGCGAGCACATCTTTCATCTGTGTTTCTGTAGCACCCTTGTCCCAGGCAAATTTAGCTTCGATATGTGCTTTTGCCAATTCCTGTTCCAGACGGTTACGGATTTCATTCGCTTTACGTTGGCGTTCGTACACATTATTACGTAAAGTCTCTTCACTTTCGCGGTGACAAACCTGACAGGTGCGGTCAATCATAGCCAACGGGCTTTGGATATGGTGATCGCTGAATTTCACACCACCTTCACTCTTATACGGCATGTGACAATCGGCACAAGAAACACCTCTCTGTCCGTGGATACCCATCTGACAAATCTCATAGTCAGGATGCTGTGCTTTCAGAATCGGAGTACGGCTCAATTTATGAATATAATCATAGAAACCGGCCTCATCATAATAAGCCTCCATATCTTCTACCGTAAAACCTTTGTCCCAGGGGAAAGTCAGATACTTACCATCCCCTTTGAAATAATATTCCACATGACATTGTGCACATACCAATGAACGCATCTCCTGCGGAGTAGCTTTAGTGATGTCTTTACCCTGACGTTGGAAAGCCTCTATCAAAGCGGGACGACTGATATGAAGATTCATTGTTTCGGGATCATGACAATCGGAGCATCCGATAGGATTCACAATTTCGGCGCCCATAGCCCCCCATTTATTGTTATAGAAAGAATCGACACCCAATGCCTCCATCATACGGGGAACATCCGGACTCTTACAAGTCCAACAGGTAGACGGTTGAGGACCTTCGGTCGGGCTCATGGGCGAACCGGTACGCAAAGATGCCGTAATATCCTCAATGGCATGCATGTGTCCCCGTGGAGTGGAATAATCTTTTGAGAAAGCATATCCCGCCCATAGAATCACCATTTCAGGACGTTTTTCCAAAGCATCTACAGCAATATTTCCATTAAATTCACTCTCAAAGTCAGTCTTTGCAGTCTCCGTCCAAGTCTGGTATTCACGGGGAAAGTCATTCTTAAACAGTTCATTTCGTGCTTCAATCCCTTTGATAACGTTTTTACGGTTATTGAAAATGCTGGCAACTTCCGCCCTCCGTTCCATCAACGCAGAAACGCATAATCCCAAAACAAATACAACGACCATTGAACCTCCGAACAACAGCCATCCTTGCCATGATTTTAATTTCTTTTCCATTGTATATCGGTTTTATTATTTTATTACGTATTTCATTTCTTATTTATCTTTCTGATTCACCATCTTCCGGAGCCATTCGGGAACAGGCGATTCCGGAAGAGGAACAATCGCTCCCGGAGTACCGGACAGGGAATTCTTTCCACCATGAGGAACATCACGATGGCAATCCCAGCAAGCCTTCCCCTCTCCTACCTGTGACATCATATAATCAATCTTCCCCGTCTTCACAAATTCCGTATTGAGTTGTGTATGACAGCGGATGCAATTATTCATAATCACTTCGGAACTGGCTTCATGAGCCTGAATGACCTGCGGCTCGCTTTTGGTAAGAAATGCAGCCACGTGTTTCATACCGTCCATACCTTTAAAGGTCCATTTCTTCACAGCATTTTCATGCGGCACATGACAATCATTGCAAGTGGCATTCCGGGCATGTGAACTATGGAACCAGGTTGCATAGTAAGGAGTCATAATGTGACAATTCACGCATGCAGCCGGGTCATCTCCAAGATAGGTATGCGCCCGGAGCATATACATAAACAGTGCTCCTCCACCCACAATAACACCGCCAATGATGACAGCCGCTACCTTCCATTTATAAGAAGGAAAGAGTCGATTTATTATTGGAAACTTCATCATACGAAAAAGTATTTTTCACAAAAGTAAAGGATTGGAAACAAAAAAGGTGTAATAGATATTACACCTTTCGAAAGAAAAAATACTCATTACGTAAAAAAACAGAATGGGAATGTGTCAAACGTCCCTTTTTGACCTCACCTCATTCTTTCTCTATGTATTGTCTTATTCATCATGGTGATGGTCTTCGTCTTCCACCTCATTACTTAATTTGATATTGCGTGCGATATAAGATTCGTTACCTGCGGCATCCGTGCAATAAACCATCAAATGATAATCTCCTGCAGTAGCATTGGCCGGTATTACAATATCGTGATGATGAATATGGGCGGTTTTCTGTCCGGACACATCGTAGGATCTGTTGAAACTAAAATCTACTGTTTCCTGTGCAGCCCTGCTATTACCTCCGTGTGAATGGTGGTCGAAATTACTATGAATTTCAATCTTATAGGATTTCAGCATGACATCATCCGACAAATCCATTTCAAAATGAACCCCATGTTCGTTTCCTATCTCCAAAGCCTGACCTTCTTCCGGTTCGTGAAGTTCAATCAGAGGTTTGGTCGTATCACTGGAGTCATCATTATCACAAGAGGAAAACATGAAAGTAACTGTTGCCAAAAGGCTAATCATTGGGAGATAAAATTTATTTTTCATTTCAGTAATTTTTTAAATGGAACTTTGATTAATATCTGGAAGTTACGTCCCGGTTCGGGGATTTCAACTTTCCTGTAAAAACTAAGATGATTGTAATATCGGGTATCGAATATATTCCGGGCGGTCAGGGTTATTTCAATCTCATTGTTTCCACCTATCGGAATATTCAATGAACCACCCAGATGAAAGAGATTTGCTCCGGCTGTACGGTCTTCGTTACGGTCCACTCTATTTTGCCGGGCAATGCTCTGCCATTCTGCATACAACATATACCAATTCTTTTGCCAGGTTAATGTATTGCGCATAACAGGAGGTGGCGAGAAACTCAATGGAATATGTTCATCACAATTATAGGTGTAAACGTATTCAGCGGAAATCCGATAATTGAAGTTGCGCAGAAAATCAACATCTACGGTAGCTTCAGTTCCTGCAAATAGCGCTTCTGCTCCGGTATAGCGATAGATTTGTCCGGCATGAGGCAATACAGACCACTCTCCAGTAGGACGCAGAAAGATGTAATTGCTGAACCAACTGACAAATGGAGAGACGGAGAAAGAAATTCCCCGGTACTTCAGATGATAAGAAGCGTCCAGTTGCCAGCCTTGTTCGGACTTTAGGTTTGCATCTCCCTGTTCATGGCGGAAAGTGCCGTGATGTACACCGTTGGCAGCCAACTCATTCGCACCGGGCAGGCGGAAACTACGCCCGATATTCACCTTTACCAGATGTTTGTCGGAGGGAGTCCATACCAATCCCAGAGAAAGAGAATAATCACCGTAGTGCTTATTCACAGAGTGACTGTTCCACTTGTAGAAGTCTATCTGTTCCGGATCATAGCCCTGTTTCCGAAGATAATCGGCAAGGTAAGTATCTTCATGCGAAGAGATATTCATATATCCGTAGTCATATCGCACTCCTCCGCTGACTGAAAACACATTGTTGGGTCTGTATGTCGTAAGCCAAAGCATTCCGGTAGTGGAACGGCGATATTCAGGCAGTAAAAACGAATAGCCGGAAATGTCGTTCCGTTGATGTTGTCCATCCCACCCCAATATATGTTCCCACGAAGAAGAACCAATAAAACGAGCTTTCACCGAAGCACTGAAAGTGTTCAGATTAAAAGCAAGTTCCTTATCGGGGTCTTTCTCCGGTGCGGGTTGCGAACCATAGTGAGTATGGAAAGCACTCCACTCTTCACGGTGATTGTTCTGGAAACCTAAATCGCCTGACAAGATCAGTTTCTCCCATGCATATTGCTGGTGGGTGGTCACTTTCAGGTGATTCACTTTACTGAATGGCAATTCAATATTACGGCTGTCTCCATCATCTTCCACACGTGACGCATCGGGTATGCCATGTGCCCCCGGAAAGAATCCCGTCTTTTGATATACATTACTCACAGCATAATTCGCTTTATAGGCTCTTCGTTGATATTGGGTAAAAAGTCCGATATTGCGTTCAATGCCTGCTGTATTCTTGAGTTTACGCCCATATATGGGAATTCTTTGTGTCAGGTAGACAATAGAATCCGTCGGAATACGATAGTCACCGAAATGTTGTTCCGAATAACGAATATGGGAGTACCAGGCATTCTTCCTGATTCCCAGCATCAGTGATCCTCCGATGGTTCCATTGACTGATTTACCCAGCAGTGTGACATCTCCGAATACACGATTATCAGCAGGAACAGCCGACGGAACAACATCAATCACTCCTCCCATTGCATCACTGCCATAAAGCAGTGAGGAGGGTCCTTTCAATACATTGACTGCTCCGATATTGAAAGCATCCAGTTCTAGTCCGTGATCGGCTCCCCATTGTTGTCCTTCCTGTTTGATTCCGTTTTCCAATACAGCAATCCGGTTGAATCCCATTCCGCGAACCATCGGTTTGGAGAAGCCCGAACCAATATCCATTGCCTGTACTCCGGGAATATTCTCCATCGCCTGCATGAAGTTTCCTGTAAAATGTTTGCGCAAAAAATCCTGATCGGCTACATCAACCGTAAGGGCAGACTTTTTCGCTTGACGTTGCTGGTACGTTTCGGTTACCACAACATCAGGCAAAAGCATGCTCTTGATTGAATCGGATTTCTGTGCATGGACGGATAAGGTTACAAATAGCCCTATTACGCCCGAAATAATTCCGATACGCATCAATTACAATCTTTTATTTAATGTGTAAAATGAATGTAAGGATAGATTGAAAGCCAATCTATCTCCATTGAAAATATGAGTATGTAATCATGCGACCGGAGGCCCGCGTAAATGATGCGAATAAGTTCGTTTGCAAACAACCTTATCCTGGTAAATAATCGGCTCGTAGGGCACGAGCGTCAGTGTGCAATGAAATTCTATCGGTTGAGGTTCAGTAAAGAAAGAAAGGGAGTATTGGCAGATCGCACAATCATCAGATGATTGGTGAGAATGCTTTGCATGGGAACACGACTTTTCATCCTCACTTCCATGATAGTGAAAGGTCTTCACTACAAAGAAGGGAATGAATGTCATGAATAACATCCATGCTATATATACCCTTATATTTTTCTTTTGATACATTCTCCCTCTATTGATTAATAGAATAGCGGGACAAATATAACAGTATGAAAAATAATCAGCAAGTTATACATCTTAATATGTGTTACCGTGAATGACAAAAAACACAAAGCTGTCAGTAACAGCACGAGGATTTTTTAGTTGATTATCATTCTTCATGTTGCCAGACATAAAACACGGTTCTTCCAGCTCCACGTTTACGAAGAATCCCTTTCTCAATGAAAATATTCAAATCATCTATTGCTTTCAGCCGGGAAAGTCCGGTCAGGCTACTATATTCCAATCGGGTAATACCACCATTTTTCTTTAGAAATTCCTGTAAAAGCTGTTGGCGTTGCTCCATAGAAAATTCCACTTTTTGAGAAGAGTGTTTGGATTTGTCCACACGTTCCAACTCTATTTCACGCTTAATCTTCCTTTTGAACCCTTTGGAAGTGCGCAAATGCACGTTATCAAAACAGATTGATTCGGCACGAATCTCACGTTTAGTCATTACTTTATGCGTACATTTCAAAGAGATGCTAAAATGCCCGAGTTCGCCAAGTTCTACAACATATCCTTCTGATAAAGCTTCGGCAAGTTCATCGATCACAATTCCTACCACTGCATCTATCACATTATAATTAAATGTTTGGGAAGAGTGGGACACACGTTCCAGAAACTCTTTTTTCGAGTAGGTTCCGCTTGGGACAATGCGGGCATGAAGCGGTTGTTGTTCTCCTGTATTCTGAACGTCCGGTGTCTCATATAAATCATACTTTGCACTCATAAGTATCTTCGTTTTATTAGGTTTATGTATTTATACTCCTTTTGACTAACATTTAATCTCTTCAATACGAGAAGTTAGTCCTAACTATACATAAAATTAATCGTCTGACTATAGTTTCTCTTTCGTCTGACTATAGTTAGACGAAAATTAAACTACAGTCAGACGAAAAGTACACTATAGTCAGACGATTAATCTATCGCATACAAAGGTATAACTTTATGCGATACGACCTTTAAATCTTAGGAGGAAAAAGACAATTCCTCCCAAGAATTTAATCACCCAACAGTAATTTAGTCACAGCGGCAGTATTCAATGCCCATTCACGAGTATATATCTCGTCCGCTTCCGGAATATCAACTAACTTCAATCCCTGTGCCTGTGCTTTGACAGCTAACAGTTCACCAACAGTTGTTTTCGCTTCCAGCTTATCCAGATACTTTTCAATGGTCTGTGTATCCAAAGAAAGAATCGTCTGTCCACCAAAAGGTATTTCCAGCCAAACGATTTCCCGTTCTTTCACTTTCAGAACTCCGAAAACAAGCCCTTTCTGCAAACTTTGGGAAATACGTACCTGATGTTGTACGCAAGAAGGATCGTAAGCTACTCCTGTTCTTTCCGATATCTTCATTGGATAGGCAGAGTTCATCCAACCTACCACCAGATTAGGAGAGATAGTCCCGTTGCTATATGCATTGCAAGTGAAAGCGACATATTCCGCACCTACACGGTTCAGTTCATTCAAATCCAGCTCGATATATTCAGCAGTACCTTTCTTATTAGGAATACTTCGGATATCCCCGCTATGTTTAGCGCCAATAGCTTGCAAGTTGAAGAAGGAACAAACTTCTGTTGTGGAAGGCAAAGTGATATGACAACTCAAGTCCATGTCAAGATGCTGTGCCGGAAGCCCTTTTCCCCACTGCATAAACAATCGCACTTTATCCCCCTTTACCGGGAAACGCGTTCCCTGCAAAGCACAGGAAGTATCCTGAATTGTTTCGCTACGATCGCCGATAGCCAACGGAATATGGAACAACATAGGGTCAATATACATACTTTTGTTTTCACTTTCGACAGTTGCACTGGCGAAACGGGCAGCTACGACTTCCTTACACAAATCCTGTACATCCTTCACCATCGCTTTTAGCTGATCCTCCATATACAGACCCACCAAATAATGTGGTTCTATCAAAAGAGCATTCCCCCCTAAAGGTTTCACCATTCTCTTACGTCCCGGTTCAAAGTAGCTCTCCGCATACATACCCAAAGTAACTACCAAACGTGCCGGCAACAAATGAACCACTTCTTTAAATGCAGCCAACGTCTCTTCCGCTCCGAACCAAAGCATATTCGCAAATAAAGAACGTGCAAACATACCCGGTCGCTGCTTTAACAAAGCAAATGTCTGTTCCGCATCCGCCTTCAAACGGTTGCGCTCCACTTCTCCCTGCCAAACGGTATATGCCTCGCGGTAGAATATATCCATCAATTCCTTCAAATTTCCGAATTCCGGCTTACGGGCATATTCCGCCAGACGCAACGCACGTATCATACGTACCCACATCTCTCTTTTCGGATGCATGATTTCGCAAGCCTTCTCCGGAGCCATTGTCAGGTTGTTCAACCAAAGAGCTACCATTTTACATTCACGACGCGTATATTTCAACTTCAACTCCTCACGCTTCGCTTGAGCTGCCGAACGACTTTTATCCAAAACTCCACATATATGTGTGTTGTTTCTACCTGTTTTACGGATAATAGTCTTAGGCTCTATGATTTGCAGGAATCCGGTTTTCTTATACCACAGATAACGCAATATATCATTCGGAGTAGAGAAATAGATTTGCGCTTCCTGCGCTCTATCCTGTTCCACCAATGTATCTATCACCAACATCAATGTCTCCTTCATTTTGATTCCGACTGCCGGTAACGGAAGTTCGCCAAGCATTATTTTCAAGCTATCCGCTTGTGTGGTATCAAGAGCTGTACGCGATTCAAGCAAGTCACAGAAAAAAGCATTCAGCTCCTTGTCCTGCCAAAGTTCCAGCACTTTCAGTTTACTTCCCTGTCCGAAATATTCCATAGTAGCCGTTTGGAACGGGGTTCCGCAGAACGGACAACCATTGTATCGTTCCATAGGGAATGTATTATCAGGGATCACGTGTCCGCAAGGTAGTTTAACGCCTTTCTGGCTATTAAACAGGTTAGCGATCCATGTAACCAGATGATCCAAGCGCGTTTCTCCGGTAGGTACATCCCACCCTTTCACCAATGGAGACCAGTTTAGCGTCACGCCCAATGCTTCTTTCATCACCTGAAGAATCATCATCTGTTGAGTCGGATATAACTGATTAATGGCATGCAGCAGTTCTTCGGACAAGCTATATCCTACTTTACGGAGTTGGGCTACCAATGCAATGGTAGTCGAAGTCAACTCTTCCTGCTTTTTCTCTTCTTCTATCAAAGGCAAATAGATTGCATTCTGCCTGATAGACACTTTCAACAAATCTTTATTCATAACTTTGTTTTTTTAAGTAAGGTAATCGGAAGACTGTGAATCAATGGAGCATTCCTGCGGTTTTGAAGTAAGTCTTCCTTGACCTTAGTTGATAAAAAGAGGTAGAACAGGCCGGATTCGAACCAGCGTTATCCACCGTTAAGAAGTAAGCCCCGGTTGACCTCATTTCAGATAATCCCGAAGCTGCTGTCCTACCTCTATATTTATTTTTTGTGGAGCAGGCCGGAGTCGAACCGACGACCGTCACAGGATAGAAGTAAATCTTAATTGACCTTTTTCATCAGGATAATCTCAAGATTATGTATGATGCTCTACCCACTGAGCTACTGCCCCTTTACGAAACAGGAAAACTGATAATCGTATGAGTCAATATCTTAACAGGATGTATGGAAGTAACCCGTACTTGACCTGTTTTCTTGTTTCTTCGACAAAGATAGATGCAGTGGTGCGCAGCCTTTTTGCGCAACTAAAACTTTTTTGCTCTTTTAAAGAAAAAAATAAATTCCAATACCTGCATCGTTTAAATAGAAATCAGCGATTTGCCTTACGATTCTTTACTTCTTCTACAAGTTTTGTAAAGGACTTCTCCTTTTTACGTTTCTCATGTTCGGAAGCTGAAAAGTGCCACGCTTCCCGGCGAAGTTTCAGATAGCTTGCATAAACTTTATAATCTAACACACCGCTATTGACTGCTTCTAAAACAGCACAACCCGGTTCGTTGATATGCTTGCAATCTTTGAAACGGCACGATTCTGCATAGTCAGAGATTTCAAGTACTTCGGCCAGTGAGTCTGGATTGTCGATAACCAAGCCAAATTCACGCACACCCGGAGTATCGATTAAAACACCCGAATCATTCATCAATACCATTTCCCGACGGGTTGATGTATGCCGGCCTTTTCCTGTGGACAGGCTTATATCGGAGGTAAGCAACACAGATTTTTCACAGAGTGCATTTACCAGAGAACTTTTCCCGACACCCGAAGAACCGACAAACACAACAGTTTCTCCCTCTGATATGGATTCCCGCAACCGGAGAATCGTTTGGGGTTGATGAATGCTCGTAAAAAATACGGGTATCTGATTGGAGATATGATTTATTTGTTCTTCAACACTCTGCCTGTCAAAATCTAAATCGGATTTATTAAGTACCAATACAGGCTTGATGTTTTCTTCTAATACCTGAACCATAAAACGTTCTACTCTGCGGACATTGAAATTATCGTCAAGACTCTGCACAATAAATGCTTTATCGACGTAAGAAGCAATGGCCTGCTTATCGGCAACTGTACCACTTTTCTTGCGATACAATGTCCGCTCACGAGGTAGCATATAGACAATAATCCCTTTATTCTCATCAAATGGTTGAAAAAGCACCCAATCACCCGTACAGGGTAATTCAGCATCAGATTTCCCATACATCATGTTTCCCGTGAGTTCACACTGAAACAATCCGTTTTCGGAAACGACCTCGTAGCAGGTACGATGTACTATGGATATACGTCCATGAGGAAGAGTGCTGTAGAGTGATTCTTGTTTTAGTTGGCTTAGTTTATCATTCCAGCCATACCAGTTTAAATTAAAGTCGAATTTGTGAATTGTTTGATTTTCGTTATTCATGATCTTAATGTATACAGCGTACACGTTACAAAGCACCACGATGCTTTTAGCACCCTTGTACGCAAGTTAAGAATTGAAATTATAAAGACATAAAGAGTACTCCCGGAAGGAATCATCCGAGAGCAAACGAAAGGACAATCTGTATCAGAAACACAGATTGTTTACTAAACCAAATCCGATTTATTATTTCTTGTCATGCGACAAAGATAGACTATTTTTATTTAATGGCAAAACGAGCCATCATTTCATACCGTAGCTTGATAACCCGGTACTGCTCGGTAGCTGCCGCACCCATGCTTACATTGCTCTGCGCTTCGAAAGGAAGATAACGGCTTATGTTATTATCGGCAGGTTCGATGATACGAATCACTTCACCCAACTGCTGCCCCATCGCTTCCACCAGATAAGATGCTTTCTCACGGGCAGCCTTCAGTGCTTCAATCTTACCTTGTTTCCGATACATTGGCAAATCCTTATGTTTGAGTTCTCCGATGCGCATGGACTCAATTCCCCACGTATTGACTGAACGAATAATAGAGTTAATCTGCTCAAAATCCGTAAGCCGGATATCCAATTGCTTACCTATCAGAAACTCCTTTCCTCTCTGACGCCAATAATCTCCTATTTCCTGTGTGCGGATAGCATCATCCGTTATTCCTATTTTGCGCAAACTTTTACGCAAATCTTTCTCTATCATTGCCAATGGCACTTTCGTATGAAAATCTTCTTCTTTTTTTGATTTACCGGTGTATTCTTCTTGCCAATACTCCTTAATCTGAACCAGAAAATGAATCTCATCCGGAACGACTTCTATTTCAGAAGAACCGGTCACTTCAACGTATCGTCCATCACTTTCCTGTGCATTCACAACGATACTCCAAGTAAACAAAACAAAAGCTAATAAACATACCTTTTTCATATCTTCCATCTTAATAGTACAACCTCTTTTACAGAATGCGAATTATCATTTCACAAAGCTATTAAAAAAAACTGTAAAACCGATTTTATCCCAAGAAATCAATCAGGCTTTTTCGATCCATCAAAATAGTATCGCCATTCTTTACCTTACACTTGGAAGATGTTTTGCCGGAAAGTAAAGAAATATACCCTTTTTCAAACAGCAGCTTCAAGCGGGTACTGGAAAGAGGCAGACATCTTTTTATCAATGAGGATAATTTAAGGCTCAAGTCGAAATCACACTTGACTTGGATACTTATGATCTCACTACTCATATTCAGGATGTCTTCTAAAGAGACGGTATTTATCACCTCATATTCAACACTGTCATAATCTAATTGAAGATTATTCCTACTTGCCACTCCGGCAGAAAAGGCATATTGCCAGGCAACTTCCCTGTCATTCATAGAAAAGCTGTGAAAGAGCTTTTTATCAATCAAGTCGGGTTTAGTTCGTGACAACAGAGTCATATTACAAGTGTTATCACATTTCACACATCTATAAATCAGCCAGACATCAATGTTTTTCTTCTGTGCATTCATCCTGAACTTATCACTGCAATAAAAGCGGTCACTATCACAGTGACTGCATTTCTTAATTAATAAGGGGCAATTCTTCACCCTTATCTCCCATGTAAATGTTGTTTCCATAACTATACAAAAGCGATTATCTTTCTTTGTGAATCAATTATATTTCTCCGCAAAGTTGGATAATAGCCATTTGTATAATTCACAAGATGTCACAAGACGCCCTGAAATTTATCTGTCAAGCTCATCCATCATCTTTATAATCTGTTCTTTCAACTTATCCAGAAATTGGGTTCTGCTTTTCTTTCTATTCCTGATTTCCAAGAATATACGATAAAAATCACCTATCTCGATATTAAACAGTGTTTCGCAACAAAAAGCAATGTCTTTCAAACTCGTATTTCCATTACTAAAGCATTTACCTGCATACAAGGCGTAGATAAACTCAACCAAAGCAACTTTACTGTCCGTCCATTGCAACAGTTTACTGTCTACAATGGAAGTGAATTTAAGATGAAGTTTCTCTGTCAGCTGCTCTATTTCCTCCGACACATATTCTATCAAGCGATTATTCGCCAGAATTTCTGCAACACTCGAGTCATGCAAGGTGGTAAAAGAAATATCTCTATCCAGTAGATGACAATGTATATCAGAAAGAATATCATAATTCTCCCGAATAAAATAGCGGTTATCAAGCTCTGTTCGACCGGCACGGTAATATTCATAAAAGTCATTATTCAAAAATGATTTTTGCAGGTTCTCCAATTCAATCTTCAGATATCTGCATTGGGATGACAGAGATTTGTCGATACGATTCTTTTCAATCTGATACAAACGGACATAAAACATCAACAGACCGGAAATCTGCGGTTTCGAGACTTTAAAGAAAAGAATCTCTTCTTCAGCACTTCGAAACTGATATCCGGCAACAGTTGTTTTCAGCGAGGTCAGTGAAACCTGTACGACACCAATGATCTGCCTGATTCTATCCAAAGGATCAACCGTCTGAAGCTCAATCCTTTTTATTTCTTCTTCTATGTTCAGCTTACTATTTCTTACGAAATTTTCCATTCATTCTCAACGCACCCACCACTCCCATCTGATTAGCATAAACCGGACTAAAAGCCTGAATACCTTAATTGCATCAGTTTTGAAAAACGATGCAGTGAATAATAAAAATGATAAAATGAAAAACCTGTTCAAGTATAGAACTACTCAAACGAAAGAAATTAGCCTGTGGTTTATGAGGCTAATATTAAGCTATAACAAATTTAAGAATTGTGCCCAAAATCATTGCTTTTAGAATTCAGATGCAAATATAATTGTTTTTTTAGGATGACATGAAGTTTATATGAATTTTTGAAATAAACTCACCAGAAGTATAGAAAAATAGTATCTTTGCCTCCGACTTTTCACAGATACTGTGAGAAAGCAATTCTTTTAATTATATAAATAAAAAAGACTATGATCAGATTAAATGTTTTTGTTCGTGTAAACGAATCCAACCGCGAAGAAGCAATAAAAGCGGCAAAAGAACTGACTGCCTGTTCTTTAAAAGAAGAAGGATGCATTGCTTATGATACTTTCGAAAGCAGCACGCGTCCTGACGTTTTCATGATTTGCGAAACTTGGCAGAATGCCGAAGTATTGGCAGCACACGAAAAATCTCCTCATTTCGCTCAATATGTAGGTATCATTCAGAAATTGGCTGAAATGAAATTGGAAAAATTTGAATTCTAAATGAATTACGAGGCTGTTCGAGAACAGCCTCATTAAATCCGCTATTCCTCTATCTTTCCGAGTAGAATTAGTCGAGTTTCTTATGGATAAATGTTCCTTCAATCCAATAAGTTGCGTGATTCGATTCAAATTTCAACAAGACATAGCCGGGATCAGTGGGACCACCGGGAAAATGATCGATAAACCAATCCTGCCAAAGTTCCTGCTTCATCTTTTCGTCAGTTACAACTTCCACTTTCCCCGTTAACGCCACGCTGTCTCCTTTATCCTGAAAGCATAATCCTGCTTTCGGATTCGATAAGAAATCAATTGTTTTTAGTGAATCTGCTCCGGTAGACATCCAGATAGTGGAAATTCCTTCTGCCAGGATTTTGCTCATCGGCACAGGACGGGGATAACCTTCTTTATTCACAGAAGCAAGGGTAACTACTTCACATCTCTGCAACAATTCTGTTGCTTTCTCTTTCATTGTTTTTGTGGTCATAAATTGATTGTTTTTTATTAACCTTGCAAAGGTAACGGCATATCTTCCCATTCTATTGTAAAAAAGCGACTTTTACCTAATCTATCTTTGTGGTTCGATATAAGTAAGTGTGGTTTCTTCCGGAACGGTTAGGGAAAGAAAAGACGCAGGAGTATTGCCGGACATCGACTTAATCTCTTTTGAAAAATGCGCTAAATCATAGTATCCTGCATCAACTGCCGTAGTCAACAGATTGGCTGATGTTGTGGTTCTCAACAATTCCACAGCATTCTTAAATTTAACAATACGGCTGTATTCTTTAGGAGTAAATCCGGTATAATGCTTGAACTTTCTCTCAAAATGACGCTGACACAAACAGACATCATCCATCAAGCTGCGAACTGAACGTTTTCCTTTGGAATGATTAATCATGTTCACTGCCATAGCGACATGAGAATCGGCAGGCTGATAATGACGCGCCAAATATGCCAGCAAATATTCTTCCACTACTCGTATTCGATCTGTGACATGCTTCTGCTCACCTAATTTTTCAATAAAAGTGTCATCAAAAACAGCCTTCATCTCATTAGTACTGACTCTGCTATTCACAAATTCGTGTAGAGGCAGGTTTGTAAAGCAAGACAAACCACAAGGTAAAAAACGAACGCCAAACATGTGAATCGATTCTGTATAAGTGACGAGTTCCGAATATTTTGTCATAGGTCCTACAAAATAGGAACGATAGGGTTGCATAATCAGACTCCCTTCTTCAACAGCATTAGCCACCTCTCCCAGCGTAAATATAAAATCGGTACAACCATCCGGCAGAATATGGATGCGCATACCATAATCCGGATTGCCCTTAAACTCCCAATAGCTATCAATGTAGGGAACAAGTAAATGAGAAGGCTGATATTCTGTATACATGGATCTATTTTGTACGCAAATATAGCGAAAATAAATTCTAATCAACGATGCGTCCGTTTGCCTTTGCCTTTTGAAGCCATTCAGGGACAATTTCTTCGAGAAATTTATCTTTGCCTACCTTTTCGGCAGCCATATCCAAACCGATATATTGCTGCGCCTTTTCTTTCGTTGTGATATCCGGAAGCGGAACATCACCAGTATATCCGTACGTTCAATTTGAAGGGGTCACTTTCAGCTGGACAAAAGGGATCAATTTAGATTGGATTCAGGGGATCAATTTGATTTGGACAGGAGGGGGCAAATGGTCCCGGATTTTCCATTTTGTCCATGCCTTTGGTTTATGTCGAACAAAAATAGTGTAAATTCTTTAAAAGAAGAGTTTTTTATTGGAAATGTTTCCCCAAAGTCCATTTTAATTCAATTTTTAGTAAAAGGTTTCTATTTGCCAATCCTGTTACTATATTTTCTCCAACCTCATTTTTTATGCTATATTTGTATCCGAAAAAATAATAGAAACGATGATAAACTTTGCAGCTATCGACTTTGAAACAGCCAACGGCAAACGTACCAGCGTATGCAGTGTTGGGGTTGTCATCGTAAGGGAAGGAAAAATAACGAATAAAATCTATCGTCTGATCCGTCCCCGCCCCAATTATTATACGCAATGGACCACAGCTGTTCATGGCTTAACTTACGACGACACGATGGAAGCCGACGAATTTCCGGAAGTATGGGCGGAAATCAAACCATTGATAGACGGTCTGCCACTTGTAGCGCACAACAGTCCTTTTGATGAAGGTTGTCTCCGGGCGGTTCACGAATTATATGACATGACTTATCCTGATTATAAGTTTTATTGTACTTGCCGTACTTCGAGGAAAGTCTTTGGAAAAGATTTGCCCAATCATCAGTTGCATACGGTAGCAGAACGATGCGGATATCATTTAGAGAATCACCACCACGCACTGGCAGATGCAGAGGCTTGCGCACAAATAGCTTTACTTATTATTCCCGAACCGAAAAAAGAAAGAAAAACAAAGAAAGCTGATAAAGATATACATGTTGGAGATTTATTCGCTTCACTTATTCCTCAACCAGTGAAAAAGAGCAAATGAAAAACACTACAACTATTATTTCAATCAATAATAGCCGTAGTGTTTGATAATAAAGTGCTAACTATGTACTTCGATTAGAGGATAGATTTTGCAATACCCATTTCCAAGCCGCGAAGTTCAGCCAATCCGCGAAGACGGCCCAGGCAAGAATATCCCGGATTCGTTTTCTTTTTCAAGTCATCAATCATTTGATGTCCGTGGTCGGGACGCATAGCGATAGAGCATTTACGACGCTGTTGTAGAAGAATAAGGCTCTTCATTACGTTGTACATGTCTACATTTCCTTCCAAGTGATTAGCTTCGTAGAAGTTTCCTTCCTCGTCACGTTGTGTACTGCGCAAGTGTACGAAGTTCACACGGTCGCCAAAACGCTCCATCATACCTGCAAGATCATTGTCGGCACGCACACCGAAAGAGCCTGTACACAAGCAGAGGCCATTAGATTCGTTAGGTACGGCTTCAATCAATTTCTTGAAATCCTCTTCCGTACTCAAAATACGAGGCAAACCTAAGATGGTATAAGGAGGATCATCCGGATGAATCACCAGTTTCACTCCTACTTCATCGGCAACAGGAGCAATTTCTTTTAAGAAAAAAATCAGGTTGGAACGAAGCTTCTCTGCATCAATATCGTCATAACGATCTAATGCTTGCTGAAATTGTTCTACCGTGAAACTTTCTTCCGAACCCGGAAGTCCGGCAATCATATTACGAACCAACAATTTCTTGTCGTCTTCGCTCATCTGCTCAAAACGAGCTTTCGCTTTAGCTATTTCTTCCGGAGTATAGTCTTTTTCAGCATTCGGACGTTTCAAGATGAAAAGATCGAAAGCTACAAAAGCTGCTTTTTCAAAGCGGAGTGCTTTAGAGCCGTCCGGCATTGTATAGGCAAGATCTGTGCGGGTCCAGTCCAATACAGGCATGAAGTTATAAGTAACTACCATCACGCCACACTTCGCCAGATTACGGATACTTTCCTTATAGTTTTCGATGTATTTCATAAAGTCGCCCGTCTGTGTTTTGATATGCTCGTGTACAGGTACACTTTCTACCACAGACCATGTCAGACCCACTTCTTCAATCATTTGCTTACGCTTCATGATCTCTTCTACTGTCCACACTTCACCATTTGGAATGTGATGAAGAGCATTTACTATACCAGTAGCGCCTGCCTGCTTAATATCCCACAAGCTAACCGGGTCGTTAGGACCATACCAGCGCCAAGTTTGTTCACATAAATACATATTATTCTTTCCTGATTACAAGTTACTAATTATGATTAAAAACAGAATGATATCATCCCAATATTAGATAGAGAATGCATCAAATCCACCGTCGATAACAGCTACTGTACCTGTTACGAAGTTAGAAGCATCGCTAATCAAATAATGGATTGTTCCATAAAGGTCTTCCGGTTCACCGAAACGGTTGAATGGAGTATGAGCGAGAATGGTCTTTGAACGATCGGTCAGAGAACCATCCGGATTAGTCAATAATGCACGATTCTGATCGGTCAGAAAAAATCCCGGAGCGATGGCATTTACACGCAGACCGTTACCGAATTTCAAAGCCAGTTCACCAGCCATATATTTAGTAAAGTTGGCAATAGCTGCTTTTGCCGCACCATAACCTACCACACGGGTCAATGGACGAAGAGCCGATTCAGAACAGAAGTTTACAATAGAACCTTTCTTCTGTTCTACCATAATTTCAGCAAATACCATTGTAGGCAATACTGTACCGAAAAGGTTCAGATCCACCACTTTCTTGAATGCATCAATCTGCAAATCGAAGAAAGTCTTATCCGGAGCGATAGTTGCACCTGCCATGTTACCTCCGGCAGCGTTCAACAATACATCAATACGGCCATAAGCCTTCATGATTTCTACTTTGTTACCTTCCAGCACTTCCTTATCCATTACATCCGTGTAAAGGAACATAGCTTCATTTCCTTCGGCTTTGATACTGTCTACCAATGCTTTTCCTGCTTCTTCACTTCTATCGAGCACAACTACTTTTGCACCTTCCTTTGCGAGATACGCAGCAATACCTTTACCTAAAATACCAGCTCCACCGGTGATAACAACTACTTTGCCTTTTACGTTAAATAATTCATTCATAGTTCTTACAAGTTTATATGTTTATAATTTATTGTTCAGATAATATTTCAGATTCTCTTTAAAGAGAATATCGATAGGCATCAAATTAACCTTTTCACTGCCCTGTTTGAACAACAGATGATTACACAATGATTTAATACCATCATATCCCTGACGCTCCGGACGCTGCGCAATCAATGCGGTTATCACACCTTCGGAAAGCAACTGTGTATTTCTCCCGATAAGGTCATAACCAACCAGTTTGACAGACTGCATTCCTCTCGCTTTCAGGTAATTCCCTAAAATATAGCAAGTTGAATTAAAAATAACAGCCCCATTTATATTCGGATTAGCTTCAAATATTTCATCCAGCTTCATGAAGTTATACACTGAATCATTTATTTTCAGCTCTACTTCATGCAGATTTCCGTTGAACCCTGTTTCCGTGAGATAATGGCAGAAACCTTCGCGCCTGTTCTTTCCCTGATTAGAGTCATTCTTCCCACTATGAATAATTCGCGCCATCAATATATCGGAAGACGAAGAAAGCCGGTCCATCAACAATCTGGCAGCAATCACTCCGGCATCATAAGACTCCGTTCCGAAATAAGCCAGTTGATGTTGCCCTCCAATGTTGGAGTCAACATACACATAAGGTATTTCATTCCTGTCAAGTTCCTGCGAAAGCCGGATAACAGAATCCGTAAACAAAGTCGCAATCAATACACCATCTACTTTCTCATTCAGCAGATTACGGATGATATCATCAAAAGTCTTGTTATTATATTGATCGAAAAAGAGTTTGGTAATGGTGATGTTATACGATTCCATTTCCGACGCTGCTTTATCTATACCTTCCGAAATAGCTTCCCAATACTCTCCCTGAACAAAAGAAGGAGTAATCGCTAGAAGATGATATTGCTTTTTGGAGGCCGCCAATGAACGTGCCATCAGATTGGGCTGGTAATGTACCATCTCCAGAATCGCCTGTACCTTTTTCCTGTTTTCTTCAGATACCCTGCCACGATTATGGATTACACGATCTACCGTGCCAACAGAGACACCTGCCATCTTAGCAATGTCTACAATCCGAATATTTGAAAACTCTTTATCCATTTATTGATAAGTATCTTGTTTTTCATCGACAAAAGTAAAATGAATTATTGAATTAAGCAATAGTGTGTGCGCACACACATAATATACAACAAAGAACATATTATTAATAATCAACTAGTTAACTAGAACAACCAGGAAGTATACATGTTGTTAAACATAAGAAAAAGTAAAGATAGTATAGAGAAAAAAGCATTTATCAGATGAGAAATCAGAGGGAAAATAGCTTTTGATTCTTGAAGGAAGTGAAAATAATGGGGAAGATACACCAATATGTGTTCGTGCACACATCATTCAGATAGTGACTGATGAGGCTAGAAATAAAAGATTAAACGTATATAAAATAAAACAGGTAACCGATTCTATTTAAATCGATTACCCGTTTTGGAGTTCTTATTTCCCCCACTTATCTTTTGCTTTTCCGGCCACTTTATCGGCTTCATCTGCTACTTTATCAGCAATTTCCGCACCGGCTTCTACTGCTTTAAGTCCAAGATCCACTGCTTTTCTTTCAGCATGAGCAGCAGCTATTTCAGCATCACGACCTATGCGATGGATAGCATTATAAATTTCACTTTCTAATTGTTTTGCTTTTGCTGTACGTGAAAGACGATAAGCTACTGCGCCAAGGATTGACCCAATTCCGAGTCCAATCCAGAAATTTCCATGTCTACATTCCATAATCAAGTTCTGTTTTTAGGATTAAAAATAAATTATATAAATATCTATTTAGATTTCGAGAATAAAGAAGCAATCCACAATACAAGGATAGCTCCTACGGTGGAAGTTATCAAACTTCCGATCAGTCCTGAAGCTGCCAGTCCGAAAAGGGCAAACACCCAACCGCCCAGTACACCTCCAAGAATACCAAGTAATAAATTTATAACAAGACCAAAACCTCCGCCGCGCATTATTTTACCTGCGAGGAATCCAGCCACAATACCAATAATGATATACCATATAAAGCCCATATAATCCTCCTTTTTTATTTAACAACAGTAGGTATGAAGAATAGTTCAGTCACTCAAAACTGAATTAACGACAATTTACAATCCTTAGTCTTAGAGCTTTATTCCTATCATATTGAATTAATCACAGCAAATATATATTGAGAAACGGGAAGTTTCCGTACCTTTGCAGCCGATTTTTCAGGAACACTTCAATAGTAAATAGGTATTATGGTACAGAATCAGGAACAACCCGTAGGAAAAATTACATTTTCCATTTTGATTGCATTGAGTCTTTCGCATTGCCTCAACGATCTTTTACAGTCGGTGCTATCAGCATCTTATCCTTTATTTAAAGATGATTTAGGACTTAGTTTCGCGCAAATCGGACTTATCACACTAGTCTATCAACTTTCCGCTTCAGTTTTTCAACCGATTACCGGAATTTTCTTTGATAAGCATCCCGTCGCGTGGTCATTGCCTATCGGAATGAGCTTTACACTGATTGGTTTGATAAACTTAGCATTCTCTGATAATCTATACTGGATATTAGCCTCCGTATTCTTAATCGGAATTGGCTCTTCCGTACTGCATCCGGAAGCCTCCCGTATCACGTTCCTTGCCTCCGGCGGAAAACGTGGACTGGCACAATCACTCTTTCAGGTAGGTGGTAACTTCGGAGGTTCATTAGGCCCTTTGCTGGTTGCTCTGTTGGTGGCTCCTTATGGCAGGCAACATCTCATCGTATTTGCATTTGTGGCTTTAGCTGCTATCGGAGTGATGTACCCAATTTGCAAATGGTATAAATCATATCTAAACCGGATGAAAGCACAGACTGTCAGTGTCAGAAAACCAGTTCATCTTCCTTTGCCTATGGATAAGACAGCCCTTTCAATCGCGATATTGCTGATTCTGATTTTCTCCAAATATATTTATATGGCAAGTCTCACCAGTTATTATACTTTCTACCTGATTCATAAATTCAATGTAAGTGTACAAGATTCGCAGCTATATTTATTTATTTTCCTGGTAGCTACTGCTATCGGAACATTAATTGGCGGACCTGTCGGTGACCGTATCGGTCGGAAGTATGTGATTTGGGCTTCTATTTTAGGAGCTGCCCCATTTAGCTTACTAATGCCACATGCCAATCTGCTGTGGACTATTATCCTTAGCTTCTGTGTGGGATTAATGCTTTCTTCCGCTTTTCCTGCCATATTGCTTTATGCACAGGAATTGCTTCCTACCAAGCTCGGATTAATATCAGGGTTATTCTTTGGATTTGCATTCGGGGTGGCTGGTGTAGCATCTGCTGTACTCGGTAATTTAGCGGATAAAACGAGTATTGAATATGTATATAATATCTGTGCTTATATGCCGCTGCTGGGATTAGTCACGTTCTTTTTGCCTAATTTAAAGAAGCAGAAAATATAAATAAAGCTCTTTATAAAAAAGAAAGAAAACGACCGGTATGCATCGTCACGACGTATACCGGTCTACAAGTTAAGGTCAAAGTCAAAAAATTAAGAGAGCTATTTATATGTTAGGGTTAGCGTTTATTTCTTTCTGGGGAATAGCATACAAATAATAGGTGCTATTTACTGTAAACGGTTTACCGTTCGGGAAGTTAAGGAACCAATGTCCCAGAGGATTTCGTTTTTCAAAGCTACCACCCTCCTGCCAGCAATCGACTTCAGTCTTCTGCATTTCATCAGATAAAGCAGTACGTACTACGGAACCCTGTGTACGAAGTACATCTGTAATACCGAATCCCTCTCCCCAAAGTTCGCGGCGACGTTCCATCAGAATCTCATTAAGAACATCTTCCTGTGATTTCCCTGTCACGTCATAATCTCCCACTCCACGGGCATTGCGCAACGTATTCAATGGAATGACAGCCTGATTCAAAGCTACTCCATCACGAACTTTCGCCTCCGCTTCTATCAAATACATTTCAGAAGCACGCATCAAGACCAGATCAGCTGTATCATCTGCACGCATGTGGAATTTCTTATATCCCAGATACCCTTCACGCATCCACTGAAACAAAGGCAGACGAATGTCACCCTCAATAAAGGTATCTTTTAGATGAGGATCGGCCATAAAGCTACTATAAGCTCCGACGTATGTTGCATCCAGATAATAGAAGTTGTAGCTGGCATCCGATTGAGAAGGTATTTGAGGAAATCCCCATATCCATTCTTTATTGGAAATATTATTGAAGCCTTCGTATTCGGCTGTCGTTGTCATCAACGTATATCCTGTACGTGCGGCTTCAGCTGCTTTCGCTGCTTCTTCCCACTGCCCTGTCAACAGATAAGCACGAGCCAAGAGGCCATCCACTACGGCAACATTCGGTTTGAATTTCTGGTTATCACCACTCCTTACATAGTTCTTCAAATAATCCTGTGCCAGGTTCAGATCATCAAAAATACGCTGATAAACCTGTGCCACTGTTGATTTTCCTTTCGGAACTGTCGAACTATTACTCGGTTCGGTATATATAGGAACACATGGAGCATCTTTATCTTTCAGATAAGTAAATTGATAATGCTGCACCAAGTGTAAATAACAGAAAGCACGCAGCGCCAATGCCTGTCCCTGCGCCTGCCGGAGTTCCTCCGAATCTCCCTGAATGGAAATGGCAGTATTACAGTTATCGATCGTTTTATATATCAGATACCAAGCAAATTCTGTTCTATTGTTTGAAGGTAACGCTATATCGTTAAACTGATACGAAGAGTTGAAACCGTATTTCGGACGGGAAACAATATCACTTGCCATCATGTCATCCAGACACTGAAGCGCCCGATAACCGATATTGGCATAAGTACTTGAATAATCAAACAGATTATACCAGGCACCATTCACAAGTGCCGCTGCATTTTCGGGCACAGGTACTTTTTCTGAACTTACCGCATCCGTTGGGTCCGTATCCAAAAAACTGCTGCTACAACTCGTTGCCAGGAAAAGTCCGGCAACTGCGGCAAGAATGGATTTAATTTTTATTTTTCTCATAATTTAGTCTGAATTTAGAAAGAAACGTTGATACCTCCGGAGATCGTTCGCATAGCCGGATAGCGATAATAAGTGATACCGGTAATTCCCTGTTCAGGGTCTAGTCCCTGATTCCGGTGAATGGTAAACAGATTATCTCCTTGTACATATACCTGTACACTGCTCAATGATAACTTACTAATCCACTGTTTGGGTAAGTTATAGGAAAGAGTCAGGTTTTTCAATCGCATATACGAATTATTCTGCAAAAAACGGGTAGAAGCCGAGTTCCAGTTATTAGTGGTAGTACTCAAAGCGGGAACATCTGTATTACGATTGTCGGGAGTCCATCTTTTTAGAATCTCCGTCGACCAGTCACGTCCTTCCAGACTTCCGTTGTGCAGGATCATTGTTATATCACGATTGTAGATATATCCACCGATACTATAAGCAAAGATGGCAGAAAGATCAAATCCTTTCCAGGAAAGAGAGGTATTGAATCCACCGTATACCTTCGGGAGAGATGATTTATTGACGTAATAATAGTCAGCCGAACCGTAATCGTTTGTTGTGACACGTTTTCCGGTCGGATTGTGATTTTCATCTTCTTCATCCATATACCACAACGGATCTCCGTTCTCCGGATCTACTCCCGCCCACTCTATCATATAGAAATCATAAACAGAACGGCCTACCTGCAACTTGTTCACACCACTTTGCGGCATATCTTTCAAAGGAAGATCCGTCACCTTATTCTTATAATGTGTCAGATTCATACCCAGTTTCCATACCCAACCATTCTGATTGATAATCGTTCCGTTCAACACCATTTCTATACCTGTATTCTTCAAGGCTCCTACATTCTCGTCAATAGAACCATATCCCAGGGAAGGAGCTATCGGACGTGAGTAAAGCAAATCTTTCGAACGACGTGTAAAGAAGTCAAACGAACCGGAAAAACGGTTGTTGAACAGGGAGAAGTCGATACCCACGTTAAAGTTGAGGTTCGTTTCCCATTTCAGGTTCGGGGTCGCCATACGGTCGGACACTAACGCATTTTCTCCCAGATTGGAAACAATGGTATAAAGCCCTTTACTCGCATAATACGTACCCAAGTTATCGTTTCCCTGTGCACCATAGCTCATTTTCAGGGTTAAGGCAGATAACCAGTCGGAAGTGCTTGCCATAAACTCTTCCCGGTCGATACGCCAGGAAGTACCCAGCGACCAGAAATTTCCCCAGCGGGTTTCGGGTGCAAAACGTGAAGAACCGTCGCGACGATAAGATGCCGAGAAGAAATATTTATTCTGATAATCATATAACGCTTGCGTCAGATAACCCACCAATGCATAGTCGATGCGATATCCAGAACCTCCGGTCAGCTGTGAACCGACTACCAATTCCGGCATATCAGGCTGCGCCATTTTGGAACGTGATGCCGTCAGTTCATCGTAGCGGTAAGAATAAGCCTCCACACCGGCAAGAACATTAAAATGATGTTCACCAATTGTCTTGTCATACGTAGCGATATTGTTCCACGTCCAGGAGAAAGTGCGGGTATTCATCCTGCTGACACCGCCTCCGTTCTCTTTAGCCGGACCTAACTTCGGATTCGTATAATCCAATGTATTATAATTAATCAAGTCAAAGTTAAAACTTGTCTTGAATTTCAGTCCTTCAATAATCGTAGCTTCCAGAAAAGTACGACCGGAAACTTCATCTTTCATTCGTTCCGATTTATCCAAAGGCAAAGTAGCCGGAAGGTTCCAGTTTGCCATCGAACCGGAAGGACGATAAGAACCGAAGTCATAAATACGATCTCCACTCTCATCCAATTTGTAGCTACCATCCGTATTCATTTCATAAATGGGATAGAATCCCGGCATGGTACGTCCTGCGGTAATCACATTACTGGTTTTGGAGTCGGATGAAACTGGATAGTTCTGCATGGAATGTGCGAAACTCAAATTGACGCCTCCTTTCAACCAGGAAGTCATCTCGCTGGTGATATTGGAACGGAGATTGAAACGCTGGTAACCGGATTCGAGTGCAATACCTTTATCATTCAGGTATCCGGCAGAAAAGAAATACTGATTCGCTTTTCCACCTCCGGAAACACTTAGATTTAACTCTGTGCGAAGTGCCTGTTGCTCCATGGCGTCACTCCAGTCAGAATTCCATAACGAACGGGCACCTGCCACCAGCTTTCCATCTGTACCGACCGGTTGCGCATATTGAGGACCATAGGGGTTCGGGCCACCTCCCATTAATTTCGTTACCAAGTCTTTGGATGCTTGCGTGGCGGCAGTTGCCGGAGTATAATCCGCACTCTTGGCATACTGATTGCGAAGTGCTTCCCAATATAATTCAAAATATTGGTCGGTACTGACACGATCATAATCACGCACGGCACGGTTGGAACCTCCTAAGGAAGCTTTCACCTTTACCGTTGCTTTGGTATTTTGATCTCCCTGCTTGGTGGTGATAATAATCACTCCATTCGCACCACGGGAACCGTACAAAGCAGCAGAGGCCGCATCTTTCAATACTGTCATCGAAGATATGTCATCCGGATTGATAGAGTTCACACTACCATCAAACGGTACACCGTCCACTACATAAAGCGGAGCGCTGGAAGCGTTGATAGACCCGATACCACGAATACGGATTTCCGCATCCGTACCCGGCTGCCCACTTGCCGCACTTGCCTGTACTCCGGATACCGTACCCTCTAATATACGTGATATGCTGGAAGTCTGTAACTTTTCAATCTCACCTGCTTTCATCGTCGAAGCTGCTCCGGTAAAACTATACTTTTTAGCGGTAGCATAAGCTACTACCATTACTTCTTCCAGTTCCTTACTTTCCGATTCCAACGTGACATTAATCACACTCCGGTTATTCACCGGTTGTTCTACTGTTCTCATTCCTACAAAACGGAACACTAAAGTACCGGTAGCAAGAACCTCAATCGAATACTTTCCATCAATATCGGTAATGGTGCCGGAAGATGCTCCTTTCAATTGTACGGAGACACCAGGCAAAGGTTCTCCTTCAGAAGTCACCGTGCCTGTCACGCGTTTCTCCTGCTGTGCTTCCGCATATACTATATTTCCTACAAAAAGCAGAAGAGACACGACTAATAAACGTAAATAGATTCTCATAATTTTGTGGCTTAAGATTTATTTGCTTGTTGTAACTAACAGTACATTGAACTTTTTTGTTTAGGAAACGAAACATTTTTTAGAAGATTGCTAGTATAAATCAACGAAAGGTAGTACATTCGTGAAACAAAAAATATCTATACCAACAAAGAACCACATGGGGAAACGGGTTATTCTATATCTTTTTCTGTTATTTTCACTGTCCTTACAGGCACAGACTGAAGAGAAAGTCTCTTTAGGCAACGATAGTACAGAAGTAGATTCCACAGCAACCGCCAAGCCAAGTGCTTTTAAAAGAGCGATCAAGAAGTTTATGAACTTCAGTGATTTCGATACGCTCTATATCAGTCCCAACCGTTATAACTATGCGCTGATGGTTACTCATTTCAGCAACTTTGAGTATTATTCTATCACCAGTGAATTGCCGCAGCCACAGAAACTTAGTTTTTCTCCCAACCCGCACAACAAGATAGGATTGTATTTCGGCTGGCGATGGATTTTCCTGGGATGGTCTGTAGATGTGAACGATATTTTCAAAAAAGGTACCCGAAAGAACAGAGGAACAGAATTCGATCTTAGCCTATACAGTTCCAAACTGGGTGTGGATATCTTCTATCGCCGCACTGGTAATGATTACAAAATACATAAAATCAGAGGATTTTCAGACGATATCCCCTCCAACTATTCCGAAGATTTCAGCGGAATAAAGGTAGATATCAAAGGACTGAATCTATATTATATCTTCAATAACCGTAAATTCTCCTATCCTGCCGCATTCAGTCAGTCCACCAATCAACGACGCAATGCAGGTACATTTATTGCAGGTTTTTCCATTTCAAAGCATCATCTCGACTTCGACTATACAGCACTTCCGGGATTTATCCAGGAGGCGATGAATCCTGCCATGAAAGTCAAGAATATTAAATACACCAATGCCAATATCAGTTTCGGCTACGCCTACAACTGGGTCTTTGCCCGCAACTGTCTGGCATGCCTGTCTCTCACCCCTGCCATTGCCTACAAAGCTTCCGATGTGGACGCAGAAACAAATGAAGCAAAAGCATGGTACGGTAAATTCAATCTGGATTTTCTGGTTCGGGCAGGGATTGTCTACAACACAGGCAAGTATTACGTAGGTACTTCTTTTGTTGGAAAAAACTACAATTATCATCGCAACAATTTCTCTGTCGACAATGGATTCGGTACTCTCCAAATATATGCCGGATTCAACTTCAACACCCGCAAAGAATACAGGAAAAAGAAATAATTCCACAGAAACTAGAAATCATCAACTTGCTTGCTTATCCAAAGAATCTTTGTACATTTGCCACGTTCTAACGAACAAAAGTAAAAAAATCAATGAAGCAACAACGCCACATACAGACCACACGCGCTCTTCTTTCCCGCTTTCGCTACTGGGGAAGAAAGAACTATGCTGCCTTTGCAAGTATGGGACGCGAATTCCAAATCGGTCATCTGCATACCAATGTAGTAGACGTTGCTCTTCGTAAGCAGAATGCTGCACAAACTATCCCTTATCATACATTTATGACACTTCAGGAAATCAAAGACCAAGTGTTGGCGGGTATCGACATATCACCCGACCAAGCTGCTTGGCTAGCCAACATGGCTGACAGCGAGGCGCTTTATGCCGCCGCGCATGAGATTACCGTCGCGCGTGCTTCACACGAGTTCGACATGTGTTCCATCATCAACGCCAAGTCCGGCCGATGTCCGGAAAACTGCAAATGGTGTGCACAATCCTCCCACTACCGGACTAAAGCCGAGATTTACGATCTCCTTCCCGCTGAAGAATGTCTTCGACAGGCCCAATACAATGAAGCCCAGGACGTCAACCGATTCTCCCTCGTTACCAGCGGACGAAAACCATCTCCCAAACAGATTACCCAACTTTGCGATACAGTCCGTTATATGCGTCGACATTCGTCGATTCAACTTTGTGCTTCTCTGGGACTGCTCAATGAAGAAGAATTGCGTTCCCTGCATGAAGCAGGAATCACCCGTTATCACTGTAATCTGGAAACTGCCCCGTCTTATTTTTCCAAACTCTGCTCTACGCATACGCAAGAACAGAAACTGGCTACTCTCGATGCAGCCCGTCGTGTAGGCATGGATATCTGTTGCGGAGGTATCATCGGCATGGGAGAAACGATGGAACAACGGATTGAATTTGCTTTCACATTGGCAGAACTGAATGTTCAATCCATACCTATCAACCTGCTTAGCCCGATTCCGGGAACTCCACTGGAAAATGAGCAGCCTTTAAGCGAAGAAGAAATACTCAAAACCATCGTTATCTTTCGTTTTATCAATCCAACCGCTTTTCTGCGTTTTGCCGGAGGACGTTCACAGCTTTCTTCCGAAGCGATGCGCAAGGCATTATATATCGGAATTAACTCGGCTATCGTAGGCGACCTATTGACAACACTCGGCTCCAAAGTATCGGAAGACAAAAAGATGATTCAAGAAGAAGGTTATCATTTCGCCGGTTCCCAGTTTGACCGCGAACATATCTGGCATCCGTACACTTCGACTACCGATCCGCTTCCTGTCTACAAAGTGAAACGGGCAGACGGAGCAACCATTACCCTCGAAGACGGACGGACACTCATTGACGGAATGTCTTCCTGGTGGTGTGCAGTGCATGGATATAATCATCCGGTATTAAATCAGGCGGCAAAAGAACAATTAGATAAAATGTCTCATGTCATGTTCGGAGGACTGACGCATGATCCGGCCATTGAACTGGGGAAACTATTATTGCCTTTGGTTCCTTCCTCCATGCAGAAAATATTCTATGCAGATTCCGGTTCGGTAGCCGTAGAAGTGGCACTGAAAATGGCTGTACAATATTGGTATGCCGCAGGAAAACCGGAAAAGAACAATTTCGTGGCTATCCGTTCCGGCTATCACGGTGATACGTGGAATGCCATGTCTGTATGTGATCCGGTGACGGGTATGCACAGTCTTTTCGGTTCGGCATTGCCTGTACGTTATTTTGTCCCGTCCCCCACTTCCCGGTTCGACGGAGAATGGAATCCGAAAGATATACTACCTCTACAAGAGATGATTGAAAAACATTCAAAAGAGTTAGCGGCGCTTATTCTGGAACCGGTGGTACAGGGAGCAGGCGGGATGTGGTTTTATCATCCGCAGTACCTGCGCGAAGCAGAAAAGCTTTGCCGGAAGCACGATATTCTTCTTATTTTCGATGAGATAGCAACGGGATTCGGACGAACCGGTAAACTTTTTGCTTGGGAACATGCCGGAGTAGAACCGGATATAATGTGTATCGGTAAAGCACTGACCGGAGGATATATGACACTTTCTGCTGTATTGACCAGCAACCGGATAGCAGATACAATCTCTAACCACACACCGGGAGCTTTTATGCACGGACCTACATTTATGGGGAATCCACTTGCGTGTGCAGTGGCTTGCGCTTCCGTTCGCCTGCTGCTCGAATCCGGTTGGCAAGAGAATGTGAAGCGAATCGAAACTCAACTGAAAGAAGAACTAGCTCCTGCACGGGAATTTCCGGAAGTGGCTGATGTACGAATACTCGGAGCCATCGGAGTCATTGAGATGAAACGTCCGGTAAATATGGCCTATATGCAACGAAGATTTGTGGAAGAAAGAATCTGGGTACGTCCCTTTGGCAAGCTGGTATATCTGATGCCGCCTTTCATCATCACTTCGGAACAATTAAGCGAACTGACTTCCGGCTTACTTAAAGTTATTCAAAAAAGATGACAGATAAGAAGAATATTACCAGATTTTCACCCAAGAATCTGTTCCTCGGTGAGCAAAAGGGTGTTCCTCGGTGAGGAACGGGCCTTTCCTCACCGAGGAAGGATGCCTTGGTCGGTGAGAAACTTTCGGGATACTTCTTTAGACAATAAACATCTTATAGACAACTGATTACGCTTTCAACCATCCATATATCGAATACTTATTACTTAAAACAATAATTCATGACATTAGAACATATAAACCAGGAACTCCAGACCTTGAAAGAGAAAAAGAACTACCGTTCTCTCCCACCGCTTATTCACGAAGGACGAGATGTTCTGCTGAACGGACAACGAATGTTGAACCTATCTTCTAATGATTATCTCGGGCTGTCCAATGACATTTCATTGAGGAAGGAATTCTTAAAAACACTCACCCCTGAAACATTCCTGCCTACTTCCTCCTCTTCCCGGTTACTGACCGGCAATTTTAGTGACTATCAGAAGTTGGAGCAACAGCTAGCCACGATGTTCGGAACGGAAAGTGCACTTATATTCAATAGTGGTTATCATGCCAATACAGGAATACTTCCTGCCATTTGCAATACTCACACACTGATTCTTGCCGACAAGCTAGTGCATGCAAGCCTGATAGACGGAATTAAATTATCATCAGCTAAATGTATTCGGTATCGTCACAATGATATTTCCCAGTTGCAACGACTGATTGCTGAAAATCATAACGCTTATGAGCAGCTTATTATTGTTACCGAAAGTATCTTCAGCATGGATGGCGATGAAGCTGATCTTCCCGCTCTCATTCAACTCAAAAAGAGTTATTCCAATGTTCTTCTTTATGTAGATGAGGCTCATGCTTTTGGTGTACGAGGAAAAAAAGGATTAGGATGTGCCGAAGAACAGGACTGTATCAACGATATAGACTTTTTGGTAGGAACATTCGGAAAAGCCATTGCTTCGGCAGGTGCCTATATTGTCTGTCGGCAACTCATTCGGGAATATCTTATTAATAAAATGCGCACGTTTATATTCACCACCGCACTTCCTCCTATCAATATCCAGTGGACTTCGTGGGTGTTAGAACGCCTTTCAGCTTTACAACATAAGAGGGCTCACCTGCTACAAATCAGTGAAAAGCTAAAGGTAGCCCTTACAGCCAAAGGATATAATTGCCCATCGGTGAGCCATATTGTACCTATGATTATAGGAGCCAGTGAAGATACCATATTGAAAGCAGAAGAACTCCAGCGCAAAGGATTCTATGCATTGCCCGTCCGTCCACCTACCGTACCCGACGGAACTTCACGTATCCGTTTTTCACTGACAGCGGACATCACTGAACATGAAATTGACCAACTCATCAAACTGATAAACGAATGAAGCAGCATTTTATCATAAAGAATAATCAGAAGCATCTATTGCTTTTCTTCGCCGGTTGGGGGATGGACGAAACTCCTTTCCTGACCATTCATCCTACAGATAAGGACTGGATGATTTGCTATGATTACCGTTCATTAGCATTTGATACCGACTTATTGGAAACCTATTCCCAGATTACACTTATCGCCTGGTCGATGGGAGTCTGGGCAGCTTCGCAAATCATGAAGCAGTACCCACATCTGCCTGTCTCCCAAAGTATCGCCATCAACGGCACCCTCTACCCCATACACGAAACCAAAGGTATCGCTCACTCTATTTTCGATGGCACACTTCAAGGGCTGAATGAACAAACCTTGCAAAAATTTCAAAGAAGAATGTGTGGTTCAATAGCTGACTATAAAACTTTTCAAACCATATCCCCCCAGCGTCCGATGGAAGAACTCAAAGAAGAACTTGCCGCTATACAACAACAATATTTATCATTGCCGCCCTCTGATTTTAAATGGCAAAAAGCTATCATAGGAAAAGGCGACCGCATTTTCCTCCCGGATAACCAATATTTGGCATGGGAAAACCAAGTGGACTCTCTTGAACAAGTGGAAGCGGCACATTACCAACAAGAGCTTTTTAACACGATACTCATGCAGCCGGAGAACTGATGCATCCATCATTTTAAAATAAAGTGATTATCAAGTATATCAGCCTATTAAACAAATATTGATTATGAATAAACGACTAATCGCAGAACGTTTTTCAAAAGCTATCACTACCTATCCAAAGGAAGCAAACGTGCAACGGCAAATAGCAGGTAAAATGATTCGTTTGCTTACAGAACACATACCTTCTCCCTGCTCGAAAGTAATTGAATTTGGCTGCGGAACCGGTATTTACTCCCGTATGCTACTCCAAGCCCTCCGTCCGGAAGAGTTATTACTTAATGACCTTTGCCCCGATATGAAATATTGCTGTGAGGACTTATTAATGAAGAAGCAGGTTTCTTTTCTTCCGGGAGATGCCGAAACAGTCTCTTTCCCCACCGAAAGTACATTGATAACTTCCTGCTCCGCCTTGCAATGGTTCGAATCACCGGAAAACTTTTTCGAAAGGTGTAATACCCTACTCAATAATCAGGGTTATTTTGCTTTTAGCACTTTTGGAAAAGAAAACATGAAAGAAATACGCGAACTTACCGGCAACGGACTTCCTTATCGTTCACGGGAAGAGCTCGAAGTAGCTTTGTCACCCCATTTTGACATACTGTATTCAGAAGAAGAGCTTATCCCGCTTTCGTTCGAAGACCCGATAAAAGTACTATATCACTTGAAGCAAACCGGAGTCAATGGCTTATCAACGCAATCCTCTCCTACCGGAAAACAAGAGAACGATTTGTGTTCATCAGACAACAATTCAAAAAATAATTTTAAGAACAATCTCCCCCAACAACAATGGACTCGTCGTGACTTGCAACTCTTCTGTGAACGTTACACGCAGGAATTTACTCAGGGCGCTTCTGTGTCCTTAACATATCATCCCATTTATATCATCGCAAAAAAGAAAAAAGTATGAAACAGAATGTATATTTCGTAAGCGGTATCGACACTGATGCCGGAAAAAGCTATGCCACCGGCTTTCTAGCTCGTGAATGGAACAAGAATGGCCATCGCACCATCACCCAGAAATTTATTCAAACGGGAAATGTAGGTCATTCCGAAGATATTGACCTACATCGGCAAATCATGGGAATCCCTTTCACCAAAGAAGACCAAGAGGGACTAACCATGCCGGAGATTTTCTCTTATCCCGCCTCTCCGCATCTTGCTTCCCAGCTAGATAACCGTCCCATCGACTTTGATAAAATAAAACGTGCGACCGAAGAATTGAGTGAACGGTATGACTCTGTTTTACTCGAAGGAGCAGGCGGCCTTATGGTTCCCCTCACTACTGAACTTTTAACCATTGACTACATCGTCCAAGAAAAATATCCGCTTATCTTTGTTACTTCGGGCAAACTGGGGAGTATCAATCATACCCTGCTTAGTCTCGAAGCAATACAAAAACGCGGCATTGTACTAGATACCGTATTATATAATTTATATCCTACCGTAGAAGACAAGACAATTCAGAATGATACAATGGAATTTATCCGAACCTGGCTGAAAAAGTATTTTCCGGAAACGAAGTTTATACTGGTTCCGGAAATAAAAAAGAATCTATAGAAAAACAATCACCGACTACTTTCACTCGACAACAATCGTACTCTTTTGTGGATTATGGCTATCATAAGTAACTTTCACCGGATACATATAGCCATAATCCCTTTTTTTAAACAGTAGTCGAATATTTATCTAAAGCCTTTCTCAATGTTCTTTCCGAAATCGGTTTGGTCACAAAGTCATTACAACCCATCTCCAATGCCAATTCTTTATCCGCCTCAAAAGCATAAGCCGTCAAAGCAATGATCGGAATTTCTTTAGAATAAGAGCGGATAATATGGGTTGCTTCCAGTCCATCCATACGCGGCATTTTTACATCCATCAGGATTAAGTCCGGTTGGTACTGCTTATACATTTCGATAGCTTCCACTCCGTCTTTAGCCCAAAGCAATGTATATTCCCTGCCAATCAGATTCTTCAGCAAGATAAAATTGCTCTCCACATCTTCTGCTACCAGAATCTTCTTAATCTGTTGTACACGATTGACTGTATTTCCTTTAGATACCACTTTCGACTCTTTAAAGAATTTACCATGCTCTCCGGTTTCTTCATAAGGGATCGTGAAATAGAATGTGGAGCCTTTACCCAGTTCGGAAGTCACCCCTATTTCTCCACCGATTTTTTCGATAATCATCCGACAGATAGACAGACCTAATCCTGTCCCTTGGGCAAAAGAGTTCAGTTTGACAAAACGCTCGAAGATATGATCTACCTTTTCCGGTTCTATCCCTATTCCTGTATCCTTTACATACACACGAATATCTTTATCCATTCGTCCAAAACCTAAACGGATCTCTCCTTCATAGGTAAACTTACTTGCATTAGTCAGGAAATTCGTTATCACCTGCATGATACGGTTCTGATCTCCCTCCATGAGCAAATCCTCCTCCTCATTATCAAAAACAAGAGTTACCCCTTCTTTCACACGTTCTTTATGAACAGTATAAATTGTTCGGCAAACCTCTCCCAGATTCATTGGACGTTTGATATATTCCAGTGTTCCGGCTTCTATCTTCGATAAATCCAGAATATCATTAATCAATTGCAACAAGATATCCGAATTCTGATTGATAATACGGTTCTTCGTCAAATTTGGTGGTACTTCTTCTATTGTGAATAAATAATCTTCGCT
>OBVI01000024.1_pt1 | contig 161299 bp, 148 predicted proteins | sample 1476021 | NCBI WGS metagenome assembly OBVI01 (sample SAMEA2579981, study PRJEB22360) | human gut metagenome
CGGTCTTTTTCACTGGGATGATCTATGAATCTTCTTCCCAGGACAGTTCCGTCTGCCCGCATGATCGTACAGACTGCATCGGTATTGATCCCTAAGTCCACGCTGCAGATGATCTGTTCTTTCACAGGTGTTTTGGTAAGTGTTACTTCCTCTTTATAGGAAAAACGCAAAAAATACTTCTGGTGTCTCTTTTCCAGAGTCGGGGCAGATGCCTTTTTCCCTGACCAGCATTTTCTCAGATATTCCATATCCGTATGATCCAGACGTACACAGGACCATTTCCAGTCATGACCGTCATAGAGTTTCAGGTATGCTTCGTCTTTCCCTTCCGCTCCCTCACGGTACATGACATCACGGTAGAAGACCGGCATGGCGTGGTTTTCATATACAAGCTTTGGCTTCCCGCTTTTTCCGTCGGTCTTTTCCCATAGATCCAGCCGTGTTTTATAAGAGGATACTGTCCCCAGTGCATGCCGGATGGCAGATCTGCGCAGATAGGAAGGCATCTTTGGGAACCGGATATCAAAATCAAAACAGGCATGGTTTTTCTTCGTAGTATGTACCAGATGTTCTGCAGCATTAAAACGCCTCTTTGCATCCGGGATTTCTGCTAATTCTTCCCATACCTGCACATAAATCCCAATCAGATAGCTGACAGCAGAACGGTAGATCTCCAGTGTCTGGCGGATCGGGATATTCTGTTTTCGTAATTCTACACCATAACTGGATATTATCTGCATTTTTATTTTTCCCTGATAACTCTTTTCTCAGATTCTGTTGTTTTTTCTACTACCCATGGCTATATTTTAGCACATATAGCGCTAAAAGTAAACATATGTTTTCCTTTGGGTAAAAAATTTGCGCGTCTAACTCATCACTAAGTAACGAGAATGCGACGCGCAATTATTCAAAAATCGTTCGCATTTGCGCAGGAAGACATTTGGATCCGATACCTACGGTCCACAGATACCAAACCTTTTTATTTAATAGAAGATACTCATAAATATCCTGATTAGGATATCTCTGTCATATATGAAACTCAGGATGCAATCTTTCTTAATGATCTGAAGGGCCGCCTCACCAACCTTTGTATTGCACACAATGGTGAGAGCCAGAAAGATAATCCATATTACTATAAGGAATTTAACTGCCCCCAGCAACGCTCCTGCTACCTTGTTCATGCCATGCAGCACAGGTAATCTCGTCACAAGATTCAGCATCCATGTGATACTCCTCACCATAATCGTCGACATCAGCAGAGAAATCAGGAAAGAAATTCCATTCACTGCCATTCTCGCCAGATATTGAGCAATATAATCCGAAAATGTAGTTACAGCCAAATACTGGTAACTGTCAGAATTATTATTCTGAACCAGTCCATTCCTCAGCAGTTCCGGGAGATTCATTTCATTTATAAATTCAGTCTGGCTTTCTCCACTGCCTGTCCATGTGCTGTATTCCTCTCCTACAAACTCCCGGCAGCTTTCCTGTACTTTTTCATAAATTGATGTATTTTCCCGAATAAACTCATTTACATAAGGATTTATAAACCACACGATCGCCATCGACAGAAAAACACATACAAGCGAAACCAGCTCTTTTATCAGTCCCCGCCTATAACCTCTGACACATGCAGCCGCCAGAAAAAGTATCGTAATGACTCCGGCCCACGTTAAAGCCATTTTCATCCTCCTAACTAAGTTTTATTATCTCTACACCGCTGTCCAATACCAGAAGATATCTGTTCATTCCGATTTTGAAGAAATCTTTGATCGTTCCATCCACACTGCCAAGATATTTCTGTACTCCCCTGCTGTTCATTACACACATCTGGGAACTGTTGTACATCAGAATATTTCCACCGCTTAATTTAATCGTCGTATATGGAATATTGAAGTTTTCTTTGAATTTCAATTTGCCATCTGTAGTATAAACTTCCATTGTATACTGTTTGTCTTTACTGTCATTCTTAAACACAAGACCAATCATATCATTATCATAAAAAGTACTGACAATTTCTTTATCTACTTTTACTGTTTTTACTTCCTTCGGAATCTGGCTTCCATGATAAATTGTAAATCCATTATCTTTAAGTGCTACAGACCGGTTATTATCAAGATACTGGATCTGCGGAACTACCACGCCTTCATACTTATATCCACTGACAATTCTGTCATCCTCGTTCTGTCCTACATCTCCAAAATTGTAAAATGCCACATAACTGGTCGTATCACTTCCATCTACGAACTGATAGGTTACCATCATGATCACTCCGTCTTCAGATACAGCAATATCAAGGGGATATCCCGGATCATCTATCTTCGTCTGATTTTCAGCAATCAGACTTCCATCTGTACCATAAAAATCAATCCATGTATCATCTCCGCCATCCAGAATTGCCGCAACAAGACCGCTTTTGGATACTTTTGCTTTGACAATACTGTAAGAAGTAGTTACACTGCCTGTTTTTCCGGATTTATCATAAATCTCCAAAGTTGTTCCATCTTTATCCGCAATCACCGCACGAGTTCCATTGACATCTGCCACAGGATTCTGCATCTGATAGGTTTCACTCCATAATGTACTCATCTTATCAGAAACAAGCGAAACTCCGTCCGGACTGTATCGAAGGATATTTCCGTCCATTTCAACATAATTTGTAGAAACAATATCCTCCTGCTCACTTGTCTGGACTACTTTATAAGTATGATAGCTTCTCTTCTCTATGTAAAATCCCACAGCCGTTACAGCAGCAGCTATCGCCACCACTGTAATAACTGTCTTTTTCACTACACTTCTTTTGTGGCGGGACAATCTGCGCTCATAATCATCTGCATATTCCTCTTCAGCTCTCTCCCGGGCTTTCGCTTTTCTGTTTCTCTCTGCCTGAAGCTTTTTCTTTTTATGTTTTTTTATTATTTTCTTAAATGTATTTGCCATTTTAGCCTTTACCTTATTTCTCACTTTCATTTTGTTGATTATCAGGTTTCAGTTTTTGCCATTTATTATAGCACAGTTTTCTAAGGTAATACAATTACTTGTCCCGGATAAATGATTTCGTCCGCTGACATCCCATTCAATTTACAGATTTGGCTTATGGCTTCGATACTTCCGTATCTATCCATACTTATCTGAAAAAGAGTATCGCCGGGCTGAATCACATATGACTCATGGGCTTTTCCCGCTGCTTCGCTGTTTTCCTTCTGCACAGCTTCCCTGACACGTTTCTGTGCTTTACGTTCATCTGCTTCCTGCTGGTAGATTTGTTCGGTTTTATCTGCTTTTTCTGTCTTTACATCCGGAAGCTGTTCTGTTTTGTCCGATTTTTGTTCTGTATCTGTCTGCTCTGCTGATATTTTTTTCTCTGAAGTATTGTTTTTCTTTTCAGAATTTTCTTTTTCACTGGTGCTTTGATTATTCTCTTCATTATTCTTTTTATTCTTCCCTGCATCATTTTGTATAGTATCTGTCCGGTATTGTTTATGCTGCCTGACAGCTTCATTGTTCGAAGTCCCGACAACAGGAGACGGCGTTATCTCCTCAACGATCACTGAAGAAACCGTCGCGCTCTCCTTTTCGTTCTGTTTTACATTCTGGTAACTTCTGTAAAAATTAACACCCACTGTCAGTACTGCAATTGCCAGACATGCAGTTAATCCATATGAAAAAACAGAAGGAGCTGCCGGCTCCTTCCTGGTTTCCTTTTTATCTGCAATTATTTTGCGAAAATCTTTCACAGCCTGATCTTCATATTTTTCCTGAGGTTCCGGCTGAAGTTCTTCATTTTTGTCGATCATATACGTCTGCATACCGGGATTTTTTTCATAATAAAGATAATACCCTCCCAGACGCACCATTTCATTGTTTTCATAACGGAAGAAAGCATCTTCCCTTTCCTGAGGTTCCATAAGCATCAGCACTTTTTCTCCTCCAAAATGTTTCATGTGTACTTTTGACATCACTTCCGATACTTTCAGGAGAAGCTGAGGCTGTGAAAAGAACCATCCCACAATCTCCTGATCTTCGAAGTACTCCTTCTGGGCTTCCTGTATCTGCTTCCATTGATTTTCCGAAAAATCGATATGATCAGGTGCTGCCTCCATCTCCTCCGCTATAATAGCACCTTTGATAAACAGATAAGCTGTCTGAGAACGCCATTTAAGATTTCCTGTAAGAACTGCCACTCTGGTTTTTGCTTCTCCCAGAGAGTCTTCCGTTCTGGCAAGTCTTACCAGAAATGTGTACACATAGTCCTCCATATAAATCCTGTAATCTTCGGCTGCCAGGCCGATCTGGCGTATATTTCTGGGTAATCCAAACGGTTCCTCACCATTTTGTCCTTCCTGAGATTCGTCCTTATAGATTACTTCTATCATCTCTCATCACCCCTTCGGGTATCAGGATAACACAGATAAATTGCAGATTTTATCACATTGTAAGAGGAATTTACCAGAATTTGGCGACAGATTTTGCACAGTGCATATTTTTATCCCGGTAAGGATATGATGTTATCAGAAGCCTCTTCGCAGCTTGTTGTTATGAAGCAAAGGGACTATAGCAATTAAAAGATATAATCAATAATGTGCTCTCGAAATCTTTTTGTGCATGTACAATAGAGACTCTGCGAGTACATAAATACGATCAGGGAGGTTTTATGGTATTTTATGTGGACTCACAGAAAAGCAGTTCTGCTGAGGAAATCGCTTTTCTTTTAAATAAATGTATTCTTCAATATCCCGGCAGATGGTCGGAACTGGTTTTTCTGTGTATCGGAAGTGACCGCGTGACAGGAGACTGTCTCGGTCCCTATATCGGACACCAGTTACTTGAACATCTGAATACGGACACTCATGGCGTTTATGTTTACGGTACCCTGAAAAGCCCCGTACATGCTTTAAATCTTTCCAGAATTTCCCGCCAGATCAAAATTCTGCATCCCGAAGGTCTGGTTATTGCAGTGGATGCCTCTCTTGGACAAAAAAAGCACCTGGGGTATGTGACCATCGCAGATGGTGCACTTTACCCAGGTGCTGCAGTTCAGAAAGAACTTCCTCCTGTTGGTGATATCCATATCACAGGGATTGTAAACATTGCAGGTGTACTGGAACAGCTAACCCTTCAGACTACCCGCCTGTCTACGGTAATCTCTCTGGCAGATACCATCACACAGGGAATCGTAAATTATACAAATTCTTTGATCTGTTTGTAGATGCCTTCTGCATCAAGACCATATTTCTCAAGAAGAGCTGTGGCAGGACCGGATTCTCCGAATACATCATTTACACCGATACGTTTTACAGGTACAGGTGCTTTCTCAGACAGGCATTCGCATACTGCTCCTCCAAGTCCGCCGATTACTGAATGCTCTTCTACAGTTACAACCTTGCCTGTTTCTTTGGCTGCTGCAACTACAAGTTCTTCATCCAGAGGCTTAATCGTATGGATATTGATTACTTTTGCATCTACGCCGTCTGCCGCAAGCTTCTCTGCAGCTTCAAGAGCAGGAGCTACGCAGAGACCGTTTGCAATGATCGTAAGGTCTTTTCCTTCACGAAGGACAATACCTTTGCCTAATTCAAATTTATAGTCCGGTCTGTCATTGATAACCGGAACTGCCAGACGTCCAAATCTCATATATACAGGACCAACATGCTCATAAGCTGCTTCTACCATAGCTTTTGCTTCAATATCATCAGAAGGGCAGGCAACAACCATTCCCGGAATTACTCTCATAAGAGCAAAATCCTCACAACACTGATGGGTAGCACCATCTTCACCTACAGAAATTCCGCCATGAGTAGCGCCAATTTTTACATTGATCTTCGGATATGCAATAGAGTTACGAACCTGCTCAAAAGCACGTCCTGCTGCAAACATTGCAAATGTGCTGGCAAATGGAACTTTTCCTGTAGTAGCCAGACCTGCGGCAATGCCCATCATATTACACTCGGCAATACCACAGTCAATATGACGCTCCGGAAATTCTTTTTTGAATACGCCAGTCTGAGTAGCTGCAGCAAGGTCAGCGTCCAGAACGACCAGGTTCTCATGTTTCTTACCTAATTCAACCAGCGCAGCACCGTAGCTTGCTCTTGTTGCGATCTTCTTTACTTCTGACATAATGCTTCACCTGCCTTTTCTAACTCTTCCATTGCCTGTGCATACTGCTCGTCATTCGGAGCTTTTCCATGCCATCCAACCTGATTTTCCATAAAGGAAACACCTTTTCCTTTTACAGTTTTCATAATGATAGCTGTAGGCATTCCCTTAGTAGCTTTTGCTTCATCAAAAGCAGCTCTTAACTGATCCATATCATTTCCGTCTGCAACGTTAATCACATGGAAGTTAAATGCCTCAAATTTCTTATCAATCGGGTATGGAGAACATACTTCATCAACCTTACCGTCGATCTGAAGTCCATTATTATCCACGATCACTACAAGATTGTCCAGTTTTCTGAAGCCTGCAAACATAGCAGCTTCCCAAACCTGGCCTTCCTGAATTTCGCCGTCACCTAATAAGGTGTATACACGATAGCTTTCATTGCTTAATTTGGCAGAAAGCGCCATACCAACTGCTGCAGAGATTCCCTGTCCCAGAGAACCGCTGGACATATCAACACCCGGGATATGTTTCATATCCGGATGTCCCTGTAAATAGGAACCCAGATGACGAAGAGTCTTCAGATCTTCTTTTGGGAAAAAGCCTCTTTCTGCAAGTGCAGAGTAGTATCCCGGTGCTGTATGGCCTTTGGAAAGTACGAAACGGTCACGATCAGCCTTCTTAGGATCCTTTGGATCAATATTCATTTCTTCAAAATATAAATAAGTGAATACATCTGCTGCAGACAGAGATCCGCCCGGATGTCCTGCTTTTGCAGAATGTAATGCAGTAACGATGTCTTTACGGACTTCGTTTGCAATTTTCTGAAGTTCTAATTTTTCCATTGTGGTAAATTCTCCTTATTCGCCGAATACTGCTTTATAATCTTTCTGGAATTTCTCAATACCTGCATCTGTCAGAGGATGTTTTGTCATCTGTACGATTACATTGTACGGAACAGTTGCAATGTCAGCACCTGCAAGTGCACAGTCTGTTACATGGATCGGATTTCTTACGCTTGCTGCGATGATTTCTGTCTCGATTCCTGCCACTTCAAAAATCTCAGCGATCTCGCGGATCAGATCAACACCTCTTGTAGAAATGTCATCCAGTCTTCCAAGAAACGGAGATACATAAGTAGCACCTGCTCTTGCAGCCAGAAGTGCCTGGTTAGCAGTGAAGATCAGAGTAACGTTTGTCTTGATTCCTTCTGCATGAAGAACCTTAACTGCTTTCAGACCTTCTACTGTCATAGGAATTTTAACAATCATATTCGGATGAATGGCTGCAATCTCACGTCCCTCTTTGATCATTCCTTCTGCATCTGTTGTAGTAGCTTTTACTTCACCGCTGATCGGTCCGTCTACGATAGATGTGATCTCTTTGATTACTTCCTTGAAATCTCTTCCTTCTTTTGCGATAAGAGACGGATTTGTGGTAACACCACAGATTACACCCATATCATTAGCTGCCTTAATATCTTCTACTTTTGCTGTGTCAATAAAAAATTTCATGTTCTTAACCCTCCTGATTTTTGCTTGTCATAATCGTTCATTGATCTGATGGTTTCATTATAACAGACTTTACATTCAGGTCAAGCGTGGCAAAAGATTATTAATAATTTCTTTATTAATAATCGCATGTCTTATTAATTCTTTATTTTTCAGTCAAAGCATATATTCGTTGTTATCAACATGCAATATACAATATGTTTTATAACCATTTCTTTTCGTAACTGTTCGCTGTCTTTGCTGTTGCAGGAAACCTCCGTCAGAAATCATTTCTGATATCGGATTTCAGCCGCACATCCTGAAATTTTGGTACGTTTCCAGAAAATGCCTGCCGGGTAGATATTCGCAATCTACCTCGCCACACAGCTCTATACCAAATAACCGTTCTGCAGTTTCGATAAATTATTATTAATAATTTTCATTCGACGTATTTAATTATTTTTTTTGGTTCTGATATACCCCGTAGTGCGTCTCGCTATCAGCTTGGGGGTATATTCAATATTATAGAGACTGACAGGAGCAGAATCTGTAAGAAAGCGGTCCTGCTCATCGATTTTGCGCAGTATAATATCACAGGCATCTCTGCCTTTAAGGGCTACGAAATGATCGATCGTAGTAAGAGAGATCTTCCGTATTCCCGAATAAAAGATATTATCGCACCCAATCACCGATACATCCTTGGGTACATGAATCCTTGCTTCATGGAGAGCATCCAGCGCACCAATAGCCATCATATCATTCTGGCCTGCAATAGCTGTAAATTCCCTGCCTTCATCCAGAAGCTCCATAGTAAGCTCATAACCCATCGAATATTCCGAATCCATCCGTGGGATCTGCATATCGATAGCTTCATCCGCAGCCTTAATGATCACATGATCCTTCAGGCCTTCTTTCTCAAACTCTTTCACAAAACCATTTACACGTTTCGTTCTCTGCCATTGTCTCCTTGTCAGGGGCGGAGTGATAAACGCTACATCTCTGTGCCCCAGATCAAGCAGATGTCTTGCCATCATCCTTCCCACAACTGTATTATCCTGATTAATGGCATCTATAGTTGTAGTTTTCTCTTTATTACTGATGATAACCAGTGGGATTGTCTGCGCCAGTTCCTCTACCTGCTGCTGAAAATCCGGATTTGGATTACAGCAGTAGATAATGCCAAGCGGCTCTATTGTACCCATCATACGCAGATACTTCTCCTCCAGACGGGGATCTCTCTGTGTATTACAGATAAAGACACCATATCCCTGCTTGTTCGCCACTGCTTCAATCCCCTGCAGAAGCAATACATAATACGGGCTTGTAAGCGTAGGGCAAAAAACAACGATCAGCTTCTCTTTCCGGCTTTCTTTTCTGTTCTTTCGTCCGGGAAGATGATAGCCTAATTCTCTGGCTGCCTGCTCTACCTTCTCCACTGTTTCTCTGGAAAAAGAAACATTATATTTCTTATTCAGGACCATGGAAACAGTTGCCTGGGAGACTCCTGCCCTCTTTGCCACGTCAGAAGAAGTTGCTTTCTTTTTAGACAAAGTGATGCCTCCTTTTCCGATGATCTTTTGTCAGAACAGTAACCTTAAAGCTCCACACGCCCCTCAAGAGCACGTAAAAGAGTCACTTCGTCAATATATTCCAGATCTCCTCCTACCGGAACTCCGCTTGCGATCCTGCTGACTTTAATCCCGGTAGGTTTGATCAGCTTACTGATATACATTGCCGTTGTTTCCCCCTCCAGACTGGAGTTGGTAGCAATGATCACTTCCTTTACCTCATCCTTTGCCAGACGCTGCATGAGTTCTTTCAGTTTGATATCATCCGGCCCGATTCCAAGCATTGGAGAGATTGCACCATGAAGAACATGATAAACGCCATCAAACTTGCCTGTTTTTTCATAAGCTGCAAGATCTCTTGTATTCTCTACCACCATGATCACTGAATGATCACGCTTATCATTGCTGCAGATGGGACAGATCTCTCTGTCTGTCAGAGTACAGCAGCACTTGCAATACTGTACATTCTCTCTGGCACCGGTAATGGAAGAGGTAAGCTGCTCTACCTGATCCTTTGGCATATTCATGATGTGAAATGCCAGTCTCTGTGCTGATTTCGCACCGATTCCCGGAAGATGGGAAAGCTGCTCGATCAGCTTATTGATATGACTGCTGTAGTATTCCATCAGAATGGAAGACCTCCGCCAAGTCCGCCCAGACCACCTGTCAGTTTAGACATAACAGCTGTAGATTCTTCTTCCACTTTGCGAAGTGCTTCGTTTGTAGCTGCAACGATGAGATCTTCCAGCATTTCGATGTCATCCGGATCTACAACTTCCTCCTGAAGCTTTACTTTTGTCACCTCTCTCTTACCGGAAATAGTTACCTCTACAGCTCCGCCTCCTGCAGTAGCCGTAAATTCTTTCTCCTCCAGAGCTTTCTGGTTCTCTTCCATCTGGCGCTGCATTTTCTGCGCCTGTTTCATAAGATTATTCATATTTCCCGGCATACCCATTCCCGGGAATCCTCCACGTTTTGCCATTTGTGGTATCCTCCTTGCTATTTATTGCCTTATTGTTTACTGCCTTTTCCTGTCCGGAGAATATTTAGTTACTGTTCACTCCGTTCACAGTAACGTAGCCAAAATTCATTCCAGATTGCCTGCAGCAATGGAATTTTGGCTTGTATGTCTCGGGATTTTGGCATATTCATGCCAAAACACCTCGCGGGATAGTGGTGTGTGAACAGTAACAATATTTATTCTCCTTTTTCCTCATCAGGATCTTCCTCTATCACAACATCCATGTGGATATTATTCTTTATCGCCTGGTCCACTGTGATATTTGCCAGATTTGTATGCTGATGCTTATCTGCCACCAGCATCTGGATCTCTACTGTTTTTCCTGTCTGGGCAGTGATAATGTCCTGAAGCTCTTTCTTCGCTTCCGGATTGTCCACATAGGACTGCCCCAGAAAATCCTGAAATTCCACATAAAGAACAGGTTCTCCTGTCTCACTGTTATACTTCGGAACAGATTTCTGAAGCATCTGCTTGAACATCCCTGTCGTCTGTCCTGTGATCACTCTCCAGCCTGCCACGATCTTCTGCAAATCTTCCGGTGCAGCTTTCGCCGGTGCTTTGTTTCCCGCCGGTTCCTGAACTGCTCCGGTTTCTGCCGGCATTTTCCCTGAACCCTGCTGCACGATCACCTGCTGTACCGGACGTTCATCCATCCGCTGTTCCAGCACACGCAGTCTGTCCAGAACAGAATCCAGATTAGTCTCCATTGCAGGACGGCACAACTTGATCAGTGCAATCTCCACGAGAACCCTTTTCTGGGTTGCATATCGGATCTGGTTGGACAAATCCGAAAAAATACGGATATACCGCATCAGCGTCTCCACATCCAGCATGGTGCTCTCTTCTTTCAGAAGCTTCATGTTGTCGGATGAGACATCGATCGCTTCCTCCGGATTCTCAGAAGTCTTAACGAGAAGAAGATTTCTCATATACCAGGTAAAATCTCCCACAAACTGGCTCAGTTCCCTGCCTCCTACGATCAGTTCCTCCAGGATATGAATGGAACCTGTCACATCTCCCCGGATTACTTTTCGCAAAAGCTTGCTAAACACTTCGGTGTCAACGGCTCCCAGAACCTCCAGAACTTTATCATAGGTAAGTTCCTGTCCAAGATAAAAAGCAATACACTGGTCGAGAAGGCTGAGCGCATCTCGCATGGAACCATCTCCCGCTTTCGCTACATATCGGACTGCTTTTTCCTCAGCTTCTACACCTTCAACTTTGAGCAGTTCATCCAGTCTGGCCGCGATAGTGTCTATGGTGATTCTGTGGAAATCATATCTCTGGCATCTGGATAAAATCGTAATCGGAATCTTGTGCGCCTCTGTAGTTGCCAGGATAAACATAACATAAGACGGTGGTTCCTCCAGTGTTTTCAGCAGGGCATTGAAGGCACCTGTGGAAAGCATATGAACCTCATCAATAATATATACTTTATATTTACCTTCTGTAGGGCGGTAAGAAACCTCTTCTCTGATCTCACGTATATTATCCACACCATTGTTGGATGCAGCATCGATCTCGATCACATTCATTGCAGTTCCTGCCTGGATTGCCTTGCACATGGCACATTCATTACAGGGGCTGCCATTTACGGGATGCTCACAGTTGACTGCCTTCGCCAGAATTTTGGCTACTGTTGTTTTACCGGTTCCTCTGGTGCCGCAGAACAGATACGCATGGCCGATACGGTTATGCTTAATCTGATTTGTCAGAGTAGTCACTATGTGATCCTGACCTTTGACATCCGCGAAATTATCCGGTCTGAACTTTCTGTAAAGAGCAGTGTAACTCATGAGTAAACTCCTATCGTAACTATTCAGCACCCCCACTGTCAGCAGCGCGCCAAATAGTTATCTCTATCTTATTATCACAGCCGCCGCGGAAAAAATTCCCGCGGCGGTCTTTTTTACATCCATATCTTATATGAAAAAGTATCTGTCAGTCAAGTACTGTTTCACTTAATCAGTCACCAAAGCTGATACCGATCTGTTTGGCAGCAACTACAAGCTGATCTTTCGGTGATACCATCTTAAGCTTACCTGCACACTCTTCAAGAGGTACACGTTTAATTTTGCCGTTTACCACGCCGATCATGATGCCATATTCACCATCCATGATCGCCTGCGCTGCACCTGCACCGATTCTTGTGGAAAGAACGCGGTCATACGGACATGGTTCTCCGCCTCTCTGTGTATGTCCCGGAACTGTAACGCGGACTTCGCTTCCGATCTCTTTGTAGATCTGGTCGGCAATCTCATAGGAAACGGACGGATATTTCTTTGCTCGGGCTTCCAGTTTCTCTTTGTATTTCTTTTTAGGAAGTTCTGCGTCTTCTTTGGAAATCGCACCTTCTGCAACTGCAAGGATTGTGAAACGCTTGCCTGCTTTGGCACGTTTCTGGATCGCTGCGGTAACTTTTTTGATATCATATGGGATCTCAGGAATCAGGATGATATCCGCACCGCCTGCAACACCTGCATGAAGTGTCAGACTTCCTACCTTGTGTCCCATGATCTCTACGATAAATACACGTCCATGTGAGGATGCTGTCGTATGGATACAGTCAATGGCATTTGTGGCAATGTTTACCGCACTCTGGAAACCAAAGGTCATGTCTGTGCCATAGATGTCATTATCAATAGTCTTTGGAAGATGGATAATGTTCAGTCCTTCTTCTCTCAGAAGGTTTGCTGTCTTCTGTGTACCATTTCCGCCAAGGATCACAAGGCAGTCCAGGCAGAGTTTATAATAAGTCTGCTTCATTGCTTCAACCTTGTCCAGGCCATTCTCATCCGGGACACGCATCAGTTTGAATGGCTGTCTGGATGTTCCGAGGATTGTGCCGCCCTGTGTAAGGATTCCGGAAAAATCTTTGGATGTGAGCATACGGTATTTACCATAGATCAGTCCTTTATATCCATCATCAAATCCATAAACTTCCAGTTCATCCAAATTGTTGCTCAGTCCCTTTACTACTCCTCGCATGGTAGCGTTAAGTGCCTGACAATCACCGCCGCTGGTAAGCATACCTATTCTTTTAATCATGATAGTATCCTCCATTTCTGTGTTTTAAGAATTATCCATATCCATACATACAAGACATGTTGTGTACTCTGGCATATCCATTTCCAGAATAAAGATAGTTTATTTCTGTTTATTATATAATATTTATCGTTTTCATACAATAGTGTTAGAAAAGTTTTAGTTACTATTCTCGCACTACGTTCGTTACTGTTCACTCCGTTCCCAGTAACAAGTTTTACTATAATGATTCGCTATTGACAAAACAGCCTCCTGCCTATATAATCAGAAATGCGCAGCCGGGGAGATAGCGGTGCCCTGTACCTGCAATCCGCTACAGCAGGGGTGATGCCAATCCGAGGCTTGTCTCCTGTGGAGCTGCCCTCTATAAGTGGCGTTGACGTTTGGGTCTTACGCAACAGGAATCTGTGAACCGTGTCAGGACAGGAATGTAGCAGCACTAAGCAGAAGCTCTTGTGTGCCGTAAGGGTGCCTGGGCTGAGTTAACTGTAGAGGTAACGTCTGTGGGACCATTCCGAAGTGCGGCGCGCAAAAAAAGAATATTCATGATGCAGCTCATCATATAAAAAAGCATTCAGAATTTTATCTGTTGATAATTTTCTGAATGCTTTTCTTATTTTTGTGGTTTACAAAAGTCCATATATTAACAGAAGCAGGAAAGAGCCTTATACAATTTCCATCAGATAAAGAATAATTAATCCTCTACTGCCTGTACCTGACTTTTGTTCTTATATTTCTTCATCACATGAAAATAATAAGGAATCAGTGGGATCAGTGCGGCGATCCATGCGGTCGGGTCAGCCATACAGACACCGGCAAAGGAAGTATGTCCCGCAATCAATATGACAATTCCGGTTCTCGCCACCAGTTCAAATACTCCGCCAAGCATTGGTACAAGTCCATATCCCATTCCCTGCAGAGTATTTCGATAGAGGAAAATACTTCCGAGAAACGGATATGCCCAGAATACTGTCCGGAAATAAGTAACAGACACATTTACTACGTCCTGTTCCGATGGATCTACGAAAAGATATGTCAGATATTTTCCGAAGAAAAACATCAGGAACATAACAAAAACGCTCCATCCCAGGACCATCATCTGCGTGTAACGGACTCCCTGTTTCACACGATCCATTTTTCCTGCGCCCCTGTTCTGACCTACATAGGTTGCTATGGTTGCACCGAAGGCTGTAAATACTGTGGCAAAAATATTCTGGATCTTACCGGCAGCAGAGAATCCGGCCATATGTACAGGTCCGTAAATATTGACCGCGCTCTGTACAATAATGGTTCCGATTGCTGTAATCGAAAACTGCAGTCCCATAGGAATTCCAAGCTTCAGAAGTCTGCCGAAACTGCCCCAGCATATCTCAAAATCCTTCCGTTCCAGATGAAGGATCGGAAATCTTTTTACAATATAAATCAGGCAGCACACTGCCGAAATTCCCTGTGCGATCACTGTGGCATATCCGCATCCTTCTACACCCATTCCAAAGACTACAATAAAAACTACATCCAAAATAACATTGATCACAGCCGAAATGATCAGGAAATACAATGGCGACTTGGAGTCACCCAGCGCACGCAGGAAAGCCGCAAGTGCATTATATGCACCTGTGATAATAAGACCTGCATAAATAATTCCCATATATGCAGTTACATCACCGAATACCTCTTCCGGCGAATTCATCAGATGCAGGATTGGTTTGTTCGCAAGACTGAATCCTATGGTCATGACAATGGAAAATGCAGCCATAAGGTAAATGGACATGGCAACATAATGGCGCATCCTGTCAAACTTTTTCGCTCCGAACATCTGGGCTACGATAATCGCAAATCCACTGCTGAGTCCATTCAGCCAGCCGGTCACAAAAAACATCAGTGAACCGGTGCTTCCGATAGCTGCAAGGGCATTTACTCCGATAAATTTTCCGGCAACAATGGAATCTGCAATATTATAAAACTGCTGGAAAAGATTTCCCAGGCACATTGGGATCATAAATTTTATTATCAGACTCACCGGACTGCCGACGGTCATGTCGTTTGTTGTATCTTTTTTCATTCTTTTTATTCGCCTCTTTTTATTTCTGCCTGTAACATTAATCCTGTTACTTCTATTACTTTTATTACTCCTATTGCCTTTAAGATTCTTCCTGTTTTTGTCTGTCTTTTACTTTTATTGTTCCGGTTCTCCCTCCGGATTTTCCTGTGCAGCTTTAAGGGCTGCCTTTTCCTGCTTCTTTTTCTCACGAAGCTTTCTGAAAAACTCAGACAACATAGAAGAACATTCCTCTTCCAGAACTCCCTGTATAATCTTTACCTGATGATTAAATCCATCCACCTGCAAAAGATTCATCACAGAACCTGCGCAGCCCGCTTTGGCATTCATACAGCCGATCACTACTTCATCTATTCTGGACTGGACAAGTGCCCCGGAGCACATCTGGCATGGTTCCAGCGTCACATACATAGTGCATCCCTCCAGCCGCCAGTCTCCAAGTTTTTTACTGGCTTTGCGGATTGCATTCAGTTCTGCATGGGAGAGTGTATTTTTATCTGTGTTTCTTCTGTTATATCCACGTGCGATGATCTTACCCTCATGCACGATCACACAACCGATTGGCACTTCTTCCAGAGCTTCTGCCTTCTTCGCCTGACGGATAGCTTCTTTCATAAAACGTTCCTGATCTGTCAACTTTTCTTTTCCTTTCTGCTGTTGCATCACTACCAGAATAGCAAAAAGAAAGCCTGAAAACCAATTGGTTTCAGACTTCCTATGCGTAGTCGAAGCGACGGGATTCGAACCCACGACCTCTGCGTCCCGAACGCAGCGCTCTACCAAACTGAGCCACGCTTCGTCAATGCAAGTGCTATTATATTAATAAAATCGCAGTTTGTCAATAGATTTTTTCAATTTTTTTTAATTTTTTCGAATATTTTCTTCTGATGGTCATATACATTATTGAATCTGGTTTTACGGAGGAAGGATTTTGGCTGGATATCGGCGTTTTATCGCATATGTATATGACTATGAAAGCGGAAAGAAAGGCAGCAATTGCGGATTTATTAAAGTTGAAGTAAAAGATCAGCAATGTTCTGTTGAGATTCATCTGCATTGTCCGGGGCTGCCTGAAAATGTAAAATGCAATATTTATGGATTTACACGAAAGGATGGCCTGATCAACGGAATTCTTCTGGATACCTGCGAGACCGAAAAAGAAACTGTAGAATGCCTGATCATAACAGATGCAATAGATATGAATGACTCCGGTGTTGCAATGGGTAAGTTGGGCGGAATGATCATTACTTCAGATACCGGCGGATTCTTTGGTACTGAATGGGACGATCAGCCTATACGTCCGGAGAATTTCCATGAAATAAAAGCTATGCCTGACGCAGATATTCCTGACTCTGCAAAAATCACTTCACAGAAACCCAAAGTTCCGGCAGGTATAGTATTGCAGGAAATTCTGCCCTCTCAGGGGGCGCCCGAAGAACCAAAAGATATTTCAGAAAAACCTGAAGACATCTCACTTACAAAAGTTCCTGACGATGCTTTATCAGTTGAACCGTCTGCCAACATTCCGGCTCAGAGAACATCTGATAACAATCCAGAAACAGAGTCATCCGATATCTCAGATAATACTGTTGAAGATACCAATAGTTCTGAAAATGCCGGCACTCCTGTCCCGGAAAGAAATATAGAAAACAGAAAAACCTCTGCCGAATTTTCCCCCTTCTCCGACGGCGAACTGATCGCTGCATGGAAGATACACCTTGATGACCTGAAGCATTTTCCGCGGCATTACTGTGCTCTGCGCAATAACCGTTTTCTCCAGTATGGGCATTATAATTTCGGATATTTGCTTTTAGGACAAAGAAATAACGGACAGTATATCCTCGGCGTTCCCGGCGTTTATAATCAGCAGGAACGCTTTATGGCAAATATGTTTGGCTTTCCTTACTTCAAAGAAAGCAGCTATATAGAGATTCCAAAAATGCGCGGCGGTTACTGGTATCGTTTAATCGATGCCCCGGATTCCCACAGATAAAATCGTCTTTTGAAGAATCTTCTGAAAATTCTGAAGTTCTTCAAAAGTATAGCTTCCATATCCAGGCCTGAGGACTCCATCTGAGTCCTTATAAGCCTGCAGATAATATTCTTTCGCTCCTGCCAGCCACCCGGCGATTTCTTCAAAATCCTTCTGCGTATGCAGTTCCCGTACTACTGTTGTTCTGAATTCATAGTCCAGATTCCCATGCAGCAGAAAATCTGCTGTCTCAAAAATACTGTCCATATCAGGCTTTTCTATTCCGGTCAGATTTCCATAGTTATCCGGACAGGCTTTGATATCCATAGCTACTTTATCGATCAGTCCGGCTTCTGCCAGATGTTTTACAATCTTCGGACGTGAGCCATTGGTGTCCAGTTTAACAGCATAGCCCAGTTCTTTGATTTTTCCCAGAAATTCCTCCAGACCATCTGACAGTGTAGGTTCCCCTCCTGAAATGCAGACCCCGTCCAGAATCCCCTTTCTTTTTTTCAAAAAAGTCAAAAGTTCCTCCTGACTGTAATCCGGCTGTTCTCCGGGAGCCACAACCAATATACCATTCTGACAGAACGGACAGCGGAAATTGCATCCACCCAGAAATATAGTACTGGCTACCTTTCCCGGATAGTCCAGCAATGTCGTTTTATTAAAGCCACAGATTCTCATTGTTTATCTCCATTCCAATTATATTTTACCGTATATAAATCTGATGTATCATTTTATCATCAGGCATCTGAATCCTCAAGTTAAACCACCTATGTTATCGCAATCCGGACAAAAATCTGAAAAAAAGAACCCTGTTTTACCAGAGTTCTTAATCACATTATTGTTTTGTTATCAGTTCAACTGATAAACCTCAGCAGACTGAAGTCCGAAGCTTAATGCTTCTGAATGGCTGTCACAATAAATATCAACATGTCCATAAGGTGTTCCCAGATCCTCTACTGTGTATACATTTCCGTTGATCAGAAGCTGTGTTCCAAAGGGTACTCCCGCCATAGCTACAGTACGTCCTGCTGTCGGAACTGTTCCGCTGGCTGTCAGGTTACCTGCTGTACCGCAGCACTGTGCACAGTTGCAATATGCAGTCAGTGTAAAGTTGCCAAGGTATTTTCCCTGACCGGAAGAACTGTCTGAGGATGCCTGGCTGTCAGATGTATCTTCTGATTCATTGCTGTCAGAGTCTCCCTCATAGAAATCTGCATCGTTCTCTTCGTATGTATCTTCATCATCAGAATCCCCTGAATCTTCAGAAGTATCCTCAGATCCTTCAGTCTCCGAAGAATCCTGACTGTCCGAAGAGTCTTCCTCATAGGAATCTGTATCTTCTTCATAATCATCAGAACTCTCTTCTGCATCCTGTTCCTGTTCCTGTGCCGCTGCCGCCTCTGCTTCGGCCTGTGCCTGCGCTGCCTCTCTGGCTGCTTTTTCCTCTTCTGCCTGCTGCACAAGCTGAGCAATGCTGTTATCTGCATTGTTGATTTCTGCAGTCAGTGCTGCTGCTTCTTCCTGGCTTGCGCTGATCTGGCTTACATAGGAAGAGATGTTATCACTTGTGCTTGCTGCAAGATTCTGAACCTCCTGCTGTTTGGCCGCTCTCTCTTCAAGAAGCTGATCAATAGCAGCCTTCTCTTCCTCAGCAGTTGTTTCCTGATCTTTGATAGTGTTCTGAAGGTTCTCGCATTTCTCCAGCATAGTCCTGTCATACTGGGAAATCTTCGCAACACTCTCTGCATTGTTGAGGAACTCAGAAAGATCCTTAGATGACAGCAAAGTCTCTAATGCAGATGTACCACCATTCTCATACATATACTGGATGCGGAGTTTCATATCATCGTACTGTTTATTTAATGCTTTCTTAGCTTTCTTTAATTCTGTGTGAAGCTGTTTCAGCTCATTCTCTTTCTCTCCGGCCTGTATGCTGAGTTCAGAAATCGCATTAGTCAGGTCTTCATACTGTGTATTCAAATCAGACAGATAGTTCTCCAGCTCCTGCTTCTTGCTCTGAAGGCTGTCAATATTCGCCTGTGTCTGGGCAAGTCCGGCTTCTGCCTGCTGTTTCTGAGCCTGCATGTCAGCGATCGCATCTTCTGTTGCATATGCAGTTGTTCCCATGGAAAAAGCAAGCATTCCGGCCAGCAGTAATGAAAAAACTTTTTTCTTCATAAATTAATCACCTTTCTCGTTAATCTGAAACTCAGTATATCATATTTCGTAAAAAAATCAACACTTTTTATTAATTTATGTAATAATTATGTAACATTTTATCTTCACTAATGCTCAGCAAAAAACAGGCACTGCCCCTTTTTCAGAGACAGTGCCTGTGCTTCTTATCTGTTTACAGTTCTTTATTCACCGGTTATTCCGCAGCTGCAGCTTCTTCCGGTTCCGCATCCATAACTTCCTGGAACTTGTCCAGAATGATCGTCTGGATTCTGTCACGTGTTGCAGAATTGATCGGATGTGCAATATCACGATATTCTCCGTCTGTTGCCTTACGGCTTGGCATAGCGATAAATAACCCTTTTTCTCCTTCAATCACCTTGATATCATGTACTACAAATTCATCATCGATCGTTATGGAAACAACCGCTTTCATCTTTCCTTCTTTTGCTACCTTCCTCACACGCACGTCAGTAATATTCATGATACAAATTTACTCCTTTCGATTTACCGAATCTATCCGGCTGTTTTATTTACAGTATATATCTGTCATTTTTCTCCACGACGATCTTCACTTCACCGTCGCCGCAGTAATACGAATTTGCACGAATAGTATCCCGGCTTTCAACAATGCAGTTCTCAATATGAGTATTATCTCCCAGATATACATTGTTTAAAATCACAGAGTTCTTGATCACGCAGTTATTTCCTACAAATACGTCTTTAAAAAGAACGGAATTCTCCACCGTACCATTGATAATACATCCGCTGGCAACCAGGCTGTTCTTCACCTGTGCTCCCGGATTGTATTTTGCAGGAGGCAGATCATCAATCTTTGTCTTAATTGTCGGTTCCTGTTTGAAGAAATAGTTTCTGATCTCCGGTTTCAGGAAATCCATATTTGTCTTATAATATGCTTCTGCTGTGGAGATATTGCTCCAGTATGTGTCAATCTTATATCCATAGATTCTCTTAAGATTCTTGTAGCGGATCAGAATATCCTTTACAAAATCATGTCTGCCTTCCAGCGCAGCTCTCTCGATCAGCTCGATCAGCTGTCTTCTTCGGATAACATAGATACCTGTTGAAATTGTATTATAAGAAGAAACCATTGGCTTCTCTTCAAATTCCTCAATCCTGCAGTCCTCATTCATACGGAGAACACCAAATCTCTCAATCTCACTGGGATTATCGCAGGTAGTGCATACTACCGTAACATCTGCACGTTTCGCAATATGATATTCAAGAACCTTGTTGTAATCCATCTTATAAACGCAGTCGCCGGATGCGATCACTACATATGGTTCATGACTGCTTTTAAGGAATTCCAGATTCTGATAAATAGCATCTGCTGTTCCCTGATACCACAGACTGTTCTCTTTTGTGATCGTAGGTGTAAATACAAAGAGACCACCCTGTTTTCTTCCGAAATCCCACCATTTGGAAGAGCTTAAATGTTCATTCAGAGAACGGGCATTGTACTGTGTCAGAACAGCAACTCTCTGAATATGAGAACTCGCCATGTTGCTCAGTGCGAAGTCGATACTTCTGTAGCTTCCGGCAATCGGCATTGCTGCGATTGCCCTCTTATTTGATAATTCTCTCATGCGGTTATTATTACCGCCAGCCAAAATAATACCTATCGCTCTCATTATTCGTCACCGTCCTTTGCTGTAATTACCTGTCCGCCGGCCAGCTCACCATCAGGATAATCCTCAGGAACAGTTATACCTGAGATTGCTGTATTCTTTCCGATCCTTACATTATCCGGGATCACGCTGCGTTCACCAACCGTAGCAATTCCAAATGCATAAACTGCAGGTTTCAGCACATTCGGTGCTTCCTCACCACATCCCAGTACAACATTGTTTCCAATAGTAACATCCTCGGCAATAATAGCCTTATCCATCTGTACGCCCTCACCAATGGTAGAATTGCGCATGATAATGGAATCACGGATCACGCTGCCTTTTCCGATCACAACATTTGGTCCGATCACAGAATTATGTATTTCCCCGTAAATTTCTGCACCCTCACCGATCAGACATCTGTCTGTAACCGCATCTGCCGAAATATACTGAGGCGGGATAATATCTCCCTTTGTGTAAATCTTCCAGAATTCTTCATAGAGATTAAATTCCGGAATAATATCGATCAGTTCCATATTGGCCTCCCAATAAGAACCCAGTGTTCCTACATCCTTCCAGTATCCATTGTATTCGTAGGCGAAAAGTCTTTCACCTTTCTCCTTGCAGTATGGAAGAACATGTTTGCCAAAATCACAGCTGTTCTGATCCTTCAGAGACATCAGTGCTTCCTTTAAAGCAGGCCAGCTGAAAATATAAATTCCCATGGACGCCAGATTGCTGCTTGGATGCTCCGGTTTCTCCTCAAACTCCGTAATGCGTCCTATGTCATCTGTTACCATGATACCAAAACGGCTTGCTTCCTCAATAGGTACCGGCATACAGGCAATCGTCACATCCGCTTTATTCGCTTTATGGAAATCAAGCATTACTTCATAATCCATCTTATAGATATGGTCACCGGATAAGATCAGGACATAATCCGGATTATACTGTTCCATGTAATCCATATTCTGGAAGATTGCATTGGCTGTTCCTGTGTACCACTCACTGCTGGTACTCTTCTCGTAAGGCGGCAGTACTGTTACACCACCTTCGTTTCTGTCAAGATCCCATGGAATACCAATTCCGATATGTGTATTAAGTCGCAATGGCTGATACTGTGTCAATACACCTACTGTATCGATGCCTGAATTAATACAGTTACTTAAAGGAAAATCTATGATACGATATTTCCCGCCAAAAGCAACTGCAGGTTTCGCTACTTTTTCTGTCAGTACACCCAGTCTGCTGCCCTGACCGCCGGCCAGAAGCATAGCTATCATTTCTTTCTTAATCATGCAATCACCTCTTGTTGTAGTTATGGTAACTATTCGTCAGTCTGCTGTTTCGCGAGGCACTGAACAGTTACAGGTTATGATTATTTAATTATAACACACTTTTATCTGTTAGTGAACATTATTTACAATTTTTGTTTCTCATTTTTTGTTTTTTTATGATTTTTGCACACGTTTTTTATTGAGTCTGTATTTCCACCGATATATTATTAGGCATTTTTCATATATCCAATGTCGTTTTTTGTAATTTTTTATCAACCAAAAGAAGTCCTTTTCATTTTAAGGCACAGGGAGTATAATAAACAGACAGATAAAACAGTTCCAGTAACTATGCGAATATGTTACAGTTACCGGATTTATAAAGATTTGTAAATAATTAATCAAGGAGAACATACTATGTATCAGATAGATTTTCACAAACCACTTCATATACATTTTATCGGTATCGGTGGCATCAGCATGAGCGGACTGGCCGAGATTCTTCTCGGCGAGGATTTTGTCATTTCCGGTTCCGATTCCAAATCCAGTCCTCTTACGCAGGCACTGGAGAAAAAGGGAGCCACCATCTATTACGGACAGCGTGCCACAAACATTACCGATGACGTAGATGTTGTGGTATATACCGCAGCTATCCATCCTGACAACCCGGAATTTGCCTGTGCAAAGGAAAAAGGACTTCCAATGCTCACACGTGCAGAGCTTCTCGGGCAGATCATGAGGAATTATGATACTCCTGTTGCCATTTCCGGAACTCATGGAAAAACAACCACAACATCTATGATATCTCACATTCTTCTTGCAGGAGACTGTGACCCGACTATCAGTGTGGGAGGTATTCTTCCTGCTATCGGCGGAAACATCCGCGTAGGCAATTCTGAGACTTTTGTCACAGAAGCCTGCGAATACACAAACAGCTTTCTGAGCTTTTTCCCGAAGATCAGTATTATCCTGAATATGGATGCAGACCATCTGGATTTCTTTAAGGATATTGACGATATCCGTCATTCCTTCCGCCGCTTTGCAGAGCTTCTTCCTGCTGACGGTACACTGATCATCAATGCAGATACTCCGAAATATGAAGATATCATCCGGGATCTTCCATGTAATGTGATCACTTATGGTCTGGAACATGATGCAGATTATCAGGCAGCAGATATCACTTATGACAAATATGGACATGCTTCCTTCTCCGTTCTGCGCAATGGCGTTAAGGTTGGCAGCTATTATCTGAAAGTGCCGGGCATCCACAATGTTTCCAATGCACTGGCAGCAATTGCCCTCGGTCATCTTCTTGGTCTTTCCGAAGAAGTGATCATCAAGGGACTTGGAAGTTTCACAGGAACAGACCGCCGTTTCCAGTATAAAGGAGAAGTTGCAGGGGTTACGATCGTAGACGATTATGCACATCATCCTACAGAAATTGAAGCAACTCTTCATGCCGCACACAATTATCCCCATAAGAAATTATGGTGTGTATTCCAGCCACATACATATACCCGTACCAAAGCTCTGCTTCCGGAGTTTGCCAAAGCACTCAGCCTGGCAGATCATGTGGTAGTTGCGGATATTTATGCAGCAAGAGAAACCGATACTCTGGGAATTTCTTCTGAAGATCTGCAGAAGCGTATTCAGGAACTGGGAACTCCCTGCGAGTATTTCCCTACCTTTGATGAGATTGAGAATTATCTGCTCTCCAACTGCCAGGAGGGTGATCTGCTCATCACCATGGGAGCCGGAGATGTTGTAAATATCGGGGAGCATCTGCTGGGTAAATAATGTTTCTGCCTGACATAAATATCAGCAATTTACACAGGACAATTCGGAAAATAATTTTTCAGAATTGTCCTGTTTTTTACAACCGCCCAACTTATAGCACTTATAGCAATAGAAGATACTGAACACTTGTGTCTCTGTCGACAATTTCCATTAAAAAGTTATAAACATTTTATCCCCCTCAATTCTTCCTTTATTTATAACAGTTCAGATCACTTATCCACATTTTCCACATCGTTATACACATTTTCATCTGCCTGCATATGTGGATGTATATGTGCATAAATCACTTAACATAATTCGACATTATTCGTCCCCGTAATACTCCGTTTTTCCCTGAAATTCAACATTTTTCAGGTTTCCAATAATATATACCACACTTCACCTTTCCACATTATCCACATTATCCACATTCAAATGTGGATGAAATCTTCGACAAAAATCCCCTATTCTCTTTTAAAAAATGTTGTGCTATAATTCATAGATATCAAGTCAGAGGAAAAATATCTTTTTTTACTCTGACATCTTATTATTATGAGAATTGTGGGAGCTGCTTTGCAGCGGAGCAATTCGTGGATATCAGGTTAGGGGCAAAATACCTTTTGACCCTAACATCTTATTATTATGAAAGAGAGTGGAAATTCATGGCTATGATCACTTTACAGAATTCCCGCAATGCGGAAGTAACTGTATTAACCAACAATTTCATAGACAACTATATGCCTGGGGCCAATGGAGAATTTGTGAAAGTATATATCTATCTTCTGAGGCTTCTTTCTGACACCTCTGTACCCTTCAGTCTGGAGCAGATGGCTGATCATTTCTTCTGTACAGAACGTGACATTATCCGCGCTCTGAAATACTGGGAGAAAGAAAAACTCCTTACTTTAACCTACAGAAATAACGAAGATATAGCAGATATCATATTGAATGTACCACCTGTAAAATCTGCTGCTTCCGACACACCTGTTTCGGCAGCCCCTGTTACAAAAACAGAAACCCAGACTTCTTCTGCGCCGGCACAGCCTGTGAAGCAGACCACCAGATCAGCCACTGCACTGTCTCCTGACCGTGTAAAAGAATTAAAGCAAAATGATGAGATCGTACAGCTCCTCTATATCGCAGAACAGTATCTCGGCAAAACGCTCACTCCTACCGAGATGAAAAAGATCCTGTTTTTCTATGATGAGCTGAAATTCTCGCCTGATCTGATCGAGTACCTGATCGAATACAGTGTCAGCCGCGGGCATAAGAGTATGCGTTACATAGAAACCGTTGCTCTTGCCTGGGCAGATGAGGGAATCACCACTGTCACCATGGCAAAAGAGGCAAATTCCCGTTATGCCAAAGAATACTTTACTATTTTTAAATCAATGGGAATCAGCGGACGAAATCCGGTAGATACAGAGATTTCTCTTATGAACACTTGGCTGAATGATTATGGTTTTACCATGGATATCATCCAGGAAGCCTGCAGCCGTACAGTTCTCTCTACCGGACAGCCAAGTTTCCAGTATGCAGATAAAATCCTTTCCGGATGGAAAGATAAAAATGTCCGTACACTTGCAGATGTCCGGCTCCTCGATGCTCAGCATCAGCGCCAGAAGCTGGAAAAGAATCCCCAGCGAAAAGCAGCTTCCAAACCGGCTGCATCAAACCGGTTTAACAATTTCCATCAGCGACAGTACGACTTTAACGAATATGAAAAGAAATTGCTGAATCAGTAACGGCAGTGACATAATCGTCTGAAAGTCACTGAACAGCTACAAAAAAACAAACGAAAGGGTGTGAAGTCATGCCTTTACAGAATTATCAGTATGATACGATCATGCGGGAATACAGCAAGACCCAGTCTCAGAACAGACGTATTCTGGAGGAGCGTACTCAGGAGATTTATAAAAAAATCCCGCGCATCCACGAAATAGATGAAGAGGTTGCCACCTTAAGCGCCAAAAAAGCAAGAGCACTCTTAAGCGGAGAATCATCAGGTCTTGAGGACCTTAAAGCTGCAATCTCTCTTCTGTCCCAGGAGCGCAATGCCCTGCTGGTATGTAACTCATATCCGGAGGATTATCTGGAACTTCCATATAAGTGTCCGGTCTGTCAGGATACCGGTTACGTCGGAAGCCAAAAATGTACCTGTTTTAAGAAAGCAGAGATAGAACTGCTCTATACGCAGTCCAATTTAAAAGAAATTCTCAAAAAAGAAAACTTTGACCACTTTTCTTTTGATTATTATTCTGATACAATGAAGAACGAAGCTACCGGACTGACAGAAAGAGAGACGGCCCGGAGAGCTTATGATATTGCCAGAGGTTTTGTGAGAAATTTTGACAGTTCCTTTGAGAATCTGTTTCTTTACGGTGATACCGGTGTGGGTAAGACTTTTCTTTCTCACTGTATTGCTCATGATCTTCTGGAATCAGCACATTGCGTTATGTACTTTTCCGCATTTGATCTGTTTGAACTGCTGGCAGACTCCAAATTCTCCAGAGATAAAACAGAAGGACAGGAATTTGTATTTGACAGCGATCTGCTGATCATCGACGACCTGGGAACTGAACTTACAAACAGCTTTGTCTCTTCCCAGTTGTTTTTGTGCATAAATGAACGCATCATGCGCAGGAAGTCTACGATCATATCAACAAATCTGAAACTGGAAAATTTCTCGGATACTTATTCCGAACGAACCTTTTCGAGAATCGCCAGCAACTACCGTATGGTGAAGCTGGAAGGAAAGGATATCCGTATACAGAAAATTTTTTTAGGAGGAAAATAAAACATGGCACAGGCAACAACTAAAGATTTAACTACACTTCCGGTGGGCAGACTTGGTCTGATCCCCCTGATCAGCTGTAAGGATCTGGGTGAAAAAGTAAATGAATGGCTGATACAGTGGCGTAAAGAGCGCAGCCACGAAGAGCTTGATTCTTTTGCATTTGAGGGTTATCAGAGAGAGTCCTATCTGATACCGGTCCAGACAGCACGTTTCGGTTCCGGTGAGGCGAAATGTACGATCATGGAATCTGTACGTGGTGACGATATCTATCTGATGGTTGATGTATGTAACTACAGTCTTACCTACAGCATCGGACCATACGAGAATCTTATGTCTCCTGATGACCATTTTCAGGATCTGAAACGTGTGATCGGCGCAATCGGCGGCAAAGCCCGCAGAGTAAACGTGATCATGCCTTATCTGTACGAAAGCCGCCAGAATATCCGCAGCGGCAGAGAATCCCTGGACTGTGCAACAGCACTTCAGGAGCTTGTAAGTATGGGTGTGGAAAACATCATCACTTTTGACGCACATGACGCGCGCGTGCAGAATGCAACACCTCTGCATGGATTTGAGACTATACAGCCATCCTATCAGTTTATCAAAGCTCTTCTCAATCATGAGAAAGGACTTCACATCGACAACGATCATTTCATGATCATCAGCCCTGATGAGGGAAGCATGAACCGCGCAATCTATCTTGCCAATATCCTTGGTGTTGATATGGGTATGTATTACAAACGTCTGGATTACTCCAAGAGAATCAATGGACGTCACCCAATCGCAGCTTACGAATTCCTCGGTCCAAACCTTAAGGGCAAAGATATGATCCTGATCGATGATATGATTTCTTCCGGTGATACAGTTCTTAAGATTTCTTCTCTCCTCAAGGAAAGAGGAGCAGGCAGAATTTATATCTGCTCTACTTTCGGACTGTTTACAAACGGACTCGAGAAATTTGATGAGGCTCATAAGGCAGGAGTGTTTGACAAACTGCTCACTACAAACCTAATCTATCAGTCTCCTGAGCTTCTTGCAAAAGATTACTACATTTCCTGTGATATGAGTAAATATATCGCCCTGATCATTGATACTCTTAATCATGATCAGTCCGTAAGCTATCTGCTCAACCCGGTTGACAGGATCAACCGCTGCGTAAGCAATTATATGGCTCAGTATGATGAGAAATAAATAACTTCTGTAAAATTTATAAAAAGAGATTTCATGTTCTGTTCCGGCTGTTTCATCCGAAATTCCTGCAGTACATGAAATCTCTCTTTTTGTTATATATAATGCAATCCACTCTTCTATGCGGCCCTACACTGAATAACTGCTTCGCAGTCTGATTAAAATTCAGGAAATAATTTGCTTCCCATAAGGGATTCCCTCTCTGTCCAGAAGTTCCATCTCGCGTTTACTGCAGGTACTGATGATAACCTGCTTTTTCTCCTTATACATCCATTCAAGAACTGCCTCAAGATCTTCTTCCTCATACATCCCAAAGATATCATCCAGTATCACCGGCAGACTTTCTTCCTGACACAGAAGCTCTCCTGCAGCCATGCGCATGGCAAAATAAATCAGCTCCAGAGTGCCGCGGCTGAGACATTCCAGTGCTTCCGCTCCGTTCCCGGTAGTTACTGTCATGTGGGATGCCGCATCCATCTGTACGTCCTGATATTCACCATCTGTAATCTCACTCAAAATCTGAGAAGTACGTATCTGCAGCTTTCGTCCCACCTGAAGATGAATATTTCCTGACATTCTCTCTATGGTTTCCATCGCCATATTCAGAGCCTGTACTTCCCGCTCTTCCGATGTAAGCAGAAAAGAATTTTCTTCGTATTCCCGGTATTCTTCCTTAAGGTTACAAAGTTCTGTTTCTTTCTCATCATAGTCCTGTCTGAGATTTTCTTTACTGCATCTGAGTTTCTCCTGCCTGGATACCCAACGTTTCTTCATCCGTATTCTCTTCTGAAATTCCCTTGCATACTTCAGCTGCTGTTTTCCACAAAATCCTACCAACGCAGCTGCAATAACCGCTACGATCAGACTTACCGAAACACTGTCCGCTATAATCGCAGTCAAAATCAATCCAAAGATGCCGGCAGCGGCCGATATCAGCATTCCCATTGCAAAGCTGTTTCTTTTTGCCTTTGCCTGTGCCATTCTCTCATCCAGAATAACCGCACCATTTTCATCTCCGGGATGCATCCGTAACGACTCCTCTTTCTCATTAATCTGATCCAGCTTTCCATTCAGATCATTCAGATCACTTATGATATCATCCATCCTGGTCAGAAGTTTCTGCCTCTCCTGTTCTGTCTCTTTCTGTTTTCTGTCTGCCTGTACCAGATAACCCTTTCTGGACATCTTGAGCATCTGCATGGCCCGTCCCAGATCCATGGAGCTGTCTGCAGTTCCCTGATAGCCGGTCATAAATTTTTGCAGCTCCCGAGCCAGATCCTGTTCTGTCGGACTCTTTAACTTCGCAACAAAAACTGCATTATCGTAGATTGCTTCACTGATATCTCCGAGAAACATATTTTTAATATACGTATGTACTATCGCTCTTTCGCTTTCATTCTCTCCATACAGAACGTTAATTCCCGGAGAAAACTCTAAAGTTTTATCATGGATTTCTCCAGAGTTTTTAATATTTAACTGTCTGATAATCATATTCTGTCTGTCACCTGCTTGTTTCCAGTAAAGCCTGAAGACCATAATATAATGCCTTCTCCTCCACTGCATTTCTGTCTTTTTCAAGAAAATAACTGATATAGTCACCAATCAGTGTTCCACTATATTTTTTTTGAAGTGCTTCCAGATCATAGGAAGGCTTTGATTCATCCAGAACCTCTGTTACGTAGCCAAAAGACTTCAGTCTCTCGGGAAGCAGCAGAAGCTCCGGTGCCCTGGTTCCCTGGATTACGATCCTGTAGATATTCATGCGTCCTTTATTCGCCAGATCCGCCTTCAGCATATCCTCCAGAGATGCCTGTGTAGAATCTTCACGCAGCATCAGAAGAATCTGCTCATAGGAACGGCAGGCAAAAGGAACAAAATTTGTCTTAAGCCTTCCGTTTTCCAGATGTCCTTCTATGTATCCATGATCACCCAGATCATTTCTGTCAACAGGCTCCAACGCACCTGCATAAGCTGCATTATCCCGGATCAGAATCTGGGGTTTATGAATATGTCCTAATGCAATATAATCAAATCCTGACGCAGCAATTGATTTGATATTCATGGGGATATGCTTCGCATCTCCACCATGAGCCAGTAAAATGTGAACCCCCTCTCCCTCTGCAGGATGTATAGAATCATACAGAGGATTCTCTATTTCCTGATGTTCATAGCTCAGTCCATATACATAAATATCCAGTTTCTCATCTTTCACACAGGTAAGCTGTTCATTCTTAAAAAATGTCACATTCTTTTCCCACTGAAAATCCCGGTAAAAAGAATCAGCCTTAATATAGTCATGATTTCCTGCCATCAGATAAACCCGGGTATCCGGGATGGTGGAAAACAGGTTATTTACTTCTTTCAGTTCCCGTAGAAGAGGCTGGCGGTGGAACAAATCTCCTGCTATAAATAACAAATCCACCGGATTCTCGCGGATACCCGCAATAACCCGGCGGAAAGTTTCCCAGATTTCTTCCTCCCGCCTGCTGCTCCATGGACAGCCCCTGTCAGGAACTGCACCAAGGTGTACATCTGCAAGATGAATAAATCTCATGCCAATCTCTCTTTCTATAACATTTTTGATATCTGCGGATTGCTCTGCAGCTTCAATGCTCCCACAATACTGATATCAGTCAAATTATAAATCACAGTTTTTAACAGTTCTTGGGAATGGAATTACGTCGCGGATGTTGCCCATGCCGGTAAGGTACATTACGCAACGTTCAAATCCAAGACCAAATCCTGAATGGCGTGTGGAACCATATTTACGAAGATCAAGATAGAAGTCATAATCCTCTTTCTTAAGTCCCAGCTCGTCCATACGTTTCTCAAGTTTCTCAATGTCATCCTCTCTCTGGCTTCCACCGATGATCTCACCGATTCCAGGCACCAGACAGTCCATAGCTGCAACAGTCTTGTTATCCTCATTCATCTTCATGTAGAAAGCTTTGATCTCTTTCGGATAATCTGTTACAAATACAGGTTTCTTAAAGATTTCTTCTGTAAGATAACGTTCATGCTCTGTCTGCAGATCGCATCCCCAGAATACTTTGTAGTCAAATTTATCGTTGTTCTTCTCCAGAAGCTCTACTGCTTCTGTGTAAGTAACATGACCAAACTCAGAATTGATCACATGGTTCAGTCTGTCCAGAAGTCCCTTATCAACAAAAGAATTGAAGAAATTCATCTCTTCCGGTGCATTCTCCAGTACATAACGGATCACATATTTCAGCATTGCCTCTGCAAGATCCATGTTGTCATTTAAATCTGCAAATGCGCATTCCGGCTCGATCATCCAGAACTCTGCCGCATGGCGGGTTGTGTTGGAATTCTCAGCGCGGAAGGTTGGTCCGAAAGTATAAACATTGCGGAATGCCTGTGCAAAAGTCTCGCAGTTTAACTGTCCGCTTACTGTCAGATTAGTTTCTTTTCCGAAGAAATCCTGAGAGTAATCTACAGCACCCTTGTCATCTGTCGGAACGTTGTTCATATCCAGAGTAGTTACCTGGAACATCTCACCTGCACCTTCACAGTCGCTTCCTGTGATCAGCGGAGTATGCACATAAACAAATCCCTGCTCCTGGAAGAAACGGTGAATCGCATAGGCACACAGAGAACGTACACGAAATACTGCCTGGAATGTGTTTGTTCTCGGACGGAGATGTGTGATGGTTCTTAAGTATTCAAGACTGTGGCGTTTCTTCTGAAGCGGATAATCAGGTGCAGAATTACCCTCTACTGTAACTTCTGCTGCCTGGATCTCAAATGGCTGTTTTGCCTGTGGAGTTGCTACCAGTGTACCTTTGACAATGATCGCTGCACCTACGTTTAATTTGCTGATCTCAGCAAAGTTCTCCATTGTATCGTGATAAACTACCTGAAGAGTCTCAAAGAAGCTTCCGTCGTGAAGCACGATAAATCCAAATGTCTTGGAGTCACGTACGCTTCGTACCCATCCACCTACTGTAACCTCTTTATCCAGGTATTTTTCTCTCTCTTTGTAAATCTCTTTTACTGTTGTTAACTTCATATCTATGTTTCCTCTTTCTCCTCATCGTTCTGGTCTTACACAAAAAGACGAAACGCTGTTTCAGATAACAGCCGTCTCGCCTTTTAGTATAGACTATTCCCTGTTTTCACGCAAGGAGTAATCTGGTATTTAACTATGTTTTTTCTTTTGTCAGGTGTAGCAAAATCATGCTCTCTGCCATTTGGTCAGGCAGGCACTCTCAATGAATCCATACATTTTGCAAAAATACGCTTATATGTCCTTGTAGTATAGTGAAGCCCGTCATCTACCGTACCAGTTCCGTAATGATCACTGGCAAAGCTGTATCCTGTTGATTTCAGATAAGAATACATATCAATATAAGTATAAGCAGAAGACAGATTTGCTTTCATATACTGATTGAATGATCTGACTGCCGCCTCACTTCTGTCCGCTCTTCCCGCATTGGGAAGCATCAGACGATTCACCGGATTTACGGACATGAAGTACAGTTCACATCCTTTGCTTTTAAGCTGTGGTGCAATCCAGTTATAATACTCCGCATAATCTGCAGATTTTGACAAGTCGTTTACTCCAAAATTAAAGATCACTGCGGTTTTCTTTGAAAGAATACTGTTGGAATCGTGCTGTACTATGGAATAAAGCTGAGCCCATCCTGTAGTGGTAAACCAGTCCAGTCCCTTTCCTGCCGAGCAGACAAACTTCACATTTTTAGTCGCAGATTCTCCCATTCCTGTCAGAACATTTTCCATAAATTCCGTACGGGAATCACCTACAAAAATCACCTGTTTATATTTATAGATATCTACCTGCGGAAGCTGATCCTCTGTAAGGTCTGTTTCCGTTGTTCTGTTAAATACCACTGCATAGAGATCCACATTTCCATTTACCGTGATTTTTTCTTCTGCCTCATACTGCGGAGAGACACTCTGCATCGGTTTTGTGGACCACCCCATAAAAGTATAACCTTCTGCATCCCTTACGCCCGGAAGAGAATAAGAACTTCCTTTTGCCAGAGTCGTTTTCTGCCAGGTGCTGCCGTCACATCTGTGAAAAGTCAGCTGTACTGCCTTTTTCTGTACCGCATAAAGAGTGATATTTTTGTTGACTGTACATTTCGCCTTTGCTGTTGCTTTCTCAGAATTTTTCTTACTTGACCATCCCTGGTTAACATAACCGGTTCTTGCCGGTACTTTTGCAAAGGTAACAACCGTTCCCTCTTCTACTGTCTGAGTAAGTTTTTGATAAGCCGCATTAGTGCTTCCATTTCCCAGATAGTAGCTGACCGTATAATAATTACTCTTTCTGCGCACTGCATAGAACTGAGTTGCCTTTGTAATCTTTACTGTATCACCGGCTGAATATTCCGGTTCTGTTTTTCCCTTTTCAGTTGTCCAGCCCAGATTTGTATAGCCCTTTACTTTCGGCACATCAGGCAGTGTCACTTTCTGATTTTTTGACGCATACATGGTGAGCGAAGTATAAATTTTGCTGGTACTTGTTCCATTATTGTTATTGAAAGTAACTGTGTAAGGCAATTTCTTATATACAGCATAGAGAGTCAGTGTTTTTGATATAGTCACATTCTGGCCTGCTTTATAGTCAGCTTTGGAGGCTTTTTTACTCTTTGACCATCCCAGAGACTGATATCCTGTCTTGACAGGCACCTGCGGCATTGTAACTGTAAGTCCTTTTCCGACTTTCTGATTCAGTCTGGTAAATTTACTGTTGCTTGCCCCTGTATTGGTCTTAAAATTCACCTGAAGTGCTGTACGGCGCACAATGTAAAAATCTGTGTTACCGGTCACTGTAAATTCTGAATTCAGTTCATATTTTACAGCAGAACTTCCCTTTGTATCTGTCCATCCATAATTAATGTATTTAGATGATGGCATATCCGGAAGTATGACGTTTTTTGTCTCATATGCATGCAGAATTCCATTGGAAAACACACTGGTTCCTGAATTATTATAAAGGGAAACCGTACATTTCTTTGGCATATAGAAGTTCAGGATGCCTTTTTCGAGAAACAGATTCCAGCTCTCGCCTTTCTTCAGAGTAAGAATATCTCCACCCTTCAGAGTGATCGCATCTCCAAGTTTTTCATTTTTTTCCAGTTTCCACATATCCGGTGCACCTGTATCCGGTACATTGGGAAGGATCAAAGATTCACCCCAGGACATCACTGTTCGCAGCTGTTCACATTCATTTCCTTCTCCGTCTATAAACCGGAGCATTACCTCTTTCTCCGGATTAATCGTCGGCGTTGGAGATAGTGATGGTGATGGTGTGACTGAAGGAGTCGGTGTTGAAGACGGCATCGGTGTGACCGAAGGAGTCGGTGTTTCTGTCAGTGCAGGTGTACCCTCCGGTGTCGAAGTCACTGTTGGTGTTGGTGACAGTTCCGATGCCATTACTTTCTCCGAATCAGAAGCTGCCGGCAAAGTATTTTCTGCATCAGTTATGCATGAATCTTCTTCCCCTGAACTGAAAATCTCTTCAAAACTGTCCGGAGTGCCGAACTCTGCTGCCTGTACGGGAACTGTTGCAGTGATCAGTGCCACAGTCAGAAACACACTTGCCAGACGCTTTCCTCTTTTGTGTCTTTTTCTGTACATATTTACCTCCATTTTGCAAAAACGTCCCAACATAAAATATGCGGGACGTTCTCTATGCATTCCCAATCATTCAAAAACATCTTCAGACTGCCCGGCTTTTGATCAGAACCGCCACAACCTGCTCATATGTAAATAATACCAGATTTGTCATCCTGCTATGTAAACACTGTTTTCTTATGGTTGAAAATATTCCTTATAATTTATTGATAAACCTCATAAATGCTTCTCTGCCTTCAGCAGTACATTTATATACGCCGGCATCCTCAAGTACATGAACGAATACATTACCGACTTCTTTTCTGAGAACATCCTGAATGTTGTCTTTATCAAGGTTGTCATATTTCGGAAGGAATTCTGCAACCCACGCTGCATGTTTCTCAATCTTCTCATTGGAAGAAATGTCTTTTCCCTCCAGAATATATTCTGCCAGAAGTTCCAGTTCTTCTTTTAATCTTGCCGGAAGTACGGCAAGTCCCATTACTTCGATCAGACCAATATTCTCTTTCTTGATATGGTGATACTCTGCATGCGGATGGTATACACCAAGAGGATGCTCATCAGTAGTAATGTTATTTCTAAGTGTGAGATCCAGTTCAAACATATCTCCGGATCTGCGGGCGATCGGTGTGATCGTATTGTGCGGTTCTCCATCAGTTTCAGCAAAGATAAACGCACTTTCGTCTGTATAACCTCTCCACGCTTCCAGAACATGTGTAGCAAGCTCTATCAGTCTCTTCTCATCCTTATGACGGATCCTTAAAACTGAAAGAGGCCATTTAACAATACCTGCTTCTACATCCTCATATCCCGGAATAGTCACATGTTTCTCGATTGGTGCTTTTGCCATTGCGAAAGTATAATGTCCGCCCTGGAAATGATCGTGACTTAAAATAGAACCGCCTACGATAGGCAGGTCTGCATTGGATCCCAGGAAGTAATGCGGGAAAAGTTTTACAAAATCAAAAAGTTTGATAAATGTATTCTTCTCAATCTTCATCGGAACATGCTGACTGTTAAAGACGATGCAATGCTCATTGTAATACACATATGGGGAATACTGAAATCCCCAGGGACTGTCATTTACAGTGATAGGAATGATTCTGTGATTCTCTCTGGCAGGATGATTAACTCTTCCTGCATATCCTTCGTTCTCCGGGCAAAGAAGACATTTCGGATAACTGCTGGATTTTACAAGCTTGGCAGCAGCGATTGCCTTCGGATCTTTTTCCGGTTTGGAAAGATTGATGGTGATATCGATTTTACCATATTCACTGTCTACTGTCCATTTCTGATCTTTCTTTACACGATAACGACGAATATAATCGCTGTCCTGACTGAGTTTATAGAAGTAATCGGTTGCTTCCTGTGGATCTTTCTCATATCTGCTCCAGAACTCATTCTGTACCTGCGCCGGACGCGGCATCAGACAGTTCATAAGTCTGGTATCAAAAAGGTCTCTGTACACAACACTGTCTTCTATGAGATTTCTCTTCACAGCCTCATCCAGAAGTGCATTTAATACCTCTTCAAGATCGATATCCCTGTACTCTTCCTCAGGTTCCACATATTCGTCTTCTTTAAAGACATCCAGAAGAAGATTTATTGTATAATTCTTCTCGCAGGCCGGTGTAAGTCCTGTTTCTACTCCGTACTGTACTAATTTTTTAATGTTCTCATATAACATCTGTACGTTCCTCCGTTTCGCTGTTACTGTTTCACTCTTACAATAACGTGTTTAAACAATAAATTTCTCTGCCACTGTTTGTCCTTTTTAGAATACTCAAATATCAGTGAAATGTAAAGAAGCATTTTTACAATTTTTTGGATGAATAACCGGCAGGTTGCTGTCGCGTTACTGTTCGCTCCGTTCTCAGCTGCCTGCCGGTTATGTTTTTCATCAGTAATTTACTGTTTCTATATAGGTGATAAACACATTTCCGGCTTTCTGGAAAAGATCCGTACTGTCATTCATTCCATACGGATAGGTCTCTTTTTTAACCGGATCATACAGCCAGGTATTATATTCATCATATCCTACGATCACCACGCTTGTATCTGCTCCCGTTTTGGCAATTACCGGACGCTGTGCACTTATCTCGTACAGCACACTGTCCAGACTGCAGCCGGAAAGATCGATCACAGTTCCGGTCTTTTTGAGGCTCTTTTTCAGGGTTTTAATATCATAGGTTCCCTGAAGCACAATCTCCGGAATCCCTTCTGTATCTATCTGCATTTTTGTCTTTTTATTTCCACGTTCCCATACATACTGCTGTGTACGGTTCAGCACTACACCTCCCAGCGTATCTGCACGCAATACAGCCTTCGCCGGATCTGTATAGATACCGTCCAGTCCGCCCTGTCCGTAAACATAATATGCTGTTTCCTGAGGAATCTGAGTGTCCAGAACAATGTCTTTCCGGTCGGAACTGCTTATCTTTGCATACATAGTCAGCGGAGAATCTGTCTGTTTGGTTGTGTTAAATACCAGTTTCACACGAACACCTGTCCTGGATGCAGAAATAAGTTCGATTTTTACTGTATTTGCCGCTGCCTTTTTATTATTCATGATCGTATCTTTCTTCTGGGCAACATAAGAGGTTTCTCCGGATTTTGCAGAAAGTTCAAACTCGATCAGAGTATTTCCTACTGAAATATCAGTGATATAAAGTCCGTCTTTCCGGTATTCTTTTTTTACATTTCCTTCAAAATCTTCAATACGCAGAATGCGGATCCCAACAGATTTATGTCCCTCCTCATCTGTAAGAATATCTTCTTTATTCAGCATTCCATAAATCAGATCTTCATTCATAAATCCAACTGTACGAAGTCTCTGGCCTTTCTGCGGTGCGATCAGTCGGGTTTTACAGGTATCAAAATCAATTTCCTTGATATTTCCCTTTTCATCCCCCTCTGAAACCAGCCAGGCTGCATGGTCATTATTATCGGAAGATACAAAATTCGCATTTTTTATTCCTTTTTCAAGAATTTCACTGGAGTTCTCTTCGATATTGATCCTGTAAAGATTCTTCGCCAGAATCAGAAACAGCTCATTCTTTTCATTGACATAGGACAGTTTTTCAAGATCTTTTTTCAGAAATTCAAATGATTCCGAAACAGGGATAAAGGCTCTTTCTTCTGCCACGTTTTTATCACGATTGTAATGGTAAACTGCAATTCCTTCATATCCTTCATGGCTTCCTCTGTTCATATATCCATAAAGTACGAAATCAATATCTCCTTCATCAGTTACTCTGACGATCTTGATGTCATGCTGAGTTCTGGAATCGCGGAAATCTCCGTCCTTCAATTTTCTGAAACTGAAAACCTGATTTACCTTTTCATTGCCCGGTGAATAGGACCACAGATCTCCCTCCTGCACAAAAGCTATCACAGTAGCAGCATCATTCATCATATATTCTACATTCTTATCGCGCACTCCAAGGATAATCCCATCATCCTCATAAACAGGCAGTGTACCATCAAAGACCTGATTTGCAGAACGCTGGAAATCCAGCAGATAAATCCTGGTATCCTGATATTTCATTCTGTAAAATTCTTTTACGTCATATAATTCCGTTTCCTCATCCTCATTCTGCGAAGTCAGCTGATATTCCAGCACAACGCTGGCAGTTGTCTCATTGATCTCTTTGATCACAGGAATTCCCTCCTGACACAGCTGCGGAGCAAGATTCCCCCAACTGATCTCACTCAGGGAAGAATTAATATTAATTCCCGAGTAATTCGTTGCTGCTCCTGTTGTCTGTGGTTCCAGATAACTTCCCAGTGCATCTGCTGACTCTTTGTCAAGACACGCTTCATAAAAATATTTTACAAAAGCTGCATAATCTGATGCATGTACCTGTGACCTGGAAACAACTCTCGTATAATAATATGCTGTACCCTCATCCAGTTCCAGGGCAATCTGCATGGAATATTCCTGATTCATGCGCAGATCACTGCCAATCTCCACGTCTACGGACAAATACTGATCTTCTTTTACAAGATTCTTAATCTTCTTATTTTCAAGGACTTTACTTCCATCAGATGTACGGATCTCATAAGAAAAACTCTTTACTTCCGAATCATAGGGATTCACTTTAAATGTCAGTTTTTTTGATGTATCCAGAGGAGTCACACTGTCTCTGGTAAAATCCGCCTGCATAGGCTGCGCATATCCATACATCCGGTTTATCAGCGTATCATTCATATCCACCATGACTTCCGGAAACACTGCGTCATTAAAATCAGAACGGTTATCTGTGGATTCACTGTTAAGAAGCAATGCAGTACCTGCTGTACCAAGCAGAAATACCAGAAGAAGAATACCTGCTTTTTTCAGTATCCTTTTCATCGCACACTCCCTTCCTGTTCTTTTTCATTCAGAAGCCTGTCCAGTGTGGGATGGATATTCAGGGCTGCAAGCATTTTCTCCACCTTACCCTGGTCTGATCTTTTCCCTGTTCTGACTGCTCTGATCAGGAGATTCTTAGGTGTATGTTCCATATCAATAAACTCCAGGATCTGGGTATCATAACCTTTGCTCTCCAGAAGATCTGCACGCACAGCATCTGTGATCAGCGCAGACATCCTTTCTTTCAGGATTCCATAGCGCAGAACCGGCTCCAGCATTTCATTTTTGATCTGTTTATTAACTTCATGCTGACAGTAGGGTACGGAAAGAATGACTTCAGCTCCCCATTCCACTGCCTTGGCAAGTGCATAATCGGTAGCTGTGTCACAGGCATGAAGCGTTACCACCATATCCACACAGGATACACCTTCATAATCTGCAATATCACCATGATAGAAATGCAGCTTCTCATATCCGTATCTGAGTGCCAGAGAATTACATTTCTCAATTACATCTGTTTTCAGGTCAAGACCTATGATATTTACATCATATCCTTTTAGTTCTCTTAAATAATAATACATGGCAAAGGTAAGATAACTCTTTCCACAGCCAAAATCCAGAATCGTTATTTCTCTGTCTCTGGAAAGTCTGGGAAGTATATCTTCAATAAATTCAAGGAAACGATTGATCTGTCTGAATTTGTCATATCTGGCATGGATAATCTTTCCCTGTTCATTCATAACTCCCAGATCGATCAAAAACGGAACCGGAACGCCTTCTTTAAGAATATATTGTTTCACCCGGTTATGTGCCTGGATCTGAACTTTTTCTTTCTGTTCATGGTGTTTCTGTTTAATAGTCATTTTCCCCTTTTTACTGACAAGAACAACCCCGTCTGTTACTGCACCCTGTGCCTGAAACTGTCTGAAATTCTCTGCAAGTTCTTTTTCCACATATTCAATCAGTTCCGTACGCCCGTAGTTTTTATGCAGAACTTTCTGTCCTTCTGTGGCAGATGCCTGATAACAGATCTGTCCTTTCAGCCGGATCGGACGAATCTTTATTTTTGATATGCCATCTTTATTTCTGCCGGCACTCAGAACAGCCTGTATCAGATTTTCATTTATCTGTTCTTCTAAATATTCTCTTAAATTTTTCATTGCTCTTTCTGTCTGTTAATGTTATATAATCTGTTGTAACTGTCCGGTGTACCAGCAAACCGATTTCCCGAGCAATTACAATCTGTTTTAAAAGTATCTCCTGCAGCGATATCTGCGGCATCTTCTTCTGGATATTTCCTGACAAAGCATTACCTGTATCAGTTCATCCAGAAAATCCTCCCTGATAGCCTGAGTGCTTATTTCCGGTTCCATACTCTCCCTGATCTTGCAGCTTAAATGATAAATCATATATTTATCCGGATATTCATCATAAAGGCGGCTTCCCTCATAATCCATGAGATCACATTCCTCTTCTATTTTCTCCTGAATATGCTGTACAGTCCCCGGATAATAGGATTTCATCAGGTTAAATTCTTTATCCTGCATCCGTTCTCCTTCATACAGAAGAGGATTTGCATATGTGGTATAAAACGGAAAATATTCTTTCAGATACATCGTACGATCCTGCATTCTTTTCGATTGTCTATTTCAGTATATGCAAAGTTCTGCAGACTGTGCCGAAATACAGTTCACGTGCCGCTTTATTTCATCTGCTTCTTGCAGATTACAGTTCCTGGATCATTCTTACAGTTAATTTGACACTGTGTTCAATTGCCGCCATCTCAAACTCAGCGTAATCCATGTGAGCACTTCCGTCTGCCTTATCAGAGATTGCTCTTACTACAAGGAATGGAATATGGTTCAGATAAGCAGCCTGACCGATAGCAGCACCTTCCATCTCTACTGCAAATCCACCAAATTCTGAAATGATGGCATCTTTAACGCTCTTATCTGAGATAAACTGATCTCCGGAACAGATTCTCCCTTCAAATACACTGATCTCAGGATTTACTTCTTTACATACTTTTGCAGCCAGTTTACGAAGTTTTTCATCAGCAGGGAAGGAAAATTCATCCATCTGCGGAATCTGACCTTTCTTATATCCGAAGCCGATCGCATCCATATCATGATGCAAAACATCTGTAGAAAGAACAATATCCCCAATATTTACATCATTATTCAGACTTCCTGCAATTCCTGTATTGATCACCGCTTCCACACCAAATACATCTGCAAGGATCTGTGTGCACATACCTGCGTTTACTTTTCCGATTCCTGAGCGTACAACAACTACTTTCTTTCCTTCCAGAGTTCCCTCATAGAAATCCATACGGGCTCTGGATGTAATTGTGACATCCTGCATTTTTTCCTTGATTTTTGCAACTTCCTGTTCCATTGCTCCGATAATTCCGATACATTTCATTATTAAAACACCTCTTCTTTGTATATTGTAATTTTTCATTTTCATGGTATCAGGTTCAGATGTGTAAACAGTGACAAATGTTCCTGACATTTCTTTATTATAGCAAAACTTTATTTATATGGAAACTTTTTTTATCCTCTGTTATAATACAATTGCTATTTTATGTTACTGTTCACATATCACTATTCCGCGAGGTGTTTTGGCATGAATATGCCAAAATCCCGAGACATACAAGCCAAAATTCCATTGCCGCAGGCAATCTGGAATAAATTTTGGCTACGTTACTGAGAACGAAGTAAACAGTAACGTAGTGGTATATGAACAGCAGCATTTATAGTTACATTTTTTCACACAGGAGGAAACATATCATGACGTATAAAACAAAAGGTGTCTGCGCCAGCCATATTGAATTTGAAGTAGATGACAATAAGAAAGTCCACAATGTCCGTTTCATCGGCGGATGCAGCGGAAATACCCAGGGTGTAGCCAGTCTTGTAGAGGGAATGGATGCAGAGGAAGTGATCAGCAGATTAAAAGGAATCAAATGCGGATTTAAGAATACCTCATGTCCGGATCAGCTTTCCACTGCACTGGAGGAAGTTCTGAACAAATAAATAACTGTGGAAATACTGAACAGTTACGCAGGTGACCGTATAAAATATCCCACGAAAACTATGGCAAGCCTCTTAAATAATGTAAATTGAATCAATATATTATTTACAAAGATTGCTATAGATAAAGTTTCGTGGGATATTTTTTTAATTTACATATCTGTCCTGTCCCATTTATCACACAGGGACTGAACATCTCTTGAAAATCTTTCCAGATCTTTATTCGGCGTTCCTTCATTTTTCCTGATAACCGTAATAAGCCTGTAACCAAGTGCCAGAAGTTTCTCGAAAGCTCTGGCTGCTCTTGTTGCCTTCGGTGATACAGATGCTTTCTGGATTTTCACACCCTTTGCCTCATACAGACATACATCGTCTGCCAGATCATAAACCGTACCGCTGAACGGAGCCATTGTATCATACCCCAGTTCATCTGTCAGACGTTTTGCAAAAATCTCTGTAACTGTATCATCTCCATGAGTAACAAAGACTTTCTGCGGTTTCTCCTCAAATGCCTTCGCCCAGTCTAAAAGGCCATTCACATCCGCATGACCGCTGATTCCCGGCATCTGGCAGATATGCGCTGCCACATGAACAGGTTCACCAAACAGTTTCACATCTGCAGCCCCCTCGATCAGTGCTCTTCCAAGAGTACCGACCGCCTGATATCCTACAAAAAGAATCGTATTCTTCTCATTCCACAGATTATGTTTCAGATGGTGCTTGATACGGCCTGCATCACACATACCACTGGCTGAAATGATTACCTTGGGCTCCTCATCATAATTGATCGACTTCGAATCATCACTGGTGACGGAAACCTTCAATCCAGGGAAACTGATTGGATTAATTCCCTTTTTGATCAGTTCCATCGCTTCTTCATCAAAACAGTCATACTGATGCTCCGAGAAAATCGTGGTAGCTTCATTTGCAAGAGGACTGTCCACATATACTTTAAATCCATCATGTCCATACACCAGTCCGTCTGCCTTGATCTGTCTGATAAAGTACAGCATTTCCTGCGTACGTCCCACTGCAAAAGAAGGAATCACAAGATTTCCTCCTCTGTCAAAGGTTTCCTGGATGATTTCCGACAACAGTTTCACATAATCAGGCTTTTCTCCATGACTGCGGTCACCGTAAGTGGATTCCATAACTACATAATCTGCATGGTGCAGATACTCAGGATCCTTGATCAAAGGCTGGCAGGTATTTCCAATATCTCCGGAGAATACAATCTTTTTCTCTGTATCCTCCTCCCTGATCGTCAGTTCAATACTTGCAGAGCCCAGCAAATGGCCTGCATCAATAAACCGGGCTGAGATTCCCTCTGCAGGAGTGATCATCTTATTGTACGGGCATCCCACAAAGTTTCTGATCACTCCCATGGCATCTTCCATTGTATAAGCCGGAACAAATTCCGGTTTGCCCTGTCGTCTGCCTTTACGGTTTCTCCATTCTGCTTCAAACATCTGAATGTGCGCACTGTCTCTGAGCATAATATCGCATAAATGGCTGGTGGCATCTGTGGCATATACCGGTCCCCTGAACCCCTTTGCATAAATAGCCGGAAGATTACCTGAGTGATCTATATGTGCATGTGTCAGAAGAACAAATTCTATCTCTCCCAAAGCCACTGGTATTTCTGCATTTTCATAATAATCCGGTCCCTGCTCCATTCCGCAGTCTACAAGAAACTTGTGACCTGCTGCCTCCAGATAATAACAGGATCCCGTAACCTCATGAGTTGCCCCGATAAATGTAATCTTCATATAAAAACCTCCCTTCAGATTTTGATGTACTCTCGGAATCTTTTTGTACTTGATTTTATGAGAAGATTTTTTGTCAGATGTGCCCGAATTTTTGAGGCGTACGCGGTGCGTACGTTGATAAAATTCGGATGCATCTGGCGAAAAATCAGCCATAAAAGCAAGTGCAATAAAGACTCCGAGAGTACATTTTTGATATCCCCAATTGTTTTGCTGCATTTTGCCTGTTTAACCCGGCAGCTTTTTACTGCTTTTATGATCCTTCTATATTGTATTAATTATACACTACAATGAAACAAATTAACAATATCTTTTCTGAAAATAAAAAGCAGAAACAGTTTTTTTTCGACTGTTCCTGCCTTTCTTTGCATCTGCCACGTAAGAATTTTAAAAATTTGCCGATATTTTAATGATTCTCTGTCGGTCAGTGCATAAATATATAACGTTTTGTTCCGAGCCTTTGATCCGCACACTTATCCGAAGAATAAAATGCCGGATCTTTGCTTCGCAAACTTTCATTACATATACTATGCGAATCAAATCGGCAAATATCACACAAAAAAATAAAATTTTTTTATTTTTTTTCAAAAACGGATGTTTTCTGATATGTCTGCGTATTTTTATCCGGATATCGACAGTCAGCTATAGCAGTCATTCCCACCAGCGCAGTCAACATAACTACTGCCACTGCGGCAGCTGCAGATTTCAGGATTCTGTGAGTCCTGTTCCAGTCATACTCAAGAATTTCAAGTTTTTCCTTTGCCGCCCTGGTGCTTCCTGTCTTTTCAGCCCTGGCTGCTTCATTGAAATCCCCTGTTTCTCTCAGTCGGGTGATCAGCCGATCATACCCCGCCCGGATCTTCTCCTCGGATTCTTCCGGAAATTCATCCCATGAGGTTTTACCTGCTGCGTTCAGCAATGCGGATTCAAGTGTTTTGGTTTCCGCATCATACTGCTCTTGAAGTATTTTGTCTATCTGCTGATTTTTTGTCTGTATATCTGTTTTGTTCTTCATAATATTTAACTTTCCTTGACAATTTCTCCCCCTGGGTTCATATTAAATAGTAACGTATAGCAATTCCATAAAATAATGAATCCGGACATTTTTGCAGAATTTCACATATTCCCTGCAGTCTTTTATAGAATTGTTGTAACTATTCAGAATAAAACAGGAGGAATCTCTATGAAACATATTGTGCTCACCGGCGGCGGCACAGCCGGACATGTGACTCCGAATATTGCTCTGATCCCACGCCTTAAGGAGCTTGGATACGAAATTTCCTATATCGGATCCTACGATGGAATCGAAAAAAAGCTTATTGAAGAAATGAATATTCCTTATTACGGAATCTCATCCGGAAAGCTGAGACGTTATTTTGATCTGAAAAACTTCACAGATCCATTTCGTGTACTGAAAGGATTCGGTGAGGCCAAAAAATTATTGAAACAATTAAAACCAGATGTGGTTTTCTCCAAGGGTGGCTTCGTGACTGTCCCGGTTGTAATCGCTGCCGGTCGACGTAAAATTCCTACCATCATTCATGAATCAGATATGACTCCCGGACTTGCAAATAAGATCTGCATTCCATCTGCCACAAAAGTATGCTGTAACTTCCCTGAGACTGTAAAAAGTCTTCCTGCTGACAAAGCAGTACTTACAGGTACTCCTATCCGTCAGGAATTATTAAACGGAAGTAAAGAGGCAGCCCGCGAATTCTGTGGTTTCACAGATGACAAACCGGTTCTTATGGTGATCGGCGGAAGTCTTGGTGCTGCATCTGTCAATGAAAATATCCGCAAAATCCTTCCGGAACTTTTAAAAGAGTTTCAGGTTATCCACCTGTGTGGTAAGGGAAAAATGGATGAAAGTCTCAAAGACACAAAAGGATACGTACAGTATGAATATATTAAGCAGGAGCTTGCCGATCTGTTTGCTCTGGCTGATATCGTTATCTCCCGCGCAGGTGCCAATGCAATCTGTGAACTGAATGCTTTAAAGAAACCTAATCTTCTGATCCCGCTTTCTGCAAATGCCAGCCGCGGTGACCAGATCCTCAATGCACGTTCATTTGAACGTCAGGGATTCAGCATGGTACTTGAGGAAGAAGAGATTACAGAAAGCACACTTTTAAACGCAATCCGCGAACTGTACCAGAACAGAGAGTCCTATGTTCATGCCATGTCAGAAAGCAGTCATATGAATTCTATTGAAAAAATCACCGGGCTGATCGAAGACTGCGTAAATAAACAGTAATCACCGGGTTATTTTCTTATATTCCCTGGCAAGCCAGCGTCTCGTCCTCATGACTCTGTTATTCACATTATTTTCTGTGATATGATAATGTCTGGCAACGAGACGCGTTGGTATGTCATATAACGTTACACTGACATAGATTTCATAATTTGTCCTGTTCTTTTCTCTCAGTTTTTCAAATATCGACTGCAGGTATCCTGCTGCCTCCAGATTCAGAACAATCTCATCTACACGATTACCTTTTCTTACCCGCATATCTGTCATTTCCAGAATCGCATCTGAGTTCGCATATTCATATTTCCTGAAGGCCTTTTTGCGATGATCGGATGCCTTATGGTAGCTGATTCTGACAATCAGATTCTCCAGTTTCTTTTCATCTGAAAAATCCACACTCCGGCCCATATGAAACAAAGTCTCAAATACATCCTGACAGACATCTTCTGCTTCGTCTTCATCGCCAAGGATAAATTTTCCAATATTGAACGCCCGAGAGCGGTATTTCCTGTAGATACTTACAAAATCTATATTCTCCATCTTTTGTAATGTGCTGTATCAGAATATCAGGACAGCTGCTCCTTTACTTTTAACAGAATTTCTTCTTTATCTGCATCACTGAGTTCACCCGGGTGCCATGTGATTCCCACCTGATCTCCTTTATATCTCGGAATCAGATGCATATGAAAATGAAATACTGTCTGCCCTGCACACTCGCCATTATTCTGTACAATATTAAATCCGTCACATTTCAGTGCTGCTGTCATTGCTGTCGCCATTTTCTTTGCAAGAATCATTGCCTTTGCAGCCATTTCATCCGATAATTCATAAATATTGGCAGCATGCGATTTCGGAAGGATCAGCGCATGTCCCTTACTCGCCGGGCCCAGGTCAAGAATTACCCTGAAATTCTCATCCTCATAAAGTGTTGCAGCAGGAATCTCTCCATTAGCGATTTTACAAAAAATACAATTTTCCATCTTTAAATCCTTCTTTCTTAAAATTCAAGATTTTGATTTGCAATAATCAGTAATACTTGTCGTTTTATTGCGAATTTTTCAGGACGAAATCAGTTGCGGCTGAAAGTTCACAATGATACACTTTTCCTGAGGTGATAATATGCAGATTGAAATAACAAAACAATCAGAAAAAGATTTTCGTTTTCTTTTATCCAGACTTTCACATGAAATCCGTAATCCGGTCACGCTGATCAACAGTGAACTTCAGTTGATGGCTTCCTCTCACCCGGAACTGTGCAGTTACAGACAATGGGACAGTCTTATGGATAACCTTGAATATGTAAAAGAACTGCTGAAAGAACTCTCTGACTTCAGCCATGCGCAGACAGTTACTCTTGTTCCCGTAAATCCCGCGGAATTTCTGACCACTGTTTTATCCTGTCAGAAAAACACTCTGGACTATCTGGGAATCCGGCTGGAAATACATGTGGAACATACTTCTTCACCTGTTTTTCTTGACCGGATAAAAATGCGTCAGGTCATATTTAACCTGATCAAAAATTCCTGTGAAGCCATCGATCAGCCAGGCGGAAAGATTATTGTAAATCTCACCCCTGCAGATTCCGGCATCTGCATCTGTATTAAAGATAACGGATGTGGTATGACGCATAAGCAGACTGAGAATATCTTTCATCCCTTCATTACATATAAACCGGAAGGAACCGGTCTCGGGCTTGCAGTAACAGCAGAAATCATCTCTGCACACCATGGTCAGATCAGGGTTTCCAGCACTCCCGGTCAGGGTTCTGCCTTTTATATTTATCTGCCGGCATCCCCTGAATAAAGGTCGGTTATCCTGCACGCTGCGAAGGGTGATAAAGCAGAACTGCAAGCAGGAATCCACAGATAAGACCGCCTACATGTGCCGCATTGTCCACTCCTTCGCTTGTAAAACCAAAATAAAGCGAAAAAGCAGCCATGATCACTACCTGTCTGGCAGAAAGATCTTCAATATGACCTCTGCCCCTGATCACAGCATAGATCATTGCACCCATCACAGCAAACACTGCACCGGATGCACCTGCCGAAACTGCAAAATCCGCACTGTCCAGTTCCAGGAACAGACACAGCAGATTTCCACCCATTCCTCCCAGAAGATAGATCAGCAGATATTTCAGTTTTCCAACTGTACGCTCCAGTCTGCCTCCAAGCACAAACAGTACCAGCATGTTATTTCCAAGATGCTGCGGTCCAAAATGAAGGAACATACTTGTAAAGATCCTATAGTATTCTCCCTGCATAATGGCGGGAGTATATGCCGCTCCGCACTGAAGCATATGCATGGTATCCTCTGATCCTCCGGTAAATTCCACTGCAGTAAAAACAAGAATATTCGCCAGAATGAGAAGCACTGTAACCGGTGCCTTTTTCAGTTCTTCCAAGTTTTACCTCTTTTCTGTTTCTTTATCTCAAAAACAATGTACCATTACTAATTGTAGCAGACCTCCTGTATTTTGTAAAAACATTTATTCCAGAAATATATATCTTGCCTGTGCAAAATCCACTTCATCTTCCGGTTCAAGCTGATATTCCTCATCCGGACGAAGTAATCTTCCATTTACAGACGTTCCGTTTCTGGAATTCATATCACTAAGGAAATAGTTTTCTTCTTTTTTTCGTATTTTTGCATGGATACGGCTTACGGTAGGCAGGCTGATCACCGCATCACAGGCAGTTTCCAGCTTTCCGATCACAGTCAGATCTTCATTGAGATAAATGGTCGCCAGTTCTCCCGGTTCTTTGCTCACCAGACTGGCAGGTCCGCTTACTGTTCCGGCAGATAGTACTACTGTTTCACCATAGTCCATATGTATCCGGGATGATTTGGAAGTTTTTTGTCCACAGTCTGACATTTTCTGCCCATTCACCGGCTGACTCTGATTTGTTTGCTGATTTCTCTCCACTGTCTGGGACAGGTTTTCATATAATCTGTCCTCCCATTTCTGCTCTGACACTTTTCCTTCTGCTTCTTTCCATCCTGATCTTTTCCCTGATGTTTTCTTTTCTGTTTTATTCCATGATGGCATATTTCTTATTTTTTCTATGTGTCTCACTGTTTCTCCTGATGCATACGCCTGTTCCGGGAGATGCAAAACTTTTTTTGTCTTTATAATACGCAGGCCCAGCATGATACCCGCTATAGCTATAACAATTACACCAAGTATGGTTTCCATTTCCACATGTGGCAGATATCCCTTCAGGATAGCAGCTGCCAGTCCACAGATCAGAACAGCAGCCGGCACAATAACACCGACCGGGTTCAGTCGGCCGGGTTCTTTTGAATCTTCTCCTTCTCTTACAAATTCATTCCGGTTTTCATTATCTTCCGGGAAAGTCTCTTCTTCTGCAAACTCCATCTCCTGCTCTGTCTTTTTTGCATTTATTTTTTCTTTCTTCTCCCCATTTACATCTGAACTCTGAGTTTTGTATAATTCTTCTTTAATATGCTCCAGATGAAAACTGTCTTCCATTGCTCTTTTATATACTCCATATCCAAGGATTACCGCATCCTGATCCTGATGGTCTATTTTCGGCAGAATATATTCTGTCAGAAGCTGAAACTGTTCTTTAATATCCTTCTCATATCCGGGCATCATACAGAAATAAATCTGTCTTTTTTCAATATCTGTATAAATATATTCCGGCGACATTATAAACTGTCCGGGATTGATCAGATATTCCGCTGCATCTTCCATAGCCTTTACAAAACCACCGAAAATAAGCCTGAGATCTTCAACTCCCATCTTCTTTTCTTCATACAGCACATTCACCGCCTGTTTCGAAGTAATATCAAAATAGATAAGAAATCTGCCATCCATCCCCTGTATCCTGCACTTCAGAAGAGAGGGAATCACATTTCCCGCAAGCATCCTTACCTGATAGGAATCTGTATTGATCTCATTCTCACCATAGATAATGAGATAATTATGATTCATATCCCTCTTATATTCTGTCCGCATACTATTCTATTCCCCCATTTCTCTCAGAACCGCCTGCGCCGCCCGCAGTCTGCGGATATGTTTCACCGAATTTATCACTGCAGATTTCCCTTCTGTCCTCAAATGCCAGCTCAGATTGCCATACGACGAGATCGTGTCCAGGTCATAGGTTACCTGCACTTCTTTTCCCACATTTGTCTGGGTACTTAAATTCTCCGCTCCGAAAAAGCCAATACTCCCCAGCTCCTCACTGCGCATCCTTGCAGTATCATATATTTCTCCGTTTTTCTTAATCCCTTCCATGCTCCCGCTTACTGCCGATTCATAAGCTGCCGCTGTCAGCCATGCCCTGTTATGTACAAAAAAGCTCAGATAGATAAGTCCCATCAGCACCAGCAGGATCAACGGCATGACACAGGCAGTCTCGATTGTAAAACTTCCCTTACGAATTATACTGTATTCATTTGTTATACAAAAATTATCTTTCATATCAAAAATCCTCCCAGATATCCTGCCAGCAGAAATGGCACAAACGGTATTTCCGTACTTCCCTTTCTGCAAAATCCCATCATTATGATGCCGGACCATACTGCACTGCAGATCATTCCCATAAAAAGTGTTGAAAAAAATTCTTCCGGGTACAGCACTGTCCCCAGTGCCATAAGCAGCCAGCCATCGCCCATTCCCACAGCACCTTCTGTAAGAATGCTGATCAGCACAAAGAGAAAACCTGTCCCAACACACATAAGAACCTCCGGAACATTTCTTCTGCTATATATTGTCCACACAGTTCCGCAAACTGAAAATATTATGATCAGCAGAAGAGAAACCTGCTTTTTTCTGATATCTATCCATGAATTTATTCCCAGAAATCCAAGTACACATATTTCTTTTACACCATTCATCTCCATATACATCTCTCCGGCAAAATTCAGCCACACCTGCTACATGCTCCCATCTCCGAAACAGAGGAAGCCTTTACCAGTCTTACCGAACGCTTCAGCCCACTGCAGGACTCCAGATTATGGTATCTGTTTCCCTGTTCCGTAACATATACCACTCCTGCCGGATTCTGATTCCTGCTGCAGATTTCACAGGCTGAATAATGCTCCCCGTACTTATTGGATGCAGATTTTGCGGAACTTCCGGGAATTTGTTTTAATGAAACATTCAAATAGCTGCAGCCCGGATTTTTGTGGTACACACTGCCGGAGGCAGTTACATAAACCATCGGTTCTGTTTCTCCCTGCTCTCCTCCATTGTCAGGAAATTCGGTTCCTGTCCATGCATGGACTTTTACATGGTTATAAACTACAACATCCGGAAGAGGTATCAGTCCACCAAAGGGTTTATACGTGTAGATATCCGGCAGCGTAATATCATCAACACTGTCCCCACCCGGAAGATACGCATACATTCCCGCCTGTTTTGCCTTCGTACACAATGCAGTCAGATGTTCCGTCTGCAGTTTATATATATCCATAAACGAAATCAGCGTAACCATTCCCAGGAAGAACAGCGGCAGTACAAGTGCTGTTTCCACTGCCAGACTTCCCTTCTTAATCCTTCCCCGAAAAGAGGTGCAGAAAGATACTTTTACAGAAGAAACTTCTCCAATATGTTCTTTTGCATTTGTCCGAAAATATTTCCGACTCTTTTGGGGGAATAAAAGATCGTAAATATTGCTTAGAGAGACTTTTCTCCTTTCATAAATTTTTTTATCTTTTTTTCCGATTTCTTCAATACTTTGTTTTTCTTTCTGTAAAAGCATCTTTTCACACCTCTTTTCAGCAATTCATTCATAACAATACTGACGTATCACCTGAAATTCCTTTTTCCTGTTTGCTTTTACCTCCGCAAATGCCTCCAGAGCTACAACACAGGAATCCATATAAAAATTTGCCCTGCCTTTCTTTCTTATCGCATCTTCGATCATATCCATAGCTCTCATCACTTTCTTTTCCTTTGAAACAGGCAATATCAGAACCTGAAGGTAATCCTCATAGGACAATCCATGTTCATTGTTTTTCCGCATGGAATCCAGTCCTTCCATCAGACTTGAAAGATTAGACAGCGAAATCTGCCAGTCTGCGGAAGTTTTTACAAGGGGAATCTTCCCTCCTGCAAAAAGTTCTCTCACATCCAGTACGCTCTCCGCAAATGCCCAGCATAAAAGCAATGCAGACTCTATCACTACCGCTGCCGGAGGAACCAGAAATCCCGACGCAATGGCTGCAGCGAGTGCCTGTGCCTCTGTTCTTTTTACATTATCTGCCATCAAACATGCAAAGTTTACGCCTTCTCTGATGAACAAAAGCTTTGATGCCACAGATTTAAGGTTATCTATATCATTGTCTCTTCCTCCAAAAACATATTCCATCTGATATGCAAGACTTTCTTTTGACGGATCTGTGTAATTTCCCAGATGATTCATCAGATACTGCTGAAACAAAACCCCGGAAGTATAACTGCTATCTGCTGTCACTCCGTCCGGCATCTCCATTCCCTGTTGCAGCTGTCTTCCCGAAACCATTGTGTCTTTGCTGACTGTCCGGGTGGAAATTTCCCGTCCGGGTGGCAAAACCAGCTCCAGTATTCCCATTTTCATAATTCTTTTTATAATACTGATGGGATTGTCAGCCTGTGGCTGCGTCGGTGCTGGCTGGGTTGATATTTGTCCTTCCTGTTGCTGCCTGTTTTCAGCTTCCTGTGCTGCCTGCCGGCTTTTCTGAGAAGCCTGATTCATTTCCGAATCATATCTGTCGATGGAGCCTCCTGTCTCCGCCTGTTTCGCTTTCAGATCCGCCTCTTCTGTTTTTCTCTCTCGATCAGACATTTTGTTGAGAAGGAGCTGTACCCCCTGACTTCCAAGAGTTTCCTGCATATACTGCACAATCTGCTGATAAAAAACCTCTCCGCACTCATCTGTCAGAAGCCGGTAACCGGTAAGTCCGCTCTGATGCAGTTCAAGTTTCTGACTGTTCTGCTTTAACACCGGTTTCATATAGGATTCCAGATTATCGCAGATCTTTGCGAGATTAAGCTGCCCGCCTCCCATGGAACCATCCAACGCAAACAGATCATATTCCTCAAGAAGTTTCCTGTCATACTGTCCAAATACAGAATAAAGTCCGATATCCATACTGTTGAGTATTTGGGTTCTAGCCGATGCCATACGTACAGATTCTATACTTGTACATACAAGAGACAAAAGCAGACTGAGTATTAATGCAAGAAATAATGTAATGCTTCCTCTTTCCTTTCCGCAATATTTCATACAGGAAGTACACCTCCTTCTCTTTTCATCTTAAATAGAATTACTCTGTTTGGCGATCTTTGAAAGAATGCTCTGCACCAGTTCGGTCAGCTGCTCTTTGAAAATAATAACAAGCCCGATCAGGACTACAAGAATCAGAATGATCTCCACAACACCTACAGCGTCTTCTTCCTCTGCGAATCTTCGTATCAGTCCGTTTTTCTTTTTTATCTGTCTTATCAATTGTCCCATTTTTTTCCTCCATATCCAAAAACACCCTTTACGCTGCACAGAATTTACTGCAGCACCTTATCATGTTTCTCCGTAGAAAGACATAAAAGCAGGAATCATGACAATTGCCATAACGACAATAAGCATCATGATCATCGGCACCAGAAGTTTTGTGGCTGCAGCCTCTCCAAGAACACGTGCTTTTCTCTTTCGTTCTTCCCATGCTTCGGTTGATTCTCTTTCAAGCATATCAGCCATCTGTCTGCTGCCCTTCTGGAGATTCTGGATAAGAAGCGTGGCAAATGTTTTATACTTTGCCTGACCACATCTTTCTCCAAATCTTCTGTATGCTTCACTTTCAGAAACTCCGCTTTCCATCTCATAGCAGACAATCCGTATCTCTTCATACGCAGGTCTTGGATTCCGCTTTCTCTTTCTTCCATAATCCAGAGAAATTTTCTGGAATGCCTTTCTTACAGTCATCCCGGCCTGAACCAGAAGTGTAAATTTCATGATCAGTCCCGGATAATCCATAAGAAGTTCTTCATACCGTTTCTGAAGCTGAACCTGTTCTTCTCTCCCTTTCATCACAAGAATTGCCATTGCCGCAATAAGAAACAGTCCTGTCAGAAGCATTCCGGAAGTGTCTGCCGGACTTTCCCATTTTACATTTTTTCCATTCAGCTTATCCGGAAGATAATAATAATCCGGATCACTGCGCTGCTCGTTATACCGGGATACTGCCTCTGCAATACTTTTTTGTGCCTGTTCTTTTCTGGTCAGCTTCTTATTCTGTTTCGGTTCTTCCTCCTGCTCTTCCAGTTCCTTCTCCGGTACCTGAATGTACATGGAGACCGGTTCTTCTCCGTCAACGGATACCATAAATTCCTTCTCATATGATCCTGTATCCTCCTTTTCCAGACGGTATCCCTGAGGATACACCTGTCCACCGTTTTGCAAAGTAAGGATCATGCCCAGCAGATTTCCGGCTATCGCTACTACCGCAAAAAGTCTGATACCATCCTTCCCTCCGATTCCGGAAGATGGAATCCATCCTTTTCTCCAGCCGGTCAGTGCACACAGGATCATAACAAAAATGACAACATGTACCCACATTTGTACTGTCACACCTCAATATCTACAATCCTTCTGCCAAGCCAGTATGCCGCAGCATAAATGACAAGACAGATACTCATTGCTGCAATTCCAAAGGGATTTCCATAAAGAACACTTAAGAAGCCCGGTGAAGTCATCTGCAAGTACAGGATAATTCCCACAGGCATAAGACTCATGATCATCTGTTCTGACTTCTTTGCTGCCAGTGTAGCCTCTATCTCTTTTTTAACGTCAATCTTATCTCCAAGCATACGAGACACCTTCTGAATTACCCGGTTCATATCACCACCTGTACGCTTGGCTGTATAAAATACAGAGGCAAAATTTTCGATATCTTCTATCTGACTTCTTTCTCCAAGATCCAGAAACAGCTCTTCCAGCGGAACACTGATATGCTGCTGGCTTTCAATATAGCGAAATTCCTCCACAATATCCGTTCCCTTTCCGTAGAGTCTCTCCAAATCTCTGACACAGGTTTTTACCGCGCTTTCCACCGAATATCCGGCCTGAACCGCAACACTCAGCGAAGTAAGTGCATCCTTAAACTGATAATTCAGATTCTTCCGTCTTTCCCTGACCATACGATTTTTCTGCCATTTCAGATAAAACACAGGAACGGGAAGCATAAGAAGCAACACCCATTTACTTTTGTAAAAAAGATAATCTGCCATTATGCACAACGCCAGTGCCTGTCCCATATATTTCAGAAGTTCTTTCATAGAAAAACGATAATGATCATAATTACGTTTCTGATAAAGCTGTTCTTTTTCTTTCCCTTTCATAGTTCAATCCCCGCTCTTTCCAGTTTTTCCACATGGAGGAGGGATGCCGTCTTTACAAGACCTTTCCCTTCCTGCCATTGATACAGCGGCCGAATACGGATTTCTCCATTTTCAAAGCCGCACACCTCAGTTACTTCCAGCAATTTCCTTGATTTATCCCTCATTCTTCCCAGATGTACCAGAATATCCACTCCGGAAGCAATCTGTCTTCTGATTGCTTCCAATGGAAGATCAACGCCCATCAGAACCATTGTTTCCAGTCTGGATAACATATCCCTGGCAGAATTGGCATGGGCAGTAGACAGCGACCCTTCATGCCCTGTATTCAATGCCTGAAGCATATCCATTGCCTCTCCGCCGCGGACTTCTCCCACTATGATTCTGTCCGGACGCATTCGTAATGCAGATTTGATCAGATCTCTGATCGTAACGGAAACTGCTCCTTCCATGTTTGCCATCTTTGCTTCCAGCCGGACCAGATTGTCAATTCCCCTGATGCGAAGTTCTGCATTATCTTCTATTGTGATCAGTCTTTCGTCCCTGGGGATATATTCCGACATTGCTGCAAGAAATGTAGTCTTTCCGCTTCCGGTTCCGCCTCCTATGACCATGGAATATCTGGCCTTCACAAGCTTCTCCAGAAATTCTGCACATTCCTGTGTGATACTTCCCAGTGCGATCAACTTTTCCATTGTAATGGGGTGTTCAGGAAAACGCCTTATAGTGAGAATCGGACCATTTAATGCAACCGGATAAATTACAGCATTTACCCTGGAACCATTTTCCAGCCTTGCATCCACGATCGGCATGGATTCATTGATCACACGATTACATTTTCCAACAATCTGCTGGATCACATCCTCCAGTTTCTCAGCAGAAGTAAAACTTTTATGCCATTTCATAAGCTTGCCGGCCCGTTCTACAAAAATGGTATCCGGCCCGTTTACCATGATCTCAGTCACTGTCTCATCATCCACCAGTTCCTGAAGCACATCCAGTTTGCGGACAGAATAAAACAGTTCCTGACGAAGCTGTACCTTTTCTTTCAGCGCAAGACGGACATCTTTTATCTGGTTCAGAATCAGCTCATCAATTACATCAAGGATTTCTTTATCCGATAATTCTCTGGACAGATCCAGTTCTTCCATCAGCATCTGCCGCAGCTTTCTAAATACATCTTTGTTCATCCTTTTTCCCTTTACAGCATCTTTCCGGAACTTTTTTAATTTTCTTTTTTCTGGCTTTCTTTCCTCAGAAGGTTCCGCACATAATCTCCCAGTTCACTCCACATCAGCTGTTCAACATACGCAGATGACAGACAGGTTGCCATATGAAACGGTGGATTTATCTTTTCCGTCTTTTCCAGAATCTGAGGATAATCCCAGATTCGGACCAAATTCTCAAACTGCGCAATCTTACACTGTGAAACAGCATCAGACAATACAGGCATATAAATCTTCTTACACATATCCAGCAGCTGGAAATTTTCATCAATCCCACATCCAATATCCAGCACAATCACTTCATAAGAACTGTCAAGTATAAGCATCTGAAAAAGCCGTTCCCAGTCCTGCCAGGCTGTTGTACGGATATCTGCCGGCATCTGCACAGGTGGAACATAATCCAGATTATTGATCGTCTGTATCATACTGTTCATCTTATAGAGAAGATTCTGGTTATCCTGTCTCACATAATAAAGAAGATCACTCAGATTGTGGGCAAAACCTTTTCCCATCAATTCTTCAAATCCGGAATATTCTTCCATATTCAGATAAAGAACGGCTCGTTCTTTGGCAAGTATCTGTCCAAGTGTCAATGCAAAAGAGGTTTTCAGACAACGTCCCAGAGGTGAAAATATTCCAATAATTTCTGTTGTCTTTTTTAATACAGCAATCTGATCTGCCACTGTCTTTTTTTCGGCGCCATAACATGCCATCACTTCCCGGAGAACATCAGAAGAAGACTGATATTTATACACACTTGGATACTGGTCAAGTTCCGGAGGGTGTACCCCTTCCGACAGAATGATGATCTTCCCGATATCCAGATCCCGGACTTCCCGGCACATAGCCCGCCCGGAGATCAACAGCAACTCTATATGTGTTTGTTTCCCATAGGCGATCAGGTTCTCTACAGATGTAAATGCCTGTATCTCAAAGGGAATATTCTTCTTCCGGTTCATATAGTCCATAAAGTTCAGCGCATAATCCACTTCCAGATCGCATACTGCAAAAATATTTCTTTTCAATAGATACCTCCTGCATATAACAACACACTTATAAAAACAGGAATCGTAAAATGGAAATTTTCAGGAGCAGCAATATTTTTTCTCCGATAGGAACTAATCTTTCCCGTACTGACTGTACATTTCACATATTCAATAAAATAAAGGATACGTTCACAGAAATTGTGGTTAAAGATCAGAAGTGCGGCCGAAATGCCTGCACCTGTCAGAAAAGAAATAAAGATGCATTTTATGATAGATTCACAGCCCATTATCCCTCCCAGTGCGCAGAATAGTTTAATATCTCCGGCACCTATCATCCCAAAAGCAAAGAGGATCATAAGAAATAACGGCATTACGCTTCCCATTATAAAAAATCCAATTCCCGTAGTATTCTTTTGCCATATACAGACAAACAGTCCCACAGACATGGAAAAAATAATCCATCCGTTATCAACTTTTGCTGTACGGATATCCATGATCATGGCAGTCCCGGCAACCGCTACAGGAAAAAGGTGAAAAAATGCATATTGCATCACCTCCAGTCTTATATTTTTCGCAACTGTTTCGATACTGTTCATACAATAGGAAACAGTCAGTCTCTTCTTTGGTATTTTAAAAAAATAAAAGTGGAATTAACCGCCGAACTGACGGGATTGAATCACCAGAAGAACTCTGGTGAGTATTATTATAGGACCGGACAATTGATTTGTCCAGTCCTATTTTTTGTCGAATTTCTAAAATATTTATAAACTGTAACTATGCAAAAAGCAAAATCTGTATATTGCATAAAAACAAAAGATTGTGGTAATATTCTCCAAAATAAAGGAACATATAACTGTGCTATATTTACAGCAAACAATCCACTAATAAACAGTTATAAATATGCAGATTTTACAGGTATGTATTCTTTACAGCAGGAGGTATAACTATGTGCACAGCAGCAACTTATAAAACAAAAGATTTCTATTTCGGCAGAACCCTTGATTATGAATTTTCCTACGGAGACGAAATCACCATCACTCCAAGAAACTACCCATTTCATTTCCGCCATTCTGACAAAGTTCTGAACTCTCACTATGCCATCATTGGCATGGCTCATGTAGCCGGAGACTACCCGCTTTACTATGATGCCGTTAACGAAAAAGGTCTCGGCATGGCAGGTCTGAATTTCGTAGGAAATGCAGTCTATGCAGAACCAGTATCGGACAAAGAAAACGTAGCCCAGTTCGAATTCATCCCATGGATTCTCAGCCAGTGTGCCACCTTAAAAGAAGCCCGCCAGAGACTCTCAACTATGAATCTCACCAACACACAGTTCAGTGAGAACTTCCCATGTGCTCAGCTCCACTGGATCCTCGCAGATGCTTCCGGCTGCCTCGTTATCGAATCCATGCAGGACGGCCTCCATATCTACGAAAATCCTGTAGGGGTACTAACCAATAACCCACCCTTCCCACAGCAGATGTTCCAGCTTAACAACTACCAGTCTCTCTCCCCTCGCCAACCAGAGAACACCTTCGCTCCAGGATTAGAACTCCAATCCTACAGCCGCGGTATGGGCGCCCTCGGCCTCCCGGGAGACCTTTCCTCCGCCTCCCGCTTTGCCAAAGTTGCCTTCACAAAAATGAACTCCAGATCCGGCGACTCCGAACTTGAAAGCGTCAGCCAGTTCTTCCACATCCTCGGCTCCGTAGATCAGCAGCGTGGCTGCTGCGAAGTAGCAAAAGGCAAATATGAGATCACTCTCTACACTTCCTGCTGCAACACAACAAAGGGAATTTATTATTATACCACCTATGAAAATCATCAGATCAATGCTGTCGATATGCATCGTGAAAATCTGGATACAACAGTCCTAATCCGATATCCTGTACTCGCAAAACAGAATATCTGTTTCCAGAATTAATGTGAAGCACTCTATACCTGTGGCAATTTCGACAAATATTCTTTAATTATAGCCATTGCCATTTTTCAGTTCTGTACGGTATAATAAAGACAAATTATTGGTTTCAAAAAGAGGTAATAACAATGGTACATTTTTTTGATATTACAAAGTTCAACTTATATAAAGAAGATAACCGGCGCGAAGTAAAAAAAGCAAATGGCGGCCTTCCTTCTTCTTTATGGGAGACTTACTCTGCTTTTGCAAATTGTTATGGCGGCGTAATTATTCTGGGAGTTGCCGAAAACAAAGATGGAACCTGGAGAACTACAGGTTTAAAAAGTACAGACAGGGACAAGCTGTTAAAACATTTCTGGGATACAATCAATAATCGAAAAAAGGTCAACGTAAATCTTCTATCTGATCAGGATGTAGAGATATATGAGAAGGATGAAGATACTATCATCGTGATTTATGTTCCTATGGCAAACAGAGAACAAAAACCTGTGTATATTAATGATGATATATTTGGCGGAACATTTCGAAGAAATCACGAAGGAGACTATCATTGTACCAAACTTCAGGTGAAAGCCATGCTCCGCGACCAGACAGACAACACTATGGATATGGATGTTCTGGATGATGTTCCAATAAGCGACCTAAATTATGAAACCATTCAGGGATATCGCAACAGACATCGAGCCCTTAAACCTGCACATCCATTTGGCCGTTTAAATGATTCTGAATATTTACGCAGCATAGGAGCTGCTGCCATTTCCAATATTGATAAATGCCTTCATCCAACAGCTGCAGGAATGCTAATGTTTGGAGATGAATATAACATTGTACGACATTTCCCTGAATATTTTTTAGATTATCGTGAAATTCTGGATCCAACTATACGCTGGACCGATCGCTTACAGTCAAGTTCCGGTGAATGGTCCGGTAATATATGTGATTTTTACTTCCGAGTATATAATAAACTTGTTAAAGATATCAAGGTACCTTTTAAAACAATCGATGGAAACCGTATTGATGATACTCCCGTACATGAAGCATTGAGGGAAGCCCTCGCAAACTGTTTGATAAATGCAGACTTTTATGGTGTTCGAGGCATTGTAGTCCGAAAAGAAGCTGACAGAATAGTATTTGAAAATCCAGGATATTCCAGAACAGGAAAACAACAAATGAAAAAAGGGGGAATTTCTGATCCTCGCAACAAAGTACTCATGAAAATGTTTAATCTGATCAATATCGGCGAGCGTGCCGGCAGCGGAGTACCCAACATTTTTAACACATGGGAGGATCAAGGCTGGGTTGAACCAGTTATAGAAGAACAATTTGATCCAGATAGAACTCTTCTGATTCTTAGCTTCGATAAAAAACAAGCGATAAAAACAAGCGATAAAAAACAAGCGATAAAAACAAGCGATAAAAAACAAGCGAATAAATCCTGTCATAAAAAACAAAACCAAAAAACTTTGGAAAATATAGAAAAAATCAGAGAGTATTTATCTAAAAACAATATCTCAAAAACCAGTGATATTGCTGAATATATTGGATTAAGTCTTCCGCGAACCCGGGCTATTTTAAAAGAAATACCTGATGTATCTCCAATTGGAAATAATTCAAACAGAAAATGGACTCTGCAAAAATAATTTTCACCAGCTAAGAAACAAGTCAGAACATGGTACAAAGCAATAAAAGCATCTACGGAAAGCCTTCATCAGACCATCCAAAGATGCTTTTTATTGATATATTTTGTTTCTTTAAATTTCTTTATGACTCGTAACCCTAAGTCGTGCCATAGCTCTGGACAGAGCCAGCTGATTCATATGATACTCCTGAATACTCTGCTTCTGTCTCATCTGCTCTTCTGCTCTCTCCTTCGCTTCCTGTGCCCTGCGGATATCAATCTCCTCAGGACTCTCTGCCGTCAGACAGAACAGCTTCACACGGTTATTGATCATCTCCACAAACCCACTGCTCACAGCCAGAACATGCTTTGTGCCATCAGCTTCCTCGAAACGCATTTCTCCCGGAATGATAGCAGCAACAATATTCTCATGCTGTGCCAGAAAGGCCTGCTCACCGTCAACAGCCGGGATTGTCAGGGTTTTGGCACGTCCTGCAAACGCCAGCTTATTACTGGCATAAATCTCAAGACCAAATGTATCTGCCATAAAATCCGCTCCTTATTCCTGACCCATCTCAGTCTTTGCTTTCTCGATGACATCCTCAATTGTACCAACATTGAAGAAAGCATTTTCCGGATACTGATCCATCTCACCATCAACGATTGCCTTGAATCCACGGATGGTTTCTTTCAGAGGAACATATTTACCCTTGATACCTGTGAAGTTCTCAGCTACATGGAACGGCTGAGAAAGGAACTTCTGGATCTTTCTTGCACGGAATACAGTGCTCTTATCCTCTTCAGAAAGCTCTTCCATACCAAGAATAGCAATGATGTCCTGAAGTTCTTTATATTTCTGAAGGATTTCCTGTACTTTACGTGCTACTTCATAATGTTCTTCACCTACAACATCCGGCTCCAGGATACGGGAAGTAGATTCCAACGGGTCAACGGCCGGATAAATACCCTGCTCTACGATCTTTCTGGAAAGAACGGTTGTTGCATCCAGATGAGCAAATGTAGTTGCAGGAGCCGGGTCAGTCAGGTCATCGGCAGGTACATAGACAGCCTGTACAGATGTTACAGAACCATCCTTAGTAGAAGCGATACGTTCCTGAAGTTCACCCATCTCAGTAGCCAGTGTTGGCTGATAACCTACGGCTGAAGGCATACGTCCAAGAAGGGCGGAAACCTCGGAACCAGCCTGTACAAAACGGAAAATATTATCAATGAAAAGAAGCACATCTCTGTGTTCCTCATCTCTGAAGTACTCAGCCATTGTCAGTCCGGTTTCAGCAACACGCATACGGGATCCCGGTGGCTCGTTCATCTGTCCGAACACTAAGGCTGTTTTTTCAAGAACACCGGACTCTTTCATTTCTGACCATAAGTCGTTACCTTCACGGGAACGCTCTCCAACACCTGTGAAAATGGAATATCCGCCATGCTCTGTGGCAATGTTCTGGATCAGCTCCTGGATCAGGACTGTCTTACCAACACCGGCACCACCGAACAGACCGATCTTACCACCTTTTGCATATGGTGCAAGAAGGTCGATAACCTTAATACCTGTTTCCAGGATTTCTACAGCCGGTTTCTGATGTTCGAAATCCGGCGGATCTCTGTGGATGACCCATTTCTGTTCTCCCTCAAGGGAAGGACCGTCATCTACTGTATCACCAAGTACGTTAAATAAACGTCCCAGTGTCTTATCACCTACAGGAACCTTAATGCCGCTTCCTGTGGCGATGACTTCTCTGTCACGCTGTAAGCCTTCGCTTGCGCTCAGCATAATGCAGCGTACCATATTGTTTCCCAGATGATGGGAAACTTCCATTACACATCTTTTACCGTTGTTCTCTACCTCAAGGGCATCCTTGATCTCAGGAAGATTTCCATCTTCAAAAACAACATCTACAACAGGTCCCATAACCTGTACAATTTTACCTTTGTTCATCGTCGTCACTTCCTTTTTTGTGCTTTTGCACCGCTGACAATCTCAGTGATTTCCTGTGTGATGGCAGCCTGACGCGCACGGTTGTACTCAATGGATAACTCCCTGAGCATCTTCTTTGCACTGTCCGTAGAGGACTGCATTGCCATCATTCTGGCATTATTTTCACTGGCATACGCTTCTACAAGACATCCATAGATCAGACCAGTCAGGTAATTTGGGATCATGGTATTCAGAAGTACATCGGCTGATGGTGACAGCACGATTTCCTCCTGTGGCATATCCGCAAGCATTGCCTGATTTGGCAGGAACTCTGCTTTCTTCAATGGAAGAAGCTGCATATTCACCGGCTCCATGGCAACTGCACTCTGCATCTCCGTATAGAAAATACGGACTTCGTCCAGTTCTCTGTCCAGGAACGCTCTGACAATCTCCTCTGAGATCAGACGCGCTCTGTGCATGGTCGGTTTCTGTACTGTATATGGAAAGTTCTCTGCGATATCCATATGTTTCTTCGTGAAATACTGACGGCCTACCATACCCAGCACATAGAGCTTGCAATGCTCATGCTCTGCCATAAACTGTTCTGTCATTTTCTGGATATTATGGTTATAGGCACCTGCCATACCTTTATCACCGGTAACTACGATACAGCCGATCTTACGGTCTTCCTCTGCGATCTTATGACGGATACTGAAAAAAGGATGCTCTGTATCCGGCATATGACGCAGGATTCGGGAAATTGCTGCCTGCATATTATAGTAATACGGCTCTGTATCGGACAGGATTCTCTTGGCCTTCTGCATCTTGGATGAAGAAATCATATACATGGCATTGGTGATCTTCATGGTGTCCTGAATGCTTTTCATTCGAGTCTGAATCTCTTTCGTACTGCCCATATCAACACCTACCTGCTCTTATCTGCAAATTCTTCTGCCACTTTCACGATCTTTTCTGCCAGTTCATCCGGAAGCTGTCTCTTCTCCTCGATCTCTCTTCCGATTTCCGGATAAGCACTGTCAAAGTAGTCCAGCATATCTCTCTGATACTTCTTCATCTTCTTAGTTTCCACATCCATCATTGCCTTGTGTGTTGCCGCACAAAGAGTGATGACCTGCTCATGAAGACTTAATGGGCTTGAAAGCGGCTGTTTCAGAAGTTCCATAAGTCCGCTTCCGTATTTCAGCTGCTGAGTTGTAGCCTCGTCCAGATCAGAACTGAACTGTGTAAAGATTTCCATCTCACGATACTGAGCCAGATCGATACGGACACTTCCTGCTGCTTTCTTCATGGCTTTTGCCTGTGCAGCACCACCAACTCGGGATACGGAAAGACCTACGTTAACCGCCGGACGCATACCGGAGTTAAACAGGTCACTCTCCAGGAAGATCTGACCATCTGTGATGGAAATAACGTTTGTAGGAATATATGCGGAAAGGTCACCTGCCTGTGTCTCAATGATAGGAAGTGCAGTGATAGAACCACCGCCGGCCTTTTCATTCAGACGGCTGGAACGCTCCAGTAATCTGGAATGGAGATAGAATACATCTCCAGGATAAGCCTCACGTCCCGGTGAACGTTCCAGAAGCAGTGACAGTGCACGATATGCAACCGCATGCTTGGATAAATCATCATAAACCATTAATACATCTTTTCCCTTATACATAAAGTACTCAGCAAGTGCAGTACCTGCATAAGGAACAATATACTGAAGCGGTGCACAGTCACTGGCTGTAGAGGAGAATACTGTTGTATAGTCCATAGCACCATGTTTCTCCAGAGTAGATACGATCTTAGCTACTGTGGAAGCTTTCTGTCCGATTGCAACATAGATACAGATTACATCTTTGCCTTTCTGGTTCAGAATGGTATCCAGTGCAACGGAAGTCTTACCTGTCTGTCTGTCACCGATAATCAGCTCACGCTGGCCACGGCCGATGGGGAACATGGAGTCAATAGAAAGAATACCTGTTTCCAGAGGAACTGTTACAGATTTTCTGTCAATAATTCCAGGTGCCGGATTCTCTACCGGACGATACCCGTCTGCCTTGATCTCACCTTTACCATCGATCGGCGCTCCCAGAGCGTTTACGATCCTTCCGATAAAAGCGTCACCTACAGGCACACCTGCCTGCTTCTGGGTTCTTGCTACCTTTGTTCCTTCTTTGATTCCTGTATCTTTACCGAACAGGATACATCCGATGCTGTTTGCACGGATATCCTGAACCATACCTTTCAGACCATTCTCAAAGGTTACAACCTCGCCATACATAGCATGATCAATACCATGTACCGTGGCGATACCATCTCCGACGGAGATGACTGTTCCTACTTCCTGGTCCTTGCTGATTTCGTCATAATTCTTAATTTCTTCTTTCAGAATCGAAATGATTTCATCTGGATTCATTGCAGCCAACTTTTATTCACCTCCGTGTCAATTTCTGTCTTAAATTGTTATAACGTCCGCGGAGACTCCAGTCGAACTCTTTGTCTCCGGCAGAAAGAATGAAGCCTCCGATCAAAGATTTGTCTTCTCTGAGAGTAAGGATTACTTCCTTTGCTCCAAATTCCCTGCGAAGGAAATCTTCCATCTTCTCTTTCTGGGCTTCTTCCGGTTTTGTTACATATGTGAGAACAGCTTTCAGGATTCCTTTCTGCTTGCGGCTGTAATTACCATATGCTTCCAGGATATCATAAATGCTGCTGATTTTCTGATATTTACAGGTCACCTTCAGGAAATTTTTCATCTCCTGTGGGAATACCCTGTCAATTACATGTTCTTTTTCTTTTAAAGAAACCAGCGGATTCTCAAGAGCACCCTTTAACTGCGGGGTACTCCTGAAAATCTTTTCTGTCTCCAAAACAGCTTCTTCCGGGACAGAAAGCTCATATAATGCTTTTGCATAATTAATGCTTGTTTCCGTCATTGGAATCACCTGCCTCTTTTATAAACTGGTCATAAAGGGACAAATCCTGCTGACTGCTGTTTTTCTCTCCCATGATCTTTGAGGCTGCATCCAGCGCGATCTCTGCCACTCTGCTTTCCATAGCCTTCATAGCATTTTCCTGCTCTGTCCTGATATCTGCCTTTGCTTTGTCAAGCATTGCACCAGCCTGTGTGTTTGCATCTTTTACAATACGCTCAGCCTGTACTTTTGCCTCATCCTTTGCCTGGTTTACAATACGCATGGATTCGTCTTTCGCAGATTTCAGTGCATCTTCATATTTGCCTTTCAGTTCATATGCCTGTTCTTCTGTATCTTTGGCACTTGCGAACTGCTGGTCGATCATGTTTTTTCTCTGCTCCATCACATTGAGGATCGGACCAAATAAAAACTTCTTCATTAAAAGATAAAGAACAATCAGGTTAATAATCGTAAAGACCACGTTGATATTAATTTCAATCACCGGTCCCACCTGCCTTTCTACTTATTCTTTATCCATTAATTAGCCAAGCATGATAACGATCAGAAGACCGATAACGAAACCGTAAATAGCTGTTGCCTCGGCAAGGGCACATCCTAAAAGAAGGGATTTGCTGATCTTGCTTTCTGCTTCCGGCTGTCTTGCGATTGCTTCTACTGCTTTGGATGTTGCCATACCAATACCGATACCAGCGCCAATACCTGTTAAAACTGCGATTCCTGCTCCAATAGCTACTAACATAACTTTTTCCTCCTGTTGTTTAACTGAAATAAACTAAATATTACAAATCTTTCTTCACAATATGCTATCCTGTCGATATTCCAATGAGATCATTGATGCCTGTGCAACAGATGTCTGTACCAACGGTTGTTTATGACCGTTATGACCCACCGGATATCCGGACAGCATTTGCTGTTCATAACTGCTGTCTTATCCCTTATGTCCCGCATCTCAGGTCTTATATAGGTGTCATATTCCTGTATGAACAGTAGTCTTTTTTATTCAATAGCTTCTTTGATAAATAAAGAAGTTAAGAATACAAATACATAAGCCTGAATGAATCCGTCAAAGAAATCAAAATACAAGCTGAATGGGATAGGAATAATTGCCGGGCATATAAACTCAAGAAGTTTCATAACCACATAGCTTCCTAACACATTACCAAAAAGTCGCATACAAAGTGATGTGGGTCGAATGGCGACCTCCAGAATATTGATCGGCAGCATAATCGGTGCCGGCTCTGCGAAGCTTTTAAGAAAGCCTTTCAGACCTTTCTTATGGAATCCTGCATACTCGATCAGAAAAATACTTGTGATCGCAAGACCGATCGTACAGTTTAAATCCTTTGTAGGCGGTACAAATCCAAACACACCGAAAATGTTTGCAATTCCAATGTAAATGACAACTGTCATCAGATAGGGAATATACATTTTTCCCTCTTCTCCAAGGATATCCTTAAAGAAATCATGAAGAAAACTGACACCGGTTTCCAACAAAATCTGTTTCTTACCGGGGTTTTCCACACTCAGGTTTCTTACGAGCACCAATGACAAAATTAAAAGCACTGCCATGATCACCCATGTCACTGCTACTGACTCTGCAACTGGTATTCCTCCAAACACCGGTATGGTAAAAACTGTCTTACATTGAAGTTCTTCCATTAACGTGTCTGCTAAATTACCCGTTTCTTTTCCCTCCTTTTTCTATTTAAATCTCCGGAAGATATTCTGGCTTTTTATGCTGTCTGCCTCAGATGCCTCAGCCAGGATTCCTAAACTTATGTCTGTAAAATATTTCATAAGCTTTCCATCGATTCAAGATTTTGAGATTATTATATTAAAATCCGTTAAAAAGTCAACAATTATTTTGACTATTTCTGGCAAAAATAGATTTTCTTTTTGTGCATTTCATCCAGATATTTTGATTAAAAAATAGATTTTCATAATTTTTTTAATGCATTTTCACGAAAAAAAGGCAATTTTCATTGACCGAACTGTAAGCAGATGATATTATTTTATATGGTTTTTATATAAATTTTATATCTCTGCACTTACCAATATTTATATTGGTAATACCAAACAGGAGGTTTTTATGCAAATCATTTGTCTGGGAGACAGCATTACGGACTGTAATCATTTATTTGAAGATTTTCCTCTGGGAAATGGGTATGTACAGATACTCTCAGAAATGTTCCGTAATCAGACTCCTTCTTTCTCCATATCCGCAAATACCGTCAGACGCTCATCAAGCGCTGTACAGTTAACAGATAAATCAACAGGTGCCATACATTTCAGGAACTGCGGAATAGATGGCTTCACTGTGACAAGAGTCCTTGAAAATATCCGCCAACACCGTATTTCTTTGCATCACTCTCCTGTTGTAACTCTGCTGATCGGCATCAATGATATCGGTCTGATAATGAACACAGACCGGATGGATTCTCAGAAAGAACAGATGATGAGAGAGTTTGCCACTCATTACAATGAATTATTGAATCTGCTCACTACAGATGCCAGGCAGGTAATCCTTATGGAACCCTTTATCTTTCCACATCCGGAAGAATATGAGACATGGATTCCCTATGTCCATACCATGTCTGATATTATCCGACAGTTCTCTGTCAGATTCAGACTTCCATTTCTTCCTCTGCATAACTATTTTAATAAGGAAGCAACTCAATTGGGATTTGATACCATAACAACAGACGGGATTCATCTTACTTTGTATGGACATAAGCTTCTGGCCGAGAAACTGTTCCCTCTCCTTCAAAGCATTGATAACAATCCCTGAACAGATAAGCTATTGCGCATTTTCCCGGAACTTTGTATAATAAATCACTGTCCTCGCTCATATCTGCGGACTTATTATGGAAAGGAGTCTTCCTTATATTATGGAAACTACAATTAAACAGATTGAAGATATGTCTCTGAATGCCTGGCCATCTCACAAGATGGAATTATACGACGGCTGGATCCTGAGATTTTCTTATTTTTATACACACAGAACCAACAGCGTAGAACAGTTCGGCAATTCCACCCTCACCTGGCGGGAAAAAATCCCATATTGTGAAAGCGTATATAAGCGTCTGGGAACCCCCGCTGTATTTAAGATCAGTCCTCTTGTCTCTCCTGACTTTGATTATGTTCTGGAGAATCGGGGATATGCCATCCAGCATACCACCAATGTCATGGCAATGAGCATGAACGCCGCACGGCTGGATGCTCCATATCCTGATGTAACCTTCTGTGACAATATTCCCTCCGAATGGATTGAAAGTCTGTTCCGTTTAAAAAACACCACCAATCCCATCCACCGGAAGGTTGTTCCATCTATGTATCAGGCAATCCTCAAGGAAACCATCTGTGCTTCCATCCGCATGGACAACCAGATCATCGCAACCGGACTTGGTATTCTGGACAGAGATTATATCGGCATCTATGCCATCCATGTCAAAGAAGAATACCGCAAACATGGCTATGCCCGTCAGATCTGCACAGGACTTCTGAAAGAAGGAATGAAAAAAGGTGCACAGAATGCATATCTTCAGGTTGTAGAAGGAAATGACAATGCCCGGGCATTATACAGATCACTTGGATTCCAGCAGCTTTATACTTACTGGTTCCGCGTACAGCCGGATGAAAACGGAAATTTCCCACCTGAGAAATAAAAAGAACTATCTGTAAAGCGTTTTCATTTTCTGCTTTTACAGATAGTTCTTAATTTTTATAGATTTTAACTTTTCTTTTTCGGGGAATCAGTTGATTCATTTAACATAGTTCGCGCCAACTATGTTGTATATCATTTTAATTTTAATATTCAAGTCTTATTCTGTATTTTATCTCTGCCTCAATTATGTTACTGTTCACTCCGTTCACAGTAACGTAGCCAAAATTCATTCCAGATTGCCTGCGGCAATGGAATTTTGGCTTGTATGTCTCGGGATTTTGGCATATTCATGCCAAAACACCTCGCGGAATAGTGGTGTGTGAACAGTAACTCAATTATACTGTTTTGTTTTTCAGCACTGCAGGTGATGTATTACCTACAACCATTGCTGTCAGCGGACTGAAATACAGCAGACATGTTAATACACAGTAAATCGGGATCATAATTGCAAACTGTACCAGTCTTCCGGGCATGATCGCATAGAAATTATATCCAAGCATGATCACAAGTCCTGCTGTTGTAAGCACCAGAGAGCTGAGAACTGCAGTTACCACGATAGATACGCAGATACCAACTGTCTTTCCTGTTTTCTTTCTGTTTGCAAATAATGGTTTTGCAAGGGCAGGAAGCACACCCCAGAGGATTGCTGCAACTGTGATAAACGGATTTACAGCATAGCCTTTCATAAAGCACCCGATAATATCCGCACATAATCCACAGACACCACCAGCTACCGGGCCAAGCCACAGACCTGCAAGGATTGTACATACACTTCCCACAGAAATACGGTACGCACCAAGATCAATGACCAGAACTCGTGTGAGTACCAGATGCATGGCGATCAGAAGAGCCATGAACACCAATGTTTTTACGTTCCAATATTGTTTTTTCTGCATAATAAAAACACCTCCATAATGTGTTTAAAAAATAGAGTAGTTACATAAATAATAATCCCTCCACATTATGAGATGCTCTCATATGTAGCAACGGGTGCGGAAATCATATCGTAAGCAGCACGCTTTCTGCTTTTCGTTTCACGGCGACTCCCCAGCCTGTGAACACTTGACGCATAAAATCCTACTTCGCTATTATTTATTTATCGAAATTATAACACAATCCATAGAAATTGCAATATATTTTTCGTTATTATTTTCACAAATTTGAATGCTGTTTTTTGTTCATTCTATACGAATGGTCTGCTTTTTTTACTTGAGAATATTGCTGCAAACACTCGTAAGTCTATGAATAAAACAGCCGCATATACTAATACTATAACATTATGCAGCAGTCCGGCATCTTCAGAAATGAGAAATTACATGAATACAGATATCCCGCCCCGGTCTGCTATAATCATGGAGGTAAAAAATGTCAGAAATATGTAAAAATAACTGCCAAAATCCTTATAATATATGTTATGATAATTATCTGAATACCAACGCCTGTACGGAATGTACCGGCCTGATATGCACTCCTGCCAAAGATAATGACGAATGGGAAAGCTACCGGAAAATTTTTGATTTTATCCCCGAACCGCCGGAAAGCAATATCCCTCCCTGTAAATAATTATTGCATACGGCAGGAATCATGTTCAAACGAATGATTTATCGGAGGTCCTGTCTGTATTATGAAAAAACTGCTTGCTGCATGTGTCTGTGCCGGCCTTAGCTTTTCTTTTGCCGGATGCAGCCCTGAAACCATACTGGAACAATTCACATCCACCGGAGACACATCCGTCCGGGAACTTACTTCTTCATCTGACACCACAACTGAAACCGAAACAAAAGACCGTATCTATATGGATGAACTTTCCGGTACCCTGCAGGATTTTTCAGGAAGCCAGCTTATTCTGAACACGGACAGTGCCTCCTATGTATTTAATGTTTCCAATGCCACCCTGGAATGTAAAGGTGGCATGATCACCGGCGATGAGATCAGCATCATTTACGAAGGTCAGCTTTCCGGTACTGACACAGGCAGTGTACATGTTCTGAAGGTTGTAGATGAATTTCATAAAAAAAATAAGCTGAAAAAGCGCACTGCGCATGGGCAGGTCATTTCCCTGACTTCCAATACCATCACAATAAAATCAAAGAAAGGAAAAACAGCCACCTATCCGATCACAGGAACAAAACAATATTATCAGAATGGAATCAAAGCCGGTGACTGGGTTTACCTTACATTCAAGGGGAAATTCCCGGATACCTCCAATGATTCTTCCGTATCCTTAAATGCCAGTCACCTGAAAGTACTGAGTATTTCTGATCTGAAAGATCTGGAAATACCGGATCCTACCCCAACTCCGGATCCAAAACTCACACAGACACCGGAGCAGATAGAAAATAAAGAAAAACAGCTGCTGGCAACTGTACAGGGAGTAAATCTGAATATCCTCCGGATTCTTCCTGCCGGAAGTGACACCTCCTTTAATCTGGATATGTCAGCAATTCCCGCTTACTTCAAGGGAGGAATTGCCCCGGGATCTCATGTTAATGTTACTTATATCGGAGATCTGGAAACAACATCCCTGGAAGAAGTCCGTATTATTGCTGTGACAGGTGAGGATCCTGATACCATTAATGACAAACATATTTCCTTTACAGTAACCGGCACGATCATTGGAAGTACTGCCAACACCATCACTGTACAGACAGATGACGGTGCCATAGATACCTTCCGTACAGAAAACGCGCAGGATCTCACTGCAGGCGGCATGGAATACGGCGACTATGTGTGTGTTACCTTCCATCCATCCAAATCAAAATCTTCTAATATTTATACAGCAATTAAGGTACAGGATGCGTAAATTGTTACTGTTCACTCCGTTCTCAGCAACACGCTTCGCGATGCAGGAAATATGAACCTCCTTGTGCAATGCCCAAGGAGTATCGTTTGCTTCACAAACTTAATTTATGCTAATCGCATAAATTCGCGCGGTATGTCTCGGGTTTTCTGTGACCTTCGCTCACACAAAACACCTCGCGGGATATCACCAGTGAACAGTAACCGTAAATTTCTTCTTGATTTCCGCTTCACCTTCCGCAAGCCAGCGGTATGCAGCATCCTGATCTCCCAGGATTTCTGCAAAGGACTGAACTTCATCCCGGATTCCTTTTCCATGAAGAACTCTGTAAGCCCCCGCATCACTTCCGGGGGCTGTTTTTATTCCCAGCCGGAATGCTTTTCTGATATTCTCTTCTGCAGATTCTATGATTGGTTTCAGAGTCTCATCATCATAACGCCCGTCTCCCAGAAGATTTCTCACTGTAACCAGAGTCGGAACCCAGACTGTATCACTCTCCGCCAGCATGGCAAGACTTTCTTCATTCATATAGTTTCCATGCTCCAGACTGTCCACTCCGGCAGCCACCGCTGCCTGTACTCCGTAATCTCCGTTGGTATGGGACATGACAGCCATACCTTCCTCATGTGCAATATGTACCATTTCCTTTACCTCTGACCCATCCAGAGGTGTTCCGGTAATGGCTCCATGTTCATTAAAATCCAGAATCCCGGTAGTCATGATCTTAATAAAATCTGCCCCTGCCTGTTTCGCCTCCAGAACACGCTTATGAAATTCCACCATTGTGGCAAAACCTTTTCCAACAATCGAGCCATAATGCCCTTCTTTATGAATGGCAAATATCGGAGTTCTGTAATCTATTCCATACTCTGGTGCAAGCTCTTTCGCTCTCGCAGAAACACCCAGCGCATCACCGCCATCCCGTACAAAAACAATTCCCCGTTCCTGGTATGCCTTCAGATGTTCTCTTATGATCTTATCGTCCGGTCCATTTTTATGCACCTCAACTGCATGACGGTAATTCACACCATCCATAATAATATGCGCATGACATTCTCCAAACATTTCCCGTTTCTCTTCCTCTTCCCTGCTGCTTTCTTTCTTAACTCAAAGCATAGAGTCAGACGGATAAACTCATCCGCTTCGCTATGCAACTCTATGCTCAATAACCGCTCCGCAGTTTTACTTAATCTTTTATCTACAATTTTTTATTTTTCAAAAAAATTTCGGATTTCGTCTTCTGTTGCCTGCACAGACCCCTGGACAAAGAATGGCTTTCCGCCGCCTCTTCCGTTTAATGCAGCATTCATTTCCTTTGTATACTGCCGTAAATCCCCGTCAATCTCGCCCATGGCATACTTATAGCTTCCATCTTCATTTCTGGAAAATACTGCACAGCAGCCCTCACAGGTATTCATCACTGCATCCGCAAGTTTACGTACAGAATCTGCTTCCAGACCTTCTTTAAAGATCAGGACACTTCCTGCACCTTCCCATTTCTTAGCTTCTGCCCTAAACATCTCTTCTTCCATACGGGCAACCTGACCTTTCATACGGAAATTCTCATCCTGAAGACGCTGTACTGCATCTGCTGTTCTGTCCATCTTTGCAGAAAGCTTCATGGAAATCTGATGATTCTGCTCATTCACCATATTCAGATAATCCAGAACACGTTTACCGCAGATCATCTCCATACGGATACCATCATGGAATTTCACTACAGAAAGAAGCTTCACCATTCCAATCTCACCTGTATGTGTCACATGGGTTCCACAGCAGGCGCATACGTCTACTCCCGGAAACGTCACAATACGAACCTGTCCTGTCAATTCTTTCTTACTTCTGTAATCAATAGTCTTCAGTTCCTCAGCATCAGGATAAGTGATTACAACTTCCCTATCCTCCCACACTCTCTCATTTACTTCCCGCTCAATTTCTGCAAGCTGCGAGTCATCCAGCATACCATTCAAATCTACAGTGATCACATCGCTTCCCATATGGAAACCTACATTATCATAACCATACTTCTCATGAATAATACCGCTGACCATGTGCTCACCGGAATGCTGCTGCATCAGGTCAAAACGGCGCACCCAGTCAATCTTTCCCTCAACCTTCGCACCCACTTCCAGAGCCTTATCAGTATAATGAAGTAATTCTCCATCTTTCTCATGAACCTCTGTCACCTTTGCATCCCCCAGTGTTCCCACATCACTTGGCTGACCGCCGCCCTCCGGATAAAAAGCACTCTCATCCAGAATGACAGCATAACCTTTCTTTTGCTCTCTGCACTCTACTACAGTTGCGGTGAATTCTTTTTTATATACATCTTCATAGTATAAACGTCTTGTTTCTGTCATGATCTGTCTCTCCTTTTTCATCTGTCATATTGCCCCGCATTATCTTCCACATAAATATAAATGCCATATTTTATTTCATTGCAATCAAGTATAGACCAAATCAAAAGGCTTCGCAAGACCGTCACTCAGAGATATTTTCTATAAAAAAATCCGTTAATCAAAACAGCCAATAACCAGCGCAGAAAAATAGTTTGTTTTGTGTGCATTTGCAGGATACTTAGATATTCTTAGCCGGCAAAAATCTGCGTTATGAGAAAAATGACACACTGTCTGAGCCGCTATGCGGCGAGTTTGTGGCATTTTTCTCATGCCCTTAGCAGATTTTTGCCAGCTTAGAATATCTTAGTGTCCGAAACCGCACACAAAACAAACTATTTTTCTGCGCGTCCCCACCCCAAAGATTTTCCAATATTCCTCCAATATCTGAATCCATTCCCCCACCTCCTGCGTTATAATTAAATGAACAGGGAAAAGGAGACAGTAATGACCACAGAAAAGCAATATCTGGAATATCTTATCAAGCAATACCAGAACTTAATATACTCGATCTGCCTGAAATCTGTCGGTAATCCATTTGATGCCGAAGATCTCACTCAGGAAGTCTTTCTGTCTGCCTATAAGAACCTTTCCCGTTTTGATGGTAATTATGAGAAAGCCTGGTTAAGTAAGATCGCTGTCCGAAAGTGTCTGGATTATCTGAAAGCAGCCGGGCGGCGAAGTATTCCAACAGAAGACACCTACTTTTCCCAGATTCCGGACAGGCAATCCTCTCCCGAAGATGAATATATGAAAACTGCAGCCAATACTCACGTAGAAGCATTGTGTATGCAGTTGAAAAGTCCTTACAAAGAAGTCGCTTACGCGCATTTCTGTAAAGAATTATCAGTACCTGAGATTGCACAGCAGACAGGAAAAAATCCGAAAACAGTTCAGACACAGCTCTATCGAGCAAGGGCAATGCTGAAAAAAATGCTTGAAAGGGGTGATTAGATGCATATTAATAAGAAGTATTTAATAGAATTTGACAACGGAAATATGAACACACAGGAAGTCATTGAGTTTCTGTCACATCTTGATCACTGCGATTTCTGTCTGGATCAGATGATGGAACAGGAAAACAACAGTACGGATACTGCTCCCTCCTATCTGATGGAACAGATTTTGGACAAAGCAGGCTCCGGTGAAGTGCAGCTTGCCCGGGCAGCAAATAAAGCATCCCGCAAAATCCAGCTGCTCCATTACAGTCTTCAGACTGCTGCCGGTGTGATGGTTGCCCTGTTGCTTTTATTCAGTATCCCGAACCTGGATTTCACTTCCTTACATCAGGATACTTCCTCTCAGACAGACAGAATATTACCCGAACATGAAAACGGCAGACTCTACCAGTTCACCAGAGAACTCGGACAGAACATTGGTGATGGCACCAGCTCTTTTATAAAATATGTCAGTGATTTTTCCAGCAAATTAATGAATGGAGGCAAATAAAAGTATGCAAAAACAAAAACATGGATTCTGGCTTTTTATCTTCTCCCTGATTCCAGGCGCAGGAGAAATGTACATGGGGTTCAAAAAACAGGGAATCAGTATTATGTTCTTATTCTGGGGTGTCTTTGCCATCGGAGCATGTACCGGAATGGACTGGCTTGTGTTCCTGATTCCGATCATATGGTTCTACAGTTTCTTTAATGTGCACAATCTGAAGTCTCTTTCTGAGGAAGAATTTTACTCCATAGAAGATTCCTATGTCCTTCATATGGATGAACTGGCAGGAGACATCAGTTCTCTGCTCAAACATCACGGAAAGATAACTGCGATTCTGCTGATTTTCCTTGGTGCTTCTATTCTATGGAACACTCTGGTAGATTTCCTCTATATGATCTTACCCGGATATCTGGCTGATGTTATTAGCAGATTCACATATCATCTGCCGCAGCTTGTGATTGCAGCTGCTATCATTTTTACAGGGATTTATATTCTCACCCGCAAGAAGGATGCACTGGATGAAGAACAGTCTGACAGCTTTACTGAGGAAGAACATTACTGGACACCTTATCGTCCGTATCAGCAGAATGTTCCGAATATGGAAACTGACGCGGTTAAAAATACCACAGACACAGTAAATCCTGATTGCTGTACAGATATCGATGTCACGGACACCGCAAACAACAAAAGCCCGGTATCTCTGAAAAAAGATTCTGCCGCCGAAGTGTCTCAGGAGGATGCTTCATCACAAACAACAAATTCTGAATCATGACACAAAATGGGATTGTCACATCAAGGAATCTACCTTCATGTAACAATCCCATTCTCATTATCCTCACATGGATACCGAAACTTCTCCAAAGGACAATATTGTCTCCTGTCCATCTTCTTCCCGTACTTTCAGCCGTCCGTCCCTACATATCTCCAATGCAAATGCCTGTCTGGAAGAGTTTCCGTCTGCAATTGTGATCTGATGTCCCGGGATCATGTTATGTGTCACATAATCCGGAGATAATTTCAGATCTGCTGTTTCTTTTCTCAACTCGTTCACGATCATTGCAGTCAGTTTATTACGGTCAGTCTGTTCCGCATCTTCTTTTGTCTCATAAAGGGCTCCTGCTATACTTCTTAATTTCTGCGGCAGGTTCTCCTGGTCCAGATAGAGGTTCAATCCCATGCCAACTACCACAAACTCAATATTTCCACTCTCAAAATCTGTGACAGCCTCTGTGAGTATTCCACAGACTTTCTTTCCTTTATAAAACAGATCATTAACCCATTTAATATCAAGCTGGATTCCACAGAGCTGAGCAACTGCTCTGTAGACTGCCACTGCTGCCGCAGTTGTGATCAGCAGACTGTCATGTATGGTTCCCTGTGGCTTCAGGATCACACTCATGTAAAGACCTGTATCTGCAGGAGAATAGAATTCCCGGCCTCTGCGCCCCCTGCCTGCAGTCTGGCTCCTGGCAATGACAAATGCCCCGTGTCCGGCCTCTCCCATCATAGCTTCTTTCTTGGCAGTCTGGTTCGTAGATTCCAGTTCATCATAAATATCTATCTTAACCTTCGGATCATCCAGAAACAGGCGGATTCCTTCCTGCGACAGACGGTTCGTATCCTTCGCAAGCATATATCCTTTATTCGGTCCTGCTTCTATATGATATCCTTCTTCCCGGAGCGACTTTACTGCCTTCCACACTGCAGCTCTTGTACAGCCAAGTTCACCGGCAATACTCTCACCGGAAAGCACTTCTCCTTTATTCTTCTCCAGCATTTCCAAAAGACTTGATTTTACAGTCATAATGTTCTCTTCGCACCTTCTCCCGTTATTTTTCTCTCATTATTTACTGTTAATCATATCATCTGCCGCTGTTTTTGTCTAATATCTGTTTTTTGCATGTCCCCATACCTTATAGCCGTTCCATAAAACAATGCAATCAGGACAGCTCAGCAGAGTACGAAGAACAAGGAATATATCTGCAGGCATACTGACATACAGCAAAGATATCTGACGCAGGACTTCACTCTATGATGGACTGGATTGTTTGCAGTAATTTATGAAATTTCTATAATCAGTTATCTGTCAGAACCGCCACAACTCCGGAATATAACACGATAAATCCCATAATTACCGCAATTATATCAGCGGAATGAAAATCAATATTGAAGATCATGCCGCCCGCGATCATCACCTCAATAGTAACGATCAGACCCAGAATAACTGCCATCATTCTGGAAAACTTATGATTCTCTTTTCTTCTTCTCATTTTCTGTGCGGTACCTGCTGCATTTGCCATAATAAGCCCTCCCATTTCTTTCGAACACATTTTCAGAACATACATTCGTTTCTGTGTTTTATAATACCACACTCTTATAAAAAATGGAAGAGGTTTATCGAACATTTGTTTTTTTAAATAAAAAAGAACTGTTATGTCAGCGCCTCTGCTCATCTGACACAACAGTTCTCTTGTATAAATAATGTTAAAGTCAACAGATATATTCGATATTGCCAAAAACAATTTATCAGGCAATCACTACTGCTCTTACATAAACTGTGCAAACACAGACGCACCTACAACAGTCAGAAGACCTGCAACCGCAATCGCAAGACTACTCATGGCACCTTCTATTTCACCCAGCTCCATTGCCTTTGCAGTACCGATAGCATGGGCAGAGGTTCCAAGTGCCAGGCCCTTAGCGATCGGTTCTTCAATACGCGCAAGTTTGATCACAGTCTCTGCGATCATATTTCCAAGAACACCGGTAATAATAATAACTGCAACCGTAATAGTCACAATGCCTCCAAGTTCTTCAGAAACACCCATTCCGATGGCAGTTGTAATAGATTTCGGAAGAAGTGTTACATACTGCTCATGACTCAGGCTGAACAGCTTCGCAAGGATCAGCACACTGACCAGACTGGCAAGCACACCGGAAACAATTCCAATGATTACAGCTTTCAGATTCTTTTTCAGAAGTTCCATCTGCTGATACAGCGGAACTGCCAGGCAGACCGTTGCAGGTGTGAGCAGGTAGCTGATATACTGACCGCTCTGATTATAAGTGTCATAATCAATATGCAGTAAACAAAGCACAGCTATTACCGCAATGATCGCGATCAGAAGTGGATTAAAAATTGCCATCTTAAATTTTCTTTTCAAAAGAAGTCCTGCCTCATATGCGATCAGGCTGATCGCTGCACCAAAAAACAGGGAATTACTCATAAATTGTGTCATGATCTTTTCTGTCCTTTCTTTCTGTCCATACGAATAACTGCCTGTGTGACACGACCTGTCACAATCATTACCACAACTGTGGTGATCACTGTGATCAGAATGATCGGCACACATACCGGTTTCAGTATGCCCCAGGCTGTCAGTAATCCGACACCTGCCGGAATAAACATAACCGGCATGATCTCTATGAGAAATTCAGCTGCTTCTTTGACCTGTTCCAGCCTGATAATGTGTGTTCCCAGTGCGATCAGCATGATCACCAGTCCGTACACACTTGCAGGTACAGGAAGCGGGATCAGAACATGTAATGCCTCTCCCATTGCGGATATCAGTAAAATAATCCAGAATTGTCTTACGTATTTCATTTTCAGTCTCCTCTAATCCTTACTGAACGGCTACAGGCTTCATCATTCCAGTTACCTGATCTTCGTACTCCTGAGTTTCCTCGAGAGATGCTCGACCGGTTCTCTGGATCTTTGTCACGCCCGGATACTGTCCCGGGAAAGATTCCAGCATGATCCCATCGCCGTATATCTTTACTTTATCCCCATTTTCCAATACATCATCGGAAATTAATTTTCCTTTTTTATTGTAAATGCCCTCTGCCGGTATGTCTGCGCTGAAAATAGTTCCATTGTTCAGATCCACAAAAACTCCGGTCTTCAGAAATTCTCCTGTCTCGATATAGATTGCAGAAATAGCATTTGCTTCCTCTTTCTGCTCTTCCTCCCTGACCATCTGTGCCTGCTTTCCTACCATATTCCAGAAAGCACCTCCCATTACAGCAAAAATGGCGAGCAGAACAATCATACCGATGATAAACTTCCAGTCTCGTTCTTTTTTATTTTTCAAATATTCAACTCCTTTGTATTGGTCTAACCAATCTTGGTTCATTACGTTTTTTTATTATAGCGTATTCATCACAAATTGCAAGGTTGTTTCTGCGTAAAAAAAAAGTTTTTACAGAATCCTGATCTTTTCTGCAAAAACTTTTTCTTCTATATATTATACTGATATTATACTGTGGTAAGCAGTGCTTCCATCCAGACTTCTTTACGAAAAAGAATAAATACGATATACTTTACATAAATTATAAAGGCTTTATCCAAAGGATTATTGAAGTAGAGGCTGTGCTGTTACACACCCCTTGGGTCAAAAGAAATGTGGGACAGGGCACACCTACCAATAATTCTTCTCTCCCATATATCCGAAAATCGGACGCCATCGAAGTTTAGATGCACATACCAAAGTTCCTGTATCTCCATCTTCCAGCTCTGTTTTATCTTCGCAGTCGCTCCAGATGATATAATCCTTTTTCAGAATTATATTGGAATCGAGTATTTCGCATGAATAGCGTTCGTCTGCCGGAAATAACTTTAAGTATTTTAATCCCTGAAATTCCATTTCAATCATTGAATCTTCTTCATACTGCCGTTGTATTATTACTCTCAAAATCCTGCGATCGTTTACAGGATACATATCCAGGTTTTCATTAACATATGCTCCGCTCAGATAATGCATCTCTTTGATACAGCTATCATGGAAAAACGACACTCTTTCCATAAATTCCTTCAGCGAATTCTCATCTGTAATCTCATTCCACTTGTGCATATTATCACCACTTTCATTACTGTGTATTTCTTCTTCCCTCCTGACCAATCTACTTTGTCTTCTGTTTACTTTTCAGGAATCATGGCAACCTTTTCCCACTGATAGGTTCCATTGTCAACTGTCATTACTGCCATGGTAATCTCCTGGTCGAAGCGTCTGGGGCCGCAGCTTCCCGGGTTTAGCCATAGGCGGCTGTCTATTATTTTTTCGAAGTATTTATGGGTGTGTCCGAAGATGACTATCTGTGTATCTTTTAAGTCCCAGTCCACATCTTTTTTATTGTGAGTCATGAAAAATTTTACCCCTTCTATGGTAAAGTGTAAGGTTTTCGCCATTCCCTCTGCCCAATCTTTGTCGTTATTTCCTCGGACTACATAAATAGAACCCATCATACGCAGTGTATCCAGGATTTCCGGTTTGTTTACGTCACCTGCGTGGATAATGCAGTCGCAACCCTTTAAAATTTCCAGTATTTCCGGTCTGAGCAGGCCATGGGTATCTGAAATAATCCCTATTTTCTTCATACACTATTTCCTCGCTAATCATTCTCTTATAGGCCGTTTTATAATTTCATCATTCTATGCTTAATTTTCCTCAAACAATTCAATCTTTCCATATTCCCCATCATACCCCGGAATTCTCTTCACATTTCCGGTTCTTACATTTTCAATTCCTTCCGCAATCCGTTCTCCTGCACAGGATTTAATATCTTCTGACGGTACATTTCGCAGAATGTCGAATTCTGTCCCCAGTGTCTGAATCATCTGTTCAAAACACCCCTGCACTTTCTTACTTGCAGTGGAATAGCCCATACATGTAGAGATCACTTCCGGCAGAGGTACAAGGCTTTCATATTTCTTACCATCTTTTTTCACAAAACCTTCCGCTCTGTCTGCAAGCTGTTCTACTCTGTGATCTACGCCCATGGTCAGCTTCTTTCCGCAGACAGGGCAGATTCCTCCAAGCCGTTCTGCTTCCACCGGGCTTAATGATACACCGCATTTTCTGTGACCATCGAAATGATATTTCCCCTCTTCAGGAAAAAATTCTACTGTTCCTTCCAGCCCTTCGCCAGTCTGGATTGCCCGATAAAGTCCTTCATAGGAACAGTCAATATCCAACAGATTCGCCTCGCGCCCCAGCTTAGACGGGGAATGTGCATCTGAATTGGATACAAGCTGATAGCGGTCCAGTTTGGAAATTCTCCAGTTCATAGCCGGGTCAGAGGAAAGCCCTGTTTCCAGTGCATGTATATACGGTGCCAGTTCCTCGAAACATTCCTCTACAGAATCAAATCCTGATTTCGCACCTAATACAGAGAAATGCGGTGTCCAGATATGAGCCGGAATCAGAATTCCTTCCGGGCATACATCCAGCATCATTTCCAGAAGATCATGACTGTCCAGACCAAGAATCGGACGACCATCTGAGTGAATATTTCCGATTTTTTCCAGACGCTGTGCCATGGCATCTGCTGCCTCCAGACTGGGAAGCAGGATTACATTGTGTACTTTTCTGGTCTTTCCATTTTTCTTATAAATAGAACTGATTTCCCCGGAGACAACAAAACGTGTTCCTTCTCCCGGGAACTTCCGGCTTTCTTCTTTTACATATGCATCTCTGAGGCGGTACAGGCCGTTTCCCTCTGAAACAAGTCTCTCCTTCAGTTCTTCTCTCCATACCGGATGCGTGAAATCACCTGTTCCAATCAGTGAAATTCCTTTCTTTCTCGCCCAGAAATCCAGATTTTCAGGCGTGCCCTCTTTGCTTGTCGCCATGGAAAATCTGGAATGAATGTGCAGATCAGCTATCATTTTCATTAACATTTATCCCCTTAAATTCACATCAAAGTATTTTTTTCAAGAGTTATAAAATATCAACACCCAAAGATATATTTATAACTTCCATCCGTTTTCTTTCAGCCACAACTTGTACGTCTCATACTCCGGCATTACTTTCCCGACCTCGTCCCAGAATGCCTTCGAATGATTCATTTCCTTCAGATGGCAGAGTTCATGTACCACTACATAATCCAGCACTTCCGGAGGTGCCAGTATCAGTTTCCAGTTAAAGTTCAGATTCTTCTCACTGCTGCAGCTTCCCCATCTTGTTTTCTGTTCTCTGATGGTGATATTGCGGTAAGAAACGCCCATGAGTCTGGCAAAATAAGAAACTCTTTTGGTAATCGTTTCTTTTGCTTTTCGTATATAGACATTTCGTTTCGATTCGCTCAGATCTGCGCTCAGCGGCTTCTGTTCCCGGTATTCTTTTGTCCGTTCCAGACATCCCAGAACCCACTCCTGCTTCTGGTTTACAAATCTTTTGATCCTCGGCAGACCTGTACGGAGAGGTGCGCGAACGATTACGTTTCCATCCCTGCGAACCTCCAGAGTCATGGTTTTTCTGGCACTTCTTATGACCTGATATTCGAATTCTCCGCAGGTGAATTTCTCCTGATTATTTTTTGTTTCGAATTCTCTCATCCATATATTCCTCCATCTCTGCTGCCAGAATATCCATCTTTTCCTGTGTTTTCGGCAATGCATAAGGAACCCTGTCCATGATTCTTTTCACATAATCATGTTCACGCATGATCTCATAGGTTTCCGGGAAATTGATGTCATAATACTGAGCAATATAGGAAATCCAGTAGTCCACTTTTGAAACTCTGTCTGAAGATAATACAGATTCCTTTGCCATACAGGACTCCCATACCTTTGGTGCGATTACTCCTTCACCAACACCCTTCTCATCCACTCCCAGAAGTGTTTCCATTGGCTCTTCCAGCTTTACCCTGCAATTATCCAGCTTGTCTGCATCACGGATTAATTTTGCATGAAGCAGGGTTCTCTCGTCCGCAATCCCTTCCAGTTTGAAATCACTGTGCTTCTCAATCGCAGTGCAGATCAGACTGTCAAACCTGTCATCCTTCACAAATCTGCGGATCATTTTCTCCGGTCCGAACAGAATCTGTGCCCCATATGCTGCATGCTCCATGGTTCCCGGTTCAAAGCTGTCAAATCGCTTAATCTGTTCAAATCTTCCAATATCATGGAGCAATCCGATTACCTTAGCCAGCTGTACATCTTCCTCACCCAGCCCCATACGGCGGGCAATGTCCTCTGCTGCATCAACCACTCCATAAGTATGCACGATTTTCAGATGAATCTTATCATCCGCTCTGTCATATTCATCCAGATATGCTTCAAAAGCAGCTTTCGCTGCATCAAAGTCTCTTGTTAAGTCTAATAATTTATCCATTATTATTATAATCCCTTCTTTATTCCTGTTCGGACTACTTTGCACAAAAGCAACTACAATATACCTTACATAAATTATAAGGGCTTTATCCAAAGAATTATATTTTCTCAACCATTATTTTCTGCTTCCATACACCTTTTCTCACAATCATAAGATATACCTGAAACGATATGGAATCACAGTCATAAATGAAAGGTTCTTCTCTATAGATCAGAGTCTGAACATTCTCTGCTTCCAATTCTTCTTTTCTTCGTTCAGCTTTTTCCATCAATTCATGTAGATATTTATTCTGTTTTCTGCCAAAATCTCTGTCCGGATAGACAGATGCTGCTTCCCTGATTTTTTCTCCCAGCAGAGTAATCACCGGTAAATGACTGCTCCTGCAAAGCATTCCGGCTATCTTTTTGGCATTTGATATATCCGGATTTTTTTCATAACGCCTGAGCATTTTTCCCAGTTTTTCATCTCCTGCTTCCGTTGCCAGTTCCTGCATAACTGCCAGTGCTTCCGCCGTTACCTCCCATGGATTGTCCACCGGAACAATATACTTCTCCGGTACTGCCGGATAAAAAAGATAATTTAACGGTGGGAAATCACGCAGCATTGCCAGCTTTCCTTCATACTCAGTGCAATATTTTTCTCCCAGATACTCATATTTATCACGCAATATGGCAATCTGATACTCCATTACCCTGAGATTTTCATAGCCCTTCACCCAGAAATGTCCCAGCTCTCCATAATTATACAACTGTGTTTCCAGCAAAATATCTTCAAAGAATACAGTAAACACATTCTGCCCCTGATGAATCACCAGAATATACTCTGCTTCACATAAATCCCAGTCCGCTTTCTCTACAGAGCCCTCAAACTCTCCTTCATAATCCCTGACATAATTTCCCGTCATCCTGGCATTTTTCAGAACCAGAAAACTTTCCACCGCATCATTCATCAGATAAATCAAACGTAATTCTCCACTCTCCGTCTGTCCGGTAAAACCATCCGGAATATCCACAAATTCACACTGTTCCTGCTCCAGAAGCAGATTTAATTTTTCAAAATTGTCTTCCATTATATCTTCCATCCTTAACTCCTGCTGTTTCTGTACAATGTCTTTCGCCGATTCTGTTTAACACACTTGATAAAAGAATCCATTGCATCGTTTCATGGAATTACCGCAATGCAGAAGCAGGATACATTTGCACAATTTTACAGATATGTTTTTATGATATCACTAATCATATTTTCTGCCAAATAGAAAAATTTTTCTATTCAATAAAGAAACTGATTTTACTTCTCTGTAATTGACATCCCAAACATAATATTTTACAATATAACAAAGAACAAAGAAACCAAGCAGTATGTATATTACAGAATAAACAAACATAAAATAGGAAGGAGGCATACACGAATGGCAACAGCAACAATCCCATTGAAAGGCAGCGCATCCATGGAATCAAAAAAAGTCAGTATTTCATCTAAACGCCAGATTACTATCCCGCAGAAATTTTTTACGCTTCTGGGTTTTAATACGGAAGCAGAATGTATCATGCGTGGAAACGAACTGGTTTTACGCCCCGTTAAAGAAAATACCAGTGGTGAATTTGCCGAACAGGTTCTTGCCGATCTGATCAGACAGGGATATAGCGGTGAAGAATTACTTGAGAAATTTAAACAGACACAGCGAAAAATCCGTCCGGCAGTTGAAGCAATGCTTGCCGAAGCAGACCGGGTCGCAGAATCTAAATCAGGAGGATACTCCTTAGAGGATGTTTTCGGAACGGAGGATGAAAAATGACACAGGTACAGATCCTTCCACCTGCAGCAAAATTTCTGAAAAAACTTAAAGATAAAAAGCTGAAATCTCTGTACAAAGAAGCTATTGAAATGATATGTGAAGATTATTCCATCGGCGAAGAAAAGACAGGTGATCTGGCAGGAATGTACGGTTATGACATTTATTATAATAAAACTAATTATGAACTGGCATATCGGGTGAGACAGCTTGATGATTTGATAATCATCGTTATCATGGCCGGAACCAGAGAAAATTTTTACGAGGAGTTAAAACGTTATATACGCACTATATAACAGTACATATTTGTATCACAAGATAATCCCCCGGAAGTTAATCAGTACTTCCAGGGGATTATTCTATTGACAAAATTTATTCCTGCGCTCCCGTATCAGATGTCTGATATCTTTCCCATACCTCATTGACATTCTGAATATAACATTTTACAATAGAACAAAGAAACCAAGCAGTATACATGATAAAAATCACTGAACAGAAAGGAATCATTTCCATGGGACGATTTGTAAATTCCGGAAACAGTGCTTTTCAGGTTGCGCTGAATTCAGAAATCTATGTAGATAAAACCGGTTTGCTGGCATATACAAATAAAGTTATGGATACCACCGCGAAATTCATATGCAACAGTCGCCCCCGTAGGTTCGGGAAATCCATCACTGCCGATATGCTCACCGCATATTACTGTAAAGGCTGTAGTTCCGAAGAAATGTTCTCATCTCTGGAAATCGGTCAGGCACCTGATTTCACGAAATACCTGAATCGATATGATGTAATCCATCTGGATATCCAATGGTGTATGGAACCAGCCGGCGGTCCGGAGAATGTAGTTTCCTACATCACTGAAAAAACGATTCTGGAATTAAGAAATTATTACCCTGAAATTCTGCCTGACTCCATAAAATCTCTACCTGAAGCTTTGTCCTGCATTAACACTGCCACTGGCCAAAAGTTCGTAGTAATTATTGATGAATGGGATGTTTTAATCCGAGATGCCTCTACCGACCTGGTAGTCCAAGAGGAATACATCAACTTTCTCCGCGGTATGTTCAAAGGTTCTGAACCTACCAAATATATTCAACTGGCTTACCTCACCGGGATTCTTCCAATCAAAAAAATCAAAACACAGTCAGCTCTGAACAATTTTGCGGAGTTTACAATGACTGACGCCAGGATCTTTTCCAGATATATTGGCTTTACGGAGGAAGAAGTACGAATGCTCTGCGAAAAATACCACCGGGATTTCTCCAAAACCAAGCACTGGTATGACGGTTATCTGCTGGAGCAATATCAGGTATACAATCCTAAAGCAGTAGTAGAATTAATGATCTGGAATAAATTCCAAAGCTACTGGTCGGATACCGGAACCTACGAAGCAATTGTGCCTCTGATCAATATGGATTTTGACGGACTCAAAACTGCCATTATAGAAATGTTGTCCGGTAATTCCGTAGAAATCGATCCTACGACTTTCCAGAATGATATGGTGAACTTTACCTGCAGAGATGATATTCTTACCTGCCTGATCCATCTGGGATATCTGGGTTATGATCAGGACACTCATTCTGCATTTGTTCCAAACGAAGAAATCCGTCAGGAACTTGCCAAAGCTGTTAAACGAAAGAAATGGAATGAATTTCTGACATTCCAGCAGGAATCCTCAGAGTTGCTGGATGCCACTCTGGACATGGACACAGACACTGTGGCCAGATCCATTGAAAAAATACACAATGAATACGCTTCAGCTATTCAGTACAACAACGAAAACTCCCTCAGCAGCATTCTGTCCATCGGTTATCTCAGCACTATGCGGTATTATTTTAAACCTATACGTGAATTTCCTGCAGGCAGAGGTTTTGCAGATTTTGTCTACCTTCCAAAGCCAGAATATTCCAGAGATTACCCTGCACTTGTTGTTGAGTTAAAATGGAATCAAAATGCCCAAACCGCAATCCGGCAGATAAAAAACAGGCAGTACCCTGAGGCTGTTGCAAATTATACTGACAATATTTTACTTGTTGGAATTTCTTATGATAAGAAGCAAAAAACACATAATTGTGTAATCGAAAAATACTCTGAGAAATAATAAAGGGGCTGATTGTCCTTTACGGAGAACATCTTACCGATTATCTATACGAAAAAAGAAAAGCAGGAATGGGAAGCTCTTGTAAGCTAACCCATTCCCACTCTCTGTCTATTCCTTCGCCATTTGTATTATTACCAGAAGTTTCCTGATACTTCCAATCACTTTATATATGTCCATAATGATTTTCAGACAGTCATTCTTATAATATTTTTCTTCTCCCATGGAAACAATACCGCTTTCACATATATTCTATATTCAGCGCTTGAAAGTACCAGGAATAATAATTTTTTTCACGTACAAAATCTTTAAAATCGCTTCTTTGTTTCCATATCCTGATTGTATCACACAGACTCCCGAAATCGCATGCATTCACACAAACAACTATATTTCACTACATATTTAACCAATTTTTTCCAATCTTCCTCACAGACAAATTGCATCCCGTTATTTTTTATAGTATGATTATTGGAAATACAGTTCATTTTATCCATCTGGCATATCCGACAGATATTGTCACTGACATAAGAAACTACAACCACTTTAATCCAAAGGAGCTTAATCCAATTTTGAAACTTGCAATCTGCGAAGACAACCCTTCACATTATGAAATAATACATACTATTCTGCAAAAGTATCCTCCGGGAGCTTTTGAAATAACGCATTTCACATCCGGTGATGAATTTCTCCGGGCTGCTGCTGAAAACGGATGCCCTTATTCCATTGTACTGACAGATATTGATCTTGGTTCTGACGCTGTAAATGGCATCTCACTTGCAGAAAAGATCAACCATATCAGCCCGGACACTCAGATTATTTTTATCAGCCAGTATCTGCAATATGCTACCGCAGTATATGAGACAGAACATGCCTACTTTATCCATAAACAACAGATGGAAAAATATCTCCCTCTGGCTCTAAGAGCAGCGTGCCAGAAGCTTCAGAAATTGCATACACGATATCTGTATTTCTCCGGAAATTCACGCAATTATCAGGTGCTCTGCTCCGATATTCTTTATCTGGAACGAAATCTGAGGCAGACCACGATCTATACCAGAACAGGAACATATACAACAAAAGAAAGACTGACAGCTCTTACAGAAAGAATGAAACCAGATTTCTGTCTCTGCCATAACAGCTTTGCCGTTAATCTTCATGCTGTACGTACTTACAGTCATAAGGGCATTATACTTTCTGATAATACAGAGATCCCTGTCAGCAGATCTTATTACCAGCAGTTTAAGGACGCGTTTGCTTTCATGATGCTTGCCGGTCACAGGGAGGTGCAGTAAATGAGCAGTCATATGATCAATCTATTCTTGTGTATTCTATCCAGCCTTTATCTGTGTTTTGGACTGCTTTACTTTTGCTGCAGGATCCTGCCAAGCAAACACAAGATCTCACTCCCGCTGTTTTTGTGTCTGTCAGTATTTATGGCACTGTTATTTTGGATCAAACGTGAATCACAGCATAATGGAATTACAATCGTATTTCAGCTTACAACATTTCTTGTAACACTTTTTTTATTCCAGGCATCTTTTATGAAAAAATTAGCCGTTTATTTTATTTTCCAGCTGCTGATAATCTGTCCGGAAATTTTATGTACCAGTGTTTTCATTGCACTTCATAATCTTTTTATACCGACCGATACCTATACTCCGCACAACCTGATATCCAGTTGTTCACCTGCAGAATATTTCGTTATCGAACTCTCCAACATCCTGCTTGGCCTGTTTCTTCTCTGGAAAATATCAGAAATCCTGCGGCAGTGTATAGATTATTTGAAAATACTCACCTTTTTACAACTGTTACTGCCACTGATCGCTCCGGTTTTTCTCAATGTTATAATTTCCCTTCAGAAAAAGCCCGAAGCAGTTCTGGCTCTGAGCATCATTTACTGGATCATATGCATCGGCAGTTATCTGTTGTTTCTGCGTGCAGTCCATTCTTTAGCCCAACAGCACAGGGAATATTTACAGAAAAAAATGGAAATTGAGCTGATGAAAAAGCAGATAAATGATTCCGTTCAGTTAAGTAATGAATATGCCAGTCTCCGGAAATGGAATCACGATATTGAGAATCACATCATGTCTGTCATGTATTTGATGGATATGAAAAAATATGAGGAAGCAGAAACATATACCGCTTCTGTTCTGTCCCGGCTTAATTGCAGACCACAAGAAAAACAACCAGAGGAGGATTGCAGTCATGAAAAAGAACATTAAATTGATTCCTTTATTTCTCTTCCTCTTTGTATTCCAGTTGTTATATTTTCTGTCTACGATTTATACAGAAAAAATTGATCATATCTTTCTGATCCTGGCAGTGTTTATGATCCTGATCTGTATTCTTTTATACTGCGTGCTTTCTGATGTGTTAAAGAAATCCAATACTGAAATGGAACTGGCTTTTCTTCAAAAGCAGAAACAATTAAAACAGGAACAGGATTACAGTCTTCAGATCCGCAGACAGGATACTCGGGATTTTCAGACCAAAACTGTACAGAAACTTCAGGATTTCCAGATACTTCTGGAACAGGGAAAATATGAACAGGCTGATACTGCGATCAGAAATCTGAATCAGACTTTTCAGAAGGATCGTTTTCATCCTTACTGTCAGAATAACCTGTTGCAAGCAATCCTGGAAGGGAAACGGCTCCGCGCCAAACAGGAACATATCCAGGTATCCTATGAGATCCTTTTACCGGAAAAGATTTCCATTGAGACAACTGACCTGAGCAGTATATTTTTTAATCTTCTGGACAATGCTATCGAAGCTTGTAACGCTTCCGGCAATCCTGATTCTGAAATCCGGCTGTCTGCAAACATTTCCAACGGATTTCTTACCATATATATGCACAATACCAAGAACCCGTTACAGAGTTTTACACATAAGACTACGAAATCAGAACCGGGTTCTCATGGATATGGACTTTCTATTATTGAAGATATCTGCCAGAAATACAATGGATCTTATCAATGGATCGACCATGGAACTATTTTCGATTCTATTGTTTTTCTGCAAATGGAAAAATCCCTCTGAGCACTGCGCATTTTGCGGCAGCACCAGGAGGGATTTTTCTGAAGGAATTTTATATGTATAGTATTTTGGTAAGATGGCTTATTTGTTTTTTCTCCGATCATTGTCGGAGTTTTCGTTGGTCAATCAATTAGTCTGCTGCTGTCAGATCTTGATGACTCCCAGAAGAAGTCCTGCGAGGAGACAGACGATGCTGACACCTCAGATCCAGAAGAAGCAGTTTTTGATATGGTCTTTAATCTCTACATCTGCAAGACCGATACCAAGGAAGGTTGCCGGTACAACCGGACTGATAAATGTTGCACAGTTACGGCAGACTACCATAACGATGGCAATATGTGCCGGAAGTACACCGAAGTTTCCTGCGATTTCGATAAGAACCGGCATCAATCCGAAGAAGAAGGAGTCTGTATCGAACATCAGTTAAGCGGTACTGCAAGAATACCGATGATCAGTGGCAGGAAGCGTCCCATGGACATTGGAACAAATCCGGCAAGTACAGTTGCCATATTGTTCATGATTCCGGTTTTCTCCATTACTCCGAGGAATACACCTGCGCAGAGGATTGTTGAGGACATCATGATGGCCGGACCTGCATGGGATTTGATGATTTTATTCTGTAAGGATGCTCCCCGGAAGTTCACCAGTAAGGCAATGGCACATCCAAGCATGAATACATAGTGAGATGGCACTTTCACAAAAATCAGGCATACGATCACTGCAAGTGTAAGAATAAGGTTAAACCAGAATAGTTTTGGTCTTGCATATTCTCTTGCCTCTGTCTGCTCTTCTACGTTTCCACCTGCTGTGATTTCTACATCTGTTACAGCTCCTGCTCCACGTTTCTTCTCTACAATTCCCCAGAACACTGCTGTTGCCAGTGCAATGATGATGCCTACAACCTGCATTGGCAGAATCTGAAGCCAGAGCTGGTTTGGTTCAATTCCAAGAACTGTTGCAGCTCTCATGGTCGGATCACCCCATGGAAGAAGGTTTATAACACCCATGGATGTTACACAGATCAGAAGAAATGTTGTCGGTCTGATCTTCAGTTTCTTATAAACAGGGAGCATTTCCGGTACTGTGATCAGGAATGTTGCAGCTCTTGCTGCAATAACAAGGTTCTGTCTTGCACCCATCAGCTCCAGACCTGTACCTGTAATATGTGTCTGAAGGTCTTTTGTATAATCACCACCGGAAAGTGCGATACCGAAAAGTCTCTCAGATGCTTCACAGATATCCAGAGCCCTCATAACACCTCTTGCAGATTCGATAGCCGCCATGATCAGGACACTTCCTTCCGGACGTCCGAAATCTTTTTCTGCCTGGATTACTTCTTTCTCTACAATATAAACGTCTTTAGCGCTCTCTGTTTTCAGGATACGAATGGAATCACAGCCACCTGCAACTGCACAGCGGATATCTTCTTTCCAGTAAGAGGAACCCAGACCATTGATTCTGACTACTCGTTCGCATCCTCTGTAATTGATTGTTCTTAATACATAAAACAAGGAAAATCTTGCTGCATCTTTCTGGTTCTCGACAACTGCATCTTCCAGATCCAGCATAATAGAATCCGGTTTATAAATATAAGGATCTTTAATCAGACCCGGTTTCTGTGCGTTCAGGAACATCATGGTTCTTCTTAATCTTTTTTTGTTTGGATTACTCATCGGATAGCACCTCCCCATGGTAAATCTTCTGTCTGTAAAACAGAACGGTAAACAGCAGCTTCAATTCTTGCTTTGATGGTGCAGTCCAGCGCACCTTTGTCAATCATTGTTACTTTCGCATTATTTACGCCCAGGTTGTTCAGGGTTTCCAGTGCTACCTTTCTGATCTGATTTCCATACTGATTAATCACAGAACTTTCCAGTGAAAATTCGACTTTGCCGTCTCCTTCTTCGATCATTACCTAACAGTCACTGGATTCCAGAGTTCCTGCTACAGCAGGTCTTGTGATTTCCATTTGCTTGTCCTCCTTATTTCTTTTGTGCTTTTTTAGGTTTTAGGTTGGCTTTATTTTTGACTTAACTTTTTCATCTGAGGCTATCATAAGATTGTAACCTTACAGGATGAACAAGGTTATCTTAATATTGGGTAATTTTTTCGAAAGTTTTTTTGTACAATATAATTCTTGATTTCTATAATGCTGTCGTTTAAACTAGATTAGACATTTTAAATTTTTAATAATACAATTTTCTCCAAAATGTTCTATTGATTTATTAGAACATTTGTTCTATAATATAAATTATAGAGTATAACCAAAGGAGGATTTTATAATGGTAGATATGTTATTTATGCAAAAGCAACAAAACAACTCTCTCAATTTTATGTATACTTACGATGATATGAATGATAACTTTTTTACAACTCATATATTCAATTCAAAAAAATATTTAACGAAATACACTTGGAATATAAATGAAACAGAGAAAAACCTCAAATTAATGCAAAATAACAAACTTATTATCTTTGATATATATCATAAAAATCTTGATATGCTCTTAAATAATCTTTGGTTCTTAGAACAAAAACATAAGCATTGCGGCATCGTTGCAATATTAGCTAAACAAAAACTTTATTATTTTCCTAAATTAAACTACGGCGATGCATATTTAATAAAAGATATCTTCATAAAAAAGTTTTCTAATATTTCAATTAAAATATTGGTAGGAAAACAAGCTATTTAATAAAAAAATTATCGAATGGTTCAAGGGAACCACAGGAAGGTGGACACTAAAATGAGTTTTACAGTTATATCTATGTTTTCTGGTGCTGGTGGTCTAGACATGGGCTTCCATAATAAAGGATTCAAAATACTTTGGGCAAACGATTTTTCCAACGATGCCTGTGACACGTATGATAAATGGGCTAATTTTAATTCTGATGGGAGTAGAAAATCACCTGAAAATTGCACAATTATTGAATGTGGTGATGTTTCTAAATTAGATTTAGAAAATGTGCTTCCGGGTGTAAGTACAGATGTAGTATTAGGTGGATTTCCATGTCAAGGCTTCTCTCTCGCTGGTCCTCGACAAGTAGATGACTCTCGAAATGTTTTATACAGACATTTTGTAGAAATGGTAAGAATAAAAAAACCAAAAGTTATTGTTGCTGAGAATGTTATCGGAATTAAAACTTTAGGAAATGGTGCAGTATTCGATAAAATCATAGAAGATTTTTCAGAATTAGGATATACTATGTCCGCTCCAACTGTCAATGCAAAAAATTATGGTGTACCACAAGATAGGATGCGAGTTATTTTTATAGGCATAAAAAACGAAATTTGTCATGGCGGCGCATATATTTTCCCATCTGGAGATCCTAAAATCGTGACCCTTAAAGATGCACTAAAAGATTTACCACCTGTAGATATGAGCGATGTATGTCAAGCTGCATTTTCATCTCGATACATGTCTAGGAATAGACAACGAAATTTTGATGAAGTATCCTTTACTATTCCTGCTATGGCTAAGCAGGTACCTTTAAGTCCAGACTCCGATGGTATGGAGTTTGAAGATGTAGATAAGTTTCGTTTTATCGGAAAATATAGACGTTTAAGTTATAAAGAGGCTGCAGCAATTCAAACTTTCCCTCCAGAATTAGAATTCTGTGGAGATTTAGATAGTAAATATCGCCAAATTGGGAATGCAGTTCCTGTGAAGCTTGCTGAATCAATCGCCCATGAAGTTAAAAAGATTTTAACTTCTGATGATTTAACACCTTTTTTAAATATCGAAAATCCAGAAGCTGAAATTTATGGACCAACAGCAGATAAACGACTAACTAATACTGTTTTAAGCGGAAAAGCTTTTGAATATGCAACTTTAATTGAAATATACAGGGAATTAACTCTGAATGGCTGGAATACGGACTCATTAAAAATTATAAAAGATAAAAATTATAAAAATGTTGAAAATGCCTACCAAATTATCCGAGGTTCAGATGAAGACTTAGATGATAATGCCCAGTTAGAAACTATACGCTTAGAAACAATGACAAATGATTATAACCGCGCTGCAAGGGTTGCTGCCGTTTATTTAAGAAATGTTGAACCCATCTTATCATCAAGTGAAAATCTTTACGGTTTTTTGCGAGTTATGCCTGATAATGCAGGAACTAAAGGCGATGTACGAGATATTAATCTAGAAATTTATAGTGAACCGGAATCTCTTGATTCAATCACAAGTATAGGCATCAGTTGCAAAAATAATCATGAAGCTGTAAAACATCCAAGAATAACCGAAGATCCTGATTTTGCAAAAGTATGGACAAATGGACAGTTTTCATGCAGTAACTCCTTTATAAAAAATATAAATGAAATTTTCAAAAAAATAGATACGTATGCAAAACAATATCAAAGATGGGCAGATGTAGAAGATAAGATGGACACCATCTATTATCCAATCATCAAATTATTTGTAGCAGAAATTAAACGACTTGGTATTGCTGATGAAAATTCAACTTTAGAAGAACAAGCAAATGCCAAAGAATTTACACAGGCTTTCTTTGAGTATATGTTTGGTATACAAGATTTTTACAAAATAATAAAAGAAGATCACTCAAGATCTACAAAAGTTTATCCATATAATATGCATGGTTTACTCATGTCTTCATATAATGGTATAAAAAATACCCGCGCTGTCCAAACCATTACAATGCCTGAAGAAATCGTAGAAGTACGTATAAAGCCAAAAAGCAAAACCACTATTGAAATTTATTTTGATCAGTGGATTATATCAATGAGACTACATAATGCTGACTCCAAAATAAGTAAAACATCGCTTAAATTTGATGTTCAAATAAAGGCTCAACCAAGAAAAGTTATGGGTACAATTTTACCATGGAATAATTAATATACTGGCAAATATGAGGAGATAAAAACAATGGAATTGTTTAATTTTGAAAAAAATATTTTAATCTTTCAAAAAGGAAACTCTATGAAATTATCTGATGACGCTATTAATGAGAAATATGAAAAGGGCGAAGCTAGAATCATCACAGAACAGGGTGCTATTAAGCTTTCCCTTGTAACAGGCGTTTTTAACTCCGCAAATTATCAGCTGAAACCCAAATATCAAAGACGAATTACTTGGGATTCACAAAAACGCTCTAAATTAATTGAGTCTTTTATTATGAATGTACCTGTTCCCCCTGTATTCGTTTATGAAACTGAATTTAATCAATATCAAGTTATGGACGGACTTCAGCGAATTACTGCAGTTATTGACTTTTATAATGACAAATATGAACTTGAAGGATTGCTTGAATGGTCAGAATTGAACGGAAGAAAATATAGCCAATTACCTCAAAAAATAAAAGAAGGAATTGATCGACGCCAATTATCTGTTATTACGCTCTTAAAAGAATCTAGCAAAAACCTCGCCCAAGAGGAAACCATGAAAAAGATGGTTTTCGAGAGATTGAATACTGGCGGAGTTACACTAGAAGATCAAGAAATACGAAATGCATTATATGATGGACCATTCAATGATTTATGCTTTGCACTTTCTAAAAATAGTTCTTTTAGAAAATTATGGCTCATAACTCCGGATATAGAATCTGTTTCTGATGAATTTTTAGAAAGTTATGATGATGCTTTGGCATATGCAAAAAACAAGCTATATAAAAGAATGTATGATGTAGAATTAGTTTTGCGTTATTTTTCAATGCGCCACATAGATAATTTTAGCGGAAAACTATCTCTTTTTATGGATTTATGTTTACGACAAGGAAACCAGTATACTTCTGAACAGCTCCAATTATTATCAAACACTTTCGAAAAAGCAATTAAAATGGCTGATAATTTCTTTGCAGAAAAAGCCTTTTGCCAATATACTATTATTCGCGGAAAATATGCATGGACATCTCCACAAAAGATGATATATGATCCACTAATGTTAGCTTTAAGCCAATTAGATTCTTGTCCACAACAAATGAATATTGATAATAATATAGAATACTTGCAATCATTTTATTGTAAATATTCTGATGCATTTGATGGAAAAAAACAAGGTAAATCAGATATAAAAAATAGAACTGAACTTTTTCATGAACTTTTAAAAGAAATAATCCTTCAACAATCATGATAAACTTACAACTACAATATCAAAAATTAGAAGAACAATTAGAATACATCCAAACATATATACAAAGTATTGAATTACAAAAAAATATGATTAGTGAGATAGAAAATCAAATTACCGACCAAGCAACTTTAAATAGCTTTCCTAAAACTATTGACTATAGCCGCATAATAAAAAAGGTAATTGCTTCTCCTATTCAATATAATGCAGTCATAATAAGCATATATGGATGTTTTGAACAATATATAGACAATATTTTTAGTACTTATTGCAATGAACTTTATAGCATAGTCGATACATATGATAATCTACCTGATAAATTAAAAGAAAAACACATTAAAAAACTAGGGGATTTTCTTACTAATCCCCAAAGATATAAGAACTATGATTTAACAAATGTACAAGCTATAAAAAATGCCTTTTATGCTTTTGAAAATCCTAAAACAGGTTTTACCAATAATCAAAAACTTATTCTTTCTCATTCTGGCAATCTTAAGATTGAACAAATTTCAGAATTAGCCAATGATTTAGGAATACCAGATTTTGAAAAATCTATAGCTAATTGTTATATTTTTAAAAATTATCAAATGCAACATAATGACTATAGCAAGGAAAATTATTCCAATTTAGTTGCTAGAAATTCAAAAAAATTATTTAACATTTTAGAAAAAATAGTTGATGAACGAAACAATGTTGCTCATGGATGGGTCGAAAATAGAATAAGTTTTTCTGACATTGATAATGAATATATTGAGTATATACATTATTTATCAAAATCAATATTAGAAATATTGATTTTATCCCTATTCAATACAAAATATAATCATGGGAAATTATATTTTATCGGAAAGCCCATTGAAGTATATGATCACCATATAATTGGTATAAACAATAAAGGAAGTTTACTTAAAAAAAATGATTATTTATACGCCATAAAAGATAAGGCAAAAAAAATTTTAAGAATAGAAAGTCTACAAAAAGATCTGAAAGATATTGATGAAATATCAGAATATAATGTCGACATTGGAATTGGTTTCACTAAACATTGTGATTTGAATATTGATAAAAATTACGAATTTTATTGTGACACTATACCTTTTCATTAAATAATATCATAATACTATTTTTATTTAAACATTTTACTAAAGGAGACTCTTTCCATGCCAACTCCCCCGATTGAAGTAGATGACACTCTCAAAGAACGAAGCTCTCACGGCTCCTTTGAGCTTCCCATAGAAACCTATACAGACAACTGCGAGATATTCCATTCTCTCTACAACCACTGGCATGACGAGATGGAACTGATCTATATTGAATCCGGCAGCGGACTGGTCCGTCTGAATAAAGAGATCCTCCGCGTCAAGGCCGGTGACCTGATCATTGTGAACCGTGGAGTTCTCCATGGAATAAAAACAGATCTGAAGAATATCCTTTATTTCCGTAGTATTGTTTTTGACCTGAACTTCCTGTCAGGCCCGGCGGGAGATTTATGTCAGGAACGTGTCATTTCCCTGTTGATGGATAATCAGGCGGAATTTACCCATATTATTTCCAGATCTGATGACAATTATGGGAATATCTGCCTGCTTTTTGACAGGATCCATTCCTGCCATAAAGAAAAAAAGCCATATTATTTCGTAAAATTAAAAGCTTTGTTCTTCAGCTTTTTCTACGAAATGCTCATGGGAAATTACATCACTCCCGCAGATAAGGAAGAGAACAAAAGTCTTGCTTCTATTAAAAAGATCCTGGACTACATCAACCTCAATTATTCACAGTCACTGACTGCGGCAGAGCTCACTGCGCTCTCCAATTACAGCGAATACTACTTTATGAAACTGTTTAAGCAATATACCGGCAAGACTCTGATCGCCTACATCAATGACCTGCGCATTGAAAAAGCAAAGCCTCTGCTTCTGCATTCCGACTCCTCTGTCACAGAGATCGCACTGGAAGTAGGTTTCAACAACACCAGCTATTTCATCAAGAAGTTCCAGCAGGCAACCGGAATGTCCCCTCACAAGTTTCGCAGAAACCTGTCATAAAATCACAATTTTGTTGTATTTTTTTGAATAGACTGCTGATATAGTTATAGATGTCAGCAAAAGAACTTCTCTTACTGATATAACCAAAAACAATACACTATTCAAACCTAAAAAAAATAAGCAATCTAACTCATAAAAAACACATATTTATTTCAGAAAGGGAGATTACGATGGAAAATTTAGAAAAGCTCATCTATGACCTGTATAAGAAAAATGCACGCCAGTGCACAAATGAAGAAATCTACAACGCATTATTGATTTATACCAAGAACCAGCTCTTCGAAAAAGGCTATCAGGATGGAAAGAAGAAAATCTATTACATTTCCGCAGAGTTCCTGATCGGTAAATTATTATCCAACAACCTGATCAATCTGGGAATCTATGATGATGTTGCTGCATTCTTAAAAGAGAATGGAAAAGCCATCGCTGACATCGAAGAAGTTGAACCAGAACCATCTCTTGGAAACGGTGGTCTTGGACGTCTGGCAGCATGCTTCCTGGATTCCATCGCAACTCTCGGTCTTCCGGGCGAAGGTATTGGTCTGAATTATCATCTGGGTCTTTTCAAACAGCTCTTTGAGAACAGACTTCAGAAGGAAACTCCGAACCCATGGATTGAAGAACACAGCTGGCTCACACCTGCAGGTGTTTCCTATACTGTACCGTTCCGCGGATTTTCACTGAAATCTTCCCTGTACGATATCGACGTTGCAGGCTACAATAACAAATCCATTCATCTGCACTTATTTGACATTGATCTGGCAGATGAATCTATGGTTCACGATGGAATTTCCTTTAACAAAAAGGACATCCTTCACAACCTGACACTGTTCCTGTATCCGGATGACAGCGATGATGACGGACGTAAGCTCCGTATCTTCCAGCAGTACTTCATGGTATCCAATGCCGCTCAGTTCATCCTGGACGAGGCAACAAAGAAAGGCTGCAACCTTCATGACCTTGCAGACTACGCAGTGATCCAGATCAACGATACTCACCCAAGTATGGTCATTCCGGAACTGATCCGTCTCCTGACAGAACGTGGAATCGCCTTTGATGAAGCTGCTGAAATCGTATCCAAAGTATGTGCTTACACAAACCATACCATCCTTGCAGAAGCTCTGGAAAAATGGCCAATGGACTACCTTCTTGATGTAGTTCCTCACCTTGTACCAATCATTGAAAAGCTGGATGAAAAGATCAAAGCAAAATATCCTCAGGAAAATGTAGCCATCATCGACAAGAACAACCTGGTTCACATGGCACATATGGATATCCACTATGGATTCTCCATCAACGGTGTTGCTGCCCTGCATACAGAAATCCTGAAAACAAGCGAACTGAAAGCTTTCTATGATATTTATCCGGAGAAATTCAACAACAAAACTAACGGTATCACATTCCGCCGCTGGTTAATGCACTGCAATCATTCGCTGACAGACTATATTACCTCTCTGATCGGTGATGAGTTTAAAACAAATGCAACTGCTCTGGAAAATCTCCTGAAATATAAGGATGATGAAGCAGTTCTGAACAAGCTTCTTGAGATCAAAACAGAAGCTAAGAAAACCTGTAAAGAATTTATCCTCTCTAACACAGGTGTTGAAATTGATGAGAACAGCATCTATGATATCCAGATCAAACGTCTCCATGAGTACAAACGCCAGCAGTTAAATGCTCTGTACATCATCAGCAAATATCTGGAGATCAAGGGTGGAAAGAAACCATCTCAGCCTGTAACCTTTATCTTCGGTGCAAAAGCAGCTCCTGCTTATGTGATCGCAAAGGATATCATTCATCTTCTGCTCACACTCCAGGATCTCATCAAAGATGATCCGGAAGTTGCACCATACATGAAGCTTGTTATGGTTGAAAACTACAATGTATCCGCAGCCGAAAAATTATTCCCTGCATGCGATATTTCTGAGCAGATCTCCCTGGCTTCCAAAGAAGCAAGTGGTACAGGTAACATGAAGTTCATGCTGAACGGTGCCGTTACTCTGGGAACTATGGATGGCGCTAATGTTGAGATCAGCGAACTGGTTGGTGAAGATAACATCTATATCTTCGGTGAATCCAGTGAGAAAGTTATCGAACATTACGAGAAAGCTGACTACTGCTCCAGAGATATTTATGAAAATGACAAACGCATCAAGGAATGTGTTGACTTCATTGTAAGTGAAAAGATGCTGGCACTTGGCCACAAAGAAAATCTCGAAAGACTGCACCACGAACTGGTAAGCAAAGACTGGTTCATGACACTGCTTGACTTCAACGATTATGTTGAGAAGAAAGATCAGGCACTGGCTGATTACGCAGACAGAAAAGCATGGGCAAAGAAGATGCTGGTTAATATTGCAAAAGCCGGATTCTTCTCTTCTGACAGAACTATCGAACAGTACAACAACGATATCTGGCACCTGACACCGGCAAAATAATCCAATAAAATTTGTGATCATATAAATTCTGTAAAAAACAAACAGCAGGCATTGTATATTCGATGGAATATACAGATGTCTGCTGTTTTATGTTTATCAGATCATAAAATCATAAAAATCTCCCACTGTATTAATTCAAATCAGACTATAACTACGGCAACCGAATCCGAGCAAAATATACCGCTTTATATATCCTTGTAATAAGCAGGAGAGATAACATCCGCCTCCTTACAGGAACATCCGTTCTCGTAGCTGTCACAACAGTCACAGTTTGAACAGTACATATGAGTATCTGGGATATAAAACAAGCCTCCATAGAGCGGTGAAGTACGGAGTTCTTTTGACTCTTTCTTGCTGTTGGCAAAATGGATTCCATTAGAGATCAGCATATTTTCAGGTTCATACTGAGAGAAATCAAAATAATGTCCCTGTGTTCCATGATGGGGCACCTTGATACACCAGTAATGTTCGTATAATGGCAATTTTCCATCATAGTTTTCTGCGATCATTTTCAGATGCTCAGGCTGTGCATCCCCGGTAAACAAAAGATTTAATTCTCCGTCTCTGGCATTCTGGAACACAATACTGATCTTATGCTTGAACTGCCGCAGATTTATCTGATTCTCATTCAGCCATGCCAGCAGTTTCTTAAAATCAGGAAGTGCTTTGATTCTGCGAAATTCACGCTCATACACATATGCCCGGATAATTTTCTGACGGACCTCCGGCTGTTCTGTCAGCTCAGATGCTGTTAAATCTGTTTCTTTTTCCACAGTTTCCGCCGGTTTATTGCCTTCAGCAGTCATAGACCATACGATCAGTCTCAGTTTCTCTGCAAATTCAAGCAGAACATCCATTACTTCTTTAAATTTCCCGTCTTCACAGATTCTGTTATAGACTTCGTCCGTCTCCTTCCGGATTACATCTGTATCCGGCCAGAGTGCCTGATATTTGTTTTCAAACAGTTTTCCCCTGCTTAACAGTTCCACGTTCTGTTTATTCTCCAGAAGTGCATCCACCAGTGCAAACAGGCTGACCTGACGGCTTGGCAATCCGGATTCTTTTAACAAATCTGCCAGAAGCAGCAGCACCAGTGTTCTGCTCATTTCTTTTTTTGAAAAAACATCGGGAAGATAAATTTTCCCAAAGTCAACAGAAATATCTTTTTTCTTCATCATATAAAGAAGCCCTGACAGATGATCCATATGAAAATGTGTCAGGAGCAGATTTTTACTCTTGATCGTAGACAGATCTGAGATGATCACATCAAATATTTCTCTTCTGGGGCGCCCCTCTATCCTGCTGTTATTTGTTCCGAAATCTACCAGCAGACTCTTCTTTCTGTCCCGGAGACAGAAGCAGTCTCCGAAACCTACATTATACATTCGTACCTTCATTCTTTTCCCTCTTGTTTACAATGGTTAATTTTATTTTAATATAGGGAAATTGGAAATGCAAGAGGGTGTTGTTTGTGTTATTATAGTGTCGTATGATTACTGGTTACTGTTCACATATCACTATTCCGCAAGGTGTTTTAGCATAAATATGCCAAAATCCCGAGACATACAAGCCAAAATCCCATTGCCGCAGGCAATCTGGAATGAATTTTGGCTGCGTTACTGAGAACAGAGTAAACAGTAACTCATCCGAAATAAAAGAGCGTGTTTGAAAAATGTTTTTTGCAAGATGTGTGTCACAATTTGTGAGAATGATTTTTCAAATACACCTGAGGAAAAACAAATATAAAATATCAGCAGAATGGAGATAGAACACTTATGACAAAACAGGAACTGGCTCTCGAGGTCATTGAACGGTTAAAAAAGGAATATCCTGATGCAGACTGCACTCTGGATTATGATAATGCATGGAAATTACTGGTAAGTGTGCGTCTGGCTGCACAATGTACAGATGCAAGAGTAAATGTAGTTGTACAGGATCTGTATGCAAAGTTCCCTACTGTAGAAGCTCTTGCAAATGCAGATGTTGCAGATATCGAATCAATCGTACGTCCCTGTGGTCTGGGTAAGAGTAAAGCAAGAGATATCAGTGCCTGCATGAAAATCCTCCACGAACAGTATCATGACAATGTTCCCGGGGATTTTGATGCTCTGCTGAAACTTCCCGGAGTTGGAAGAAAGAGTGCCAATCTGATTATGGGAGATGTATTCGGCAAACCGGCGATCGTGACAGATACCCATTGCATCCGTCTCTCCAACCGCATCGGTCTGGTCGATAATATGAAAGAACCTAAGAAAGTAGAAATGGCTTTATGGAAGATCATTCCGCCCGAAGAAGGCAATGATCTCTGTCACCGCCTGGTCAATCATGGCCGCGATGTCTGTACAGCACGCACTAAACCTTACTGTGACAGGTGCTGTCTGAATGATATCTGTGAAAAAAATGGTGTAGACAGCCAGGAATAATTACTTTATACACATATAACCAAAATAATCTATACCATTATACACATTATCCCAAAGAAAATCCCCATCTCTGTGTTTCTTTAACTAGAGCGTGTCTGAAAAAGGCTTTCTGCAAGATGTGCGTCACAATTTGTGGGATATTTTGCCCGGATGAGGGCGCCGTAGCGGGCTACGGCAACTGAATTCGGGTGAAATATCCCGCAAAGTGGGGCGTGCAGATTGCGGGAATGATTTTTCAGACACACTCTAGCTCAGCAGATGAGGACTTTCTTATTTGCCTAAATGTGCTCCTCAAGGCTTGCGAAGAAAAGTTCATAGAAATCGTCTTCCCCTGCAAGCTTCGGAGAGTTTTCACCTCCACCGTTGGTACTTCTTCGCATGGTAGCATAAAATTCTTCTCCGGCTGTGATCATATCCATCTCATAAATCTGATATCCCAGTTCCCGACACTTCGCGCAGAAAGCGGCAAGCGGCTGTTCTGCCTTTCTGGTGTCCATCAGTTCCTGCCAGATGTTACGGTCTTTCAGCGCTTTTTCTCTTAATTCGTCTAACATTGCTCCGATTTCCATAATAACATTCCTCCTCTTTGTTTTCTGACCTTCATCAAATAACTATTCCATCGTTATCTGCAGAATTGTTACTTCATCAGTTCATAATAAAATATATACTGCTGCATCACGCCCCGGCAGCCCTTATAACGTCTGTTTGGAAATCCCCGTTTATAATGAGCATCCAACGCCTGGCGGATGTGAGTATCTACAGGAAATGCATCCAGCTGATGCAATCCGAAAAGACAGATACAGTCAGCTACTTTCTCACCAACTCCATACAGTCCCAGCAGTTCTTTTCGTGCAGCTTTATAAGTCATATCATGCAGACTGTTAAGTGAAATATCTCCGAAACAGACTTTTCTGGCTGTGTCCAGCACATATTTTGCTCTGTATCCCAGATTGCACTCCCGAAGCTGTTCTTCCGTTGCCAAAGCCAATGCCTCTGCAGTCGGAAACGCATAATATTCTGCACCTGTGCTGCTTGTTTTTCTTACTCCAAATTCCCGGCTGATATTTTCAATACACTTCTTTATTCTTGTAATATTATTCTGTTGAGAGATCAGAAATGAAATAATCATCTCCCACAGATCCTGTTGCAGAATGCGGATTCCGCTTCCCATCTCTCCTGCTGCTGTCAGATATTTATCCCTTGGATTGATCATGTTTATATATTCACTGTAATCACAATCCAGATCAAAATACCGGATCCAGAAGAAAATGAAATCTTCTTCCGGACAAAAGAAATTGACAATTCCTCTCTCCTGAGTCAGTTCCAGATATTTATCTCCCGCAATCACCCGGTAACGATCATCACCGATCTGATCCATCCGAAAGCACTGCCCGGATCTGCAGATCTGCCCCAGGTCAAAATTATCCATTTCTATTGTCAGCATACTATATAACCCCTTATCCTTCTGTTACCAATGTTACTAATAACTCTTTTTTTTCTTGATGAATATATGAATGTATTATATACTATTCTAAGTATAAACGTAAAGCAGAAAGGGGTTCTTACCAATGAAATTTATATATCCTGCGGTTTTCCGCAAAAATGAAGAAGGCAGATATAAAGCATTTTTTCCGGATCTTGCCTGTTGTGAAGCTGAAGGCGACACTCTCGACGATGCGATCGATAATGCAAACGAGGCTGCTTATAACTGGATTTATGCAGAAGTAATGGAAGATGAAATGGATCTCCCTGCAATTTCCGACGAATCCGATCTGGATCTGCTGGAGGGAGATATTGTAAGAAATATTCAGGTCAATATCCGTATGTATGACGGATGGGATGAGTAACCACTACCCGCAACGACAAATTACAGAAATTCAGCTCCGTTATGTTACAATAAATCAAACATTAACGGAGCTTTTTTATTATTTAAATCTGCTCAGACACACTTCGGTGTACTATCTGCAAAACGATTTTTTCTCTCGTTTTGCACTTCAAAAGGAGGTTTTACTATGAAAGCAAGAAGTTTTAAAAAATTCTTTGTGAGTATTGCACTCAGTGCTGTTCTCACGTTATCGTCCGCTTCCTCTGTATTCGCAGCCACAGCACAGCTGGCACCCGCTGAACAATCTGTGGAACAGGCTCAAAGTGACGATTCTGACACCCCTGCCATTGAATCATCCGATGCACAGAATGCCTGCGCTTCTCTTACCGCCCAGCCAGGGATCAGACAGACAGCAGCTTCCGAGAATTCTGTAACTATTCAGTGGAACCCTGTTACCAATGCTTCCAAATATGCTGTCAATATCAGCCCTTTAAGTTCCTCTTCCTATCGTTTTCTCGGCTATATTGGCAATACCCGCAACAAAGCTAAGATCAATAAGCTAAAAGCAGGAACTGCTTACGTTATTAAAATCACAGCACTGAATTCATCCGGCATTGCGATTTCTTCCCGTACTGTGGGATGTACCACGCTTTATTCAAAGGTAAAGATTAAATCTTCCTATGCATCAACCGGCAGATATACCTTCAATATGCAGACTGTAAACCCTTCAAACTCCATTACAGGTTATAAGGTTGTATACCAGAGTTCTGCAGCCCACAAACTTATAACTAAATATTTTAATACCAGATATTCCTTTACCATTCCAATATCCGGCAATACATTTTATCAGGTGAAGATTTACCCTTACCTGGTTCTGGGAAATAAACGGTATGTAAGTTCAACCTCTACGGACAGATATATTTCCAATGTCATCACTCTTCAGAAAGCAGGCAACACAAACAGCTCCATGAGCGTAAAATGGAACAGAACTGCCGGTGCAGACAATTACAGTATTTACATAAAATATCCGGGAAGCAGTTCTTTCAAAAAAGTAAAAACAACAACTTCCAATTTCTTTACACTCACCGGAATGAAAAAGAATACCAAGTATGGCATTAAGGTAATTGCCAATAAAAAAGTGAAAAACAAAGTATGGCATTCTGATTCCAAAGCCTATAATATGTCCTTAGTCTGACCATAGTTATCCATAGCAATTGCATAAATCCGGCTACGTTATCAATGACGTAGCCAAAATTTTATATTGACTTTCCCATATCTAAGTGATACACTGATTGTAATTGAGACAAGGGGTGCTTGTGTAAACGGGCTGAGAGTAAGCTGTATCGCTTTAACCCATTACCTGATTTGGATAATGCCAACGTAGGGAAAGTTATAGTTCTTCCACACTGCAATATGCTTGTTGGCGTATTGCAGTTTTCCTTTTACTCTGAACGGACATATCATATTATCTCCCCCCTGTTTTAATTGCGGATAAATAGTCAGGCAAATGATTTCACACGCCTGAAAGGCAATAAAATATTGCCACGACAGACCGGGGGCACCACTCTCTGTCACACCAGTAGTTTACTTAAAAACTTACGAATATGCGCAGGTGCAAGTCCCTGCTATATGCAGGAGGCGCAGTTCATTTAATATTGCTGTTTATCTATTACTATGTGCAGCAATTAAGAGCCCACAGTGCAGGGCAAGGAGGAAAAAATGACACAGTATACAACGCAGATGGACGCGGCACGTCAGGGAATCATCACACCACAGATGGAAATCGTAGCAGAAAAAGAACACTTTGACGTGGAAGAATTAAGAGAACTGATTGCAAAAGGACAGGTAATTATTCCCTGCAACAAAAATCACAAGAGCATCAGTCCGAGCGGTGTCGGTGCAAAGCTGACCACCAAGATCAATGTAAATTTAGGTGTTTCCAGAGACTGGAAAGACGTTGATATGGAATATGAAAAGGTACATTCAGCAGTAGAAATGGGTGCAGAAGCCATCATGGATCTCAGCTCCTACGGAGATACCAGAAGCTTCCGCCGCAAACTTACATCCGAATGTCCGGCAATGATCGGTACTGTTCCGATCTACGACGCAGTAGTATATTATCACAAAGCACTTGGCAAGATTACTTCTGAAGAGTGGATTGATATCGTACGTATGCATGCAGAAGACGGCGTGGATTTTATGACTATCCACTGCGGTATGAATCGTGCAACCGCAGCACGTTTCAAACAGAATAAACGTCTCATGAACATTGTTTCCAGAGGTGGTTCTATTATGTTCGCATGGATGGAAATGACAGGAAAAGAGAACCCGTTCTATGAACATTTTGATGAAATTCTTGATATCTGCAGAGAGTATGATATCACTTTAAGTCTGGGAGATGCATGTCGTCCCGGATGTATTGCAGATGCAACTGATACTGCACAGATTGAAGAGCTGATCACTCTCGGTGAGCTTACCAAACGTGCATGGGAAAAGGATGTTCAGGTTATGATCGAGGGACCTGGCCACATGCCGCTGAACCAGATCGCAGCTAATATGGAGATCCAGAAAACTCTTTGCCATGGCGCTCCTTTCTATGTACTTGGACCGCTTGTAACAGATGTTGCTCCCGGATATGACCACATTACTTCCGCAATCGGCGGTGCGATTGCTGCTTATTCAGGTGCTGCTTTCCTCTGCTATGTAACACCTGCAGAACATCTTCGTCTGCCAAATGCAGCTGATGTAAAAGAGGGAATTATTGCTGCCAAAATTGCTGCTCATGCTGCTGATATTGCCAAAGGAGTTCCCGGTGCCGCAGAATGGGATTATAAGATGAGCGAAGCGAGAAAACGTCTTGACTGGGAAGAAATGTTCAAACTCAGCATGGATCCTGAGAAAGCAAGACGCTACCGCGCAGAGGCCAAACCTGAGAAAGAAGACACCTGCAGTATGTGCGGAAACTTCTGTGCCGTAAAGAATACAAACCGTATTCTGGATGGTGAAATTGTTACTATTTTTGATGAATGATGCTTTTATAAAAGCCGTATTTCAACATGTTTGATTGTTGAAATACGGCTTTTTATTTACTATATCTTCATCATATCTGACATAATACATCCACCGGCTGAACCATGTTCCATAATCTCATTTAACTGTCCTGTTCCCGGATGTATCCCTCCTATGGCATATACAGGAATCTTTACTGCTTTACAGACATTCTCCAGAAATTCCAGTCCTCTGGGTGGAAGTCCTTTTTTACAGTCAGTTGTATAAATATGTCCTGCCGTAAGATAATCAGCTCCCAGACTTTCTGCTTTCAATGCATCTTCTACGGAGTGGACCGAACTTCCGATCTGCCGGAAACCTCCAAGCTTTCCCTCATATTTTTCCAACAGAAATATTGGCAGATGAATGTATGGATGATGCAGTTTTTCTGCTACGTTTACATAGGTATGTAATATGCAGGGAACCTGATATCTCTTACAGATTTCCAATATCTGCTCTGCCAGACGAGAATATTCTTCCTCCGGCAGATCCTTTTCCCTCAGAATAACCGCCTTCGGATGAAGGCTGCATACACGCTCGATCTGTTCTGCAAAGGGACGCTGACACAGGGAGCGGTTGGTAACTGCAATTACATTTTCATAAGGATTTTTCTGCATTTTAGAGGTACACATAATCATTCATAACCGGCTGAAGATCATGATCCAAAAGTGCCTTATAGACTTCATCTACAGACCTTCCGTCTGAAATCTCAAACTGGTCATCTCCTTTATCTTCGATATCCTCCACATGACTTCCGATTCCTGTGCTGACTCCTGCTGAAATCTTTGTCGCAGCAATTCCAACCAGGTTATCGCGTACACGCTCACACTCTCTGGTAGATACCGTAATGCTTGCAAATGGCATGAACAGACGATAGGCGCAGACCACCTGAAGCAGCTGTGGTTCATGTACATCCATAGGATTAATACGGTCATTGTTGATGATCGGCCGAAGTCTCGGACAGGAAAATGCAATCTCTGCATGAGGATATTTTCTCTGCAAAAGATATGCATGATATCCGGTGGCAAAAGCATCCTTACGGAAATCATCCAGTCCCAGAAGTGCAGCAAATCCTACTCCTCGCATACCACCCTTTAAAGCACGTTCCTGTGCGTTCAGACGATAAGGAAATATACGCTTGTGCCCTGCAAGATGCAGAGTTTCATACTTATCTGAATTATAAGTCTCCTGGAATACCGTTACATAATCAGCTCCGCATTCATGGAGATGTGCATACTCATCTGAATTCATAGGATAAACTTCAAGTCCGATTACTTTGAAATATTTCCGGGCAATCTTACATGCTTCTCCGATATATTTTACATCAGATTTTGCTCTGCTCTCTCCTGTAAGAATCAGGATTTCCTGCAGTCCTGTCTTTGCGATAGCAGCCATTTCCTTATCAATCTCTTCTGCATTCAGCTTTGCTCTGCGGATCTTATTATGGCAGTTAAATCCGCAGTAAATACAGTAATTCTCACAGTAATTTGCAATATAAATAGGGGTAAACATATACACACTGTTCCCAAAATGTTTCCTGGTTTCTTTCTGCGCAGCCTGTGCGATTTCCTCCAGAAGAGGCAATGCAGCCGGAGACAGCAGTGCCTGAAAATCCTCTGGTGTACGGTTATCATGAGCAAGTGCCCTGCGTACATCTGCCTCTGTATATTTATCATAATCGTAAGCATTCATGGCAGAAATAACCTGATCCATCACGTCTGATTCTTCCAGTACTTCCATTCCCGGAAGATATTTCATATGATCGATCCTGTTCTTTTTCATATCTTCCAGAATCACTTCATTGACAATACTTTCGTTGAAGTGTTCCCCATGTTCCATATTTTTTTCTGTTGTTTCCATTGATGTTTTCTCCTCTTTATTACCATTTGGCAACTTTCGTTTTTCTATAAATTAATACCTACTCCGCAGTTATAGCAATCCTCTAAAATAATGCATCTTAATCCAGCCCATCAGAGTGTGAAATCCTGCGTCAGATATCTTTGCCGTGCGTCAGCACGCCTGCAGATATCTTCCTTGTCTTTCGCACGCTGCTGAACTGTCTTAAATGCATTATTTACGAGGATTGCTATAATCAAAAATCTCATTTTAGAATGATTTTTTATTTATTACTCATGAAGAAAACCAGTCAGTGGAGAGGATGCGCTTGCACCTTTTTCCAGGGTTCTTCCCAGTCCGGCAAGGTATGCACTTCGTCCTGCTTCAATAGCTTTTTTAAATGCTTCAGCCATTATCTGCACATCACCTGCTGTGGCAATCGCAGTATTTGCCATAACTGCAGATGCCCCCATCTCCATGGCTTCACACGCCTGAGAAGGACGTCCGATTCCTGCATCTACAATGATCGGGAGCTCAATTTCGTCAATCAAAATCTGGATAAATTCCTTAGTGCACAGACCTTTATTAGAACCGATCGGAGAACCCAGCGGCATGATGCAGGCAGCTCCGGCATTTACCAGATCTCTGGCTGCATTCAGATCCGGGTACATATAAGGCATTACTACAAATCCTTCTTTTGCAAGAATTTCTGTAGCTTTAACAGTTTCATAGTTATCCGGAAGCAGATATTTTGAATCATGGATCACTTCGATCTTTACGAAATCACCGCATCCGATTTCTCTGGAAAGCCTGGCAATACGAACTGCTTCTTCTGCATTTCTGGCACCTGACGTATTGGGAAGAAGAGTAACATTTTTCGGAATATAGTCCAGAATATTTGCCAGTCCACCTTCATTGGCACGACGCAGAGCCAGAGTGATGATCTGCGCATCTGCCTTTTCAATACATGCTTTCACCAGATCCAGAGAAAATTTTCCGGATCCCAGAATAAAACGGGAAGTAAATTCATGACCTCCCAGAATCAGTTTGTCTTCATTATTTGTACTCATAATTTAAGTCCTTCTTTCGTATATTATAATGTGATATCAGGATATTCCTGTTTATCTTCCACCTCCCATGAAGCTGACTATTTCCAGTATGTCATTTTCATGTAAAACAGTAGTGCTGTACTCGGCTTTTGACAGAATTCTTTCATTTAATTCTACTGCGATCTGGCTGGGCACATAGCTGTTTTCCTCCAGATATTGCCCTATTGTAAGAGTATTCTGCAATTCTTTTGTTTTTCCATTAACAGTAATAAGCATACTTTCTCCTTTCCGGGAAAAGAAGGTCCGGCCCCTACAACATAAAAAAGAGTCCACAAAAGAATACACCCGCGGTGGTGCACCCCTTCATGAACTCTGTTCACTCTCATCTTTCCCAATATTCATCTGTTATAATGTAAATTTCCCTGTAAGCCCCCGGCTTTCTCTCGCTTATTACAGATTGATTACCGGACAGCTGAATTTCTTCAAATGCATGAGATAAATAAAAAGGAGATGCCAGTCATCTCCCTTTAAAATCATATCTTATAGGTTCCTACGTTGGCATTATCCAAATCAGGTATATGGGTCGAAGTTGATGACTTCCTCTCAGCCTGCACTCACAAGCTCCCCTTTCTTTACATGGATAAAGTATAATCTTTTATCCCATGTGTGTCAAGACCATATTTCTACATCCTCAGTTTCTTATGAAACTCCCGCATCGTATCCTTCTTGCAGAAGATAAACAGTGCAGCCAATGTCAGAAAACTGATTCCGGCACAGATTACTGAAGGTACGGCAAACTGCACAATTCCAGTCCAAACCAATATCATCGGAATCAGTCCTGCAATTCCGGCCTGTACAAGATAAAACAGATATTCTTCCCTTTCCAGACGGTTTATTTTTGCGATCACAGGAACAGAAAACTGCACTGCCAATATCCCGAAAGGAATCACAAAATCCACAGACCAGCCCTTCCATCCGGTAAACCGGTCCCATAGGATCGCAATTACTGATATGAGTAAAAGCTGCCACATTTCATTCTTCAGAATATTCCTGCGTTTAAAATATGCTACCATAACTACCAGCCACGCACAGGCACAGCCTGCTCCTGCAAACCAGAACCAGTCCAGTGATCCGGCTGTCATGAAATTGATCATTCCGCAGATTACCGCAATCGCAAGACACAGAAAACTAAAGGTCTGAACCACTTTCTGGTTTTCTTTTTTCTCCAGTTTCTGTCTCTCTCCATATCCTGGAAATTCATTTTTTAATTCTCTGTGTGAAACGTTTTCTTCACTCAGCATTCTCTGGAAATTTCTCTGGATGCTGTCATCCGGTATCTTGGAGGTGAATCCCAGAACCATCTCATCTCCGTAAGAGCAGGAACACATCTGAAGAGAATTGGTGCTTGCAAAAATTCCGAAATGCTGAATATATTCTTTATACTCTTCCGGAAAGCGGATAATTCCAATGTTGGAATAAACTGCTGTGATGCTTCTGCTTCCCAGGTTTGCTCCGATCATCAGAAAGTATTTCTTGATTTCCAGCGGTACAACACGTACCAGTGGATTCTTTTCGATGCGCACATATCCGCTCATATGCATGGCGATTTTTTCTTTTGCCAGTTCCTGTTCAAACTGCCGTTTCACATCTGCCAGAACTTCTTCAAAAGTTGTTGTATCTGAAAAAGTATAACCAACCTCGATCCATCCAAAGAAGTTGGTCATGGACTGAGATGGAAAATAGTTTCTCAGATTTACCGGGATCATCAAAGCTATGGGGCGTTTCTGCTGATTCTTCGGTACTTCTTCCCGAATGGAACACAGCATCATGGCGGTCAGCAGGATCGTGATGGAGACACCATAGGAACGGGCTCTCTGGTGGATATCTTTTACAGAAAGAACCACTTCTGTAATGTGCATATCTGAATGAACCAGCTTCTCCCCTTTCAGCTTTACCGCTGCTTTTTTCTTTTCTTTGTCCTTCGGTATATCTGAGGAATAATACTGGGAAAAGCTGTCTTCTTCTTTGTCTCCGTGCGTGATTTCTTCTGCATTTTCTATCCTTGGAAGATTGCTTTCCGGATGTGCAAGGATCAGGTAATTCTGTACCAGTTCCTGGAGAAAATGCATAGCTCCTGTACCGTCTGTCAGTGCATGAAATACTTCAAAATTGATTCTGTTTTTATCATAGCTGACCTGAAACAAAAGGGATTTTTTATCCGGAATATACAAACGGCTGCATGGCGGCTCTGTCTCCTGTTTTACAACGGCTCTCAGACTTCTGTGCTCCAGATAAAACCAGAACAGACCTTTTCTCAGAACTGCCTGAAACAGCGGATATTTTTCCATTGCCTGATCCAGTGCGCTTTGCAGGATTTCCCCGTCAACCTTTTCTTTTAGCTGACAGTAGAACCGAAAGACTCTGGTATCGTCTTTTCCTGTCACCAGAGGAAATGCCAGTGCCGCATTATCCAGTTTTCTCCATTTCGAATATCCTGTATCCATAGTTTCCCTGCTTTCTTTTTCATCTTGCATATTTTATATCTTTGATACTCCCTCATAGATAAAACAGAAAACTGCCCTGCCCTCTATAACTGCTGTCTGAATAAACAGAAAGTGTAATCAGAGTATCTTTTCATAACTCTTGTTCAAAAATTCGTTGATATATTTAAAACTCTCCTGTACATGCAGAAACTTGATTCCCAGCGCGAAAAATCCATGGAAGGCACCATGAATCCTGTGGAGTTTTACATGATTTCCGGCTTCTTCCAGGTTCTTTGCATATGCTTCCCCTTCATCCCTGAGAGGGTCATATTCTGCTGTGAGGACCAGAGTTTCCGGTAAATCTTTCAGATTATTTTCCAGAATCGGAGCAAAATATGGATTTTGTCTGTCCTCTTCGGTTCTCTGGTATAAGGTAAGATAATCTTCCATTTTTACTGCTGTCAGGAGATAATCGCTTCCATTTTCGTGTACGGATGGATAAGGAGATTCTTCTGTATAACAGTTTCCAAGTGCCGGATAGATGAGAATCTGGCGTTTGGGTGTGAAGTCGCCTCTGTCTCTTGCCATCAGGCATACGGCTGCTGTCAGGTTTCCACCTGCACTGTCACCCACGATCGTGATTTTCTCAGGGTCTGTATTTAAGATCAGCTCATTCGAGTAGAGAGCTTTTGCTGCCGCATAGCAGTCCTCCAGGGGAACCGGGAATTTGTGTTCCGGAGCAAGCCTGTATTCTACGGAAACTACAATATGTGCTGTTGCCTGTGCCATTCTGGAGCAGACACGGTCATAATTTTCCACGCTTTCCGTTACCCAGCCACCGCCATGAAAAAACAGCAGGATTGGAAATATATTGCCCTCTACAATCCCTGCCTGCATTGCTTCCTCTGTCGGGAAATACAGGCGGATCGGCACGGCATGATCTCCGTTATAAACTTTCGCATCCAGCTTTTTTACAAAAATCCGCATAGCATCCAGTTGTTTCAGATCTGCCAGTTTTCTGGAAGAATCCACTTCTATATTTCCATACGACAGTGTATGCAGAATTGTTTTCATTGTCTTTGATATCAATATTTCTTATTTCCTTTCTGACTATATAAGCATTTATTTATTATCCGGTAACGCCCGTTGCGTCACTATAAGCAGGCATAAAAATCCTTTGTCCTATAGCACACAACCAGGCGGATCATTTCACATACTGCTTATACTTAATGACGTTCATCCTCATTGCTGTACATTTCACAGAATCTTGCAGCAAATGCAGGTGGTTCATCATGTACATATAAATGGGAAATGTCTCCAAATGCACTGACACGGAAGCTTGCGATTCCTTCCCGTCTTTCTTCTGTGTTTACGGTTGTCACAGAGCTTGGCGCCGCACACAGTCCATGCCAGAGTACCATAGGAGATACGCTCATCAGATGACTGAGAAGTACACATTCCAGTCCGAAATGGCAGAAGAATACCAGTGTGTCATCGTTTGCCTTTGTAACTCTGTAATAGTGTCCTTCACGGACATATCCATGCTCAGCCAGAAGTTGATCAAATTTTCCGGTTACATAATCATAATAGCCTTTGGCGTCTGATTTCTGTAATCTTTCGTTTTCAAACCAGTGATCATACTGATAAAATCTCTCGTCCTGTGTCCAGTACTGTGGCAGCCAGTCCCACAGGATTTTCTTTCTGTCCGTGATGTCCGGGCGGTCGATCAGGACATTAAATTCCTGTAACCAGTCACATTCTGTTGCTGTCCGGTTCATCTTTTTTAAGGTAAGAGAGGCGGTGTCTCTTGCTCTTCCAAGAGGGGAAACATAAAACTCTTTTACATCAAGTTTCGCCAATCTCTCCGACAGATATTCCACTTCTTTCCATCCTTTTTCTGTCAGAGAATCAATGGAATAATCCGGGTCCCCGTGTCGTACGATCACTAATTTCATTTGTATTTCTTTCCTTTCCAAGTCACTTATGTATATGTTTATGCGATATCCGGAGCGAAAAATATTTTACTCCCAATACCTCATAAACGAATTAATTCATCACAGAACAACTCCTGTGATTCATTATTTTTCTACTCTGTTTTATTTTACATTTTCCATTACAAATCTGTGTGCATTTTTATAGAAAATCTTTTCTGTCAGTTCTTCTGTAAAACCGTGTTTCAGAAGTTCTTCTCTTAAAAATGGCATAGACTGGACACCTTCTATGTGTGCCGGGAAGAGTCCGTCGCAGCCGTCGAAATCGCTTCCAATGGCAAGGCAGTCTTCTCCGCCCATTTCCAGCACTGCATCCATATGTTTCAGAAGGTCAGATATCTGTGGTTTCTCACCAACGAACGGTGCGAAGAAATTCATTCCTATGATTCCTTTTCTGGAGATCAGCTCTTTCAGATGTACTTTCTGAAGGTTTCTCGGCGCATCCCACACTTCTCTGATATCAGAGTGAGAAGCCATGACCGGTCTGTCTGTCAATTGAAACAGATCTTCCACTCCCTGATCTGACAGATGGGAAATATCCATCACGATTCCCTGATCCGTCAGGACTTTTACCATTTCTTTTCCTCTGGCAGTCAGACCCTTGGCCTGATCTGCGGCTGCTCCGCAGGCATATTCATTTTCATAATTCCAGGTCAGCATTGCGAAGCGAAATCCCATTTCCCGGATCTTTTCTACATATTTACCCATAATGGATAAATCCTCAATAGATAAAAATGCCGCTGCTTTTCTCTGCCTGTGTGCTTTTTCCATTTCTTCTCCGGTCAGGCACAGAGCGATCTTGCGGTTTTCTTCTGCAAGATATGCCATAGCACGGTCATAAAGACGAAAAAAATCCCTGTCCGGTTCCTCTTTGTCCAGCTTCACCGCATCTTTCCAGATTGCAAAAATCTGTGTGTAATTCTCTACAAAGTTTCCCACTCTTTTCAGATCCAGATTGCAGGAATTTTCATCCAGTGTATCTCCTGGTTTTAAAATTTCAGTCAGTGTATCTACATGACAGTCAAAATAATTCATTTTATCCGCCTGTTCCTTTCTTTTATCCTGGTACATTATTTTCCAAATAACTATACCAGATATTTTCCTGAACCTTTTTCTGCATTCAGCTTACCATTCTTATATACGGTTTGTCCAGACTTGATTACTATCTGAATTTTACCTTCTAACTGTTTTCCCTCATAAATGGTGTAATCCAGGTTGCTTTTTCTGTTTTCTACATGAATTTTGGTATTTTCTTTTTCTGTGATCAGTACAAGATCCGCATCACTTCCCGGCTGAATACAGCCTTTCTGAGGATATCTGTGGTAAAATCTTGCTGCATTTTCTGATGTGAGTTCCACAAATCTTTTCATGGACAGTCCGCGTTTCTTCACGCCTTCGGAAAAGAGATACAGCATCCTTGTCTGAATCCCGTCCCACAGCAGATCCGTATCTTTCTGTTTGCGCAGAGGCGGCGTCATGGTATATAACGCCCCCTGTTCCCCTTTCAGTTTTTCATCTGTAAACTCCAGATAATGCGGGCAGGTTTCCAGCAGGAATCCTTCTGTATGCTCATTTTGCTTCCGAACGCTCCAAGCAGCATAGATCTGTAAACACTCAGCGGATTCTCTCCCACCATCGCGATCACGGCTGCTCCGAGCACCAGAGCAAGCACAATCGACAAAACAGGTTTTAAAATTTTCTTGATGTTCATTGTTCTTCCTCCTCGATGACTTTGCTTCTCTTCAGATTTCCGGCAAAACTCTGTGTAGAGTAGGCGGATGAAATTTTCATCCGCCCCTCATCAAACCGTGCATGAGGTTCTCCCTCACACGGCTTTCCGACATTCTTCTTTCTACAGCATTACGTCATGCTCTAGCCATTTTCTTTAATCCTTTTTCGTAAATGCTATTTCTTACAAATCCCACCTTTGACATACGATTACGTCTCTGGTGTTTCTTGTTATACCATCTTGTAAAAGTGCAAATAATGTACCAGTCCAGAGCCTGCATCCACTTTTCGTTTCTCTTGGTGGAATAATAATTCTTCCATCCTGTGATTTTCGGATTCAGATTCTTTATTAAATCCTCTTCCTTTGCAACTAGCAGACTTCGCCTGTTTACATTCCTCTTGACTTCGGCTTTCATTTTCTTCATGGCTTTTCTGCTTGGGTACTGATACGTTTCCTTGTACAGTTGTCCTTTGCGTGTTTCCGTTGTCATTCTTCTGTGGTGCATTCCGAGAAAGTCAAATCCCTCTTTTCCGTCCCACATGCTGATAATCTTTGTTTTCACTGGATGTAGCTTTAAATCCAGTTTTGCCATGATATACTGCAATAAATTCAGTGCGTGATTTGCACTTTTCTTATTCTTGCAAATGATTACCGTATCATCTGCGTACCTTACAAGAATACCGTGAGTAAGTCCATACTTTTCCCACAGTCTGTCCAGTGTGTTTAGGTAAATGTTTGCCAGTAACGGAGATATGACTGAACCTTGGCTTGTTCCCAGTTCAGAGATTGTCAGTACATTTCCGTATAATACTCCTGATACTAACCATTGTTTTATCAGCTTCAATATCCTACGGTCTGATATTCTCTGCTCTACCAGTTTCATCAGCTTTTCTTGGTTTACATTGTCAAAAAACTTTTCAATATCTGCGTCTACTACATAATAGCCCTTGTTGTTACACGCTTTCCTTACTACTTCCAGTGCTTGTTTTGCACTTCTTTTCGGTCGGAATCCATAGGAACATTCTCTAAAGTCAGCTTCGAATACTGGCTCTATTGCTATCTTTGTAGCCATTTGCACAATTCTGTCCTTGATTGTTGGTATTCCAAGAGGTCTTTCACTTCCGTCTGGTTTTGGTATCATAACTCGCTTTACTGGAGATGGTTTATACTTTCCATTCATCAGTTCTGATTTGATTTCTGACAGGTATTTTTCAATTCCCATCGCTTCAACATCCTCGATTTTGATACCATCCACACCACTGGAACCTTTGTTAGCTTTTACCCTTTTCCATGCCTCAAAAAGTACATCATCCCGATATACCTTATCGTAAAGTGCATGAAATCTTCGGCTGTCACACTTCTTGGCTGTCAGATATAGTTTGTTTTGAAGTTGTCGAACTTTTTCTTTGGAGTTGTTAGTCTGCATGACATTCTCTCACTCTTACCCTCTCTACAAACATGAATGAAGCAGGGAACCTTCCCATAAACTGCGTTTTCTTGCACAATCATTATCGGTACTATGTTCCCTTCCGACTCCCTTCCATCAGAAATACGATTTCGCAAGCTTATACGCTTTCTCTTTACCTTTCGGTGATGGGTAGGGTCTCTCCAGTTCCGAACTACACTTTTCATACATACCGTTTCCTATATACCGAGGGATTCTTCCGTGCTGTTTTCCAGTTTCTCCACACGTTCCATGGTTTTCGCCTATTTTACCAAGGCTCAACTTCCCTTTTTTTCTCTTTCGAGACCTTTTTTAACGATACGGCAGAATTCACTTTATGTTACGGTCTGCATGATTGCTCGCACCTTTTTCAAGGTTACTTTATCCACTCGCTTAGCACCCTGTATTACTACAACGCACCGAGTTTAACTACACGGCTCACTGGCGATTACCGTGACCGGACTTACACCGGCAAGTGTAGTCCAGCTTTGCTGGACACACGTAAAAAAAGAAGGGCGTTTTGATATTTATTTCTATCAAAACGCCCTTCTTTTAATCAAAAATTGTACAAAAAAGTACATGCCATATTCTATGTGAATTCTGACACACCGGTGTCACTCCCTTCACGCAGCGCTCCCAGCCAATCCTGTCGCTGTTTAATGTGAAGTCGTAATTGATCGGATTTCTCCAGTCATCACCTGCATAACATTTGTAATATTCATACCCGTATTTATCTGTTTTTTTGATCAGTTCTTCTGCCCGTTTCGGTGTTACATTCAGCATTTTGCAGATTCTGTCCACACAGGCATGACGGGGAGCTTCAATGTAAACGCTGATCACATTATTGAAATTTCTAAGTACATGATCCGCACATTTTCCAACAATAATGCAGGACTGTGCCCGGTGATTTTTTCCATTCTGTTACTTTTTCTATCACTGTTTAGGCTATTACACTATAAACACAATCTTTTGTTTTTCTCAGATTGTATCCGTAAAATCTGCCCCGCTGACTGCTCTCTGCCAGTGATTTTCGATTGCAGGTTCTCCTTCTGCAAAGTACGGAATCCTCTCTGTTTCCAGTTCTTCCAGTCTGGAAATCTTACCTTCCACATAGCTGTGGAGTCTGCGTCTGGTGCTGTCCAGACGGGTGATCACACCACCCATTCTCAGATCGATCAGTTCATATCCAAATGGTTTCGCATCTGCCATCCACAGGTCTTCTCTGAGCTCTTTTAATTTCCACAGGTTCTCTGTAAGATGTGGAATGATTTCCTCACAAATCCGGCTCAGTGTGGATAAATCATGTGCATCATATGCCGCTTTTATCTCTGATCCAAGATCTGCTTTCTGCGCCAGAACCTCTGCCAGACAATGATAATACCCGAAAAATTTTGCGTGATTTTTACATATTTCCGCACTGTTTTTCAGTTCTTCTGCCAGCTTTTTATAATACTCAGAAACCCCCGCATCCTTCAGATGATAATCAAAAATTCCCAGCAGCGCATCCTGATACAGCAAATATTTGGATGGATTTTCGGACTTCATATTCGCCTGATCTCCCAGAAACAGTTGGTCAAATTTATCAAGTTTCAGAAACTCTTTCAGGCTGCTTCCCACAGCATCCTGAAACTCGTCTTCCAATGCTGCTTCGTCAAATTCTTCATGGAATCCCAAGTGTGCAAACAGTGCAGCTCCCGGCAGAATTGCATCCACAGGTGTCTCTGCACCATTGTCCAGCCACGCTGTACAGAACACTTCCGGAACTTCATATTTCTTACAGGTGGTAAGTGCCGCTTTCGTACAGGTAAAGCTTCTGGAATAGTTCGGCGCAATCCCGTTCCAGATCCAGCATCCGCCTGCAAATACGATTTTATCGGAAAGCTGTTTATGTACATTGAGCATTTTTTCATAAATTTTTGTGTCCGCATTATAATAGTCCCAGTATACCAGACCAAGTTCCGGAGCCGGTTTCTTCCAGTCACTGCAATCGGCGTTTTCCGGTACTTCGTAGTAACTTTTTCCGGTATTGGAAGTGATGTACATGTCACTCCAGATCATAGGCTCCAGTCCCAGCTTGCGACAGATTTCCAGAACTCTCGCACAGTGCTCTTTGATCAGTTCAGAACTGTTTTTATAGCCATTTTCTTTCAGATAATTTCCCAGTCCAAGCTGCACTGCCTCGTCCATTCCCAGATGGATTTTTCTTGTATGGAAGCTGTCTTTTACTGCTGTCAGAAGCTTCTCAATGAACTCATAAGTCTCTTCTTTTCCTACCTGCAGAATGTCCGGCGTATCCATAATTTTTTGTGCTTCCGACCATTTCAGGGCATTATGAAGGTGCGCCAGTGTCTGAATACATGGAATCAGTTCTATCCCAAATATCTGCGCATATTCATCGATCTCTCTGATTTCTTCTCTGCTGTATCTTCCTCTGTAAACGCCAAAATACGGAAGCTCCGGCACTTCATACGTGTCTTCTGTATAAAGTAACAGCCGGTTCAGGCCCAGCTTTGCCAGAATGCGGATCATTGCTTTTACTTTCTCCACAGTAAATACCGCATTTCGGGAACAGTCCAGCATCAGTCCGTTTCCTGCAAAATAAGCCTTCTCCTTTTTCTCGCTTTCTCCTTCTGCCTTTTCCAGATGATTGAGTACCCAGTTCAGTCCTCTGAAAAAATGAGCTGGTTCGTGGCAGTCAATTTCCACATCTGCCTTCATTCGTTTCACTTCCAGTTCCATCCCCTCATGAAACTTTACAGTTACTCTGACATCAGAAAAAACATCCCCCGCTTTCTGCTCTGTCTTATTCCATTCTTCCTGTAGGATTTCCGTTCCCTTCTTAATCCTGCTGATGTTTGCTTCTGCCCCTTGCAATATAAAATTCACACCCATACATCCTTCTCCTTGTTCATTTACTCATGGTAATCCATTTTTTTAATTATATACCCACATCACTTACATTCCAATATCCCGGATTGGTTATTCTTTGCAAAAAATGTCATATAAATTTTTCTCCTTTTTCCTCTTGTTTAAGAAAATTATTTTATTTATTCAATTAAATAGAAATTTCTTTTCATTTTGTAATGACTTCATCTCCCCTATATGCTATACTAATTTTAAAACAACTGTTCCATTTATCACAATCCCACTATCAAAAAACCGAAAGGAGTACCCTATGAAAATTTTAGTTTTTGACATCGGCGGAACCGCAATCAAATATGGAATCTGTCAGGACGGACACCTTATGGAAACCAGTGAATGTCCTACTGAAGCTTATAAAGGCGGCCCTCACATCCTCGAAACCATCTGCACTCTCGCAGAGCAGTCCCTCCCATTTGATGCCATCGGCATCAGCACCGCCGGTCAGGTCAACCCGGAAGAAGGGTATATCATTTATGCCAACAGCAACATCCCGGATTACACAGGTACACAGTTTCAGAAAATCCTTCAGGAGCGTTTCCATGTTCCTGTCGCAGTAGAAAATGATGTCAACAGCGCAGCACTCGGAGAAGCCATCTTCGGTGCAGGAAAAGGAAAAGATTCTTTCCTCTGCCTCACCTATGGAACCGGTGTCGGTGGTGCGATTATTGAAAATAAACAGGTTTACCACGGTTCTTCCTTCTCAGCAGGAGAATTTGGTGCCATCATCACACACGCAGAAGAAAAGCTCGCCGGTACAGACCCGTTTGACGGATGTTATGAACGTTACGCTTCCGCTACTGCCCTGGTAAAAATGGTTTCCGCTGTAGACCCGTCTCTTACCAACGGCCGCCAGATTTTCGCCAATCTGGAACGCCCGGAAATTAAAGCAGTCGTAAATAAATGGATTGATGAGATCGTGCTTGGTCTTGCAACCCTGATCCATATTTTTAACCCTTCCTGCGTAGTTCTCGGCGGCGGCATCATGGTCCAGCCTTACATTCTGGAACAGATTCACGCGCGAATCCCACAGATGGTTATGTCCAGTTTTGCACATGTACAGATTTCCAGCGCAGAACTCGGAAACTCTGCGGGGCTTCTGGGAGCTTATTATCTTGCTTCACAGAAACTTTGAAATGGTTCGATTATAGCTCTTGGTTTCTCCACTGCGGAGAGTTTAAATATATCCTCTCCGTAAAACTTATAAACATAAAAAATATCCTGACAGGTATGAAACTCAAATGCCTCTTATCTGTCAGGATATTAACTTTTTATTTACATTCCTTCATTTTCCATATCTGCACCTTCCCAGAGACGATGGCCTTTATATTCCAGCTCTCCACGAACAGCCCAGATTTTCAGATTTTTAAATTGAAATCGAATACATCCACTTTTATCCGGAAGTTTTTTCCCTTTCCATGAAATACGAATCCAGCGACCGGATTTTTCTGTCACAGCATCTTCCATTCCCAGTCCTTCATAAGCATTTTCTGTCCAGACCGGATGTACTGAAGCCATAAGCTCCCAGTCTTTCTCTGCATCAGCTTCATCTGCCAGCACTTCTATATAATTTCCACCTAAGGTCAGAGTAGTCGTAGTCAGAATGCTCTCCATTCCCTCGTTTTTCTCTGTCCAGCAGGCAAATTTATCTGCTTCCCAGTATGCTCTTCCCAACGAAGATTCCCGGAAATTTGTATGCTGTCCATTTCCACCCATGTAGTAAATCCATACTTTCTGTCCGTCTGTCACAGGTGATGATGCATAGATACAGGAATTATCAAATTCTCCATCCGGATAATGCCCGTCACCTCTTGGAATAACCGCCTGATCCATTGCTGCAAAATCAAATTTTTTACCATCCGCAGACCAGGTAAGTTCACAATCCACACAGTCGAAATTTTTCTCGTTTCTGTCACCCTCATGGATCAGCGAAGCCAGACCCAGATATAATCCATGTGTTTTAAATACAGGCATCGAATAAATCTGGTTTTCATATCCTCGCCCCCGAAGTGTTTCTACGGGTTCACTCCAGTGGATAAAATCCTGGCTGTGACTGATGGTCGTCACACGGATTCCGTCTTTCCATATGCGGGAAACCAACATATAGCATTGCTCTTCTTCATTCCAGAATGGAAAATTATGACTGTCTGCCTGTGGATTATACTCCGGCCAGGGAATCAGTTCTCCCCAGTGGATTCCATCCTCAGAGAAACCGACCGCCATATGTGCTCCATGTCCCGGAATATCCACTTTGGTCACCATTTTAAATCTACGTCCGGCATTCTTATCCCGCTCATCAAGCATAACCCCTGTTCCATGCGCATATCGGAACAGAAGATTATTTTCTTTGCTTCCACGCCAGTCTACAAGACCCAATGAAGGTTTTTCCCAGTGGATTCCATCTTTGCTCCGGGCGTATGCCAAAGAAGTTACACGATCCATTCTCGGTCTGTAATTTCTCTGTGTACGCTCCTGCAAAGTAGTGCCTTCTGTATCTTTATCCTCTGTAAATAATGTATAATAGCAGTGAAAAATCTGTTCTCTGCGGTCATAAATTACATTGGGATATCCATTATCAATCCTGATTTCCCAGGGCATATCCTGAGTGAATAACGGATTATTTTCTGTATCTTTTGCCGGAACAGCTGCTTTCAGTTCCACATTTTCCATTGCCTGAGGATTCAGAAATCTCCTGTCAGCACTCAGAAATGTTTTCATAGATTAAGTCCATCCTTTTTGTGAATTTGGGTAACTGTAAAATTACTAAACAGTTACGATTCTTCATTAGCAGTATTTTTTTATCGCTTCGTCAATCATGCCGGCACATTTCTTAATCTGTTCCATATCCTCCGGGATGATTTCCGGTAATGGTTTTCTTACGCCGCCAATGTTCAGGTTTTCACGGATTCGAAGGATTTCTTTCATAACCGCATATAAATTTCCATGGCATTCACACATTGCATAAATGATCGCATCTGCTACATACTGGATTTCGCTGGCTTCTTTTACTTTTCCGGCATCTGTCAGCTCTTTGATTTTTAAATAAAGTTCCGGCATTACTGCATAAGTACCGCCGATTCCTCCATCAGCGCCCATGGCAAGACCTGACACTAACTGTTCATCCGGACCGTTAAATACAACAAAACCTTCTCCACCTTCCATTTTAAACATCTGGATATCCTGTACAGGCATGGAACTGTTTTTCACTGCTGCTACTCTTGGATTCTTTCTCATTTCGCGGAAAAGAGGCATAGTCAATGCTACTCCTGCAAGCTGAGGAATATTATAAATTACAAAGTCTGTATTCGGTGCCGCACTGGAAATATCATTCCAGTATTCTGCGATCGCATACTCCGGCAGATGGAAATAAATCGGAGGAATTGCAGCAATTGCGTCAACGCCCAGTGATTCTGCATGTGCTGCCAGTTCTTTACTGTCAGTCGTATTGTTGCATGCCACATGTGCGATCACTGTCAGCTTTCCTTCTGCTGCTTTCATTACATGTTCCAGAACCAGTTTTCTGTCTGCAACGCTCTGATAAATACACTCACCGGAAGAACCACCTACATAAACACCTTTCACGCCTTTTGCAATCAGATGTCTGGTAAGAGCTTCTACTCTATCCGGACTGATTTCTCCATTGTCATCATAGCACGCATAAAAAGCCGGAATAATTCCCTGATATTTTGTAATATCTTTCATTTTCTTAGTCCTCCTGTTATCTTCCATATTCCCTTTTTGATATTCTTTTTTATTTTGATCTTACTATATTCGCACGGACAGATGATTTTTTCCTCTGTCCAATTTGAATAAACAATTTTATTTACTCTGTGACCAGTACTTTTCCAACTGCTTTTCTTACCTGTGAAATCTGGTCTTTCATAATTTTTACTTTATGTGCATCTTCCGGAAATACGATCAGTACCTTTCCCGGTGTCAGATCCATGTAATGTTCCACCGGACCATGGCATTCGATGGAATCTGTTTCTTCATCTTTAGCAGTTACTGTCATCAGAGACATATCACTGACTCCCATTTTTTCTTCTCCGGAAATCACCATATGGATATCTGCATATTTCTCATGTGCTTCGAAAGCTGTTTTTTCCTCTGGTAATGTTTCATATTCAAAGCAGTTGATAAATGCAAAATCTCCGTCAACTTCATTGCGTCCCTTTTTCAGATCATTCAGTGAATGTTCCTTAATATAATGAATTGCTGTATCCAGATGTTTTCCCATCCCAAGATAACGTTCAAGATTATTTAAATCTGTATAAATCATGCTTTTACCTCACTTCCATCATATAAATGACATGCAGTCATGTGTCCGTCAGCTCCATGGTAACGAAGAACAGGATCTTCTTTTTTACAGATGTCCATACAGTAAGGGCATCTGTTGTGGAACGCACAGCCACTTGGTTTGTGAATAGGACTTGGTACCTCTCCTTCCAGTACCTGGCGTTTCTTTTTGTGATGAATATCTGCCACCGGAATCGCAGAAAGCAATGCTTTTGTATACGGATGAAGCGGCTCATCATATAAAGCTTTGGAATCTGCCACTTCCACAATCTTTCCAAGATACATAACCATGATACGATCTGACATATACTGAACGACAGAAAGATCATGTGCAATAAACAGATAAGTAAGATTTAATTCCTTCTGAATTTCTTTCATCAGGTTTAACACCTGCGCCTGAATAGAAACATCCAGTGCGGATACCGGTTCATCACAGATCAGAACTTCCGGTGTTACTTCCAGTGCTCTCGCAATACACAGACGTTGACGCTGTCCGCCTGAAAATTCATGTGGAAAACGCATCAGGTAATCTGGCTGGATATTAACCATTTTTAATACACGGTTCATGATCTTTTCTCGCTCTTCTACGGAATCTACGCCGTGTGTTTTTAAAGGTTCTTCAAAAGAAGTATATATCTTTTTCTGCGGATTCAATGCTGAATACGGGTCCTGGAAAACCATCTGTACTTTTTTTCTGAACTCAAACATTTCATCTTTGTTGAATTTTGTAATGTCTTTATACTCACCGTTATAGTTAAATAAAACCTCGCCGCCTGTCGGTTTCTCCAACATCATAACGGTCTTTCCAAAAGTTGATTTTCCACAGCCGGATTCTCCTACGATTCCCAGCGTCTCACCTTTATAAACCTCAATGCTGACATCGTCCACAGCCTTTACATTTCCTACTACTTTTTTCATGAATCCTTTTGTAATAGGAAACCAGGTTTTCAGATTTTTGATTTTAAAAATTACTTCCTTCTTTTCCGTTTCCATCTTATTTCACCTCCGGATAAGAATCAAATTTCAGGCAGCGGACTTTATGTCCCGGGCTGACTTCAAATGCCGGAATTTTTCCTTTACGGCATTTTTCCATACACTCAGAACAACGGTCTGCAAACTCACATCCTTCTTTCAGATCAGCCGGGTTTGGAGTAACTCCCGGAATTGTCTCCAGTTTCTGATCATCTCCAAGACCAAGTACCGGCACACTACGTAAAAGTGCTTTTGTGTAAGGATGACTGGTATGATCAAAGATATCCTCCAGACTTCCAAATTCTACAACACGACCCATGTACATAACGCAGACTTCATCTGCCATTTCTGCCACAAGACCCATGTTATGTGTAATCAGGATAATGGACTTTCCTTCATTTACCTGAAGGGATTTGAGCAGTTCCATAATCTGTGCCTGAATGGTTACATCCAGTGCAGTTGTCGGTTCATCGCAGATGATCAGTTCCGGATTACAGATCATGGCAATGGCAATTACCACACGCTGCTTCATGCCACCGGAGAACTGATGAGGATAGCAGTCAATACGCTCTTCCGGGTCCGGGATTCCCAGTTTGCGGAACATTTCCAGAACTTTTTCTCTTGCTTCTGCTTTTTTCATTCCTTTGTTATGCTGTAAAAGTCCTTCTGCTACCTGATCACCCACTTTATAAACAGGGTTCAGACTTGACATCGGATCCTGAAAAACCATAGATAAGTCCGGTCCTCTTAATGCTCTCATTTCCGGTCCGTTCGGTTTAGTGATACTTTCAAGATGATACTCTGTCACCTTTCCATCATGCAGCGCATTATACTGAATACTGTCTGCTTTTACGATTGCATTTTTTCCGGTAAAACGCATGATGGAATTCATGGTCACACTCTTTCCGCATCCGGATTCTCCTACAACAGCAAGTGTTTTTCCTCGTTTTACCTGAAAGGAAACATTTTTTACGATTTTAATTTCTTTTTTATCAGATACAAACGTTGTGTTAAGATTTTCAACGTTTAATATGATTTTCTGGTTATCCATGAAGCTCCTCCTTACTGCTGTTTGGCATCCATGACATCTCGGATACCATCACCCAGGAAATTGATTGCAAGAACAAATAAAGTAATGGCAAGTCCCGGGAATACCCATATCCACCACTGGTTTGTTACGACAGATACTGATTTCGCAGCATTGAGAATATTTCCCCAGGTAGGTGTACTGTCCGCAACACCAAGTCCGATAAAGGAAAGGGCTGCCTCCTGAAGAATGAAAAATGCTACGTTTGTTGTAGTGGAAACAATGATCGGGCTCATTACATTCGGAAGAATCTGTTTGAACATAATGTTCATACGGCTCATGCCAAATGCTTCACATACCTTTACATAAGTCTCTCCTTTAATGGATACAAACTCATTTCGTACCATACGGAATGTGGTCATCCATCCGGTAAATACAAAGATGAATAGTAAATTTCCAAGTCCTCGTTTATTTACAATGGCAACCAGCATCATAACCAGTACGAGCTGCGGAAATGCCTGAAAAATCTCAGAAATACGGATGATTGCTGCATCTGTTTTTCCTCCGAAATATCCTGCGATCGCACCAAGGATTGCTCCGATCACAGAACTAAGCACTGCACAGAAAACACCGATCAGAATAGAATAACAGCCTCCGATCAGAACACGGGCAAACAGGTCACGTCCCATAGTATCTGTTCCGAACAGATATCCGTTTCCCGGTGCTTTCTTCATATCCGGAAGATGCGGAGTGACATAATCTACACCTGCAATTGCGCCGATAATACAGGCTACGGTCATAATAACAATAACCAGCAGTCCCAGAAGGGCCAGTTTATTATTCATAAATTTCTTTACATTCTTTTTAAAGAGAGAAGAAGCTGCGGTCTTTTTCTCTTTTTTCATATCTACTGCTGACTGACTCATCATTTTCTCCTCCTTCTTTATTCGCCAAGACGTACACGTGGGTCTAACAGGGCATTCAATACATCTACCATGAAAGAACAGATCAGCATGGCTGCTGCAATAATCAGGGTAGTTACCAGTACCACCGGATAATCACCGGAAACAATCGCATTGGTCATGGTAAGTCCGATTCCCGGATAGGAAAATACACTTTCAATGACAACGGAACCGCCTACCAGCATCGGAATACGGAATACCAGAATAACCAGAACCGGTTTCATGGCATTTCTGAATCCATGTTTCAGATATACTTTCCATTCCGGGATTCCTTTGGAACGTGCGGTTTTAATATAATCACTGTTCAGTACATCCAGCATGGTATTTCTGGCATAACGCATCAGTACGGCAACCATACCGATTGTCAGAGTCAGTACCGGTAAAAATAAATGCTGAAACGCATCCAGTGCTGCATTTGTGGCATCCGGACTGACACGGTTGCTTGACGGGAACCAACCCAGTTTAATACAGAAAATCTGGATCAGAATAATTCCTACAAGGAACTGTGGAATTGCCTGTCCAAGCACTGCCAGAACACGTCCCACATAATCAATGATACCATTCTGGCGCACTGCGGAAATGATACCAATTCCAACACCAATGATTGCGGAAAAAATCAGAGAATATCCTGCAAGTTCAAAAGTATATGGAAGTCTTACTGCGATAATAGAAGCGATGGAGCTTCCTTCTTTCAGAGAATATCCGAAGTCTCCATGGAGACAGTTGCCAAGCCAGCGAAAATACTGAACGATCATCGGATCATTTAATCCAAGAGACTGTCTCAGTGCTTCTACATTTTCTTTATTGGAAGAAAGCATTTCCGGGCTTACCATAAAGTTGATCGGGTCGATTCCTGTAAGCTGAAGACCGAAATATACAATAAAGCTGATCAGCAGCAGCATCGGAATCATCATAAGAATTTTTTTTACAATATATTTGAACACTATATCACCTCATCTGCACTTATCTTTCTGAATGATAAAGGGGAGAAACATGAAAGGTTCTCCCCCTTTGGATCACTTGTTATCCAGCATCACTGCGCTTTTGCCGGAACAGGAATTATTCAGCTATTTCCCACTCTGCAAAATCAATATCACTCATGTAAAGTGGATTACAGAATTCTACGCCGTCCGGAATCTTTACATTGTCACTTGTGAATACATAAGTACCTACTGTGAATGCCGGAACTTTGTAAACCATTTCCTGCTCTTTATCCTGAAGTTCTTTCAGAACGGTATTTCTTTCCTCTTCTTCTGTTGCCTTGAACAGATCAGCTACCAGATCATCAAACTCTGTACCACCGCCAAAGATATTTGAAAACAGTCCATCTGTACTCATATATTCTGTGTACCATTCATCGATGGAAAATGCACTCTTTCCTTTGAATCCGATATCATAGTCACGGGTTGTAAACAGGTCTGTTGTTCCATCATTGGACAATGTCGCTTCAACAGTAATTCCGGTCTGTTCCAGATAATATACAACAGTGTTGATCAGGTCAATGGAAGTCTGGTCATTGTTATAGTAGCAGATTTTTAAGGTACGGCTCATATCGTATCCTGCTGCTTCCAGATCTGATTTTGCTTTTTCAGCATCAAAGGTATATTCAAATCCGTTGTATGCTTCGTTATCATTCGGCACACCACTGTTGAGAACTTTTGCAGTCGGATATAAAGTTGCCAGTGTTGCACGGTCAATAGCTTCTACCAGTGCTTTACGAACTTCAACATTATCCATTGCTTCGTTTACGTTTCCATCTGCACCTTTCATGTTAAAGATGAAATATTTATAGAACAATACATCAACTTCATGCTCTGTATAATTATCCATACCTTCCAGTGCTTCTACCATATCTGCTGCATTTCCGTATACATAATCAGCATTTCCGGCCTGCGCTGCTGTGATATAGTCAGATACAAAGTAGCAGGTTACATTGGCAATCTTAGGTGCTTCCCCTTCGTAATTTTCATTTCTCTTTAATGTGAAGTAGTTGCCTACATTCAGCTCATCAAGAGTATACATACCGGAGCATACCGGATCTGTCCAGAATGCATCAGATTCCAGTTTCAGAGGATCTGCATCCTTCAGGCAGTGTTCCGGTAAAATTGCAAACTGTGCAAGTACATCGATCATGGATGCGTATGGGGAAGAAAGCGTTAATGTAATTGTATTTCCGTCTACGCTCATGTCTGAAATATTTTTAAATGCAGAAGTATAAATAGAGTTGATAGTTGCTGCTTTCAATGCTGTCTCAATAGAGAATTTTACATCTTCTGCTGTCAGCTCTTCACCATCTGACCATTTCAGACCATCTTTCAGTGTGATGGTATAAGTCAGTTTATCATCGCTGATTTCATAGGAATCTGCCAGATCCGGCTGTGCATTTGTCAGATTGCTGTCTGCCAGGAATAAGGAACGGAACATTAAGTTTGTTGCCAGAAGTCTGTTGTACCATGGTGTTGGAATCTTATCATCAGAAGTGGAACCATCACCTGTAGTTACAGATAATTTTAAAGTTCCGCTGTCTGCTGCTTCTGCTGCTGATACGGTAAATGCTCCTGCTGTTCCTGAAATAGCCATTGTTGTTGCCAGTAATAACGCTGTCACTTTGTTTTTCATATGTCTGATCTCCTTTTCTCTTATGTTTGCCTTTTTGAATTTCTTTCTCGTTTTTATCTGGACTGAGTATATCAATTTCGAAATATTTTTTCAATCTAATTAATAGATGAAAATAATTTTTATTTTTGTGCACTTTCCATAAAAATAATTTTCATTTTAATATTTTTATAAAAATTTGTGCCTGTTTTAAAAAGATATCACCTTGCATCCCATAAAATCTTGTTTTATAATATTTTTATCATTCTACGGAGGTTTTCTCATGGCAGACAATATTCTTGATTCCATAACAGAACAATACCATTCTCTTACCAAATCCGGAAAAAAGCTGGCAGATTATGTATTTTCTCATACAGCAGAGACACAGTATCTTTCCATTACATCTCTTGCCGAAAACTGCGATGTATCTGAAGCTACCATAACCCGTTTCTGCCGTGGCCTTGGCCTTTCTGGTTATAATGCATTTAAACTGGCATTAGCACAGGCTGACCGCATGACCGACTTAGGAGATTCCGGCAATTCCGCTGAACCTGTATCTTCGGAAGATTCTATTACTACCATAGCAGCCAAAGTACATGCTGCCAACATTATTTCTCTGAATGAAAGTTATGAACTTTTTGATGAAAAAACAATGACTCAGGCAGTATCGATTCTCTCGAAAGCACGCCGTATTTACTGTTTCGGACAGGGCGGAAGTATGGTCATGGCAATGGAAGCATGGGCCCGTTTTTCAACTGCTGCTCCTAACTTTATACATATCAGCGATTCTCATATGCAGGCAAGTGCAGTTTCTCTGGCAGATTCCAAGGATGCGATTTTGTTTTTCTCTTACTCCGGTTCTACCAAAGATATGTGTGATACTTTAAGCATTGCTTCCCAGCGTGGGGTTCCCGTGATCCTGGTCACTCATTTTCCGAAATCAGCGGGAGCAGAGTTTGCCACTGTTGTATTGCAGTGTGGCTGTAATGAAAGTCCTTTACAGTCCGGTTCCGTTGCAGCAAAAGTAGGTCAGTTATTTCTTATTGACTGTATGTTCTACGGATTCTGCTGTCATAAGCCGGAAGCTCGTTCTGCTGCACGTTCTGCAACAGCTCATGCGATTGCAAATAAACTTTTATAAAAAACAGAAGTTTTCTTTCTGTCATTTTCCGTTATGCGGATACAAAAAGGGGATGCAGCAGATATTCCTGAAAGGTTTATCTGTTACATCCCCTTTGATGTTTTATTTTCCGTAATTCTTTCTCCCTCTGTTTTATCCGAAATCCAGATCCGGGGAGAATTTTCATTGTTTTTTATCCGATTTATTTGCTTTCTTTGATCGCATTCTGGAAGCGCTGTGCAATTTCCAGAGGACGTGTGATTGCTCCGCCTACTACGATTGCCCATGCACCTGTCTGAAGTGCTTTTACAGCCTGATCCGGGTAGTGGATCTTTCCTTCACCGATAACCGGAATGTCAATATCTTTTGCAAGTCTTTCCATCAGTTCGTAATCCGGCTCGTCCTTTTTGGATGTGTAGTCGGTATAACCACTCATGGTTGTTCCTACGATATCTACGCCACATTTCCATGCGTTGACACCTTCTTCATAATTGGAAATATCTGCCATCAGGATAATGTCCGGATATTTCTCTTTAATCTGGGCGATAAACTCGTTGACAGTTGTGCCATCTCCACGTTTACGAAGTGTGCAGTCCAGTGCCACAACATCAGAACCTGCTGCTACCAGGTCATCAACTTCTTTCATGGTAGGTGTGATATATCCTTCATATCCAGGATACTGAATCTTAACCAGACCAATGACAGGAAGTCCTGTTTCTTCTTTGATCGCGATGACATCACGGATGCTGCTGGTACGGATTGCAGGTGTGCCTGCCTGTTTCGCAGCACGTGCCATTAAATACATAATGGATTTCTCTTCCACATATAATGGTTCGCCTTTTACAGCCTGACAGGAAATGATCATCTGTCCATGAATTGCATCCAGAAGCTCTTTTTTTGTCATGTCTTCTCCCTCTTTTCTTTCTCTCTATTATCGATTTCGTAACTTTTAATACTGTCCTCATCTATGGGCTCATTATAACATAAAGAAAATAATTTTCAATATTAATAATATTTAAAAATAATTATTATTAATCTATTGTCATATCTTCCAGACTTTTACCTGTGTTTCTGTAATCTCTACAGTACTTTCACAATATTAAGTTCTTCATCCGTCAGAACAATATCTGCCCGTTTTCCAGGGGTCAGAGAACCTACTTCATCATAAATTCCAATACTTCTCGCCGGGTTTGCTGTTGCGGCAAGGATGGCTTCTCTTTCCGGTACTCCCATGGAAATGACGCTCTTCATGCATCCGAAAAGGCAGGTCGCTGAACCGGCAATGGTTCCATCTGCCAGTGTTGCTTTGCGGTCTTTCATGGTTACTTCCTGACCGCCCAGTTCGTAGATTCCGTTTTCCATGCCTGTTGCCATCATGGAATCACTGATGAGAACGACTCTGCTGTCTCCGAAAAGGCGGAAAGTGTTGCGGACAGTTGCCGGATGGATATGGATTCCGTCTCCGATCAGCTCTACCATGCAGTTTTCATTATCTGCCGCTGCTCCGATCACTCCCGGTTCTCTGTGTCCCATCGGATTCATGGCATTGTATAAATGTGTGACATGAAGGGCACCCTGTTTCATGGCTTCTGCAGCACAGTTATAGTCTGCTGCTGTATGTCCGACGGAAATGACTACCTCATTATGTAACTCCCTGATAAATTCTTCTGAGCCTTCCATATTCGGAGCGAGAGTTACCAGTTTGATCAGTCCGCCTGCTGCCTCATTGCATTCTCTGAAAAATTCAATGTCCGGTTTGCGGATATAACCTTCCACATGGGCTCCCTTTTTGGACGGGTCAAGGAAAGGTCCCTCCATGTTGATGCCAACGATTCTTGCGCAGGTTTCGTCCTGTTCTACATCTTTTGCTGTCTGGAAAATTTTCAGCAGTTCTTCTTTCGGAAGGGTCATGGATGTCGGGCAGTAGGAAGTGATTCCCTGTGATTTTTCATACTGAAGAATGATTTTCAGTCCATCCACATCTGCATCTGAAAAATCATGTCTGACTGCACCGTGGCTGTGAATGTCTACCAGTCCAGGCAGCACTTTCAGACCTGCTGCATCCAGTTGGGTTTTATCTGTTACTTCGTCTTCGGAAGCTGCGATCCTGCCATTTTCTATATATAAATCTGTTACTTTATAGCTTCCATCTTCCTGAAATACGTTTCCATTTTTAATAATCATTTCTTCTTCGCTCCTTTTGTGATGCTAATTCTGAAGATTATTTTTACAGAAGTCCTTTTTCACGGATCAGTTTTAATGCTGCTTCGTCTGCTACAACGGTTACATCCGGATGAAGCTGCAGAATAGATGCCGGTACATTCGGGGTGATCGGTCCGTACAGAGATTTGTAAAGTGCATCTGCTTTTGCTTCTCCGGTTGCGATCAGGAGGATTTTCTTTGCTGACATGATACTTTTAATTCCCATTGTGTAAGCCTGTTTCGGAACTTCATCCATGCTTGCGAAGAATCTTGCATTTGCTTTAATTGTACTTTCTGTAAGGTTTACACAGTGAGTTTCTTTTTCAAAAGCTTCTCCCGGCTCGTTAAATCCGATATGTCCGTTTCCGCCGATTCCCAGAAGCTGCATGTCTACGCCGCCTACACTGCGGATGATCGCATTGTAATCTGCGCATGCTTTTTCGCTGTCTTCTTCCAGTCCGTTCGGTACATAAGTTTTTGTTTTGTCGATATTTACGTGGTCAAACAGGTTTGTGTTCATAAAATAACGGTAGCTCTGGTCGTTGTCTCCGGAAAGTCCTTTGTATTCGTCAAGGTTTACAGAAGTAACTTTGGCGAAGTCCAGATCACCTTTTTTATACCATTCAATTAACTGTTTGTACATTCCCACCGGTGTGGAACCTGTAGCCAGACCAAGAACTGCGTCCGGTTTCATAATAATCTGGGCAGACATAATGTTGGCTGCTTTTCTGCTCACGTCATTGTAATCTTTTCCTGCATAAATAATCATTGTTTTTCTCCTTTTCATTATAACACGTTCCGACAGATTTGTTACTGTCCGCACTACCCCATGTCTGCGTTTCAGCAAAAAAATAACTGTGTTTTCAGCGTTGTCTTTCTGTCCGTTCTGCTATCTGTTTTTTAGTTGAACTCATTATAATTCGGGGTGAATTTATTTTCAATAAATGTTATGGTTTTAGAATCTTCTTTCATTCCCTGTTCTTTCCGTTATTTTTGAGCATCTGTTTTTCTTTGTTTTTGAAATTACTTTCTTATTTTTTATATTACAGCGAAATTATTTACATCTCAGGTTGAGAAAGCAATTTCAAGATATTATAATAGAAGTAATATTTCAGATTGATACACCGATACCCTGCTTTCAGTTAAAACATACAGAAAGGATATGCCAGCTCATGTCATTAAGCAAACGAAAAATTATTCCATTAATTGAATCTTATTACCATACATTTACACCACTGGAACGAACGATCGCAGATTTCTTTATGCACAATACAGAGGAAGAAGACCTTTCCTCCAGACATATTTCGGGAATCCTTTATGTATCGGAGGCTTCTCTTTCCCGTTTTGCCCAGAAATGTGGTTTTCACGGATATCGGGAGTTTATTTATGAATATAAGCAGAGCCTTACTCCGGAAACAGAGGAGAATGTTCCGAACTTCGAAATTTCTGAGTTTAATACTTATCAGGAACTTCTGAATAAGGCGAATGCGCTTCTGGACAAAGCACAGATTGCGCGTATCACCAAACTGCTTGTGTCCAGACCAAGGGTGTATGTCTATGGAAGAGGCAGTTCCGGACTTGTCGCGCAGGAAATGAAGCTGCGTTTTATGCGCATTGGGCTGAATATTGAGGCGGTTACGGACAGCCACATTATGAAAGTAAATTCTGTGATTCTGGATGAGAGCTGTCTGGTGATCGGAATCAGTGTCAGCGGACAGACGGCTGATATTATTTCTTCTCTGAAAGCCGCTCATCAGAGAGGTGCCTATACCCTTCTTATGACTGCAAGGCAGGACAAATCCTATCAGGAGTTCTGCGATGAAACACTGATCTTTGCGAGTATGGAGCATCTGGAATATGGAAATATCATTTCCCCACAGTTTCCGATCCTGCTGGTCCTGGATGTGCTTTACGCTCATTATCTGCAGATTGACAGAAGCAAAAAAGAAGCGCTGCATGAATATACGATACAGACGCTTCAGCCTTTTCTGATCAAATAGACTATCAAGCGGATATTCCATTAAAAATCCCCTTTAAGCAGATTTTGGTTATTTACCAGGTCCACTTAAAGGGGATTCTATAATTCTTATTTATTATCCTTTACAAGACGGATCACGTTCCAGGATGCTTTATGAAGCATACTTGTCAGTTCGCCATTGTCCATGGTTGTCTGCTCTGTTGTTTTTGGTTTTACGTTTTCCTGTCCGAATGCATTGACTACTTTCAGGTCATCGCTTTCAAGTACGATATGCCCGGCAACTCTGTAGCCTTCGAAACTTCTTACGTCTGTGTTGAGCACAACGTCTTCTTTCAGGTTTCTGTTTACTGCGAAGATTGTAACTTCTTCTTTTTCTTCATTGTAAACAGCAACTGCTTCGATATCTGTGATGCTTCCATGTCCGCTTGTCTCATGCTCTGTAGAAGAGATGACCGGCTGGAGTGCAACACCACGGCCATATTTGGATGCATGCATGAATGGATAGAAAATTGTCTGTTTCCAGGAACCGCCGCCATTCGGATCTGTCATGATCGGTGCGATAACATTGATGAGCTGTGCAAGGCATGCTACTTTTACTCTGTCGGAATGACGGATGAGAACGATCAGCATCAGACCTACCAGCAGGGCATCCTCGAAGTTGTAGATGTCCTCAAGAAGCGGCGGTGCCACCTGCCATGGATGATTTTCTGTGATGTCGTTGTCAGCAGCGTTGGAATGATACCATACATTCCACTCATCAAAGCTGAGATACATATTCTTTTTGCTGCGTTTTTTCGCTTTTACATAATCGCAGGTTGCGATAATGGTGCGGATAAATTCGTCCATATCATCGGATTTTGCAAGGAAGTCATTGCTGTCGTCAGAACGGTTTCCATAATATGTATGAAGAGATAAATAATCTACATAATCATATGTGTGGCTCAGTACATGGTCTTCCCAGAGTGCAAAAGTCGGCATTTCCTGATTGGAGCTTCCACATACGACAAACTCGATGGACGGATCGATCAATTTCATTGCTTTGGCTGTCTCTTCCGCCAGTCTTCCATACTCATCCATGGTCTTGTGACCAATCTGCCATGGACCGTCCATTTCGTTTCCGAGGCACCATGTTTTGAATCCGTATGGATCTTTCTGTCCGTTTTTGATACGGAGATCACTGTATTTGGTTCCGCCCGGATGGTTGCAGTATTCCAGAAGGTTGCAGGCATCTGTGATTCCTCTTGTTCCGAGATTGACTGCCATCATCACTTCTGAATTGGCTGCGTCTGCCCATTTCTTAAATTCATGAAGTCCTACTTCGTTCTTTTCCAGACTTTTCCATGCAAGTTCCAGTCTGTGAGGTCTTTCCTCAACCGGACCTACACTGTCTTCCCAGTAAAAGTTGGATACGAAGTTTCCGCCCGGATAACGTACGATCGGCACGTCCAGTTCTTTTACCAGATCAATGACATCCTTACGAAATCCGTCAGCATTGGAAAGCGGATGTCCCGGCTGATAAATTCCGTCGTATACAGCTCTTCCCAGATGTTCAATAAAGGAACCGTAAATTCTTTTGTCGATTTTGGAAATGGAAAATGCTTTGTCCACTACCATTTTTGCCTGTTTCGCCATAATGTTTTGAACCTCCGTTCTTATAAATTATCAACCTTTGACAGCGCCGGATGTCATACCATCGATCAGATATCTCTGGAAGATCAGATAGATGATCAGGATCGGAAGGATACCAAACATGGAACCTGCAATCAGAAGGTTGTAGTTATTTCCATAAGGTGTCAGCAGTGTGTTCAGACCGATCTGCAGTGTAAATTTGCTTGTATCACGGAATACCAGCATCGGCCATAACATATTGTTCCAGGAGCCCATTGCACAGAGGATTGCCATGGATGCAAATGCCGGTTTGGTGATCGGCATCATAATCTTAACACTGATACCATACTCTGTGCATCCGTCGATTCTTCCTGCATCCAGAAGCTCTTTCGGAAGACTCTGCATGTACTGTTTAAAGAAGAAAATCGTCGATGCACCACATAGTCCGGGGAGAATAACACCGGCTCTTGTATTGATAATTCCAAGAGATGTAACTTCATTATAAAGAGGAAGCATCAGGATTTCAAAAGGAACACACATAGTTGCAATTACCAGGAAAAATAAAAATCCCTGAAGTTTGAATTTGTACATTGTCAGGCCGTATGCAATGAAGTAGCATACCAGCAGTGTCAGAGCTACTGTGATCAGTGTCAGGATCAGACTGTTTTTATACCACATGAAATATTTTCTGGAATCTTCATTTCCGGAAAACAGGTATTTATAGTTGTCCAGATGCATCTTGGAGAAATCAAGATTCAGGGACATACCCTTCATAACTACTTCACGGCCTTCCTGGAAGGAAGCGAAGAAACCTGCAAGAAGCGGGAATGCGATCAGCACACAGAGGATAGCGAAAAGCCCTGTGGATAATACAGACGCAACTTTATGATTTGATTCCATTGTTTTTGGCTGAACTGCTGTTTTTGCCATATCACTTTTCCTCCTTCTTGAATGTTCCTGTTGCCACAAGCTGGACAACATTGATAGCCAGGGCAATGACCAGAAGCACCATACCTACGGCACACGCATAACCCATATCATTTTTCTCAATACCTCGTTTATACAGATATCCTACGATAGTAAGACCAATGTTCTTCGGTGAGGAGTTACCATTCCACAACATGAAACTCTCAAGGAACATGGACAGACCGGCATATACGGAAATTGTAATAACATAGATGGTTGTCGGTTTCAGAAGCGGCAGTGTAAGATACCAGAATTTCTGTTTTGCATTGGCACCATCAATATCTGCTGATTCATAAAGGGAAGTATCAATACTTTTTAATCCTGAAATAAAATACAGCATGTTGACACCTGTCCATCTCCACATACAAAGTAGCAGCAGAGCTACCCATCCTGTAGTCTTTTCCTTCAGCCACGGAATGCTGGCATTTCCAAGTAAGTGCATTAACTGGTTCATCTGTCCGTTGTCACCTTCTGAGAACATCAGTCGGAATAACATACCGGAAATAACTACAGATGTCAGTGCCGGAATATACATGATCACTTTCCATACGCCTTTGGCTTTGGTAAGACGGCTTTCCATCAATACTGCAAGCATCATCGGAATCGGTATCAGCAGAAGCAGTGTCAGAAGCATGTATTCCACACTGTTAAATACAGCTGTCTTGAAGAACTTATCGGAAGCCAGTTTCTGGTAATGCTTCAGACCAACCCACTGAGAACCGCCAAAGGAAATATCCTGAAAACTCATTACAATACCACTGATGAGCGGATATAACCAGAATACCAGAAGGCTGATAACAAACGGAAGTACGAATACGTAGGGTGCCACCTTCTGAGAATATAGCATCTTTTTCACTTTATTCACAATGAATTCCTCCTCTTCTAAAAATAACAGTAACTTTTCAGCATCTCATGGAATCATGGTTTACTGAACAGTTACAGATAATTTCTTTTTTTCTTATTACCATTATCCTGAAAAGAAATCAGACTACACATCCCGTGAAAGTCTCATTCCTCACCAGGATAACAGTAAAGGAGGTCAGGGAATGCGTTTCCCTGGCCTCCCATATCATTTCGGTCACTGCAGTAACCGCACATTATTCACTTGATCAGTGAACTGTTATCATTTTATTATTCACACTCGAAATCAAGATAATCCTGTGCATCCTGAAGCGCTTCTTCTACATCCATGCCATCCTCTAATACATTGTTCAGAGTTGTTGTACACATGTAATCATTCAGTGTCGGTGAGTTCTTTGTTGTATAAACAGTTCCGATCGCATCGTTTTCAGCAAGTTCGTTCAGAACTTCGTATGGTTTTACACGGAAGAATGTGTTATAAGTATTGGATTCATCATATGCGAAATCTTCGTCAGACCATAATGCTGTGTTGCAGACGTCAAATCCAAGTTCGTTCCAGATCAGGTTTTCACCTTCTTCAGAGCATTTAGCCCATGCAAGCCATTCAGCTGCAAGTTCAGGATTCTCACACTGATTTGTTACAACAGTACCTGTACCACCGATACCAACGGAGCATTTCTGTCCTTCTTCAAATACAGGGCATGTTGTGATGTCATATTTGCCTTCCATCTCCGGCATGTAATCTTTGAAACGGCTCATGTACCACATAGCTTTCGGGAAGGAAGCAATTTTACCTTCCATGATGTTGGAGAAACCAGCTTCAAGGTCAACATGTCCGTCTGTGGATACCATTGCGATTCCATCGTTTAACCAGTTCTGCTGCATTGTGAGCATTTCTTTTACAGAATCAAGCTGTACGTTTACAGTTCCGTCCGGACCGCCTGTCCAGTCTTCACCATTCTCAGCCATTGCAAGCCACATCCAGTCAACACCGCCTGTATCAACAGAAGTTAAGTACACTTCACCGTTGGAAGCTTCTTTTAATTCTTCACCAAGTTTTGTATAATCATCCCATGTCTTTACAGATTTGTAATCTAATCCATAAGATTCAAGAAGATCTGCGTTCCAGTACATAACAGTTGCACCTACATGGAAAGGAACACCAAGTCTTGTTCCGTCAGCTTTGGAATAAACATCAAGTCTTGACTGCACCATTGTATCTTCATAAGGAGCAAGTGCATCATTCATGGAATACAGAGGGCTGTCATCACCGGAATAGTTCGGGAACTGTCCGATCTCGATATCGCAGAGGTCAGGAGCACCGGATCCTGCCTGTAAGGACATCATTAATTTGTTATGCATATCAGAGTATGGATATGTACTGAATGTAATCTGGATCTGTTTGTCCGGATTCTCTTCATTCCACTTATCTACCATCTGACCATAAAACTCATTATGCAGGTCTACGAATGACCACATCTCAAATTTTGTTCCATCATCAGGACCTACGGTTGTTACTGCTGTAGGCTCTCCTTCAGCCGGTTCTTCGCTCTCAGCAGCTTCCTCTGTTGTGTCTTCTTCTGCAAAGACATTCACTGCCATGCTCATACTGGACACTGCCATAGCCGCAGTCATAAGTAACGCGAACAATTTTCTTCTCTTCATAAAAAGATCCTCCTTTTTTGCATTTCTTTGCGCTCTTCCGGTTTCAATGATGCCATTGTACAAACCCCATAATCATTTCGTATTTTTTTAAAATATATAGTCCATCTTTTTGTTATGGTCATTTTGCACAACTTTTTTATTTTCAGCTCCGGTTTATGTTGATATTATATAATTCTTTCCTGTAAATGTCAATATATTTTTGATTTATTTTTATTATTTTAGTTTTATCTAAAATAAATGCCCGTTATTTATTCATCAATCTATCTATTTTTTTGCTATTTCCCTATATTTTTTTAACCAATTTTATGGTAAAATAACTAATCAAAACGTATTTTTCTAAAAATTCTTATTTAGTGTTATATACCTGTAAATACAGTCAAAAGGAGGTTTTTACATGAAATCCTGTTCTGTTTCCGATGGTCTTGCCATCTTCAAAGCTCTCGGTTCCCCTGTCCGTGTACAAATTTTGCGTCTGATCCAAGAAAGAGAAGGTCTGAATATTAAACAAATTGCACAAAACCTGAAAATTCCCGTTACAACCCTGTCCCCTCACCTTAATCTTCTGGCCGAAGCCGGGCTGATAGAATTCAGGGATGAATCTCTCTCACACGGAACACAGAAACGCTGCTATTTTATAAAAGACTGGGATCAGCTTCTGGTAAATATGGCGCTTTACGGTCCTGATCTGCAGACTTACAGTGCAGAAATCGGCGTGGGACATTTTTCTGATTTCTCGGTAACTCCCACCTGTGGTATGGCAACTTCTACTTCTTTTGTGGGACAGTTGGATCAGCCACGGTATTTCATACACCCAGGCAGCCGCCAGGCAAGGATCGTCTGGTTCACCACCGGATATCTGGAGTATATACTGCCCAATTTCATCCCTGATCACAGCGTGATTGAAGAACTGACAGTTTCCTTTGAGATCAGTTCCGAAGCCCCCCGATTCTGTAATGTGTGGCCTTCTGATATTACCTTTTCCCTGAACGGTGTAATCCTTGGCACCTGGACCAGCCCTGGTGATTATGGGGACCGCAGAGGGAAATACAATCCTTCCTGGTGGTTTTCTTTTCTGAATCAGTATGGTTTGCTGAAAAAACTGACGATCACCCCTGAAGGCACTTTTCTGGACACAGAAAAGCTGTCCGATGTTTCCACCAGACAGCTTGCACTCACTGATCAGTCCGTTATGAAATTGCGCTTTTCTGTTCTTCCGGGCGCCGAACATCCCGGCGGGTGTACTCTTTTTGGTGCAGGTTTCGGAGATTATAACCAGCATATACGGATTACCATCGGTTATCATCCCGAAAACATCTGATTTCTCCGCCTGACTTCAGATTTATATACTGCCCCGAATACTCCCACAGCCATTTATGGCAACAGATATTTCACACCCCATATAGTTTCATTATTGTCACCCTTAGCGCTGAAGCACATCGTATCATTGCCTGCCTCATCGGTCATTTCCAGGACAACTCCTGTATAAGTATTTTCACCGAGAGTCACATCAATATATGGTGTGCCTTCTTCTGCTTCCCATTTGCCTTCCAGTTCTTCTCCGGTAACTGTTCCGTCTGCATTAAGTTGAATCCTCTGCGGTTTATGTACCCTGTCCGAAATATCCGTACCATGATTTACCAGATAAAAAGTACCCTGGATTTCATCTCCGGAATATCCATCCTCTTTCAACGTCTCGCCGTCTGTGGCAAATGGCGCAGCAACCAGCCATCCGTCTTTTGTGCGGAACAACTGATGTACACGAGGCTCATGAAGTTCTCCGGTTTTAGCAAAACGCTGATGATAGACCAGGTATAATTTACCATCTTCATCTTCAAATGCAGTCTGTCCGCCTGGTGCCATATAGGTCTGAGTAAGACTTGGAAATGTATAATTTCCCATCATTTTCAGTCCATGATCTTTATGCTCCACAAATAAATACATATCCTTCCCTGCTGCATCTGTATAAGTTCCGTCTACAGTGTCACAGCGGAAGAGACGCATCTGATAACCTCCTTTTGCCTGCAGATTTCCATAGGACAAAAACAGATAATAATATCCACTGGTCTCATCATACATAATATGCGGACCTTCGATGGAGTTGTGATAACCACCGAGAAGTTTCTTGCCATAATAGCTGTCCACATGATTTTCTTCGTCTGCTTCCGGATAAATCGGATAGCCGGTCTCTTCATCAATTTCAATCAGAAAAATACCGCCGGACCAGGAGCCATAGACCATCCACATACGCCCGTCTTCATCATAAAAAACATCCGGGTCAATACAGTTTGGCCAGTTATTATTGTCATAAGACGCTGCTGTATATGGCCTTGGGTCTGTTCCCATCAGTTCTTCGATATTACTTTCCTTAACATCATGATAGCTATAACCAGAGTACAGGAATGTATCCTCATAGTGATACGGACCTTTAATATCGTCTGCTGTTGCAAAGCAGATATTGGATTTCACATAAGAAGATGTGGTGCAGAAATACATCACATATTTTCCCATTTTTTTGTTATAGATGACATCCGGCGCCCATACGGAATAACCACCTTCCTCGTTCTTTCCTACATAAGTAAACGCTGCCGGATCGCCGTCTTCTTCTCCGTCAAAAAGATTGTCAAACAGCTTATTCTCTGCATTGACCCCGGAGGAAAAACCGGTCCAGTTTCTCAGATCTGTGGACTTCGCAGATTCCATATGGGAGCCAAAGATATAGTAAGTGTCATTGTCTTTGATGACAGATGGATCATGCACGGAAGCTCCGGCAGTAAAGCCACCTTTCTTAATCTTGCTCTCAATATCATCTGCGCCTGCTGTTTCTTTTTCGTTTGCCGCATCTGTTGTCTCTGCTGTGCCATCAGCAGCTTCCGCAGCATATATACTCTGTGCTCCGAGAAGCATCATTCCTGTCAGCCCCAGGATCATTCCCCATTTTTTTCTCATACCAGTTCTCCTGTTTTCCAAATATTATCCCATCTCAGGTTACATTAATCTTCGTAAGAAAATATCGGTGCACCCGTTTTTTCATCCCAGCGGATTTTCATCAGCATGGCATGACGGTTTGGATTGTACAGCGGATTCCCTTCAATCTCTGCTTCTGTTCTCGCATGATAAACCATGACCGGATTTCCTTCTTCGTCTTCAGTGAAGGAATTATGCCCCGGTCCATAGATTCCTCTGGACTCATCTGTACGAAGAACCGGATAACGTTCTTTTGTCCAGGATTTCGGGTCAAGAAGATCAGAATCTTCATCTGCTGTAAGCATTCCCATGCAGTATGCAGCACCTGTCTCAGATGCAGAATAGGTAAGATAAATCCTGCCGTCATGATGAATAACTGCCGGTCCTTCATTCACCCAGAAACCAACTCTTTCCCAGTCATAATCCGGTGAAGTGAGAAGTACCTGAACGGTTTTCAGTTTATACGGAGTTTCCATTTCGCCAATATAAAGGTTGGAAATCTGCTTGCCGACCCCTACCTTCTCAGCCCATACATAGTAATGTTTTCCTTTGTTTTCAAATACTGTTGCATCCAGAGAGAAAGCTTCAAAAGAAAATTCATCTGCATCCGCACGTCCCATTTTGCCTTTCTCTGTCCAGGCTCCTGTAAGCGGATCTGTATCTGCACATTCCAGCACATAAGGGCGGATTGCCCAGATATCATCTTTATCTCCGCCCGCAAAATAGATGTACCATTTTCCGTCCAGATAATGAAGCTCCGGCGCCCAGATATGTTCGCTCATGATTCCTTCTTTGTGTTTCTCCCAGACTGTCACTTCTTCCGCATCTTTCAGTCCTGCCAGAGTTTCGCTTCTTCTCAGTACAATCCGGTCATAGGCCGGTATGGATGCTGTAAAATAATAGTTTCCGTCTGTGTGGCGATAAACATATGGATCTGCTCTCTGCAGAATCCATGGCTCATTATACTTAAGTTCTTCACTCATTGTGTGTCCCCCTGTCTGTTTTTATTTTAGATTTATATAAATTATTTTTTATGTATTTAAAATTATACTGCATTTTTCAGAAAATATCAACTATATTTTTTTCTTTTCGTTGCACATTTTTTGCAGATTCGTTATAATCTACCGTAAACGCTGTAAAATCATTTTTAACAGAAAGGGAAATCCGTTATGTTATATATTAAAAGTCTGGAGCAGGCGGTTCCTGTCTTCAAAGCTCTTGGTTCTGACATCCGCATACGGCTGATCCAGACTCTCCTTGAGCATCAGGAAATGAATATGAATGAACTGGCTTCCAGTCTGGGGATTACCAACGGTGCCCTGACCAGCCATGTAAAGAAACTCGAAGAAGCCGGAATTCTCGCAATTCTTCCAGAGCATTCCGGTCACGGAAACCAGAAGGTCTGCCGCATTAATGTTGACAAGATCCTGGTTGATATTGCCTCTAACAATGACAGTCCGGCTGAAGACAGTTACTCTATTGACATTCCGATTGGCAACTACTTTAATTATTCTGTTTATCCGACCTGTGGGCTGTCTACTACCGATAATCTTATTGGTGAGGTAGATGATCCCCGTTATTTTGCTCATCCGAGCCATGTAGATGCAAAGATTTTATGGTTTGGACGGGGATTTATTGATTACCGCATTCCAAATATGCTGCCTCCGGGACAGAAGATTGACCGGCTGACACTCTCCTTTGAAATCAGTTCAGAAGCTCCCGGAGTCAATAATGACTGGCCTTCTGATATTTCCTTTTTCCTGAATAATACAAAGGTCGGAAGCTGGACAAGCCCCGGGGATTTCGGTGATGTCCACGGTATGTTCACCCCCGACTGGTGGTTCCCGAACTGGAATCAGTATGGTCTGCTGAAGATGCTTGTCATTGACCGTCACGGTACTTTTATCGATGGATTAAAGATCTCTGATGTGAATACACAGCAGCTCACTTTTACCTCTCAGGATGATATGGTATTCCGTTTCCAGGTGGATGAACCATCTCAGAATATCGGCGGTCTGACACTCTTCGGAAAAGATTTCGGAAACTATAATCAGGATATTAATGTGAAAGTGCATTATACTCCAAATGTATAATTTTACAGAGTATCTGAAAACAGTAAAAGCAAGGAACCGATGTGTTTTGCCACATAGTTCCTTGCTTTTATTTTATATTCCCTCTGATTTTTCGGTTATTCCCCACGCATCCAGACTCTCATCTGGTTTTCTCCGCGGTTGCCCCATGTATAATACGGCACTGCTGTCAGTGTTGTCAGCGTTCTCACCGGTGCAACTTCACTGTACAGAGAATCTCCCACTGTCTCCAGCTTACGTGCTTTGATCTTAAGCAGGACGCAGCCTTCCAGCAGACCCTCTTTGCAGACTTCCTCTTCCATCTTTGCATCTTCAAAGATGTGGTAAGACTGAAGCAGACCCGGATTATCCACACCCTCGAAACAATAAACCATCGGCCCGCGCATAAACGCTACACAGCCGGCATCTTCTCTTACTTTAAGGTTTGCATAAATCTTGCGGATCTTCATCGGGAAAACAAGTTCTACTTCATCATTTTCCCACACTCTCTTAAGGATCAGATATCCCTTTTCCACATCTGCCGTGATATCTTTCACTTTTCCATTTATACGTACCTGAACAGAACCCGGGCGTACCCAGGATGGGATATGGATTCCCAGGATAGTCTCTTCCTCTGTTTTTCCGGTTATATGATAGGTCACTCTGCCATCCCACGGATAGTTGCTCTCTACAGTTACATCCATCTTATCAAAGTGCGCTTCTGTACCTGCCGGGATATGAGAATAAACTCCATCTTCTGTCTCACTCCACAGATATTTACCAAGAGACATCAGCAGACGGACTACATTGGGAGGGCAGCATGCGCATGTATACCAGCCCGGACGCTCCGGCAGAACATGCTTATATCCGTATAATTTCCCGCTGACTCCAGGTTCTGTTTCCAGTGGATTTACATAGAAAAATTTCTTTCCGTCAAGCTGCATTCCGCTGATGATCCCATTATAAAGTGCACGTTCCATCACATCTGCATAGCGTCCATCCATTACATTATCAAGCATCTTTCTTGCAAAAAATACCAGTCCGATAGATGCACAGGTTTCCGCATAAACGGTGTCATTCGGCAGATCATAATCAATGGTAAATGCTTCTCCGTCTACGGTACTGCCGATTCCTCCGGTGATATACATTCTCTTCTGAGTCATGTTCTCCCAGAGATCACAGCATGCCTGATAGAGTTTTTCATCTTTGTAAAGAGAAGCCAGTTCTGCCATGGCAGTATACATATAAACAGCACGGACACTGTGTCCTACTGCTTCTTTCTGCTCATAGACAGTAGCATGTGCCTGATTATATTCTCTGTTATGCACATCCATATCAAAGTGAACCCAGCCTCTTTTTTCCCTCTCTTTGACAAAGTAATCCGGATCTTTTCCACGCTGTTCAATAAAATATCTGGCGAGGTCTTTGTAATTTTCTTTTCCGGTCACTTCATAGAGACGCAAAAGTCCCAGCTCGATTTCCTGATGTCCCGGAATCCCCGGTTCTTTGCCTTCTTCTGTTCCAAAACGTTTCCCGATATGTTCTGCCATGCGCTCCATCACATGAAGCAGACGGTCTTTTCCAGTCACCTCATAATAAGCCGCCGCTGCTTCCATCATATGTCCGGCACAGTATAATTCATGGCATTCCTGTAAATTCTGCCAGCGGTGTTCCGGCTCTTTGATTGTGAAAAAAGTATTCAGATAACCGTCATCCTGCTGCGCTTTTTCAATAATTTCAATAACCTTATCTGCACGTTCTTCCAGTTCAGCATCCGGACGGACTTCCAGTGCATACGCCACACCTTCCAGCCATTTGGCAACATCACTGTCCTGGAAAACCATTCCGTAAAACTCACCCTCTTCCAGTCCTGCTGCAATGCGGAAGTTTGCCAGTGCATGGCTTTTCTCCACTCCCGGAATCTCATCATTTAATATTTTCTCCTGATAAGGAATTACTGTATCCATTACCAGTTCCTGATATCCTCGCCAGAATTTATCCGTTACTTTTACCTTATTTAATAACCTTTCTTTTAAACCATCTCTCATTTCTGCGCCTCCCATTTTGCCGGCAGATCCGGACATTTTCGCACCTTCTGTACAGCCCGCAGTTCCACAAAGCATCCGCAAAGCCTGCACATCCCATTCATTAAGCGGTCACAGGTGCTGCATATGTTAAGCCTTTTTTCGTAAATCTGCTGGTCTACTTTCAGATCCTCATCCATGCGCTGAATGTAGCGTGACAGATCCTCGTAAAAAGTCTCTTCATTATTCTGTCCGGGCAGACATTTTCTGCACACACGCAGCTTCCCGTTCATACCTTAGTCTCCTTTTTGTTTCCATTATAAATATTCACAGAAAATACCTGCCTGTTTTGTCAGAAGCGGCATTTTCTGTGAATCTGTAAAGTTCATTCATTTTTATACAAAACTCTTTATCTGTGTCAAGCGAATAAAATCATCCGCTTCACTACCTGATTCGACTAAAAATCTTGTAATTATCTTACTTCCAGATGAAGAACACTGCATTTAGGAATTGTGAATCTGATTCCTTCTGCTGTTTTTTCTACTTCGTTAAATTCTTTTACACGTACCTGGTCCGGTGTTTCGAAGGTATTCATTTCGTGCATTTCGCCGTGTACGATCTCACCTTTAACTTCATTTACCTGATAGTCTGTAAGGATAGTTCTGATCTCATAATCTTTATCCAGAGACAGGTTTGTCAATGTGATATGTACAGCTCCGTCTTCTGCTACAGATACAGATTCTGTCAGGTTCGGTACCTGCCACTCTTCTTCCACACCGATGGTTTCTGTTTCGATAGAACTGTCTACAAGCATTGCATCCTGATGATATTTGTACATATCAAATACATGATAGGTTGGTGTCAGGATCATATCAGCACCATCTGTAAGGATAACGGACTGAAGCACATTTACGATCTGCGCAAGGTTTGCCATCTTTACTCTGTCGCTGTGTTTGTTAAAGATATTCAAAGTGATACCTGCGATCAGGGCATCTCTCATTGTGTTCTGCTGATACAGGAATCCCGGGTTTGTTCCTGGTTCTACTGTGTACCATGCACCCCATTCATCAACGATCATGCCGATTTTTTTCTCTGGATCATATTCGTCCATGATATGTCCGTGACGCTCGATCAGAGTTTCCATAAAGAGCGCTTTATTCAGACTCTTATACCATACCTTATCATCAAAATCTGTAGCACTTCCCTTGATCTCCCATCCTTCCGGATGTACATAATAATGAAGAGAAAGACCATCCATATTTCCGTGAAGTTCTTTCAGGCAATGATTATGTGTAGTCTTTAATACTTCAAATGTCCATTCATAATCATCTACATTGGCACCACAGCAGACTTTGTGGATTGGGTGATCCGGATGATAATTGCGGACATAAGTCTGATAACGGCGGTATTCATTTGCATAGAAGTCAGGATTCATATTTCCGCCACATCCCCAGTTCTCATTTCCAACTCCAAAGAAATCCAGTTTCCATGGTTTCTCATGTCCGTTTTTCTTACGGAGGTCAGCCATCGGGGAAACACCCTCGAATGTGATATATTCTACCCATTCAGACATTTCCTGAACTGTTCCGCTTCCCAGGTTACCATTAACATAAGCTTCGCAGCCAAGCTGCTCACAGAGTTCAAAAAATTCATGTGTACCAAAGCTGTTATCTTCTACCACACCGCCCCAGTGTGTATTGATCATTTTTTTACGTGTTTCCTTTGGTCCGATACCGTCTTTCCAGTGGTATTCATCTGCGAAGCATCCACCCGGCCAGCGAAGTACCGGAATCCTGATATGCTTCAGTGCTTCTACTACGTCTGTACGCATTCCGTTCTTATTCGGGATCTGGGAATCTTCGCCTACATAGATTCCTTCGTAGATACATCTTCCCAGATGCTCTGAGAAATGTCCGTAAATCTCTTTGTTGATTTTGCTCTGTTTCTTTGATGGATTGATTACAAGCTTAGTCATTTTTACCTCCACAGTTTATGATTTTGAGTTTTTATTTTACTTTTATCTAAAATAATATACCTTATTTTGTATTTTCATTATACACAACTTCCACATGACATTCAATATGTTTTTACAGAAAAAAAGAGACTCTCGCTTTAATAATTTCCTAGTGCGCCAGTCTCTTATAAATTTATTAATTTTTGTTTTTTACTTTCACTCTTATCATATTCCATGACAGCGGTTCAATTTCAAAGTTAAGATTATCCCCTGCTATCTCAGCATTATTTATCTCATACGGTTTTATTTTGTCATGATTCTCTAAGTTTGTATCTTTGCGATTTCCAGAAGTCATATATAACTGTTCTGCTATTTCCTCTAATACAAACCCCTGAAGTTCTTCTGAAACAGATACAGTTTCTTCTGCTCTATTGACTGCAAAAATTGCAATCTCACCTAATTCTTCATTATATACCGTTACTGTATCCACATATGGAACATTTTTTGCAATGCTGCAGTCATAGGAAGGACCTTCATATACTTCTTCCATCACTGTTCCTCTTGCATATTTTGACATATAAGAAAAAGGATAAAATACAGGCTGTACCCATACTTCTCCACCTTTTTCAGTCATAATCGTTGCACTGATATTAGTTAAAAGAGATTGGCAGGCAACTTTTACTCTGTCGCTATGACGGACAAAACTCATCAGCATACTTGCGAATAGTAGTGAGTCTTCCATTGTGTATACCTGTTCACTCAAATGAGGAGCTATCTGCCATGGTTTTTCTTCTATTTCCGGATGAGCTACTTTTCCTTCTGGCGCCCACACTCCCCACTCATCGACACTAATATACATCGTTTTTTCTGAACGTTTCTTTGCTTTTATGTAGTCACAAACGCCACTAACTGTGTCAATATAACAATCCAGATCTACAGATTGAGCAAGAAAATCGGCTGTTCCCATTTCCTGTCCACCATAATATTGATGTAATGCCAGATAATCAACATTTTCATATACATGTTCCAGTACTGTAGCTTCCCATTCAGGATATGTCGGCATATCTGATTTTGCACTTCCGCAGACAACCAATTCTATATTTTCGTCAATTAATTTCATTGCTTTTGCAGTTTCTTCTGCAAGTCTCCCATACTCATCTGCTGTCTTATGTCCAATCTGCCAGTCTCCATCCATTTCATTTCCAAGACACCACAATTTTACTTTATATGGTTCCGAAACACCATGTTTTACCCGCATATCGCTGTACATCGTTCCTGCAGGCATGTTACAATATTCTAAAAAGGAAGCTGCATTTTCAATTCCTTTTGTTCCCAGATTTACAGCACATATCGGCTCTACTCCTGCTTTTTTTGCCCATCTCATAAATTCATTGATTCCAACTTCATTGGTTTCAACAGCACGCCATGCCAGTTCCAGGCGCTTAGGTCTTTCTTCCTTGGGACCTACTCCATCTTTCCAGTCATAATTAGAAACAAAATTTCCACCAGGATAGCGCACCATTGTAATTCCTAACTCTTTTACTTTTTCCAATACATCCTGACGAAATCCATCCTTATCTGCTGTTGGATGATTTGGTTCATATATGCCTGTATAAACCACTCTTCCCATATGTTCTACAAACGAACTATAAATTCTGCTGTCTATCTCGCTTTTTTTAAATTTACTATTTACTGTAATAATTATATGTTTCATAATTCTCCTTATAGACAGACTTCAGGAGCCTCTACAATATATTCACTTAATTATATCGTTTCTCCCTGTACTGTCACTGTTTCCAAAATTCTCTCTGTTTCTGCAACATTTTTGTTCTCCATGAGCTGAAGTAGTAAGTTAAATGCTTCTTCCGCGACCTTTTCCACGTGATTATCTATCGTTGTCAGACGAGGAGTTACATATTCCAAAAAATCAATATTATCATATCCCATGATTCCATAATCCTGACCAGCACGTTTTCCATTTTTTTCAAACATACGTATAAGATTTAAAGCAAACATGTCCCCGGTACATAAAAATGCTGTTTTTTTCTCACTTTTTTCTAACTCTTTTTTTGCTTGTTTCTGATAATCCCAGTTTCCAATAATCACATATTCCAGCCCATGAATTTTTTTTACCGCTTCTTTAAAACCCGCAGTTCTTTCTTCATGTACATATATATTCTCCAGATTCTTTTCAGCCAAAGGAGGACATACAAATATTACTTTTTCATATCCAGATTCCGCTATTTCACAAACAGCTTTTGAAATTGCACTTCTTCCATTTACTGTTACAAATGGTATCTTATCTGCGATTTTATTATCAATCGTAACCACTGGAATGTTTAGGCTCTCTATAAATTTTTTATATTCTTCTCCTTTATTAACCGAAGACAGTATAATGCCATCTACATGATAATCTGCAAGTTTACAAAGCTGTTCTTTTTCTATTTCCTTGTCATTCTGGTGAAGAGTAATATTAATAAAATATCCTCTTTCTCTGGCTTCTATCTCTAATGCACTTAACATCTGAGAAAAATAACGGTTATTAACATCCATTACAACAACACCAATATAATATGTCTTTCCCTTTGCCAGCCCTGTAGCCAAAAGATCTGGACGATATCCATTTTTCTCAGCAGTTTCCAATATCATCCTTTTTGTTTTTTCACTGATACGTCCTGTATTATTTAAAGCTCTGTGTACAGTAGTTCTGGATACTCCACATATTTTTGCTATTTCTTTTGTTGTAATCCCCATAATTTTTCCCTTTCAACCTGTGTTAATTTATTCCTTCATTCCAGATGTAGCAATTCCTTCCATAAAAAATCTCTGGCAAAACAGAAATAGTATCATTAATGGTGCAATAGATATTACAGTTGCTGCAAGCGTTGGTCCATACTTAATGGAATTACTTCCCACAAGAATTGCAAGTCCTGCTGATAGTGTTCTCTTCTCTACAGAACTGGTGAGCATCATTGGATAAATCAGATCATTCCAGTTATTCATAAAATGATAAATTCCAAGAGTTATAAATGCCGGTTTGGCAAGCGGTAATATGATTCTGCTATAAATCTGTTTTTCCTTCATACCATCAATTCTTGCCGCTTCATCCAGTGATTTAGGAATGTTCTCAAAAAATGATGTTAACATAAAAATTCCATATGCACTAGAGGCTCTTGGTAAAATCAATCCCAAATAAGTGTCAAGAATTTTAAATTTATATTCTTCAATGTAAAGAGGAATCATAATAATCTGGAAAGGAACCATCATTGTGAGAAGAATAATTCCAAAAATAAGATTCTTTCCTTTAAAATGCATCCTTGAAAATGCATAGGCTGCCATCGAGTCAAAAAACAGACTGACTACAGTTACTCCTACTGAAAAAACAACTGTATTTTTCAGCATGGATAAAATAGGAATTGCATCTACTACATATTTATATTGTGCCGTCAACCATTGTGTTGGAAAAAATATTGGCGGCCATTTAATTACATCTGCGTCTGATTTAAAAGATGAAACCAACAACCAGATCAAAGGAAATAAAATCAACACAGCAATTAAAACTGTAACTGCAGTTCCTACTATTTCATTTACTTTTATTTTCTTTATTTTCATTCTTCTGTCCCCCTGTTTAATACAAATCTTCTGAGAACAAAGGTAATAATAGCGACCATAAGGAACAGATATACAGCAATAGAAGACGCATATCCTAAATCATAAGGAGCCACCTGGAATCCCTGATTATAAATATAACTTACAAGTGTTTCCGTTTTATACAATGGACCGCCTTTAGTCATAACATATACCTGATCAAAAACCTGAAGAGCGGTAATCAGTGTTGTAACAATACAAAAATTAATAGTCTGTTTGATTCCAGGAATCGTTACATATATAAATTTCTGAAATCCTGTAGCTCCATCCATTTCAGCAGCCTCGTATAAAGAATTTGATACTCCCAGTGCCGCAGCAGATAAAAGAGTAAGTGTATATCCAAAGTTTTTCCATACTGTAATAAGAATCACTACTGGCATTGCCCATGTAGTACTTGTAAGAACATTTGGAAAGTCAACACCAATTTGTTTAAATAAATATGGTAACATACCATAATTTGTATTTAACAGCATTGACCACATGATACTAATCGCTGTCATTGAGCATACATATGGAAGATAAAATACTGTTCTTAGAAACTTATGAAAACGATTATTTTTTATCATCAACATAAGCATTAATAATGCCATAAAAACCTGAAGAGGTACTTCTGCCAGTGCAAAATAAAATGAATTAAATGTAGCATTTCCTATTCTGCTATCATGAAACATTTTTAAATAATTTCCAAATCCTGCAAAAGAAATATTGTTCATATAAATGTCAATATTCATAACACTGATCACCAGTGCACCAACCAGAGGAATAAAGACAAAAACTGTAAGTATTAACATAGACGGTGCCAGAAAAAGATATGCTTGTTTCTGACTTTGAGCATGATATTTATTTCTATTTTTCATATTCGCTCTCCTATAAAAAGAGCTATTGCATTACTGCAACAGCTCTTGAATTCTACTTTTCTGCAATAATACCATCTAAAGTATCTGACGCTGTCTGAAGCGCCTCAGATACATCGGTTCCTGATAATATCTGTTCCATCATAGGCTGCATAACATTCTGATCAATTTGACTTCCCCAGTCAAGATTCAGATGCCAGTTACGTCCAATCTTAGATGCATTGGATACATCTGTTAAGATCTCATCAGATTTAATATCTTCATCTTCCAGCAGTGAATTAGACCATACCGGAAATCCATTTCTTGTAGACCATTCTTTTAATACATCGTCAGAAAGCCAATATGCCATCCATTTATAAATCGCATCCTTCTTGGAATCATCTACGCTTTTTGGAATCATATATGCACAACCGCCTTCAGGGGCATAAGCTCCATCTGAACCCGATGGAATTGCAGTAATTCCGAAATTAACCCCCAACTGTTTTAATCCATTAATATTCCATGGTCCACTGGTATACATTGCCAACTGTCCTGACTGAAACATGGTATCTGCATCAGCAGCTTTTAACCCCTGAGGAGAAACATTTTCGTTCAAAACTAAATCTTGAATCCATTCCAGGGTCTTAATATTAGCTTCCGAATTCAGATTATTTTCTTTTCCATCTTCACTTACTACATCTCCACCATTTGACCATAAATATTCACAATAGGATGCATAGTCTGTAGGAAAACCAATACCATACTGATTTTTATCCGGATTCGTCAATTTCTTTGCATCTTCTGCTAATTCTTCCATTGTTGTCGGTGGCTGTTCTGGATCAAGCCCTGCCTCCTCAAATAAATCTTTATTATAATAGAGATACTGAAGATTATACTGCATCGGAACACCATATAAAGTTCCATCTACTTTTGATTTGTCCACAACATTTTCCAAATAGTTGCTTTCATCCAATCCGGTTTTTTCCCAGAAATCATCCAATGGTATAATCATATCATTATTTGCATATTGATAAATATATTCAATTCCCATCAAAACAAAATCCGGAGCTGTATTGGTAGATATTGCTGTAGGAAGTTTTGCCTGAAGAGTACTTCCATCCATGATATCAATATCAACTTTAATCCCATCTTCGTTACTCTCATTGTAATCTTTGACAATTTCTCTCAGGATATCTCCATCTGATCCAGTAAATACTGTCCACATTGTGATTGTCTGATCATCATCTGCCAATACTGGTATTGCAGTCCCTCCAAGAAGAGACATTGTTAGTGTTCCACAAAGTAAACCACTAAGTAACCTTTTTTTCATTATTCGTACCTCCTGTTTAATTACGCAGTTATATAAAATCTGCTTTACTAATTTTTAACTGGATAAACATTTTTCAGTTCCAGTCATATGAGTTACGAAAATATGCATAAGTTCTGTCAGGAAAATTTATTTACAAATATTTAGACTTGTGATAAAATTATTTTCCATAAAATATCCCATGTATTTCTCCATTTGTTGGTAGCAGGTGAAGTTATGTGGGGTATTTTTTGTTCAAATACATATTTTCCAGCACATAGGTTTTCGCTTTCTTCATTATATGTATGTTTTTGCTTTGCGTACCCGTGTACTCTACATGAAATATATTATATCTTTCACATATTATTGTCAATACAATTTTATTTTTTCGGTATTTTATATATTTTTATCTTTGCTTTTTTGTATATTTTTATGTTCACAGTTATTTTACCCATACTAAAATATTTCTGGCAAAAAATCTCTGAGATTATTGTAACCTCAGAGATTTTAATAAAATATGTTCTGTAATTTACAATCCTACGTTCCCGCTGTTCATCCCTTCCTTGCTATCCTTATCAAGAGGCAGCCAGTCCAGAACTCTCTTAATATAACGATTCCAGAAATCCCACTCATGTGCTCCCGGACCTTCCTCATAAGTTACATCCACACCCAGTTTCTGCATGGTATCTCTGAACTTACGGTTCGGAGGAAGAAGCGGATCGTCCAGTCCACAGGCAAGGTACATATGCGGAAATGGGATTCCATCTTTTTTCATATTTTCGGCAATCCATTCCGGATTGATCTCACAGTCTTTGATCCGGGACAGATCTCCAAATACATTCTCCAGAAAGCTTTTTTTCTCAAAGAACATAGGAGAACTGTCATCTGCTGTCCTCATTTTTTCAAGAATCATAGCAGAAGAAAGACCTGCGATGTATCCGAATGTGTCATGGTATTTCAGACCATTTCGGATCGCACCGTATCCTCCCATGGATAACCCGGCAATAAATGTATCTTCTTTTTTGTGAGATAACGGAAACATTCTTCGTGTAATCTTTACAAGCTCTTTTCCGATAAATTCACTGTAGTTTTCATTTGCATTCGGATGATCCATATAGAACATATTTGCTCCAGATGGCATAACTACTGCCAGATTCTTTTCCTCTGCCCATCGCTTAATACATGTTCCTGTTACCCAGTCTGTGTAATTCCCCATTACTCCGTGAAGCAAATACAAAGTCTTAAACGGTTTGTTCTCTTCTTCTGTTTCTTCTCCAAAAAACACTTTATCAACCGGCAAGATTACATTCATCGTTACCGGACGCATCAGTGCTTTTGAAAAGAAGTTCACTTCCATTAATGCCATCTTCTTATCCTCCCTTATGTTTTTGCAAAGCCTTTACAGCATTTTATTATACAAAAAACACCTGAAAAAAGCTACTGCCATATCCGACAGTAGCTTCTTTTCTCAGTACTATTTTTCCCCTTGCATTTCCATAAACAATATATTATAATCTATTCAAAGAAATGGGTTTCTGACTATCTGACTATTCAGTCCAGGATGGGTATCTCGTTTCTTTTTTAATGTTTTGTATATCGTACAAATACAATTTTTTATCCGCTGCATATCTTACTATTAGCACAGCCTGATATACATTGTAATCCAAAATATCACCTTTCTCATTCATAACAGGTAGAGCAAATCGTGTACTATATCGAAACCAACCATTTCCGGCTTTTTTCTTGTGCTTATTTTCGAAATCTTCTTTCCATCTCTTTTCAGTAGCAATTTCTATCATTTGGGGAATTCCTTGAGACATATTAGCTTTTACCTTTGGTAATGCACCTGTGAATTAAAAATTTTATCCTTACACGACTGAAGTCGCGTGCTTCCAGACGCTTTAGGCGTCAGACTAAATATCGGCGGATACGCCTGTAACTTAGGCCAGCGCAGTTATGCGCATTTTCCCATGCCAGATATGGCAGGTTCCCACATTGCAGGTAGTCCGCTGTATATCTGCCTGCATTTATGCTGCCTTTAAGATTTCCATTTGTAAATGAAGTTCTTTCAGATCTGCATAAACACATGAGGTTCTACGCTTTACCGGAGGGACTTTTGCCTCCAGCAAAGACCTTTCCGTTACCGGAAGGGGTTTTAAAAGTTCTCTGATAAAATATCTTGCCCCGATATTATACGATGCCGACAGGTCACAGTTATATTGTTTTCCTGTCTGGAATACACAAATACTGTGATTCTTCGGGTTACGGGATACATTTCCAGAACCATCATACGCAAGCCTGCTTGTATTCCATGCACAGACTCTGGATATGCGCATTCCTTTTCTGTGTGCCTGATGTTCACAACGCTTCTGGATATCCCGTTTTCTCCACAGATGCAGTTTCTGCTTTTTCTTTCCGGATATCTTCCCCTGCATTTCCAGATATTCGAATACGATCACATCCGCATGGTTTTCTTCGGCATATTTTACGATCGCACCTGCAATTTTTCTTCCCATCTCTGTATTCAGACGTTTCGTATATGCCCATCTTCCCCGTGACTGCGCAGAGCCGTGCTCTCTCTGGAATCTCCGGATCCGTCCCAGTGTGCGGTACATCCGGTCTTTTTCACTGGGATGATCGATAAATTTTCTTCCCAGGACAGTTCCGTCTGCCCGCATAATGGTACAGACCGCATCGGTATTGATTCCCAAGTCCACACTACAGATGATCTGTTCTTTTACCGGTGTCTTCGTAAGTGTCACTTCTTCCGTATAAGAAAAACGCAGGAAATATTTATGGTGCCTTTTCTCCAGTGTCGGGGCTGATGCCTTTTTCCCCGACCAGTTCTTGCGCAGATATTCCATATCTGTGTGATTTAAACGCACACAAAACCATTTCCAGTCATGACCATCATACAGTTTCAGGTATGCTTCGTCTTTTCCTTCTTTTTCCTCTCTGTACATGACATCACGATAAAAAACAGGCATGGCATGATTCTCATACGCCAGTCTGGGTTTCCCTGCTTTTTCTCCTGACTTTTCCCACAGATCCATCCGTGTTTCGTAAGAAGATACACTTCCCAATGCATGCTGGATTGCGGCTCGTCTCAGGTAGGACGGCATCTTCGGGAAGCGAAGATCAAAATCAAAGCGTGCAGAATTCTTTTTCGTGGTATGTACCAGATGCTCCGCGGCATTGAAGCGTCTCTTGCTATCGGAAATCTGTTCCAGTTCTTCCCACACCTGCCCATATATTTCTGTCAGATAACTGACCGCAGACCGGTAGATTTCCAGGGTCTGATGGATTGGAATATTCTGTTTTCGTAATTCTACGCCATAGCTGGATAAAACCTGCATCCCTTTTCCTCCCCGTCAGACAATTATCTGCCTTGCTCCAATTTATCTTATACTGTTTCATCTCTAACTTCTCACTTAAATGAAAAACTAAATTCCAGCTGTGGATTATCTCAGTAACTATGCGGGAT